>ENA-OUQN01000162-OUQN01000162.1-human-gut-metagenome-genome-assembly--contig:-NODE-162-length-59322-cov-9.997857_pt1 | contig 59322 bp, 43 predicted proteins | sample MGYA00237950_ERZ548832 | MGnify/ENA primary metagenome ERZ548832 (study PRJEB26490, sample SAMN05194703) | human gut metagenome | biome: terrestrial biome; feature: human-associated habitat; material... | reverse complement strand
GACAGGTGCGAAGCACTGGCATCGCTAAAAGGCTGTTTTTTATGTTTTTTGTTTCTGTGCCCCCAGTATTTATCCACTGAACCGAAAAAGCAAGCCCCAATCCTGCGCGCAGGATTGGGGCTGTATGGGGAATGGTTGTGTGTGGAAATGGGGATTACTTGAGGGTAACGAGGGTGCCGCATGGCTCGCCAGCGAGCACTTTGCGGAGGTTGCCCTTCACGTCCATGTTGAACACATGGATTGGGAGTCCGTTTTCCTTACACATGATGGTGGCTGTCATATCCATCACCTTGAGATTGCGGTTGTAGATTTCGTCGTAGGTGATTTTGTCGAACTTGGTGGCTGTTGGGTCCTTTTCAGGGTCGGCGGTGTAGATACCGTCAACACGGGTGCCCTTGAGCATCACTTCTGCCTCTACTTCAATGCCACGGAGCGCCGAGCCGGTGTCGGTGGTGAAGAATGGGTTGCCAGTGCCGCACGACATGATTGCCACTTTGCCTTGCTCCATTGCCTCGATAGCGCGCCACTTGCTGTACTGCTCGCCGATTGGGAACATGTTGATGGCGGTGAGCACCTTCGATGGCTGGCCCACTGCGTCGAGACCCGAACTCAATGCGATAGAATTGATCACGGTAGCCAACATGCCCATCTGGTCGCCCTTCACACGGTCGAAGCCTTGCGCCGCGCCTTTCAGTCCGCGGAAAATGTTGCCGCCACCAATCACGATAGCCACTTGCACGCCAGCGTCAACCAATTCCTTGATTTGCTCGCAATAGTCAGCCACACGCTGTGGGTCGATGCCGAAGCCTTGCTCGCCTTGGAGCGATTCACCACTGAGTTTGAGAAGCACACGCTTATAAATTGCCTTCATAGTTTGTCCTGTTTTTTTGTGTATTTGATACTTGTTTGTGATTTCGTAATGCAAAAATAGCGAGTTTTGCGCCAACTGCCAAAAAAAAGGTTGGACAACCGCTCGGCGATTAATCCAACCTCTATATCTTACTTAATTAAAAGTGGTCAACTCTTACTTTGAAGCCTTAGCGCGCTCAATGTATTTGTCGATGTTCATACCGAGAGCGGTGCGTGGGAATTGAGTTTTCATAGCCTCATACACGGCGAGTTCCTCGTCGTATTTCTTAGTGGCGTGAAGCACTGTAGCCTTCTTCTTCATGATGATAGGAGTGAGTGATTCGTTGTCGCCAGCTTGCTTGATAGCCTTATCGTAGTTAGAGATGGCCTTGTCGTAGTTTTTCTTGTTCACATAGCAGTCAGCCAAGAGTGATTGAGCAGCAGGACCCATAATCTTACCGTTGAAACTTGAGCCTTCGAGAAGTTGGATAGCTTCATCGTATTTCTTTTGCTTGTAAAGAATAGTTGCTGCCATTTGTGCTGCGCGGTTAGCAGGAGCGTATGATTCGTTGGCAGCCTTCTTGTAAGCAGCAAGACCTGCAGAGTCGCCCTTAGTCACATATTCCATATCGGCCTTGTTGACCATATTTTGAGCGTCTTGCATACCATTGTTGCGAACCATGATAAAGATTGCAACAGCTGCAAATACTGCAACGATAGCACCAACACCACCGTAGATGAGCTTTCTGTTGTTTTCAACTTTCTGTTCCCATGAGGTGAGCGTTTCGTTCACTTCGTCAACAGTTGTACGAGCTTGTTTGTTGTTCTGTTTAGCCATATTATGTTTTTAACTAAAAAATTTTCTATAGTTTCAGCTCGCAAAATTAATAGTAATTATTGTGATTTAAAAGTAATTTGCGGATTATTTTTCAAAAAAGAGCGAAAACGCATCAGTTATATGCTTAATTTGAGTAAATTTGCGGTCGAAAAGCGAGCAATATCACTTTTGCAATTCTTAAATTTATTTATCTAAAGTGAAAAAGATTCTTTTGGCAATGGGCATGATGCCGCTACTGTGGTGCTGCGATGGTAGTGGCGAACGCAAAACAACAAGCAGTGGCACCGACACGGTGGCCACAACCAGTGCTGCGCCCACTCCCACCAGTGAGCGAATTGCCACAATGACCGAGGAAGTGCGTATGCTCATGGAGCAATTCGGCGAAAACCCCGATCCAAAACTTCTGCAACAGGCAATGAGTATCAACGACAGCATCGAGCGGCTCGACACCACACAGCAGGGACGCTTCAACACCGCTCTCACGCGCGCGCAACTGCTCGCCATGAGCGGCAACATGCTTGAGGCGATGGAAATTCAGGAACGATTGCTCAGCAACAACCCCAACGATTTTGTGCGCCTCCAGTTCTACGCCGGGAAATACCGCATGGAGGGCAAACTCGACTCGATGAACATCTACGCCGAGCGTGCGTTGAGCAGGTGCGACAAGGTGATTGCCGACAGCGCCGACAATGCCGTGGCGGTGGACCAGGCGTTGATGAACAAAATCAACATCTACCAGATTCTTGACAACCGCAGCAAGGCGAAAGAGGCGAACGACCAACTCGCCAGCCGACACAAAGACGACCCCGACTACCAGTTGACCGACGAGGAATTTAACGAGGAATACAACGCCGCAAGAGCATCGCTCAACCAGTCGGCAGAGGCATACCGTAAAAACGAAAAAGAGATGCTTCGCAAGAGCGAGAAAGAGGTTCATCGAAAGGGCGAAAAGAGAAAACACTCCGCACCAGCGCAATAAAACGTAGAGTCCTCCCACATCAAATAATTTTTGTATCTTTGCATTTGGATAACAAATAACGAACGCTCACTCAACATGGAACTCAGATGCCCACATTGCGGAAAAAAGCAAACACTGACGGTGGCAAAACTCACTGCCAGCGGTGGTGTGGTGATTTGTCCGCAGTGCGTGAGCGAGTTTACGGTAGATGTGAGCAAACTGCCTAAGGAGTCGCCTGCCGTGGCTGAACCTGTTCCAGAAGCGGCCACCGCCCCCAATCCCCACAGCGAGGTGGCATTCTGCTCCACCTGTGGCAAGGGCCTGCCAGCACGCGGACTGAACTTCTGCCCATTCTGCGGTGCGCCACTGCCATTTGCCGAAGTGAGTGCCACAGCCTCAACCGCATCCTCTGCCGCATCCTCTGCCGCACCACAGCGCGCCACCACGACATCCACGCAGAAAACCCCTGAGCAAAGCAAACAGGCATCAGCCGAGGAAAACACCCTCGCCGCACTTCCGTTCGTGAAAGTGCCACACTTCATTCCTCAAAAGCACGAGCCAGCAAGCCTCCGCTTCAAACTCATGGCATGGGTGGTGATTGCCGCCCTCGTCGCCTTTTTCGCACTGATGGTTTGGCACGGCAATGTGGAATAACACACCCCAAAACACCCCAAAAATTAAAAAATCAAAAATAATCGGTTTTTGCTATAATATTCTGTGATAATATGCGTTATTATGGAAAAATTTCGCTAAATTAGCATATTCATTTACGCAACCAAGTAAAAACCAGATATGACCGAGAAGAACAGATACTGTGTGATCATGTGCGGTGGATGTGGAAGCCGCCTATGGCCTAAGAGCCGTACACAGATGCCCAAGCAATTTATTGATTTCCTTGGAACAGGTCAGTCGTTGCTAAAACTCACCGTAGCGCGATTGAAAGGTATTATTCCACAAGAAAATATTATTATGCTCACTCGCAGCGAATATGTGGACCTGGTGAAGGAGCAAGTGCCCGAAATCACCGATAGCCAAATATTGTGCGAGCCAGCACACCGACGCACCGGACCAGGCAACGCCTGGGCAGCCTACCATATCAAGGCACTCAACCCCGACGCAAAAATCATGGTGGCTCCGTGCGACAATATCATTCTGCGTGTCGATGAATTTCGCGAGAGTGTGGAAAAGGCGTTCGAGTTTATCGAGCACCACGACACGCTGCTCACCTTTGGCGTGAAACCCACCCACCCCGAAACCCGCTACGGCTACATTCAGCAGGGGCGTGAAATCGACAGTGATTTCGCCATGGTGAAAACATTCACCGAAAAGCCCGACTTGGAGTTGGCGAAGGTGTTTGTGGATAGCGGCGAGTTTTACTGGAACACCGGCATCTTCTTCTGGAGTGCCACTTCCATTATCAAGGCACTCAACGACAACGCCGCCAAGGTGTCGCCGAAGTTCCGTGAGGGCGAAGGCATCTACGGCACCGACAAGGAAGAGGATTTCATCAAAGAGATTTACTCCGCAAGCCAGAGCATTTCCATCGACTACGCCGTGCTTGAAAAGGCCGACAACGTGACGGTGCTCCGTGTTGACGGCATCGGCTGGACCGACCTCGGCACATGGGGCTCGCTCTACGATGTAAGTCCAAAGAACCACGACGGCAATGTGCTGCAAGGCACCAAAACGATGATGATGAACAGCCACAACAATATCGTATCGACCCAAGGCGACAAGTTGGTGGTTGTGTCGGAACTCGACGACTACATCATCGCCGACAGCGACAACGCCCTGCTCATCGTGCCACGCAGCGAGGAACAGAAAATCCGCACCTATGTGCGCGAAGTGAAAGCCACCTACGGCGATGAATACAAATAATGCCCCCACGATTACCACGATTGGGCTATAGCCCAATCGTAAAGAAAATATAAAAAATAACCGGCCGCGATTGCGGTCGGTTATTTTATTGTGCTAATAATAGATGTCGTCGTTGTCGGGGCTGCTTTGGTTCACGCGTCGGCCTTGGTTTTTTGCCTTTTGGTTTTGGCTTTGCTTCTTTGCCGCCTTTTCTTGGGCGCGCTTCACTTCTTCGCGCTTGCGAGCCTGCTCTTCTTGCTTTTGCTTTCGCTGGCGGTCGGCTTTCACCTGCTCCTCTTGACGCGCTTTGGCCTCTTGGCGTTCCTTATCTTTCTTCTTCAGGAATTCCTCACGCTCCTTTTGGTCGCGCTTGGCTTGCTCCTGACGCATTTTTTCCTCTTTCTCGGCACGCTTGCGTGCTTCTTTTGCAGCCTTTTCGCGGCGCTTTTGCTCCTGCTTGGCAGCCTCTTTCTGCTCTTTTTCTTTGAGTTTTCTGAGTTTTTCCTTCTGCTTAGCCAGTCGCTCAGCCTCTTTCTTTTCCTCGGCTTTGCGCTTTTCGGCACGTTTGCGTGCCTCCTTGTCGAGTTTTTCCTGCTCTGGATTTGGCTTCACTTGCTTTTTCTCCTCCGCCGCAGGTTCGGGCTTCTTCTCCTTATGTGCTGTGGCGTGTGGGCGAGTGCGCACCTTTCTGCCACTGATGAGAATGTCCTTCAAACCGCAACCCTTATTGAAACGGCAAAGGTCCACAGCGTGGTCGATACCGGCTATCACGCCCTTTTCGGAGAATTGCCACAGCACCCAGTTGGCACCGCCCGTAAGGCGAGGCTCCACTTTTGAATAGCGGGCAATGAACAGCGGATAACCTGAGATTTTTCCACTCAAGTAGGAATTATAGAATGCGTGACCGGTGTAAATCATCGGTTTGCAGCCATAGTAGTCTTCCAGTTTGTCGGCAAAGGCAAGCACCGAATCCACCAGTGCCCTCACCGTGAGATTGTTGCCACGCACCTCCACATCGATAAGCGGAATCAAGTCCTGGTCCTCCTTCTTCACCACGGTAGTGAAGTTGCGAAACTGCTTCTCCACCGGCACATTTGGGCGGAAGAAGTGGTATGCGCCCACATGTATGCCGTATTGGCGCGCATTCTCAATGTTGTATTGATAGTGTCGGGAGCGATAGGTGGCGCCCTCGGTGGCTTTCACATACACGAATTTGATGTTCTTGTCCTTAGCCGTCGCGCTCCAGTCGATGTCTTTCTGATAGCTCGACACGTCGATGCCGTCGTAAATCAGATTTGCCGACGAACCGTTCACGGTCACCTGTGCGCACGAAATGCCTGCCACCACGGTGAGCAGCAACACAGAAAGCGTATATTTTAGCCAAGAGCTATGAAGCAACATGAGTGTAGTTGAAAAATTGCAGATACAAAGATAAAATAATTCCGATAAAACTGCACCTTATATAAATGCAAAAATGTATAAAAAACTCTGCTTATCGGAAGAATCTGCCCACTACTGGCAACTTCTGGAACATTTCGCCCATGTGCTCGCGGCGGAACATCACCACGAAGAACACCATCATCAGCACGCAGCGATACACTGTATCGAGCACGGCGGTGCCGAACGGATGCCACAGCATGGCCACAAACAGCACGGCGGCGAGGCCGGTGTAGATGCCGATGTCTTTCATCGGGTAGGCAATCGGGTAATGCTTCTGTCCCACGAAGTAACTAATCACCATGGCGGTGCCATAGCCAGCGAATCCGCCCCACGCGCAAGCCATATAGCCATACTTGGGCACGAAGATGAAGTTGATGGCGAAAAGCACAGCGCAACCCACAAACGAGAATACCGCGCCCCAGATGGTTTTGTCGATGAGTTTATACCAGAACGAGAGGTTGAAATACACACCCATCATGATTTCTGCTGCCATCACGATAGGCACCACCTTCAAGCCCTCCCAGTAGTCGGGGGCAATGATGTGCTTGAGCACGTCGATGCCGGCAATCACTGCCAGGAATGCGAAAAGGGTGAACATGATGAAGTATTTCATCGCCTTGGCGTAGGTGTCTTTGTTGTCCTTGTCCTTGCTCTTGCCAAACACAAACGGCTCGTAGGCGTAGCGGAACGCTTGAGTAATCAGTGCCATAATCATTGCCACCTTCACAGCCGCGCCATAGATGCCCAGTTGCTTCTGCTGGTCGGCAGCCTCGTAGATGATGGGGAACAAAATCTTGTCGGCGGCTTGGTTGAGAATACCGGCGATGCCGAGCACTAAGATTGGCCAGCTGTAGCCCAACATGCGCTTGAGCAATGCCCAGTCGAAACGCCATTTGATGCAGAGCAATTCTTTCCAAAAGAGGAAGGTGATGGCGCCTGTGGTCACGAGGTTGATGTAGAACACATAGCCCACATTGAGCGTGAAGTGGTCGTCGTAGATGCCGAAGAGGTTGCACTTCATGGCTGGCAATATCAGGAAGTAGAGCAGATTGAACAGAATATTGATAAAAATAAACGCCAATTTCAGCCCTGCGAACTTGATAGGCTGCTTTTTATAGCGGAGATAGGCAAACGGTATGGCTTGGAATGCGTCGAGTGCCACGATAATTGCCATCGACACCACCCACGACTGATGGTCGGCATAGCCGAGGGCTGACGAGATGCTGGGCAGGAAGCCCACAACGGCTGCCACAAACATCAGCGCCGTGGCGCCCACCGACACCAGCGTGGTGCTATACACCTTTTCGGCATCCTCGTCGGCTTTGTTGGCAAAGCGGAAGAATGTGGTTTCCATACCATAGGTGAGAATCACCAGCAGCAGCGCAGTCCACGCGTAGAGGTTGGTGATCACACCATAGCCACCAGAGGCGGCAGAGAGTGTGGCGGTGTAGAGTGGCACGAGCAGATAATTGAGGAAACGCCCAAAAATACTGCTCACACCGTATATCGCAGTGTCTTTTGCAAGAGATTTTAAATTAGTAGCCACAGTGATAGTGTTTTTTTAAATTCTATATATGTATATATTTAATTCGTGTGAATGTAATCTACATTTTAGTCAAAGATGTTGCCCTGCTCGGCAATGCGGTGCCGCTTCAGGTGCTTGTAGGCGAGTTCGGTCACTTCGCGTCCACGAGGGGTGCGGTTGATGAAGCCCTCTTTCACAAGATATGGCTCATACACTTCCTCGATGGTGCCGGGGTCTTCGCTCATCGACATGGCAATGGTGTTGAGCCCAACGGGACCGCCCTTAAACTTGTCGATGATGGTGAGCAAAATTTTATTGTCGATTTCGTCGAGTCCGTATTTGTCGATGTTCAGTGCCTCAAGCGCATAGCGGGCAATGGTGGTGTCGATTTTACCGGAGCCTTTCACTTGGGCGAAGTCGCGCACACGGCGCAGGAGCGAGTTAGCGATACGTGGCGTGCCACGGCTGCGGAGCGAAATTTCAAGTGCAGCCTCGTCGGTGATGGGCACGTTGAGCAATCGGGCCGAACGCTTCACAATCTGCTCCAGCACCTCGTGGCTGTAGTATTCCAAGTGGCAGTTGATGCCGAAGCGCGCACGCAGTGGCGAGGTGAGCAAGCCGCTGCGGGTGGTGGCACCGATGAGCGTGAATGGCGCAAGCGAGAGTTGCACCGATCGTGCGCCCGGACCCTTGTCGATCATGATGTCGATGCGGTAGTCTTCCATCGCCGAATAGAGGTATTCCTCCACCACAGGGCTCAGACGGTGAATTTCGTCGATAAACAGCACATCGTTTTCCTCCAGGGAGGTGAGCAAGCCTGCCAAATCGCCCGGCTTATCGAGCACAGGACCAGAGGTGACCTTGAAACCCACGCCCAGTTCGTTGGCTATGATGTTGCTGAGTGTGGTTTTACCCAACCCCGGAGGGCCGTAGAAAAGAGTGTGGTCGAGCGCTTCGCCACGCATACGTGCGGCTGCGACAAACACGCGCAGATTTTCCAAAATCTTATCCTGACCCGAAAAATCCTCAAATCGCACCGGTCGCAGAGCCTTTTCCACATCTTGGTCGCTGCGAATACGCTCCTTTCTTATGTCAAATTCTTCTTCCATCATATTTAAAAAGCAAATTTACAAAAAAATCCTTGCTCCCTCCTTCCTTATCCCATTTTTCTTTCCCCCACCCATAAAAAAAACTGATGCCCACAGCATCAGTTTCCTTTATTATCCATTTCGCGCGTGTGCTATAGCACGCGTGCCATTTTATTGATGGGGAATGGTGTCGTGCTTTGCCTTGGGGTGCGAGGGTGTGTGGTGGGCAGGGGTTTTGCTCTCCACATGGCTGTGTGCCGCTGGCTTCACGGCTGCTGCTGGCTTGGTGGCTGGTGCCGTTTTGGTGGTGGCTGACTTTGCCGTGGCAGGTGCTGTGGTGGCTGGCTTGGTGGCTGGCTTGAGTGCCACTGGTGCGGCTGAATCGGTTTTCACCGTCTTTTTCTCCACCTTGGCAGGCTTTTCTGCCTTAACTGGCGCAGGTGCAGCGTTGCCACTCTTTCTGAGTGCTTCGAGGCGTGCTTTCTTCTTCGCTCCGCCGTGCCAACATTGATAGTCCACGCTGTTGAGCACGCCAAACTCGTAGCCATGCTGCTTGAAGTAGTGGATAATTTGTGGCAATGCCGTGACGGTGGTGCGCTTTGCGCCGGTGTCGTGCATCAAAAGGCACTGAATGTTGTGTCGCGAGCCACAAGCCGATCGCACGAGTCGGTCGGCGGCAATGTTGTTGCCGCGCGCATCGCCCGAATCAAGGTTCCAGTCCACAAACTGATAGCCGCTATCGAGCAAAGCCACGCACAGGCGGTCCATAAATTTAGGGTCGGAATTATATTTGCGGTAAATCGAGTTACTGCTACCGCCGGGGAAACGCATGATGCGCGCACGCTTGCCGGTGTACTTCTCAATCAAGTCGTTGAGTTTGTTGAGGTCGGCAAAGTAGGAGTCGATGCTTTTATAGATTTTGAAATTGTGCGAATAGGAGTGGATTGCCACCTCATGGCCGTCTTTGGCAATGGCTGCCATGCGGTTGAGGTAGGGGGTGAACTGGGCAGTGACGAAGAATGTGGCTTTCACCCTCTCTTGGCGCAGAATGTTCAATATCTGATCGGTGCACACCGATGGGCCGTCGTCGAAAGTGAGATACACGATTTTCTCGTTTTTGCCCACCACACGGAGTTGTTCGGTCACGGTGGTCACGTTGTGGGCAGAGTCGTTCACCGAGTAGGTCACCTCGTAGATGCCCTGTCGGTTCCAGTTCACCCTCGATGCGTCGATGGTGAGTTTTGCCTCGCCCGAATTGTCGGAATATTTCACGCCACGCGTCAGGAAGGTGGAGTCGTGAGGCTCGCCCTCCATAATCATCATTGGTCCACGAGTGGTGAGTGTGGGCGCAATAGTGTCGTCGGGGGTGGAGTCGAATATCGACGCTCCCGCTTTATTAGTGCACGATATGGTGGTGGCAGCGATTGTGGCTAACGTAATTATAAATGCGGCTTTTCGCCAAGATTGAAACAAATTCACTTTACTAATGTTTTTTATGTGTGCGTGGATTTTACGGAAAAATTGGGTAAAACCTTTGTACAATACTATTTTAAAATATCAAACCCCGATGGCTCGGTGCGAACTTCTTTAAATTGAACTACAAAGTTACGAAAAAATCCAAGAATTATAACAAGAAAATCAGAACATTAGGCACTTTTTAACAAATCACCTCCACAATCGACCACTATTGCGCCGAGCTGCCACCGTCCAGGTGCGCAGTGTCGGCAGCGGCAGGCGACACATCTCTTTTTCCCGCCATCTGACCTGGGGTGACAAACAGGCTGCATCACGCAAGCCCTGCACACATTGCGCCAAGGCCAAGGCCAATCACAAGTCCATTTGCACGTTTCTTCATCATCTAATCTCAAAATTCGAGTCTTACAACTCCCCAAAGTTAATAAAAATCGGTAATAGCGATGCCAAAAAGCAAGCGAGCCGCATTGCCACAATGGCAATCACGACTCGCTCAATTCATATCATTATCCGTTTTTCTTCGAGAGTAATGCGTGTGTGCTTATTAGCGCACCACCACCTTTTGACCGTTGGCTATGTATATGCCGGCTGGCAGAGCCACGGTGTTGTCGCCGGCCACCACGCTGAGTTTTGCCACAAGCGAGCCAGTCAAATTATACACATTCACTGTGGTTGCTTCCTCTGCCACCACGTGCAGTGTGCCTTGTGTGCCATAAATTTTGGCCTCGGCCTTTGCAGCCACGTTGTCAACTGCAGTGTAGATGTTGAACGGCAACTTGAAGCAAGCATACATCGCCGCGAATTTCGACACTGAGAACGACTGGTCCAAACCTGTCAATTTAATGTCGCCACGGCCACGTGCCACTATATATAGCTTATCACCATCTACTGCCGATGCAAATGCTGTTGGCATTGCTCCGCTCATAAGTTTCACCTGGGTGTCTTTATCTGTTGTGAGGTCTTTGTTATATTCTCTCAAGAACACACCATCGGCTCCAAAGTTGTAGCCATACACCCACACCTTGCTCTTGTCTGTTTCGCTGCCAAACAGTTCGAAGTATCCTGTGATTGCCGTTGTGTAGTCTTTAAGTGCCGAAACAGCGTTAATCCACTCACCGTCTTCTGCATTCAGACGAATGATGAATGCCTGGTTGTTTGTACCTTTCATTTCCAATTTCTTGGTACCATCTTCGTTACTCAACGTATATTGGCCCATACCGGTCACCCACAAGTCATCATCAATTTTGTTAAGATGCATAGATTGCAGAATACCAGTACTGTTTGGCTTTGCGTTTTCACTTCCCTTGAAAAGGCGCGACCACTTAACGTTCAAGTTCTCGTCAAGCTCTGCCACAAGTGCACTGACATATGAAGGCACCTCGTAGGTCTTGTCACCAATCTTATAGTCCTTGCAGATTGAGTTCTTTGCGCTCTTAACAGAAGAGAACAAGTAGAATTTGCCGTCTTTCACACAAAGTTTTTGCATTGTTTCACACGCCACAACGCCCGTCGTGGTCAATGTCTTCTCTGCATAGCCATTCAAGTCAAACTTCGTCACATACATGTCACCAACGCTTTGCTGCGAGTCACCGTTCCAGCCCACAACATTGTGAGGAGTCAGGTCTATTGTTGTGCCGTCAGCCTTTGTGAACTTTGTCAAGGCCGTAAAGCGGCCTGCCATATAGATGGCATTGTCGGTCACTGCAAGGTCATACACATATATAGGCAGTCCGTTCACCTTAGTTGACGATCCGGCAATAGGGCTTGGGTCTGCATACACTTCGCGAATCCATTGAATTGCTCCGGCAGCACTCACCTTCATCAGCAAAGCCTTGAAGTAGCGATGCTCAATGTTGTCTATCGAGCTGATGCAATTCCAGTCAGCCAGTTTGGTTTCATTGCCTGTTGCGTCAACGAAGCCTGGAGTCTCCGTGCCGCGCGAGTCAGTGTGGCGCATCAAGAATGCTGCATATATGCTGCCGTCCTTGCCCACTTTCACCCAGTCGTTGTTAGAGTAAATCTCGCCGTTTGTCGAATAGATGCTCCACTTCACATTTCCCGACTTGTCAGTCTTGGTCATGGTGAATGTTTCGTTGCCAGAACTTGATGTGCCGGTATATACAGTGCCTTTTCCTATCACTGTGTCGCCCAGCTTCAAGCCGTCTTTGTCAGAGTAAGAGCCCACGTGGCCAAGCCACACCACACCGTCGCTGGTCACAGCCAAAGACTCCGTCATTGATGTGCCTTCTCTGTCGGCATAATTTGCAGTGAGGACTTTTCCCCATTCTGCGGTTTGTGCAGTTGCGAGCATGCTCATTGATGCCAACGCCACTGCTGCTAACGTAAAGATTTTTTTCATATCTGTTAAAATTAAAATTAGTTTGTTATTATGTTTTTCGTTTTTTCGTATGCAAAACTACTCGTTTATCGCTTATTTATCGCTTGCAAAGTTACTTGCATTTGTCACGTTGATAAATACCAAGTAATGATGATTTTGCTTCTCCAATTAGCCACTATTTGGTATTGTAAGGCCTTTGACACTCAACTAATTTTGCAGTCACATTAAAAAGGTATTGATGAAGAATATTTTTATCACTCTAATTTTGCTTCTCACGGCTGTTTCTCATGCGGCAGCGGCCGATTTCGCGTTGCGCGGCACCGTCACCGTCAAGGGCAAGGCCACTCCGGTGGAGTTTGCCACTGTGGCAGTCTCGCCGTCGGGCAAATCCACCGTCACCGACGATGCCGGACACTTCTCCCTGTCGCTTCCCGAAGGCTCCTACACGCTCAAAGTGTCGTTTGTGGGCTACAAGACAGCCAGCATCAGGGTCAACTTGCATGCCGACCGCACCGTCAGTGTGCCGCTCGAAGAAAAGACAAAGGTGCTCGACGAGGTGGTTGTGACTGCCAAGGAATCCACCGGCATGACAAGCAGCTCGCACATCTACCGCGACGCCATGTCGCACCTGCAGCCCACAAGTTTCACCGACCTGCTTGAATTGCTGCCCGGCAACATTTCCAAAACGCCCAACATGGGTGCTGCCAACACCATCAACATGCGTGAGACCGGTGCTCTCTCCGCCACCGGCAGTGCTTCGTCTAACAGCGACTACTCCATCAGCTCGCTCGGCACATTGTTCATGGTCGATGGCGCACCCATCAATGGCGACGCCAACATGCAGCACATTCCCGGCACCACCGACACCTCATCGCCCGAAGCCAAGCGCGACATCACCAACAAAGGCGTGGACATGCGCACCATCTCCACCGACAACATCGAAAGCGTGGAAATCGTGCGCGGCATTCCGTCGGCAGAGTATGGCAACCTCACAAGCGGCATGGTCAACATAAAGCGCATTCGCCGCACCACTCCGCTCACAGCGCGTTTCAAGGCCGACGAATACAGCAAACTCGTGTCAGTGGGCAAGGGCTTCAAACTGGGTGGCAGCAACCACATCGTCAATCTCGACGGCGGTTTTCTTGATTCCAAGGCTGACCCTCGCAACAATCTGGAGAACTACAAGCGTGTCAACCTCTCTGGCCGACTGAATTTCAGGTTCAACTACGCTGCAGTCGAAACGTCTTGGATTACCGGCGTTGACTACACCGGCTCTTTCGACAACTCGAAAAATGACCCCGACCTTAATCACAACGCTATCGACGACTACAAGTCGTCATACAACCGCATCAACTACACCAGCGACCTCACATTCAAGTTCTCAAAGATAGAATGGCTGTCGTCTGTCAACCTCAACACCTCGGTCAGCTATCAGCACGACCGTCTTGAGCGTCACAAAGACGTTGCTCCGCAGCGCGCCTCGGTGGCTCCCACTTCCATGCAAGAGGGCGTGCACGACGGCCACTATCTGCTCAGTGGCTATCTGGCCGACTTTGTGAGCGACGGCAAACCTCTCAACTTGTTCGTCAAGCTCAAAGCCGAGGGCAGTGCCACCAGCGGCAAGGTGAAAAACGAATACAAGCTGGGCGGCGACCTCACCACGTCTAAGAACTATGGCGACGGACAGGTCTATGACCTCACGAAACCGCTGTCGGCGAGCTGGTCAACACGCCCCAGAGCCTATAAAGACATTCCTGCGCTCAACGTTCTCTCGTGGTATGCCGAAAATGTGTTCACATCGCCTGTGGGCAACTGCAAGCTCAACCTCCAGACAGGTGTGCGCACCATTCAGCTCGTGGGGCTTAACAGCAGCTACAGCCTTAGTGGCAAGACATATCTTGACCCGCGTCTTAACTTGAAATTCGATTTCCCCTCCACCTCTATTGCCGGCCACAAGTTGAGCACCTTCATAGCCGGCGGTTATGGTTTGACGACCAAAATGCCCACTATAGCCTACCTGTTCCCTCAAGTGCAATACACCGACTTCATTCAGCTCAACTACTACAACGTGTATCACCCCAACGAGTTAAGCCGCATCAGCTTGCGCACCTACATCGACGATGTGACCAACTATCAGCTCAAGCCGGCACGCAACCACAAGTGGGAGGTGCGCTTTGGTGCCACCATTGGCAAAAACTCGTTGTCAATCACCTATTTCAACGAAAAGATGACTTCCGGTTTCCGTTACTCATCGTTCTATAAGCCTTATTCCTACACAAAATACGACGCCAGCGGCATCACGGCCGACCAGGCTCAAAACATGACCAAGCCTATCGACCTCTCCACCCTGCCGTCAACACAGGTCAAGGAACTTAGTGGCTACAGCAAGGCCACCAACGGCAGCCGCCTCGACAAAGAAGGCATAGAGTTTGTGTTCAACAGCGCACGCTGGCAGCCGCTTGCCACCGCGCTCACCATCACCGGCGCGTGGTTTCACTCCACCTACACCAACTCACAGATGCTGTTCAACCCCGTGAGCGACGTGGTGGGCAGTGTGCCGGTGCGCAACAACTACATCGGCTACTACAACATGAACGACGGCCGTGTCAACGACCAATTTAACACCAACTTCATGTTCGACACCCAAATCAAGCGTTGGGGGCTCATCTTCTCCACTTCCATTCAGTGCATGTGGTTCGTCACCACCAAGAAACTTTGGCAAAACGGCACGCCCGACTACTATCTCGATGTGGCCGACGGCCAGCTGCACCCCTACACCGAGGAGCTAAAGCACGACCAAACGCTCCAGTTCCTCGTGCAGACCTACAATAGCGACACCTATCGCCGCCAGACCACCCCAATTGCCATGTACGTCAACCTCAAGGCAACCAAGGAAATCGGCAAGCACTTGCGCATCGCTGTTTTCGCCAACCGCATGCTCGACTATCTGCCCGACTACAAGTCAAACGGCCTCATGGTGCGCCGCGTCACCGACCCCTATTTCGGCATGGAGCTAAACTTCAGTTTATAACACACATAGATAAACACAAGAAACTAAAAAACACAACGATATGAAATTATTACGATTCTTTTTTATGGCAATGCTGATTGCTGCCACCCTCACGGCTTGCGACGACAAGCTCGCCGACTCGGTGACCACCATTGCCCCCACCATGTCGGTCAATCTGCCGCAAGACCTGCAAGGTGCCACCATCACCAACGAGCAAATTCAGGTGAATAACGTCTCCACCAAGCAGACCGCCACATTCACCTCGCGTGCCGACATAAAGCTGCTCACCGGTCTCTACGACATCAGCTACGATGCCGATGCCTCTCTGCCCGGCGACACCACTGTTCACCACATCAAGGCTTTCAGCCCGTCGGTTGAGGTGTCGGCCGCAAACCAGGCCATCACTTTCGACACTTTTGAAGCCGAAACTAACGACGACTTCATAATCAGCGAAATTTTCTTCACCGGCACATTGCGTTCCACAGGCAACCAATACTACGGCGACGATTATGTGAAGATTTACAATAACACCGACCATGTGCTCTATGCCGACGGTCTTGCCCTCGTGGAGTCAAAATTCACCACCACGCAAAAGTTCAATTATCGCCCCAACATCATGGACACTGCCATGACCGTGCAAGCCATCTATGTGATTCCCGGCAGCGGCAAGGAGCACCCTGTGCAGCCGGGCGAAAGCATGATTCTTGCCGACACCGGCATCGACCACCGTGTGGCAAACCCCAACTCTTTCGACCTCAGCAATGCCGACTTTGAGTGGTACGATGTGTCAACCGTGCCTGCGCACATGGACATCGACAGCCCCACAGTGCCAAACCTCGACAAATGGTACTGCTACACGCTCTCCTTCTTCGTGCTACACAATCGCGGTTTCCGCGCCTATGGACTTGTGCGCTTCCCCATTGACAAAGACACCTATCTCAACAACTACCGCTACACCTACAATTACGAGATTATTGTGCCAGCAGGCACATTCCCGATGTCGCAAACGGCCTACTATGTGCCAAACAAGTGGATTGTCGATGCAGTCAACTGCAGTGTAGAGGCAAAATACGCATGGAATGTCACATCGCCCAAGCTCGACCGTGGCTGGACATTCTGCGGCACTATGGACCACGACAAGACACGCTACTTCCACGCCGTGCGCCGCAAAATGCTCTATCTGAAAGACGGCCACCCATTCCTCAAAGACACCAACAACTCGTCTGAAGACTTCAACGGCTATGTGGTTCCAAGTGAAATTGAGCGTCAAGGCACAGCCATCGACATCAACGGCAACAAATGCACCCAGCACACTTGGGACGGTGTAACTCCAATCAAATAAAGCATGAACTATCTATCTTTTTCAATATCTCTCATCTCTCTTGCAGCAGCTGTTTTTCAGGCATCGGCAAGTGGCACAGTTCGCACCGACTCGGCTTCGGTCATGTCGCGCATAGCGCGCCACTCCGCCCTCGACGAAGGGCTAACCACCACAGCTTGGAAAAATCCGGCCATTTTGCAGTTCAAGCGCAACTACTCGTTCAGCGAGGTTGCCTTGTCTTACAGCCACGACAAGCAATCGCAGCCGATCAATGCCATGCGTGGCGACGGCAGCTCCACATGGGCGTTCGATGCCGACTCACACATGAAATACAAGACCTCCACCATCTGGGGACATGCGCTTTATCGCAACTCTCGCACATTTCACGTCAAGTGGTGTGAGACGAGCGACCTCGATGTTGTCTATCCTTATGTGCAGGCCGACAGCATCGGCGGCAAAATCAACAATGAGACCTATGGATTCATGGGCGGATATGCCGACTTCAACGGTCATGTGGCTTGGGGCGGCACCATCGCCTACACCGCCGGCCTCAATTATCGCAACGTTGACCCGCGTCCGCGCAACGTCACTGCCGACCTCGCCGTAAGTGCCGGAGTGGCATTGCCGCTGGCATCGCGCTACCTTGTGGGTGCGTCAGCCAGCTTCAAGAAATACAAGCAGACCAACGACATCGACTTCTACAGCGAACTTGGGCACGACAAGGTGTTTCATCTCACCGGTTTTGCCAACGACTATGCTCGCTTTGCCGGCACTGGCCAAACCACTTACTACAATGGCTATTTCTATGGCGGAGAGCTTAACCTCCAGCCAATGAGCAACCGTGGCTTCAGCGCCGCAGTGGCAGCAAGCAGCTTCTCGTTCGACAATATCCTCACCGAGTTCAATAAGCTCCCACTCTGCCATGTGCGGCACACATCGCTTGAGGCCGAGGCTGCGTGGAAAGCTTCATCATGGGGCGTGGTTGCCAACCTTGAGGCATCGCGCCGTGTGGGCACAGAAAACGTGTTTGGCGACCCTGCTGCCAGTGTGTATCTCAAAATTGGAGCTATCGACCAGTTTCACGAAAACCGTGTCAACATAGCAGCCAAAGCCTATTGGCAGCACTTTTGGCAACGTTTCTACCTCGGATTGCAGCCGTCAGTGGCTTATTCTCACCTAAACACCATCTATGCCTCACCGGCAAGCCAGGAGCAAATCAACTCTCTCACCACGTCGTTCCTTGTTCGCGGAGCATTTCAGATCAATTCTGCCACTCGTGTGCAGCTCACCGCCGCGGCACAAGTTCTCTCGCCATTAAGCGACAAGTGGCAAGTCGTCTCCACCAGCAGTGAGCTTAGCGGTCTGCTCGCCACCATCTATGGCACGCACCAAGTGCTGTCAGACAACAACGCCTCCACAACCGCGGCTCTCCATGTGTTTAGAAGCATCTCGTCGCGCTATGCCATCAAGGCCGGCGCCACATGGCAACACGCCCACTACTCTTGCGGCAGCATCAGCGCCAACACCGTCACGGCGCAAGTTGCCTTCATTTTCTAACTCTGAATTAAATTATCACATTTTCAAAAAAAGTTATATCACAATGAAAATTCTTTTTTCAAAAACATTGCTCGGATTGGCTCTCGTCTTGGGAGCTTCTGCCACTGCGAGTGCTTATGAAATCATCAAGCCCGACCCACAAGTGCGCGTCGGCAAACTCGACAACGGACTCACCTACTACATCAGACACAACAACTATCCCGAACACCATGCCGACTTCTTCATCGCACAAAATGTTGGTTCTATTCAAGAAGAGGATAATCAGCGTGGACTGGCCCACTTCCTTGAGCACATGTGCTTCAACGGCACCAAGCACTTTCCAGGCAATAGCCTCATCTCCTACATGGAGTCTATCGGCGTGAAGTTTGGAGCTAACCTCAACGCCTACACTTCCACCGACGAGACCGTCTATAACATATCCAACGTGCCCACCGCACGTCGCTCGGCGCTCGACTCCTGTTTCCTCGCTCTAAGCGACTGGAGCGGCAACTTGCTGCTCAAAGGCAAGGACATCGACAACGAGCGTGGAGTGATTGAGGGCGAATATCGCTACCGCCAAGGCGCGGCCAACCGCATGCTCGAAAAATCAGCTCCCATCATCTATGCTGGCTCAAAATATGCCCACCGCTTGCCTATCGGCCTCATGAGCGTGGTCAAGAATTTCAAGCACAAAGACCTGCGTGCCTACTACAAAAAGTGGTATCACCCCTCCAACCAGGCCATAATCGTGGTTGGCGACATCGACCCCGACTATGCCGAGGCAAAAATCAAGCAGCTGTTCAGCGGCTTCAAAAACCCGGCCAATCCTGCACCTGTCGTGTCATCACCAGTGCCCGACAATGAGTCGCTCATCGTTGATGTGCAGACCGACAAGGAGCAGACCACCACACTTGTGCGTCTGTTTTTCAAGCACGACGGTCTTCCCGACAGCGACATGCCCACCACTCGTTTTCTTGAGAACAAATACCTCAACAATGTGGTTTCTGCCATGTTCACTGCACGTTTCGACAACTTGTTGCGCGACCCACAATCGCCTTTCACAAGCGTGGTGGGCGTTGACCGCAATTTCCTCATATCCAAAAACACGCAGGCATTCCAGATTGTGATGCGTGCCAAGCCTGGGCAGGCTGCGCAAGCCGTGCAAGTTGCCACACGGGAGCTGAAGCGCGCCTACACTTTCGGCTTCACCGAGGGTGAGTTCCGCCGTGCGCGCATCAACTATGAGACTGGCGTGGAAGAACTTTACAAAAACCGCAACCGTTATAGTAACACTCGCTATGCGCGCGACTTCGTGAAAGCTTTCATCAGCGGCGAACCCATTCCGTCAGTCGAGGAATTCGCCAAGATCTCTGGCGAAATCACAAAGAGCGTGACACTCTGCCAAGTCAACGCCTATTTCAAGTCAATAATTTCACCCGACGACCGCAACGTGGTGATTTCTGCCTATTGCCCCGACAAGCAAGGCATAGCAGTGCCCACTCAACAGCAACTCGCCGACGCTTTCCATACCGCCAAAGCAGAGACCCTCACCGCCTATGTTGACTCCGTCACCTCCGGCAAAATCCTCGCCAAGGAGCCAAAGCCAGGCAAGGTGGTTTCTTCGTCAACGCTTCCACAGTTCCAAGCCAACATGTGGACTCTTTCAAACGGTATAAAGGTGTATTACCGCAAAACCGACTTCGATGCCGACCAAGTGCTTATCGGCGCGTCAGGCCCAGGCGGCTTGTCGCAAGACTACACGCCTGCCGATGCCCCGTCGTTCAAGGTGTTTGGCAATGTAGTGGCTCTTTCTGGTTTCGGGCCGTTCACTTCTGTTGACATCAAGAAAATGCTCGCTGGCAAAAAAGTTAAAATCAATCCGTTTGTTAGCCGCACCGAAGAGGGCGTGTCGGGCAGTTGCTCGCCAAAGGATTTGGAAACTGCCCTCCAGCTCATGTATCTCAAACTCACCTCCCTACAAAAAGACGAGAAAGCGTTTGAGCAATTCTTGGAGCAAAACCGCAATCGCGTGCTCAACCAAAATGCCGACCCCAAATTTGAGTTTGCCGACTCCATTTTTGCCTGTGTGTTCAATCATCACCCTCTTGGCGGCGAGCGGCTCAACAAGCAAGAAATAGAGCAAGTCAACTACGACCGCATTTTACAAGTTTACAAAAATCGCATGAGCGATTTGAGCGACTGGAATTTCTATATAGTGGGCAATTTCAATGTAGACTCGCTCAAGCTGCTCACCGAACGCTACATTGCCTCGCTTCCCACAGCCAGACGCATCGAGAAACCTCGCGACATAGGTTATCGAATGTTCCCTGCCGACACAAAGCGTGCTTTCTCACGCAAAATGGAAAATCCGCAGGACAAAGTATATTTCTTCTGGACTAACAATAATGTGCCCTACTCGCTGCGCACCAATCTGCTTGCCAAAATCTCAGGACAAGTCATGTCGGCCATTTTCCTCAAGGAAATCCGCGAAGACCGCGGCTGGACCTACCACGTTGACACCCACTGCAGCATAGTTGCCGACCTCAACGGTCAGGACACTCCTGTCATTTTCATGCCGCTCAATGTCACCATCACCGCCGGCAAGGCCGCCGAATGCCGCAACCTAATTTCCGCCACCATGGCTTCGGTTGCCAAAAACGGCATCACTCAAGCCCAACTCGACAAGGTGAAACGCTACCTCAAGAAAGTGTTTGGCGAAGATGTCAAGGAAAACAGCTACTGGCAAGTGATGATTAAGAACTATCTCAAATATGGCATCGACTTCAATCAAGATTACCTGTCGATACTCGACAGCATAACCACAACCGATGTGCGCGACTTCGTTAAGCAATACATCACTGGTGGACATCACCTTGAGTTGACCATGACTGCAGAAAAATAAATAATAGAACGTAATAATTTTTCACCTATCCACAATGCGGCGGAGCCTGCCAACCCACGGCTTCACCGCGTTGTCTTTTTGCCTTGTGACGGTCATCATGACGCAGATATATGGGTTCAGTGGAAAAATGCAGGGGACTGAAACAAAAACATAAAAAACAGCCTTGGAGCAACGTGGAATGCTTCGCATTTGGCGGTGCGACTGTGCGCTTTGCGTCATTGGAAACGAGTTTCCATGCCGCCAACCACACAATCCCTCCGCCACCCTCTTACGAGGGCTCACCACATTGCCCCAAGGATAAAAACCGCTCGCCGTTTCACGGCGAAAAACCCCTGATGATAAAATGATTTCTTGGAAAAAATCTGAATCAAATCTCCCAAAACGATTTTGCATGGTAGGGACGCGATACTTCGCGTCCGCGCCAAATGGTTGATATTCAATGTGATATTGCGATTATGGGCGGACGTGAAGTATCACGTCCCTACCGGGTTTGGTTTTTCGCCGAAGGCGAGCGGTTTTTATCCTTTTGGCGATGCCACCGACCTCGTAAGAGGGCGGCGTTAGGGGTGTGGTGTGGCTGATTCAAGCCTCGGCTTGAAATCAGACATGCCACAGCACTAACGACAGGTGCGAAGCACTGGCATCGCTAAAAGGCTGTTTTTTATGTTTTTTGTTTCTGTGCCCCCAGCATTTATCCACTGAACCAGAAAGTAGAGGTTAGAGGAAGGTGGGCAGCGAACACAACAAAAAAAGCCGCAAGCTTTTAAGGCTTGCGGCTTTGTATATAATCCCTTGGTGGGAATTATTCAAGAGTAACTTTGATTAGTTCTGGAGCTTGAAGGTAACAGGGAGGGTGTACCATACGTTCACAGGCTGACCATTTTGCTTACCAGGGGTAAATCTTGGAAGGCTGCGAACCACGCGCTTAGCTTCGTTATCACAGTCAGGGCTGAGTGAGCGAACTACCTTCACTTCACCTACGCTACCGTTTCTGGTAACAACGAATTGCACGATACACTTACCTTGAATACCTTGTTCCTGAGCCATTGGAGGATATTGCATGTGAGAAGCAATGTACTTCATAAGAGCTGCATCACCGCCAGGGAACTGAGGCATTTGTTCTACAGAAGTAAATACCTTGTTTTCTTCCACCTTTGGAGTTTCAACTTGAACTTTTTGTTCAACTACAGCTACTGGCTTAGGAGCTTCTTGAGGCTTGATATCAGAAACAAGACCACCGAGCTGACCTTCCACATTTTGAGCAGAGATGTCGGCTTCGTTTTTCTGAGTTTCTGTAGTCAATTGAGGTGGTTGAGTTACCTTGTCATCAGGAACGATGGCAAGTTCAGTCACCTGCTGTTGAGCTTCTTGAACTTCTTCTGGTTCTTCTTGTTCTTCTTGCTTAATGATTTCTTCTTCCTCTTCAGATACTTCTTCCGACATTTGGTTAACCACAGTTTCCTGTTGTTGCTTCAAGAGAGCTTCACGAGCTTCTTCAGCCTTCATGTCGAGATATTTAGAAACACCGAAATAGAGCAAGCAGCAAGCGATAAAGCCGAGAACAATCCACATAAACGCTACATTGTGGCGCTTTGAAGAACTTTGACGCAATACGTATGCACCAAAATCCTTATTTCTACCCTCAAAGACGAGGTCGCACCATTCTTTCGATGTAAGATCTACACTATTTGACATAATCTTCTTTGTTTAAATATTAATAAATCCACATCATTACTTCTTAGCGCCTGGAGCAGGTGGGAGCTGAACGCCCTTAGCTGCCAATGCGGTTGAATCATCCTTACTGAGAGTCTCGATCTGGAAGGTACCAATGCTATTGATTTGCATTTGGTCGAGCAGAGCAATCACATCAGAGTAGCTTGCACGGCTTGTAGGCTTGATCATAACGATAGGAGTTTGATGAGCCTGATTGAGTTCGGCAAGTACCTTAGTTGCGTCGGCTTGATAAGCAGCATCGTTTTGAGCATCGTCGTTAGAGTAACCGTGGTTTTCCCATTTCTTCTTGAATTCACCAATCTTCTTCAATGCCTTTTCATTCTTCTTTTGAAGAATTACAGTCAGGAAGTTGGTGTCGGTTGAACCCTTGATGCCAATACCTTTAGCTTCAATCAGCTGAGTAGCTGCTTGAGCTGGATCGAGTTTACCTTCGTAGTAATAGAACTTAGAATTAGCAGCCGTAGATGAGTAAATACCATCTTTCTCTTCTTCCTTACCATCAAGGATGATAGTGAAAGCCTGAGATTCAGCAGCTTGGTTTTGGTTCTTTTCCTGCATAGCTTCGTTACTATTCGAAGGAAGAGCAATTTTCAAAGTCTGAGACTTCAACATTGTTGTACACAACATGAAGAAGGTGATCAACAACATGTTCATATCAACCATAGGAGTAAAGTCGATACGGGTCTCAAATTTTTTCTGACGACTTAAATCTTTCTTTCCCATATTACTTTAATCTTTAGCGGTTTTTAATGAAGTCATCAAAGTAAACTTGTTACGTTTGATAGACTGCAAGTTGTTCATTACGATTTCAACCATACGGTAAGGGGTGTTTGCATCAGCCTTGATAGCAATTGCCTTACCACTTCTGATATCTTCTGTTGCATCATCGCGCATAGAGAACACTTCTGCACATGCACGAATCCATTCTTGGAACTCAGTCAGTTCGCCACCATAGTTAGTCATACTGATAGGAATACCAGGACTATTCTTCAGGGCTTCAGCACGTTCGTTAACTGGAAGGTCGAGCCACTTCTTCAAATCCTTGATTGGGTGACCGAACGCATTGAGCTTAGCGAAGTCTTTGTAGTTTTGTGCAGAGAACTGAATGTTGTGCTTTTGAGCCATGATTTGCAGAACTTGCTTCTTTACGTTTTCAGTAGTAAACGCAGAGTCAGCATCGTCTTTCTTTGAAGCGCCCACAATTTCCATGAACACCTGTCCATGTCCATCGTGTTCGTTCTGGCTAACCAGCACAGTAATCAATTTCTGTTCAGGTACTACATCTTCTGAAACAGAAGCTGGAGTAATCACCTTAACTGGTTCTTCCTGAAGGAAGGTAGATGTCAACATGAAGAAAGTCAGCAGAAGAACGGTAACGTCCGACATAGCGGTCATGTCGATACGTGGGTCTTTTTTCTTAACTTTGACTTTTCCCATTGTTTTTTGTTTTTACTTTTTACTTTTTTAAAAAAATTGTATTATCTCACAAAACCACTATTAATTAATTAGCGTGGTTAGCAGCGTAAGCGTTTACGATAGCGAAACCGAGTTCGTCAACTGCGTAGGTGAGATTATCAATCTTGTTAGTAAAGAAGTTATAACCAATGAGAGCGCATACTGCGGTAAGAATACCAGATGCAGTGTTAACAAGTGCTTCAGAAATACCCTTAGAAAGTTCAGCTGAGTCAGGAGCACCAGCGTTACCAAGAGCCTGGAATGACTTGATCATACCAACAACGGTACCGAACAAACCGAGGAGGGTACCAAGAGTAGTCATAGTTGCCAAGATTGGGAGGTTTTGTTGCAATGATGGCATTTCAAGAGCGGTAGCTTCTTCAAGTTGTTGTTGGATAACAGCAAGCTTTTGTTCCTTAGGAAGAACAGTGTTAGCTTCCATTTCTTTGTACTTACCGAGAGTAGAGAAAACGATAGCACCAACAGTACCTTGTTGCTTCTTGCAGAGTTCTTCAGCCTTAGCAACGTTCTTTTCGTTAAGAGCTTTCTTCACTTCAGCAACGAACTTGGTTTGGTTACCCTTACCAGCAGCCTTGCCAAGAGCGATGAAGCGTTCAACTGTGAGAGTGAGCACTGTCAAAAGGCAGGTGAGAATGAAAGGCACAACGAAACCACCGAGGTACATAGTACCGAGAAGGTTAGTTGGGTTGCTAGTTACACCTTCGTCCTTAGTAGGAGCGAAGAAGTGAGAAGCGTAAGTGTTGCCATCGCTATATTCGAAGAAACTACCCAAACCGAAGAGGTAGAAACATTCAGCAATCACGAAGCTGATTAAAATAACGATAAAAGCATTCTTGATGCCACCCACATTACTGCTAACGCCATTGTTAGCTTTCTTAGCAACAGGAGCCTGAGGTTTTGGCTGCTGAGCGTTTTGCTTTGTTGCTTCCATAAATTTAAATAAAAATAATAGTTAAAAAATAATAAATTAAATAGTTAATATAAAATATTGTTTTTTTGCACGCCAAAAAGCCCTATTAAGAGAAGGGCTACCAGCATAGGTAAAATTGCTATATCGCTTATGTTCACCATCTTACAGAATAATGCGCCTTTCACACGGGTTGTATTTGGGGGTATTATCCAGTAATTAATGGCAAATTTATTACAAAATATTCAATAATGAAAGAATAAAGAATAATTTTGACCTAAATTTTATGGATTTTTTAAAGTTAAATTTGATGTAATGCGGAAAAAAGCCATTTCCTGCTCATTTCATAATGCGATTTATACCAGAAGGCCCAACTCACCCACGCATCAACACGCAGCGGCAAGGAGAAAATTGCAATTTTATGGGGCAATGATACATTATATATAAGATAAAAATAGTATCTTTGCAAAACGACTATACTGGCTGCTGGCATTTTGCTTGTTTAGATGAATGCAGCCCTCTCTACACAGAGAATTACATAAACATTATTCATAATATATATGGCAACATTGATTAAACTGAAAAAAGGCTACGACCTCAAACTCCAAGGAGGAATCGTGTCTGATGAAGTGACGCCGGCATCAAAAAGTGCGCTTTACGCCGTAATCCCCGACGACTTCACAGGCATTGTCCCCAGAATGGAAGTGAAAGAGGGCGAAAACGTGGCCGCTGGCGATGTGCTGTACCACGACAAGAACTACGAGAGCATCAAGGTGACATCGCCTGTGGCTGGCGTGGTGAAGGCCGTGAACCGTGGCGAACGCCGAAAAATTGAGTCAATCGTTATCGAGCCCGACAATTCCGGCAACAAAAAGACATTCGACCTGAAGAATGACGCAAAAAGCGTGCTGCTGGAATCAGGCTTGTGGTGTATGACACGCCAACGCCCATACGACATCGTGCCTAAACCCGATGCTGAAATCCGCGATGTGTTCGTTACCTGCTTCGACTCGGCTCCTTTGGCTCCATCACTGAGCGTGGTGCTTGGCGAGAAGAGAAAATACATTGAAAAAGGTGTAGAAATACTGAAATCGCTCACCAAGGGCAATGTGTATCTCGGTTGTAGAGAAGAAGAAGTGTTTGAGGCTGCTAATGCCGAAACCGTGATATTCAAGGGTCCTCACCCTGCTGGCAACGCTGGCGTTCAAGCCGCCAACATTGCGCCAGTAAATAAAGGTGAAACCATCATCACATTAGATGTGGTGACACTCGCACGCATTGGCCACCTGTTCACAGAAGGATATATCAACTTCGACACCACCGTGGCTGTGGTTGGTTCAGAGGTGAGCGCGCCAAAATATATGGCTTGCACTATCGGTTGCCAGATTTCAACATTGCTCAACGGCAATTTGAAAAACGATGGCGAAACCGTCCGAATCATCTGCGGCAATGTGCTGAGTGGTGTTAAGACGCCAAAAGACGCTTACCTTCGCTTCCCTTACCGCCAAGTGACCGTGATTCCAGAGTTGATTCACAAAGACGAGTTCTTGGGTTGGGCATCGCTGAGCCCAAAGAAATTCAGTGTGTATCACAATTTCACACACTGGCTGTTTGGCGGCGGCAAAAAAAGCAACGAAATGGACGCGCGCATCAATGGCGGCGAAAGAGCCATCGTGATGAGCGGCGAATACGACCGTATGCTGCCAATGGACATTTACAGCGAATTCCTTATCAAAGCCATTATTGCTTTCGACATCGACAAGATGGAGCAACTCGGCATCTACGAGGTTGCCCCCGAAGATTTCGCACTTGCCGAATATGCCGATACGTCGAAGCTTGAACTCCAGCGCATCGTGCGTGAGGGTTTGGACAGAATGCGCAAGGAAATGGAATAATCAAGAATCAACTGAGTATTAATCTATAAAGAAAATATAATAGTGAAAGCTCTAAGAAATTTATTGGACAAGATGAAACCGTCGTTCCAAGAGGGTGGCAAGTTTGCCAAACTCGAATCGGTGTTCGATGGCTTCGAAACATTCTTGTTCACACCCAACACCACATCGAGAACGGGCACGCACATTCATGACCAGAACGACATGAAGCGCACCATGAGCACCGTGATCGTGGCACTTCTCCCCTGCCTGGTGTTTGGTATGTATAATGTGGGGTATCAGCACTACCTTGCCATAGGTGAAGCATCGGCATCATGGTCCACTATGCTCCTTTTTGGCTTCTTGGCTATGCTCCCTGTGATTGTGGTAAGCTATGGCGTGGGGCTTGGCATTGAGTTTATCGGTGCGCAAATCCACCATAAGGAAATTCAGGAAGGCTTCCTGGTGACAGGTCTGCTCATTCCGCTTATTGTGCCCATCAACACTCCACTTTGGATGACAGCCGTGGCTACTGCTTTTGCCGTGGTATTTGCCAAGGAGGTGTTTGGCGGCACAGGTATGAATATATTTAATGTGGCGCTCATCACCCGCGCGTTCCTTTTCTTCAGCTATCCTTCATGGATGAGCGGCGACAAGGCATTTGTGAAAACTGACGGTATCTTCGGCTTTGGCGAAGGCAACGTAGTTGACGGTTTTTCGGGTGCAACCCCACTCGGACAAGTGGCTACAAACGTGGGCGACAGCCTCAACCAGTTGAAAGATGTAGTTGGTGGCGACATCACCACCATGGACGCTTTCTGGGGATTCATCGCCGGTAGTCCTGGCGAAACCTCAATGGCAGCAATCCTCATCGGTGGCGTGATTCTGCTCATCACTGGCATCGCCTCATGGCGTGTGATGCTGAGCGTGTTTGCCGGCGGACTGGCAATGGCTGGCATCGCTTACGCATTTCCAAGTGCAACCTATCCAGCATCGTTTATCGACCCATTTGCACAGCTCTGCTATGGCGGTTTCGCCTTTGCAGCCGTGTTTATGGCCACCGACCCAGTGACTGGTGCGAGAACCAAGACCGGACAGTTTGTTTTCGGTTTCTTGACTGGTGTGCTGGCAGTATTAATCCGCGTGTATAATGGCGGTTACCCCGAAGGCGCAATGTTGGCAGTGCTACTGATGAACGCATTCGCTCCACTGATTGACTATGTGGTGGTGAACCGCAATATCCAACGCCGACTCAGTCGCGCTAACACTAAATAATAGAGGAGGATAAGAAGATGAACAAAAACAGTAATACATATCAAATCGTCTATTCCGCTATTATGGTGGTGATAGTGGGTGCAGTGCTGGCTTTAATATATATGGTGTTGAAGCCACAGCAAGACCGCAACCGCGACAACGACACGAGAAAGCAGATTCTGGCAGCCATCAATGTGATTCCAGAAGACGATGATGCCATCGCCGCCGACTACAAGGCCCACATCGTGAAGGAGTATATCGTCGACGATAAGGGCGCAGTGACCGACAGCAGCGAAAACGTGGCATTTAACGTGAACATGGCTAAAAACATAAAAGCCGCTAAACGTTTGCTCCCTGTGTTTGTGGCCAATGTGAAAGGTGAAACTAAATACATTTTCCCTGTGTATGGTGCAGGACTTTGGGGACCTATTTGGGGCTATGTGGCTATCAACGCCGATGGCAAGACCATCTACGGCACCAATTTCTCACACCAGGGCGAAACCCCAGGACTTGGTGCGAAAATCACTGAAAGCGATTTCCAAAACGAGTTTAAGGGCAAGCACATTTATATGGACGGTGCTTTTAAATGCGTGGAAGTGATGAAGAAAGGTCAAAAGAGCATGAATGGAGCCGAAACCATCGACGCCATTTCGGGTGCCACCATCACCAGCCGTGGCGTATCGGCGATGATGGACGACTGCTTAAAGCCCTACGATGCGTTTTTACAGACACTTCAAGGTTCAACCACTAAATAATCTCCACTATGTTATCAAAAAGAAGTAAAGAAATTATTTTCAACCCATTCTCTAAAGACAATCCTGTACTTGTTCAGGTTTTGGGTATCTGCTCCACTCTGGCGGTAACGGTGAGCCTTGAGCCTGCCATTGTGATGAGTGTGTCGGTGATAGCAGTGCTGGCGTTCTCAAATGTGATTATCTCATTGATTCGCAACACCATTCCACCCACTATCCGCATTATCGTGCAACTGGTGGTGGTGGCTGCACTCGTAATCATGGTGCAACAGTTCCTCTTGGCATATAACTACGACGTGAGCAAAAAGCTTTCTGTGTTTATCGGTCTTATCATCACCAACTGTATTCTGATGGGCCGTCTTGAGGCATTCGCCATGCACAACAAGCCTTGGCCATCATTCCTCGACGGAATTGGCAACGGTCTGGGCTACGGCTTGGTACTGGTGATTGTGGGATTCTTCCGCGAACTGCTTGGTTCTGGCTCTCTGATGGGCTACAAGGTGATTCCACAATGCGTTTACGACGCTGGCTATATGGACAATGGCTTGATGATTTTGCCACCTATGGCACTGATTGTGGTGGCTTGCGTGATTTGGGTTCAGCGTGCACACGACAAGGAACTCCAAGAAAAGTAACATAATTGTAGCATTCTAAAATATCACTAAAAGAAATGGAAGAATTAAATCTATTCGTAAAATCGATATTTGTCGATAATATGATATTCGCCTACTTCTTGGGTATGTGCTCCTACTTGGCAGTATCTAAGAATGTGAAAACCGCTTTCGGCTTAGGCGTGGCTGTTACATTTATGCTTATCGTGACATTGCCACTCAACTATTTGCTCGACAAATACATACTTCAGCCAGGCGCGCTCGCATGGTTGGGCGAAGAATTTAAAGATGTCGACCTCAGTTTCTTGGGGCTTATCATGTTTATCGCTGTAATTGCATCAGCCACACAGCTGGTGGAAATGGCAGTGGAAAAGTTCTCGCCAAGCCTCTACAACTCGCTCGGCATATTCCTGCCGCTGATTGCAGTGAACTGCGCCATCTTGGGCGGTGCATTGTTTATGCAGCAAAAGGATTTCAGCAACGCACTCACCGCTGGCGTTTATGGTGCCGGTTCGGGTATCGGTTGGCTGCTTGCCATCGTAGGACTTGCAGCTATCCGCGAAAAACTGGCTTACAGCAATGTGCCAAAGCCATTGCGAGGCATCGGCATCACATTTATTATTACAGGTCTTATGGGTATTGCCTTCATGAGCTTCCTGGGAATTAAATTATAAAATCGACATCTATCATGGTTTTAATAAATTCAACAGGTCTTACAGTAGCAAGCAGCGCAATTATCTTCCTTATCGTGACGCTGCTGCTGGTGGTTTTGCTTTTGGTGGCAAAACACTATCTGGTGCCTTCTGGCAAAGTGAAAATCGACATTAATGGTGGCAAACGCCAACTGGAGGTGGAGACTGGTTCTTCGCTTCTTGGCACTCTACACGAAAATGGCGTGATGCTGTCGAGCGCATGTGGCGGTAAGGGCAGTTGCGGACAGTGCAAGGTGCAAGTGCTGGAAGGTGGTGGCGAAATCCTCCCTACCGAGAAGGTGCACTTCTCTCGCAAGGAGCAGCAGGCTCACTGGCGTTTAGGTTGCCAAGTGAAGGTGAAAGACAATATGGGCATTCAAGTGCCCGATTCAGTGCTTGAAGTAAAGGAATATGAATGTACGGTGGTGAGCAACAAATTGGTATCTTCGTTCATCAAGGAGTTTATCGTGGCTCTGCCCGAAGGTGCTCACATGGACTTCATTCCTGGCAGCTACGCACAAATCCGTATTCCTGAATACGAAATGAGCTACGACAAAGACATCGATAAGGAATCGCTTGGCGAATATTTGCCTACTTGGGAGAAGTTCAACATGTTCTCGCTCAAGTGTAAGAACACCGAGCCTACAGTGAGAGCCTACTCAATGGCTAACTATCCAGCCGAGGGCGACCGCTTTATGCTCACCGTGCGTATAGCCACACCACCATTCAAGCCCAAGCCTGAAGTGGGATTCCAAGATGTGATGCCAGGTATCGCATCAAGTTACATCTTCACGCTCAAGCCAGGCGACAAGGTGACAATGAGTGGCCCTTACGGCGACTTCCACCCCATTTTCGACTCAAAGAAGGAAATGATTTGGATTGGCGGTGGCGCAGGTATGGCTCCACTTCGTGCACAAATCATGCACATGACCAAGACACTGCATTGCCGCGACCGCGAAATGCACTACTTCTACGGCGCACGTTCGCTTAGTGAGGTGTTCTATCTTGAGGATTTCCTCGAAATTGAAAAGGAATATCCTAATTTCCACTTCCATTTGGCACTCGACCGCCCCGACCCTGCCGCTGACGCTGCTGGCGTGAAATACACCGCAGGATTTGTGGCGCCAGTGCTCCGCGACACCTATCTGGCTCACCACGAGGCGCCAGAAGATTGCGAATACTACATGTGCGGTCCTGCCATGATGAGCAAGACCGTAAACGATGTGCTGTATTCACTTGGCGTTGATCCAGAGTCGATACACTACGACAACTTCGGATAACACACTGATTTCAGCAGTATAACACCAATTCACGGAGAGCCTTACCGCAACGGTTTGGCTCTCCGTTTTTTAAACCAACCACAATTTACACTGTCTGTTTAGGGAAGTTTAATAAAAAAAGTTATTCTATTTCGGGAAAAAAATATAAATTTGACATTAAAATAATGATTTACGGCATTATGAAACATTTATTGCTTACATTGCTTATCGTGCTATCATCCACTTACGGCTTCGCAAAAGATGCCGAAGTGATTCTCACACGCTTCTACACCCAGGAGGAGCACAGCATCATACCCGATAAAACTGACCAATTTCAGGTACAAAACATAGCACTCTCCACCGACGGAGATGCAAAAGCCATTGCCGATGCCATCGGCCAAATGGTTCAGGCGATAAACAACGACGATTTTGAACACTATGTGTTCTCCCTATACATCTATCCCCGAAATGATGGCGCATATTCCATACAGGTGGAGTCGCACGACCCGATGAACGACCCTAAGCAGCTGCGCGAGAATATGCTGGGCGTTGCGAAAATTGGGTATCGCTATTTTATGGTGCAGAAAATGCCCAATATGGAAGCACTTCAAAAGTCGCTTTTCACAAAGGCAAAGGGAAAGACCAAATTTATCAGAGAATTTGAACTGGTGCCTTACGCCCGACGCGACACCCGCACCTCAATATTGGCAGAGTTAGAAAATGGAAAGCTGAACATCAAGGAATTGGAGATTTGTAATATCAACAAATTAGAGAATCCAGAAAGTGAAGCCCCTACTACAGAATAAATCACAACTAAAACCATATCAATTATGAACACTAACACATACGCAATAGTTATTGGCCGCCAGTTTGGTTGCGGTGGCAGAGAAATAGGTAAAATGGTGGCAGATGCACTTGGTGTCGCCTACTACGATAGCGAACTGCTGATTGAGACCGCAAAGAATAGCGGTGTGGCGCGTGAATACTTCGAGTCGAAAGACGAGAAAACGCCCTCATTCCTGTCGGGTATGCTCTCGCTCACACTCGGTTTCAACTCCGGCACTTACCTGATGAGCAACTCTCCGCTCAATGAAGACAGCCTCTACACCATTCAGAGCAACGTAATCACAGAGATTGCCGACCGTGGTCCATGCGTGATTGTGGGCAGAACAGCCGACTATGTGCTTCGCAACCACTGCAAGGTGATTAGCATTTTCATTCATGCCACAATGGACGACCGTGTGAAGCGAATCATTGCACGCGGCGACTGCAAGACCGAAAAAGAGGCAATAACACGCGCTGAGAAAACCAACAAGATGCGCTCCAGCTATTACAACTTCTACACCGACAAAAAATGGGGAGAGGCTGAAACCTACGACCTTTGCGTGAATGCAAGCGTGCTTGGCGACAAAGGTACTGCGGATTTGATCATCGACTACGTTTCTAAAGTGATGAAGAAATGAACAACACAAACCCTTCCCCCACTCCACAATTTAGTGGAAAACCCACACCACCTCCTTACACAGAAGAAGATGGTGGTGGAACAACGCCTCCACCTTTCAACGACGGAGTAACGCCACAGCTCTTTGAGGAACCTGCCGCCACACAGCGCCATCGCCCTATCGAACCACTGAAGAAAAATGTGGTCAACAAGGTGGTGGTGATTGCGGCAGTGATTCTTGTGGTGGGACTGCTGCTGATAGGATATTACGCGGTGAAGAAAACCGCCGTTGCGCCAGTCACAAAAAAGACGGAGAAAATGACGGCTGCTCCACAAGCCGACTCCGACTCCCACATCACTTACCAAGAAATCACAGGTGAAGAAGCCGAAGCCATGATGAAAGAGCACATGGCTGAAATGGAAAAGATGGAGAAAATCATGGAAGAAATGATGGCTGGCGACCCATTTGCCGACATGGACAGAATGGAGGAAATGATGGGTGACGAAGAATTTTCCACCACCCCACCCTCTTATCAAGAGCACAAGCGTAAAGCCGCCAAATCGGGCGAAATCCGCTTGGCTGGCTCTGTGGGGAATGGCCATTTCGTGATGGTGCTCAACACCAAAGACCCAAACAATATCACCGGCACCGCCGCAACCGTGGTCGGAGGCAAAGAGCGCACACAGTATCGCCTGCTGGGCATTGACAGCGGCAGAGACCTCACAGTATCGGTATATGACAAGAAAAATAAAATCGTAGGCACCCTGAGCGGCACCTACGATGGTTATGAATTTTCAGGAGTTTACACTACCGACGATGGGGAGTCCCCATTCAGAATGATGGCACAGTAAGGGAAACTTTTTTAGCACACGCTGTCGTTAATGATACGACCGTCTAATTTCTCTGCCATTTTTCGCCAATCCTTGCTGCGCAAGTAATCCTTAATGATTTCTGCGTGTTCGAGGTGGTGAATGTCGGAACCAATCATATCTACAAGCCCTTGCTTCACGAGCCATCTGGCTGTATCTTGCACCGAATGACCGTAATAGCCTGTGAGCGAAAGAATGTTGAGCTGGAACTTCACGTTGGTGCGGTGCATTTTCTCGTAGCGTTCGCGATTGTGTCCGTAATAAGAGTAACGCTCTGGGTGAGCGAGAATTGGGTAATATCCTTTACATCTCAACTCAAACATCATCTGCTCCGACCCAATCAGCTCTTGTGCAAATGAGTTTTCAAGCAGCACATAGTTTCCTGGCATGGGAATCACATGGCCAGCGGCATACTCTTTCTGCCAATAGTCGTCAATTCTATATTCCGCCGAAAGATGCAATTCCACATCAAGCCCAGCCTCCTTCACCGCTTCTTTAAAAATTGCGAAAGCGGCATTGAGGGTTTCTGGAGTGTTTTCGAAAGTTTCGGAAGTGACGTGTGGCGTTAAAATCACACGCTTGATACCCATATCCATATCTGCTTTCAGCAATTCAATGCCGTCTTGAATATTCTTTGCACCGTGGTCCACTCCGGGCAATATATGGCAGTGTACGTCAGTATGGTAAAAGAGTTTTACGTCCTTATTATTTCTTTTGAATATATTAAACATATTAATTTCTGGTTTATCTCACAATCTGCAAAGTTAGTGCTTTTTTGGTTGACCGACGCAAAAAAGGTTCACAAAAACAAAAATTATCACTAACTTTGAAAGAAAAAACGAAGATATGCTTAACATTGCACGACCATTACTCCTATTGGCGATTTGCTGTAGTTTCATCAGCAATTCAGCTGCTCAAGAAGAAAACGTAAAAGTGTCAACCGACACCCTTAACGCAGAGTGGCAAAGCATCATTCTCGCCGCCATCGACTCATTCCCTGAACGAGGCGGCTACTACACAGGAGGCAAACCCAACGCCCTGTTTACCAACACCACCTGGCAAGGGTTGCACGCAGCATACCAAATGGGAATAAACGACCGCAAACCGTATTTCTGCCCCCAAAAAGCCCAACCGTCGTTCTGCTCCAGCGCCACATATTCGGCACTTGTCAAGGCTCTCACAATGTGGGATAAGCAAGGCGTAATCAGCACCGAAGCATGGCGAAACATGAAGCCTTACGTGGGGATTGCCGACGACATCAACACCGAGGGCATCGGTCAAGACGATGGCGAAGGATTCTGGGGAAGAGCCAACGCCAACGGCCCTTCGATCGCCGTACTCATTCATGAGTTGAAAGCCGGTTACAGTTTTACCGCCTATCGTGGAGCGAAAACACTACGCAACAAAGAGTCGGAATCGGAAACATACCTCACCGACGATGAATGGCGAGCCGATCCCGTGTGGCAACACGCCATGAAGGGCGACTTCATGAAAATTTTCTGGAACAAAAATGAATCGAAAGGCAGCGACTGTGGTGCTATTATCGGTTGTAACGACGTGAAAGGCGACGACCAGGAAGCTGGCCACAGCGTGATTTTCATGGGCTACACTCCCGACGGAAAAGTGACCTACTGGAGCAGCAACGGTCCGGGAGAGCACCCCGAACTGCAGGGCTACAGCATTGGCACTTGCGACAAGACCGACATTCAACGAGTGGTGTTCACGCGTATCACCCACCCCGAAAGATTCAACGAGGTGAAAAACATCGCCCCCAAAAACGTGAACCAATACCTCTACGACCTCAACGGCAAGAAGCACAGTAACACCGCAGAACTGAAACGCCAATGCGGTATTAAGTAATCAATTTCAAAATTGACTAAAAACGGAATAACAAAAAACAAATGAAGTATATAAAGGATTTTCGACAGAAATATTTTTTGACTGCGGCAGAATGTAATCCCGAAAAGGAGATGCCGCTATCGCTGGTGATGACTAAAATCATTGAGGTGGCCACGCTCCATGCCAACTCTTGGGGTGTGGGGTATGCCGACATGATTCAGAATAATGAAGGTTGGGTGCTTTCTCGCGTCACCATCGAAATGCTGCGCTACCCGAAAGTGAACGAGGCATACAACTTCACCACATGGATTGAGGACTACAACCGCCATTTCTCGCAACGTAATATGGAAATCACCGACCATAACGGCGAGGTGATAGGCTACGCGCGCACCATTTGGATGGTGATTAATTTTGCCACAAGGGAGAGTTCCGACATCAGCCAATTGAGTTACCTTCGCGAGAACATCAGCACCCACGAGTGCCCTATTGCACCACAAGGCAGACTCCGACAAATCACAAACGGAAAAACAACGGACTACACTTTCAAATACACAGATTGCGACGTGAACCGACATGTGAACACGGTGAAATACCTCGACTTGCTCCTGAATCAGTTCACTTTGGAGAAATACGACCAAAATTTTGTGAAACGACTGGAAATCGCATTTTTGAAAGAAACGCTGTTCGGAACCACGGTGCAAGTCAACTGCGACGACAGCGACCCAATGGACTGCAAATTCTCAATCGACGTCGATGGCACAAGCCATGTGAAAAGCAGAATCGTGTTTAGCCCTCGAGAATAGCCGCGCCGTCAACATTCTCGATGCGTGATTTCAAGGCTGGCATTTTGTCGGCATCACATTCGAGTGTCATCACACAGTCGTTGTCGAACTGCTGGTCGATCACCTTCACAGGCTCCGACTTCACGATTTTCATCATATCGTTCATGCACAAATATGGGAAATTAAAGGTGACGCGCGCTTGCTCGTGGCACTCCAAAATCTCGGCATTCTCAATGGCAAGGCGAGCAGCCTCGCGATATGCCACTATCAAGCCCGATGTGCCCAACTTGATGCCACCGAAATAGCGAACCACAGCTATCACAATATTAGTGAGCCCAAACGAATTGATTTGCCCTAAAATCGGTTTTCCTGCAGTGCCTGAAGGCTCTCCGTTGTCGCTTGAGAGATACTCATTACGCTCGGTGCCAATCATATACGCCCAGCAGCAGTGTCTTGCGTCGTGATATTCGTTAGATATGGTTTTCACCACAGCTTTAGCTTCTTCTGCCGTGCACACAGGCACAGCAAAAGCGAGAAATTTACTCATTTTCTCGGTGTATTTCGCTTGCGAACGCTCCTTTATGGTTTTATAAAAATCACTCATTACGGGTGCAAAGTTACGCAACAAAGCGTTGAATTGCAAATCACTAAAAATTTCCGCCAATTTTATTTCATTGGCGGTGTGGTAAAAACCGCAAAATTTGCGTAACTTTGTGCGATGTATGCAATCATACACACAACAACAAACAATACTATAAACACATTAAATTTACTAACATTTAAAACAAGAATTAATTATGAGTCAATGGTTTGAAACAAAGGTAAAATATGATAAGACAATGCTCGACACAGGTGCCATCAAATCGGTAACTGAGCCATATCTCGTAGATGCACTCTCTTTCACTGAAGCAGAGGCACGCATCACAAAGGAAATGGAGCCATTCGTATCGGGCGAACTCACTGTAACAGCCGTACGCAAAGTGCGCTTCGAAGATGTGCTTTACCACGAAGGCGGCGACCGCTGGTACAAAGTGAAAATCAACATGATTACTATCGACGAAAAAACCGGCGCAGAAAAGCGCTCAGCAAGTTTCAGCCTTGTTCAAGCAAGCGAATTCAAGTTGGCTCTCGACTATTTCCTTGAAGCCATGAAGAGCGTGCTTTTCGATTTTGAAATCGTGAACATCACCGAAATGGCATACATCGACGTGTTTGGTGCCGACCTTGGTAGTGGAAAAGTGGAAGAGTAATGACAAGCGTTGCTGAACATATTATAAAAATTAAATCGGAGTTGCCCGACGGTGTGAACCTTGTGGCTGTTTCAAAGTATCACCCTATTGAACAGTTGCAGGAGGCCTACACCGCTGGGCAACGCCTTTTTGGCGAAAGCCATGCGCAAGAACTGGTGGTGAAAGCCCCACAAATGCCCGACGATGTGCAGTGGCATTTCATTGGTCACCTTCAGCGCAACAAAGTGCGTGCGATTATGCCTATCGTGTCGCTGATTCACAGTGTGGACAGCATCCGCCTGCTCGACACCATCGAGAAAGAGGCGAAGCGAATTGGCAAAGTGGCAGATGTGCTTCTCCAACTCCATGTGGCTAAAGAGGAGGCGAAAAGCGGATTCACCATCGACGAACTGCTCACGCTGGCACGCAACGGCGAATTCAAGAAATACGAGAATGTGAGATTCCGTGGTTTGATGGCAATGGCTACATTCACCGACGACGAATCCATCATTAAAGCCGAATTTGCATCGGTTGGCGAAACCTTCCGAACTCTGCGCAGCGAAAACATATTCCCCCCCGACACCTTCACGGAAATAAGCATGGGAATGAGCCACGACTGGCACTTGGCAGTGGCAGAAGGGGCAACTTTGGTGCGTATCGGAACAGAAATTTTCGGCAAACGCCAATATTAGGGATAAAAAAACTATTCCATTTCAAAAATTTAATGTACTTTTACATTATCTTCTACAAGAAAAAAAACAAACATTAATAATAACTACTTTAAACAAAACTAAATTTCAAATGGCACAAAAATCTAAACAATGGGCAGCGATTATCATGATGATTGCCCTCTTTGCAATGATTGCCTTCGTGACCAACTTGTGCTCACCAATGGCTACTATTGTAAAGAACCAGTTCGGCGCATCGGAATTGGAAGGACAAATCGGTAACTATGCTAACTTTATCGCATACTTGGTGATGGGTATTCCAAGCGGTATGCTTATCGCTAAATTAGGTTATAAGAAAACTGCTTTGCTCGCCCTTATCGTGGGAATTGCTGGTATCTTTTTCGAATACTTAAGCGGTGTGGTTGGCAGCTACGTCATTTATTTGGTTGGTGCATTTATCAGCGGCTTGTGCATGTGTATGCTAAACACCGTGGTCAATCCACTTCTCAACGTGCTTGGTGGTGGTGGCAAAACCGGTAACCAACTTATCCAAATCGGTGGCGCAGCCAACTCAGCAGCAGCCGTTGCTGTTTACATTCTGATGGGCGCTCTCATCGGCGAAGTGACCAAAAGCACAGGTATCTCCGACGCTACCCCTGCTCTTATCATCGCTGGCGTGATCTTCGTTATCGCATTCGTGATTCTTCTTTTCACCAAGATTGAAGAGCCCGAACAGGCAAAGGTGGAACTCAGCCTTATCACTGGCGCATTGAAGTTCCGTCAACTCTCTCTCGGTGCTCTCGCTATCTTCTTGTATATGAGCGTTGAGGTTGGTACACCTACCTACATGATTTCATACTTGCAGACTCCAGAAGTGGGATTGTCGGCTGGTGTGGCAGGTTTGATTGCTTCTGTATATTGGTTGATGATGTTCGTTGGCCGTTCAATCGGTGGCAGTATCGGTGGCAAGGTAAGCAGCCGTGCAATGGTTAGCACCGTGGCTACAGCCGCTATCGCACTCCTTCTCTTCGGTATCTTCGCACCTGAAACCATGAAGGTGACCGTTATCGGTATCGACTGGGGTAACCTTGAAGTGATTTATCCACAAGTTCCTGTTTGCGTGCTCGCATTTATCCTCGTAGGTCTTTGCACCTCAGTGATGTGGGGCGGTATCTTCAACATGGCTGTTGAAGGCCTTGGCAAATACACCGCAGCCGCAAGTGGTATTTTCATGACCATGGTATTCGGTTGCGCAGTCATGGTAGGTTTGCAAGCCATGGTTGCCGACAAGGTTGGCTACCTCTACAGCTACTTCATTCCTGTGGCTTGCGCTGGTTACATTTTGTTCTACGCTCTCATTGGTAGCAAGGTGGCTAAAAGAGACGAGTTTGCTGAATAATTTTCGGTAAATCATAGCATTATAACCGCTGTTGGCGAAAAACAGCGGTTATTTTTTTGCATTATGCATAAGTTTTTTTGAGAATTTGCATTATATTTTGTAATTTCGTAAAGTATTTAAAAAAGAAATAACTTAATACACAATATAATATAATTGATATCCATGATGAATGTTGATGTTATGAACAAGGCCGCCAACAATATTCGTGTTTTGGCAGCTGCGATGGTTGAGAAAGCAAAGTCTGGTCACCCTGGTGGTTCGATGGGTGGTGCCGATTACGTGAATGTGCTTTACTCAAAGTATATTGTAAACGACCCTTCCGACCCCACTTGGTTTGGACGCGACCGCTTCTATTTAGACCCAGGTCACATGTCACCAATGCTTTATGCAGTGCTTCATCTTACTGGCAAATACACAGTTGAGGACCTGCAAAAGTTCCGTTCATGGGGCAGTATCACTCCCGGACACCCAGAAGTTGACCCTGTGCATGGCGTGGAAAATACCTCTGGTCCACTTGGTCAAGGCCACGTGATGGCAGTGGGTTGCGCTCTTGCCGAGCGTTACATCGCCGCACACTACAGCGAGGTGTTTGCTCATAAAACCTACGCATTCATCAGCGACGGTGGTGTTCAAGAAGGCATTTCACAAGAGGCTGGCCGCTTGGCAGGTCTGCTTGGTTTGAACAACCTGATTATGTTCTACGACAGCAATGCGGTGCAACTTTCCACCGACTGCGACGAAGTGTCGAACGAAGACACCGCAATGAAATATCGCGCTTGGAACTGGAACGTACTTGAAATCGACGGCACCGATCCTGTGGCAATAGCAGATGCACTTGAAAGCGCACAGAAAGAAGAAAAACGCCCAACATTGATTATTGGCCACACCATCATGGGACGTGGTTGCGTAACTGAAGACGGTGAAAACTTCGAAGGTAAGTGCAGCACCCACGGTAATCCATTGAGCAAATCGGGCGCAAGCTACGAAAAGACCATCGCCAACCTTGGTGGAGATATTAATAATGTGTGGGCCACATTCCCTGAAGTGAAAGAACTCTACGCCGAACGCGAAATTGAATTGGTAGCTATCGTTGCCGAGCGCAAAGCCGCACAAGAGGCTTGGCGCAAAGCCAACCCTGAAAAAGCTAAAATGCTCGACGATTGCATCGCTGGCAAGGTTGTGGATGTTGACTACGCAAGCATCACCCACAAGCCAAACATCGCCACTCGCGCTGCATCATCAAATGTGCTTGGCGAATTGGCTGTGAATGTTCCAAACATGATTGTTTCGTCAGCCGACTTGGCAAACAGCGACAAGACCGACGGTTTCTTGAAAAAGACCAAGGCATTTGCTCCACACGATTTCGAAGGCGCATTCCTGCACGCAGGTGTTTCGGAATTGGCTATGACATCTATTATTAATGGTATCGCACTGCACGGCGGTATGATTGGCGCATGTGCCACATTCTTCGTGTTTAGCGACTACATGAAGCCAGCCGTACGCCTTTCGGCTCTGATGGAACTTCCTGTGAAATTCATCTGGTCGCACGATGCATTCCGTGTGGGCGAAGATGGTCCAACCCACGAACCAGTGGAACAGGAAGCACAAATCCGTCTGTTGGAAGAATTGAAGAATCACAGCGGACGCAACAGTATGCTCGTACTTCGTCCTGCCGACTCAGCCGAGACTACCGTGGCTTGGAAGATGGCAATGGAGAACACCAACACCCCTACTGCCCTCATCCTCACTCGCCAAGATGTGACCGACATTCCTGCCGAAGAAGGCGAAGGTTATGAAGCTCGCTACAAAGCTGCCCTTCAGGCTGAGCGTGGTGGCTACATCGTGAAGACTGACAAAGACGCAGATGTGATTCTCGTGGCAAACGGCTCTGAGGTTTCGGCCTTAGTGGCTGCTGGTAAAATCATTGAGAAGGAGAACATCAAATATCAAATCGTTTCGGTTCCATCAATCGGTTTGTTCCTGAATCAAGATGCAGCATACCGTAACGAAGTGATTCCTACTGGCAAACCTGCTTTCGGTTTGACCGCAGGACTTCCTTCTACCCTCGCTCGCCTCATTCCTAATGGGCACGTGAAGGGCCTTGACCACTTTGGCGAATCTGCTCCATTTAAGGTGCTTGACGAAAAATTCGGATTCACCCCTGAAATCGTGGCTAAGGAAATCCTCGACTATGTTAAAAATGAAAAAAAATAACTATAATTGAATTTTAATTACAAAAAGTTGGGTAATTAGAAAAAAGTATTTATATTTGCACAATAAATTGTGGTAGAATATCAAACAATTAAATATTATTTACTATCAAAAAACGTAAGTTTATGAAAAAGATTACTTTATTAGCATTTGCTTGTGCCATGTTCATGGGCAACTTTTCTGCTAAGGCACAAGAAGTAACTTATGTTGAAGATACAGCTCAAGGCTATCTCTTCAACAAGATGCAAGACAACTGGTGGATTGAAGTTGACGGTGGTGCTGGTGTACTTATGTCAACTTGGGATGCAAAGCAAGACTTTGGCAAGCGTCTCGGCCTCAAGGGTCAACTCGCCGTAGGTAAATGGTTCTCTCCACTTCTCGGTCTCCGTATCGGTGGTGAATTCAACCAAATGATGGGCGTTACTAACAAGTATGGTATTGGCTACCGTCCATGGAACAAGTCACTTGGCAAATATGAAGGCACCGACTTGCGTCCTTCTAAGTTTAACAACATCGGTGCATTCGGTGATGTTATGTTCAACGCTACTAACTGGATTTGCGGTTACAAGCCAGGTCGTTTCTACAATGCTGTAGTTTACGCTGGTCTCGGTATGCACTGGGTAGTCGAACACGAAAGAACTGGTGCAGAATCACGTGGCGACGATTGGAAATACGCTGGTGGTGTAGATGATGGTCACTCTCGTAACTTGAGCGCTCGTTTTGGTTTGCTCAACCAATTCAGCATCAACAAGAACTGGGCTATCAACCTCGACCTTCGTTTCGAAATGTTGCAAGAACACACTGATGGCGCAGGTCACAAGACTTGGAACGAATATCCATCAGCTCTCATCGGTGTTGCTTACAAGTTCAACAAGACTGAATGGAATGCTCCAGTTGTTCCTGTTTGCCCAGAAATCAAGTACACCGACGCTTATGTTGACGACCTCCGCGCTAAGCTCGAAGCTGCAAACCAAAACATTGCAAACTTGAAGAAGCAACTCGAAGACTGCCGCAAGCAAAAAGCTGCTCCAGTTGAAGAAAAGGAAGAAGCTCCACTCGCAACTATCTACTTCCCAATCAACGTTTCTAAGCTCGTTGGCGTTCAAAAGAAGATCGTTGGTGCTGTATCAGAAGTTATGAAGTCAGAAAACAGCAACTACGTTCTTACTGGTTGGGCTGACAACTACACTGGTAACGACAAGATCAACACTCGTCTCCGTAAGGCACGTGTAGCTACAGTTAAGAAGAGCCTCGTTGCTAAGGGTGTAGAAGCTAACCGCCTCGATGCACAAATCAACGATGGTAACCTTACTAACTACGGTGCAAAGTGCGCTTCACTTGACCGTGCAGTTACTATCTACCGCGCTAAATAATCTAAACATTATATAGCATACTGAAAAGGTCTCGCATACCACGAGGCCTTTTCTTTTTTACTTATTATATATACCAAATTGCACAAAATAGAATAAAGAGGACGATTGCCTTTTGGCAGTATAGCAAATTTTAGCGAACTTTGCAGCCGAAATGAAAGAATCAAAAAAAGACATATTATTAGCAAAGATTAGAAACGGCTCACCTGTAACGCGCACACAACAGCTCCACCTCGCTGCCCTATTGAGTGTGCCTGCCATTATGGTGCAACTCTCATCTATAATCATGCAATATATCGACGCATCGATGGTGGGACAATTAGGTGCCAACGATTCTGCTTCGATTGGCTTGGTGGCAGCGTCGCTGTGGCTTTTCAGCGGCATCTGTAATGCTGCCACAGCAGGCTTCAGCGTGCAGGTAGCACACTTGATTGGCGCGAAAAAGAATAAGGAGGCGAAAGATGTATTTCGCCAATCTATTACCTGTATTCTCATTTTCTCTGCCACTCTTTCAGCCATTGGCATGGCAATTAGCGGTCATTTGCCTGTATGGCTAAGAGGCTCGGAGGAAATCCGTGAGAGCGCAAGCACCTACTTTCTGCTTTTCAGTGCGTGTATTCCACTTCTTGCGCTTGAAATGCTGGCGGCAAGTATGCTACGCTGTACAGGTAATATCAAAATACCGAGTTTGCTTAACATTCTGATGTGTGTGCTCGACATGATATTCAATTACCTGTTCATCTTCCCCACTCACGATGTCACGCTGTTTGGAATGGTGATTACGATTCCTGGTGCTGGATTGAGGGTGCAAGGAGCAGCCATCGGTACCATTATTGCGGTGACCATCACTTCGGCTTGCATGATGTATTACGCTTGCTTCAAGTCGAAAGATTTGCAACTCAACACCATAAAAGGCTCGTTCAAGCCCACACGCCTTTGCATCAACAAAGCGTTGAGAATCGGTTGCCCGATGGGATTGCAACACTTGTTCATGTGCTCGGCACAAATCTTTATCACAGCGATTGTAGCGCCACTGGGAAGCATTCCACTTGCAGCCAACTCGTTTGCGGTGACGGCAGAAAGTATTTGCTACATGCCAGGTTATGGTATTGCCGACGCTGCCACCACACTCGTTGGTCAAAGCATCGGTGCATCACGCAGAAAGTTGGCGAAGCAGTTTGCCACCATCACCGTCACGATGGGCGGAATCATCATGGGCATTATGGGCGTGCTCCTTTATATGTTCGCACCGCTGATGATGGGCATACTCACGCCTGTGCCTGAAATCATCGCACAGGGTGCCGCTGCATTACGGATTGAGGCTTTCGCAGAACCGTTCTTCGCCATTGCTATCGTGTCATACGGCGTGTTTGTGGGCGCTGGCGACACACTTATCCCCTGCGGCATCAATTTGGCAAGCATGTGGGGTGTGAGAATCACCCTCTCGGCATTACTTGCACCCACCATGGGACTGCAAGGCGTGTGGACAGCCATGTGCATCGAACTCATATTCAGAGGCGTGATGTACTTGATTCGACTGCGTTCGGGAAGGTGGATAAAAATTAAGGAAGCACAACCAGCCACATAAACACTAAAATATTCACATCATTTCAGCCTAACGCCAAGAATAGCGGGAGCATTGGTGCTGAATGGACAAGGAAATGTGAAATAGTTTTAGTAACTTTGTAAGAAGCAATTATTTATAACACTCAACCATACAAATTAGCATGGCAACTGTTGACGACAAAAAAATTATTTTCTCGATGGTGGGTCTGAACAAGACTATCAAGCAGACCAACAAAACCATCCTCAAAAACATTTATCTATCATTTTTCTATGGTGCGAAAATCGGCATCATCGGTTTGAATGGTGCTGGTAAATCCACATTGCTCAAAATTATTGCCGGCATCGACAACGATTACCAGGGCGACGTGGTTTGGGCACCAGGCTACAGCGTGGGCTATCTGCCACAGGACCCACCACTTGACGACAACAAGACCGTACTTGAGCTCGTGAAAGAGGGCGTTCAAGAGGTGGTCGATGCACTGGAGGAATATGAGGAAATCAACAAGAAGTTTGGACTTCCAGAATATTACGAGAACGAGGACAAGATGAACGAACTTTTCGCCCGTCAGGCTGAGGTGCAGGGCATTCTCGACTCTACCGACGCTTGGAACCTTGAAACTCGCCTCAACCGTGCTATGGCAGCGCTCAATCTGCCACCAGCCGACCAAAAGGCTGAGCACCTGTCGGGTGGCGAACGCCGCCGTGTGGCTTTGTGCCGCCTGCTGCTCAAAAAGCCCGATGTGCTGCTGCTCGACGAACCTACCAACCACCTCGACGCTGAGAGCATCGACTGGCTGGAGCAACACCTCAACCAATACGAGGGCACTGTGATTGCCGTAACCCACGACCGCTATTTCTTGGACGACGTGGCTGGCTGGATTCTTGAACTTGACCGTGGCGAGGGTATTCCATGGAAGGGCAATTACTCATCATGGCTCGACCAAAAGTCGAAGCGCATGGCTCAAGAGGAAAAGGCTGCAAGCAAGCGCCGCAAAACTCTTGAGCGAGAGTTGGAATGGGTGCGCATGGCTCCAAAGGCACGTCAAGCCAAGGGTAAAGCGCGTCTGAACTCCTACGACCGACTTCTCAACGAAGACCAAAAGGAGAAAGAGCAACACCTTGAAATCTTCATTCCAAACGGTCCACGTTTGGGCAACAATGTGATTGAAGCGCAAGGCATCTCTAAATCGTTTGGCGAAAAGGTGCTTTACAAAGATCTCACTTTCACGCTGCCACCTGCTGGCATTATCGGTGTGATTGGCCCTAACGGTGTGGGTAAAACCACCCTGTTCCGCTTGATTATGGGACTGGAAACGCCAGACTCTGGATCTTTCTCTGTGGGCGAAACTGTGAAATTGGCTTACGTTGACCAACAACACAAGGACATCGACCCCACCAAGAGCGTTTACGAGGTGGTGAGCCAAGGCAACGAGCTGATGCGCATGGGCGGCCGTGAAATCAATGCGCGTGCCTACCTCAGCCGCTTCAATTTCGCCGGTGCCGACCAAGAGAAGAAGTGCGGCGTGCTTTCAGGTGGTGAGCGCAACCGCTTGCAACTGGCACTCGCGCTGAAGCAAGAGGGCAACGTGCTGCTGCTCGACGAACCTACCAACGACATCGACGTGAACACGCTCCGTGCGCTTGAGGAAGGTTTGGAAGCATTTGCTGGCTGTGCTGTGGTCATCAGCCACGACCGCTGGTTCCTCGACCGCATTTGCACCCATATCCTTGCATTTGAAGGCGATGGCAACGTGTTCTTCTTCGATGGCAACTATTCCGATTACGAAGTGAACAAGGCTAAACGCCTCGGTATTGAAGAACCAAAGCGAATCCGCTATCGCAAATTCGACGAACAGTAATTCCGCTTCTGCGCAAGCAAGCGAACAAAATAAAGGCTGTGCCGCTCAATTATCAGTGGCACAGCCTTATTTATTTGATGTAATTTGGGTTACTTGATTTTCATACCCAGATTTTTCATCATGAATGCGTAATAATCAGCGGCTTCGTCGATGATTTTTGAGATAGGTTTGCCACTGCCGTGACCTGCCTTGCTGTCGATGCGAATGAGTTTTGGCTGGTCGCCAGTGTTGGCAGCCTGGAGAGTGGCAGCGTACTTAAACGAGTGGGCTGGCACCACACGGTCGTCGTGGTCGCCTGTGGTCACGAGGATTGCAGGATATTTGGTGCCATCGTTCTTGATGTTGTGGAGTGGTGAATATGCACGCAAATATTCAAACATTTCCTTGCTGTCGTCGCTGCGTCCGTAGTCGGGAGCCCAGTTCCAACCCACGGTGAACAGGTGATAGCGAAGCATGTCCATCACGCCCACCTGAGCGATAACTGCACGGAAGAGGTCGGGACGCTGGTTGGTGACCGCACCCATCAGCAAACCGCCATTTGAACCACCTTGAATAGCAAGCTTTTCGCTTGAGGTATACTTGTTGGCAATGAGATATTCAGCTGCCGCGATAAAGTCGTCGAACACGTTCTGCTTCTTCATCTTGGTGCCGTCGCGGTGCCATTTGTCGCCATATTCTGCACCACCACGAATATTGGCCACCACATACACGCCTCCATTTTCAAGGAAAGGAATGCGGTTCACGTTAAACGATGGCGTGAGGCTGATGTTGAAACCGCCGTAAGCGTAAAGCAATGTGGGGTTCTTGCCATTGAGTTTCATACCCTTCTTGTGGGTGATGAACATGGGCACACGAGTTCCGTCTTTGCTGGTGTAGAACACCTGTTCGGTGATGTAGCGATCGCTATCGAACTTCACGTTGGGCTTCCAGAAGAGTTTCGACTTGCCTGTAGCCATATCATAAGAATAGATAGAGCCTGGAGTGGTGTAACTGGTGAAGTTGTAGAACACCTCGTCGGTGTTCTCCGATGAGCTAAAACCAGCGGTGCCGATGCCAGGAAGCAGAATTTCGCCCAAATTCTTGCCTTGCATATCGAGCAGATAAGCGTGGCTTGCGGCATCTTTCTCATAATTCACGATAAAGTGATTTTTGCCTGCCATTTGGAGCGAACTGAGCATCGCATCGCCCTCGGCAATAAACTCACGGCCTTTGCCCACGCCCAGATTGTCGATGTCGAACACAAGCACCTTTGCCATAGGGGCATTCTCGTTGGTGTAAATATAAATATGCTTATCATCGTTACCCACGGGGCTGAAATTGTAGTCGTAAGAGTTATTGAGACGAATGAAGCGAGGGTTTTCGCTCTTAGTGTCTTTCACCAACAGCACATTGCCATCGCCACCGCTCTGATACATATACACAAAGCGCTCATCTTCGCTCACATAAGCCATGTGGAACATCAAAGGTTCCTCAAAACTGCGGAACACGAGTTCGTCTTGCGATTGTGGAGTGCCGAGTTTGTGGTAATACACCTTCTGATACTCGTTTTTGCTCGAAAGTTCGCTCTTTGGCGCATCGTAGGCACTGTAATAGAAGCCGTCGCCCTGCCATGAGGCATTGGTGAACTTCGCCCACACGATATGGTCGTCGAGCATTTTGCCCTCCTTCATATCCTTCACATATATCTCATTCCAGTCGCTACCGCTGCGCGAAATAGTGTAAGCCATATAACGGCCATCTTTCGAAAAGTCCACCGACTTCAGCGCCACGGTGCCATCGTCGGAGAGTTTGTTTGGGTCGAGCACTTCACGAGGCGTGCCATCGAGCGAGTCCATTTCATACAGCACGCTCTGATTCTGCAAACCATTGTTTTTATAGAAGAAGTATTTACCGTGATGCTTGAAAGGAATGCCCATCTTCTCATAGTTTTGGAGTTTCATCATCTTCTCCTTCAAGGCATTGCGGAAAGGAATCTTCGAGATGTAGTCTTGGGTCACCTTGTTTTCGGCTTCCACCCAAGCGGCGGTTTCGGCAGAATTGTCATCCTCCAGCCAGCGGTAAGGGTCAGCCACCTTCACGCCAAAATACTCATCTACTTGGTTCACAGTCTTGGTTTTAGGATAAGCAATCGGTGATTGCGCAAAACCTTGAGCAACAATAGCAGCCATCGTCAATAATAAAAGTTTCTGTTTCATATTTATCAGTATTAATTTTCTCCACTAAGTTACCAATTTTTCCTCACATAACCCGAAAAACCCACACACGAAATTCAAAGCCTCACACAGATTCCGCGGATCTCACGGTTTTTGCTTTAGTGGGTGGGAAATCTCACAGAATTTTTCCGCACCTTTGCTACAGGGGCTCACACAGATCCCGCGGATCTCACGGTTTTTGCATTAGTGAGTGGGTAATCTCACAGAATTTTTCCGCACCTTTGCTACAAGGGCTCACACAGATTCAACGAGATTCAACAAAACAATGGTTCGTGCGATTCGTGAAATTCGTGGTTAAAAACCTGCCACAAATTAGCACAAATTTCCACAAATTATTTTTGAAATCTGTGTGAGTTTTGGAAATCGGAGTACTCGGAGCACTCGGAGTACTCCGACATGCCCCACGACCTATCTGCCAACCACCGTGAGATTTAACATCAGGCGTGCAATTCAGTGAGATCTGTGGGATCTGTGTGAGGTTCAGCCCATTAGCAGCCATTAGCAGTGGGATTTGTGTGAGCACAAAAAAAAGGGGCTTGGATTAAAAAAAATCCAAGCCCACACAGGAAAACATTCTAAATATTATCGCTGGTTTCGCTCATCACTGGGCTACTCGCAGCATTAACAATTAACAAAATGCTATAGTTACTTTACAATCTTCTTTGATGACTTAGTGCCATCGGTGTAAGTGGTCACTACCACATTCACACCTTCGAATGGACGGTCAGACGACACGCCAAGCAGGTTGTAGTAGGTCACACCAGCCACGGTCTTTTCAGCGTCAACATCTTCCACACCAGTAGAGATTGTTGGGTCCTGAACGATGGTGTGGCTCACCTTGGTGATGTAGTAGTTAGGGTTGCTGAGTTCGTTAACCGAAGTCACGCCACCGTTCACCAAATAGATTTCCACAGTCACCACGCCGTCGAAGGTCTCGCCCTTTTCGCAGATGCCAGCGAAGGAGATATCAGATTCCACCTTATACCATGCACCATTAGCACCACCTACAATGCTTCTGCGAACAGAGGTTGCATTAGGCTTAGTGCTGCCCACTTTATAGGTCTTCATACCCACAGCCTTTGGATAGAATTCGCCACCGCTGTAAGCATACCAGTTCACCACGCCTAAGCAACCGTTAAATGTAGAAGTGATATTGCCATAGAGAGCTTGGTTCTCACCATTCACCACATAGTAGTTTGGCAGATAAGCATCGCCCTTCTTCACACGGATAATTGCATTGAGATACTTGGCTGCACGTGAGTCAGGAACCAAAGTAACGAATGCGTCAAGACCGTAGTTGAGGGCTTGTGGGTAGGTCAAGCCTCCCTTAGCGGCATTACCTGTACCACCAATGTGCGTATTGTCTTGCTTTTCAGCAGCAGGAATCACGAGGTCTTTTGCGTGCTGAGTACCACCTACAGCGCCCTGAATTCTCTCTACATGCTCGGTGTCGGTATTTGGTGTCCAGTATGAGTGTTGGCTTTCATATTTGCCACCAACTATACCATTGTTGTATTGAGTGTTGACACGAGTTGAGAAGCCAGCTTCCACTTCGTAAACGGCATAAATCACAAGACCATTGCCATCAATGTCGTTGTGGTTGTCGCGCACACTCTCCACAGAAGGAACTTTGAAAATGATTTGGTGCTTAATACCCGAAACCTCAGTGTAAGGCACCTTGCTATACCATGTGGTTTGTTCGCTGTCATTTCCATTCATCTTGTAAGCATAATAGAATCCCACAAATTCGAATGGATATTTTGCTGGAGCATTCAGTTGCACTTCTTGGCCGACGCCCACAGTGAGCCATACGTCAGAGTCCACAGTGTTGCCTTGTGTAGAAAGTGTGGTAGTTGATGCACCACTGGTTGGCAAACCAATCACCTTGATGTTTCTTACAGGGTTGGCGAAAGTGTAGATTTTAACATCTTTGTTCGAAACCACAGCTGAATTGGCATCCGACACGCAGTAAGCACTCACGCGCAAATACCAGCCCTTCTTCTGATAAGCAGGGTCGTCGGTGTAGCCCATAGCTTTCCATACTTGTTCCCAAGTGAATGACGCTGATTCTGTTTGGAAGCTATTAAGATTCACTTGCTTCTGGAGCACACCTTCAGCATTGAAGAATTCAAAGTCGTAGAGGGTGTTCACCTTGGCAGTTTCCACATCATAGATGTCGGGATAGTTCACATAGTTTTGATGCAAAATAGTGATTGTTGGGCGGTCTCGGTCTTCTGTTCCGTAAGAATCGTAAGTTGAAGAATTTGGTGCAATTACAGGAGCATCAATCTTCACAGGTTCAGGCTGCTCAGCACCGTCAATAAGGTCGCCGATACGGAGGTTGATGTAGTATTGACCCATCACCCAGTCGCCCCAGTGACGACCGTAAGTGGAATTACCTTTAGGGTCAAAGTGGCGAATAGCATAAGGATAAGCCTCCATCAGCACAGCGATGGTGCCATCTTCTTGCATAGAGAGCGAGCTGTATTGCGCAGTTTCGTCAATTGCACCAATGCCAAATCCCTTTTCTCCACCATTGGTGTTGTCGAATGGGTCGAAGAGGTCAAGACTGCGAGTCCAATTCAAACTGCCCGAAGTAGAGGATTTGGTGTAATAAGCCGAAAGGCTTGTACGGCAGTTGTCGCCATTTTCAGCCCAGTCCTTAGGAATGGTGTGAATAACGTAAGTACCTTGATTTGCTGTAGTATAGTTGATGAGGTCGCCATTACAGCCACCAGCCAAAGTCATACCACTTTGCGAAACCTCGGTAACGGTAGCAGTAGTGGCAGAAGTGAATTTCAAGCGGTAGAACTTACGGAAACCAGTTCCAAAATAGCGAGCCGACATCAAATATTCGTTGTCGCCAATCTGTACGAATTGAGTTTCGTCTAAGTCTCCACTCACTTCAATGTAATTATTCCATCCTGTTGTAACATTTGTCCAAGTGTTCTTATCAGGGTCATAAGTCATACAGTAAATACGCTGATTGCTGGCTTTAGACGTTGACTTATAGTTTGGAGAGGTGCTTGTACGCAAGCCCACCAAAGCCTTGCCCTTCAAATGACCAGCCTGACTCACACAGATATTACCTGGAGAAATGTTACCACGAAGGTTTCCAAAGAGGCTGCGCTCCATGGTCTGGATAGTGCCCCAGCTCTTGCCATTGTCGCGGCTCACCCTCCAAACCACATCGGTAGCAGGGTCGTCTTTTGTGCCAGAGAGGCCGAAGCCGTGGATAGCGGTAGCAATCACAGTACCATTAGCGAACGAAGCAACAGCAGCATCGCCATAGCCCTTCCAGTTGTAGCAGTTGTCGCCCTGTTGCGAACCTTGGAAAATCACCACATAATCGCTCCATGTCTTACCATTGTCCGACGAGCGGCGCGAAACCACGTCAATGCTGTTGGTCACATCGTGAATGTGCATTTTGCGGGCATCGCTCAATGCCACGAGCGTACCGTCGGAAGCACGGGTGATAGCAGGAATACGATAGTACATTGAATACTCTTCTGAGGTAGCAAATGCCTTGTAGCGTGGAGCATAGAGCATCTTGAAATTAGGCACAAGCACACGGCCACCACCTTCGCCAGAGTAGTTGTTCACGGTGTTGATGGTTTTATTCGACACCTTGTCAATCACACCACCCACACGAGTGTAGTTGGCTTTTGCGCCACCAATCAATGGCAAATTCTTCAAGCCACCAATTTCTTCAGCGCTTCTCACGTTGGCTACAAGGTAAATCACATATTCGCCTGCTGGGAGCTTCAGGTTGCTGGTGAAAGTGGTCACTTCGCCAGCAGCTGGCACTTCATGAGTAGTTCCGAGGAAAAGGGCACCGCAGTTCTTTTCAGGGTTGCGGTAGTCGAAAATATGAGCGAAAGTGTTTTCAAACTTTGCATAACTGCCATCAGGAGTGTAGTCTTGACCTGTGTCGCGCATACGGGCATACACGCTGATTGCGCTGAGGTAGCCAGTATGGCCAAACAAGCGGTAAGTGAGGGTTGGAACATCGTCGGCACTTACACTTACGCAAGCCATAGCCAGCACTTGATTCTTGTTCCCCAAGCCGATATAGCCCACTTCTTGATAGCCGGCATTGGTTTGCCAAGCCTTCAGCTGATTGTGAACAGTTTGAGCACCGTCGCCAGTTGAGCCAGAAGTTTCTTGAGTCACTTCATAGAAGTTCCACCTTGAAGTTTCGGGGGTTGATGAAGATGTCACAGTCATTGCGCCATTTTCAAAAGCCAAATAACCTTTTACAGTAGATCCACTCCAAGTGGTGGTTTTATAATACAGTTGGGTATAATTCGACTCTGAGTTAACAACAAAGTTAGTAGGGCTTGTGCTCCATTTGAATGAAAAACCAAGAAAGTAAGAAGCCTGTGGACCATAAGAAGCGCTGTTGACGAGAGCAACGGTAGTACCTGTCTTCTTTACAGTGAAAACATAAGCTGCATGATCAGCATCGGTGACAGCTTTTTCAGATTTGGCTACATCACCATTGTTGTAGCCCACCAATTTACCGGCGCCAATGTTGTACATCACAACTTTAGCACCATTTGCAAGGTTTGCCACGTCAGCGGGGGTGTCCGAGACTTTGTAAGTCGCGGCATTGGCGCTGAAGCCAAACAGCAACGTCAGTAACGCAAGAAGAAAGCTGGTTCTCCTTGTCAATTTTTTGAGTTTTTTAAAATAGCTCATAGCATTTTGAATGTTAATCTCACTTTCCCATAGTGAGAGTATTAAAAATATTAGTGTTAATAAAAAAGTTTTCCTTTTAGCCTATGCTATTCACAATTAACGCTTTCCTGTAGCGATTAAGATGCTGGTTAATTCACACTTAATCAAATAAAGGTTAGGTGAATACTATATAAAGTGCAAATTTAACGATAAATTTCCGAATTCCTCAAACTTCCCCCAACCCCACCCCCAACCCCACACGCTTTTTTAATATCATTTAACAACTAATTTCCCTATGTCAAGCCTCACACAGATTCCACAGTTTTTGGGGGCTCACACAGATCTCACTCTAAGTTTTTGCATTAGTGAGTGGGAAATCTCACAGAATTTTTCCACACCTTTACTCCAAGGGATCACACAGATTCAACGAGATTCAACAAAAAAGTAATTCAACAGAGAATTAGTAATCGTCGTATTCATCCATGTTTTTGAAAGATTAATTGGTTTTAGAAAAATGAGGGCGGGTTTTTAGGAAAGCCGCCCTCGGTAGTTGTTTGTTATGGGATAATTGGGTTATTTTTTTGTTGCTTTTTTTGTGGTTTTCTTTGCAGCAGACTTTTTAGCTGATGCTTTTTTAGCTGGCTTTTCTTCCAGTGCTGGTTTATCTACTGGGAAATCGCCGGTGGTGTCCTTCACAATGTTGTTGCGGAGCATTTCCACCTCGCGGTTGAGTTGGCTGATTTCGTTGGATTGGTTGCGGATGGTGAGCAACAATGCGTTCAATTCCTCATTGTCGATTGACTCTGGGTATTGCTCTTGCACACGAATCATGAAATCACTGAGCACATTCATATAGTTGGTGAATGCGGTGTAGGGCGAATCGTAGGGGCTGTAGTGCGAGTGCACTGAGCCGTCTTCGTTGTGCTTGGTGCTCATATAGAAGAAGTGGTCGCTTGCCTGGAGGTAGTACCAGTCTTGCTTGATGCGGCGGTCTTGGCAAAGGCGCACACGCTCACCGATGGAGTAGAGTTTCTTCACAGCCTCCTGCTGGAGAGTGTTGCCAAGCCATGCGCTGGTGTCGCGCGCCTCATCCGCCCAAGAAATTGGGTGCATCACTGGCATTTCGCCCACCGATTTCATTTTTGAAATCACTTCGCTTGGGGTGAAGAACTCGATGCCCTTTTCGGCAGCAAAGCGTGGCAACGCCTTCATAAACTCGAAGATGCCGCTTTCGCGTGGCTGCATTTCGCCGAAGGTCTCGTAGTTCATAAAGAGGTTCACGAGTTGTTCTTCTTCAGGAAGTGATGCAATCCAGTCGATATACTTGTCGGCTGTGAGCGGATATGATGCCCAGTCGGGGTTGCTGAAGCGGAACGAAATGTCGTCGCTCAATTTAGAGTTCTTCAACAGCAACTTCAACTTTGGTGCCACAGGCGAAGAATAAACGTAGTTAGGCGACTTCCAACCCAAAATGTGTTTTGCACCTTCGGTAATCACGCCCTTGAAGCCCATATTCTGAACCATGGCAGAGATGTCGTCGTCGTAGATAAGCTCGGTGTTGCGGAACACCACTGGGTGCTTGCCAAAGAGTTGGAAAATCTTCTTGTCGTGGTCCTTCACCTGTGCCACAAACTCATCGGAATCTTCAAGCGAAGCGAGCGAGTGGGCGTAGGTTTCGCTGAGAAATTCCACACAGCCAGTGTCAGCCAATTCCTTCATCGACTCGATGAACTCTGGCACATAGATTTCGAGTTGCTCAAGAGCGGTGCCGCTGATAGAGAATGCCACTTTGAATTTCTTGCCATACTGCTTAATCATATCAAGGAGCATTGCGTTGGCTGGCAAATATGAGCGCTGTGCAATGCGGGTGATAATTTCGTCGTTGGCAAAATCATCGTAATAGTAATGGTCGTTACCAATGTCGAAGAATCGATAATTCTTCAGACGGAATGGCTGGTGTATCTGGAAATAAAAACAAATTGCTTTCATTGCTTTATTTTTTAGTTGTTGATTTTATTCGTTTAAGATTGTTTTATCGGTTGATGAGACTCTTGTAAATGTCGATGACTTTGGCACCTGCCTTTTCCCACACAATCTGCTTCACTTCCTCAAGTCCCTTTTCGCGCAGTTCCTTATACATGGCAGGATACTTGATGATAGAATAGATTGCGTCGGCTATGGCGTTGGTGTCCCAATAGTCAACTTTAATCACATTATTAAGAATTTCGGCACAGCCGCTCTGCTTGGAGATAATGGACGGTACGCCCATCTGCATGGCTTCGAGTGGAGAAATACCGAAAGGCTCGCTGACCGATGGCATGATATACACATCGCTGGCTTTGAGCATCTCGTACACCTCCTTGCCACGTAGGAAGCCTGCGAAGTGGAAACGGTCGGCGATGCCACGACGCGCTGCCAAACGAATCATCTTCTCCATCATGTCGCCACCGCCAGCCATCACAAACTGCACGCCACGCACCTTGCTCAGCACCTGTGCGGCTGCTTCCACAAAGTATTCGGGACCCTTCTGCATGGTGATGCGGCCGAGGAAAGTGACCACCTTATCGTGCTTTGGCGGCACGGTGACATTGAGCAACTCCTCGCTAAGCGGCTCCACAGCATTGTGCACAGTGGTCACCTTGTCGGGTGAAATGCCGTATTTCTCAATCACGGTGCGGCGAGTAAGGTTGCTCACGGTGATAATGTGGTCGGCATTGTTCATGCCGTCTTTCTCGATATTGAACACTGTGGGATTGACGTTGCCACGGCTTCGGTCGAAGTCGGTGGCATGAACGTGAATCACCAATGGCTTGCCTGTGACCTGCTTGGCGTGAATACCGGCAGGATAGGTGAGCCAGTCGTGAGAGTGGATAATATCGCATGGAATGGTGCGTGCAATCACACCAGCCACAATCGAATAATTGTTGATTTCCTCAACGAGGTTGTCGGGGTAGCGACCGGAGAACTCTATGCAGCCCAGGTCGTTGGTGTTCATATAATTGAAATCACTGTAGATGTGATTTCTCAAATCAAAATAAGTCTGAGGGTCCATCACATTGCCGATACGGCTTTGCACATATTCGCTGCTCACGTCGCGCCATGCGATAGGCGTGGTGTTGGCGCCAATGATTCGTGCAAATCCCTTCTCTTCGTCGCCCCAAGGCTTGGGTATAACGAATGTGATGTCCATGTCGCCGCAATCGTACATACCTTTCGTAAGACCGTAGCTTGCGGTTCCGAGACCACCGAGAATATGAGGGGGAAATTCCCAACCAAACATTAAAGCTTTCATATCGTCAGGTTAATATCAATTTACGGTTAAACATCAAGATTTTTCAACAAACGCAACACGCGGAGAATCTCACCCACGTTGGCTGCGAAGCTCACTGCGCCACGGCCAATGAATGGTGGGTTGCCGTCGTAAAGCTCCGACAGGGTGCCGATAGCACCTTGCGACATTTCGTCCTCAAAGCCGATCATCATGCGATTCACGAACGAGAGGCCGCCAATGCCAAACACCTTCACATAGGCGTGGCAGTAGAAGCCCATGAGCCAAGGACGAGCCGATCCAGAATAATACGCCTTTTCGCGCTGCTCTGGATTGCCCACATACCAAGGATTATAGCCGTAGCTGTTAGGGCTCAATGTGCGCAGTCCCTTAGGGGTAAGCAACTCGCGGGTGATGAAATCGAGAATGCGCTTGCGCTGGCGACGGTCGAGCGGTGTGTGGTCAACACCCACTGCAATCACCATATTTGGACGAACGCTCAAATCGGTGTATGAGCCGTTCACATAGTCGTAGAGATAACCGTAGTCGTTAAGGAACGTGGGGGCGAAAGACTCGGCGTAAGCGTCGCTAATCTTCTGCCAGCGTTCCACACGGCTCTGCATCTGCTTGTCGTCGGCATACATCTGAAGCAAGAACATGAGCGCGTTATACCACAGCGCGTTAAATTCCACCAGATAGCCAGTGCGAGGAATGAGCGGAGTGCCATCGGGGCGCGCAGAATCCATCCACGACATAGGCTGGCGTGTGCCATCGGTGCGCACCAAGCCGTTGTCGTCGACTTGCAGATTCGGGTGCTTGCCGTCGATAATAAAGTCGATGAGCTGTGCCACCAGTTCGCCATAACGCTCGCGTGCTGTAGGCACATCGGTATCGTGTGAATAGCGCTGAATAGCCCAAGCAGCCCACAGTGGCACATCGGGAAGGTCGATGCCTTGCAAATGCTTGTCGGGCTCACCAGTTTCCATCCAGCGAGTGAAAGCCTCTTTGGCGGTGTCCATAATAGCCTCGAAGTCGGGGCGGTGGTGATTGGAGAGCGTGCAGCCTGGGAGAGCGATAAACTCATCGCGCGCACGCACCTTGAACCATGGATAGCCTGCAAGCATATAATGCCCGTCGACGTTGGTTACATAAAATTGCTTTGCACTGTTTTTAAGGCAGTTGTAGAAGCTGGTGCGAGGTGTGCGGGTTTTAATCTCATCTTCATACATCTTGGAAAGCATACGAGTGTTCACTTCGCTCACGCCAGCGGAGAAGATGATGGTGTCGCCCTTCTTCATGTCCACCTCAAAGTAGCCAGGCACATACAGGTCCTCGGTGTAAGGAATGCCTCGCTCCTGGTCCTTGATATACTCGATGCCTTTATACCAGTGAGGGTCGAACACAAACTTAGGCTTGTGGTTCACCTGCATAAAGAGTTCAGGATAGCCCTCGTACATGCATGTGGAAATGCCGTTCGACACTTCCTTGTAATCGCGACTTGCCACTTGGTTTTCAACGCAAAGGTCGTTGGCATTGCGAAACGCTAAGAATGGACGGAACTGGAGCGTGGTCTTAGAGTGAGCATCTACCAGGGTGTAGCGGATAAGGATACGATTCTCGTTGGTGATAAAGATTTTCTCACGCTTCAGAATCACGCCACCTACACGGAACGTGTGAGTAGGCACACGTTCGCAATCGTACTCTCTGATGTACTTGTGACCATTAGGACTGTACACGCCACCGGAATACCTGTGCAAGCCAAGGTTGAAAGGCGCACCGTGCTGAATCACCGTTTCATCAAGCGACGACAAGAGCACATGGCTATTGTCGTCAATTTCAGGAACAGGAATCACAAGAAGTCCGTGCTGCTTTCTTGTATTGGCTCCCACAATGGTAGTGCAGTGGTATGCACCAGATTGATTCGTGCGCAGCACCTCCAAGCGGAGCGACTGCTCAAGATTAATCAAAAGATTCTTATCAAATTTAAGATAACTCATGATAAGCGGTATTATGGGATATTTTTAGTTAATAATTTCCGTTGTTTGGTTTCGTTACGAATTTACATTTTTTTTGCAACTCTCGCAAATAAAATCGGCTCTAATTCTCCAAATCGGCAAATAATATGGTGAATTTTCGGAAAACGCATTTTCACAGCCGAAAATGGTTCAGTGGATAAATGCTGGGGGCACAGAAACAAAAACATAAAAAACAGCCTTTTAGCGATGCCAGTGCTTCG
>ENA-OUQN01000145-OUQN01000145.1-human-gut-metagenome-genome-assembly--contig:-NODE-145-length-62022-cov-10.605597_pt1 | contig 62022 bp, 53 predicted proteins | sample MGYA00237950_ERZ548832 | MGnify/ENA primary metagenome ERZ548832 (study PRJEB26490, sample SAMN05194703) | human gut metagenome | biome: terrestrial biome; feature: human-associated habitat; material... | reverse complement strand
GTACGTCGGTATGTGGCACTGGTAGTTTCAGTGCCCATACCGCTACGCACTCAATAAGCGGAAGCGCCCACGAGACGCAAACTTTTTCTACGGATTTACGAAAACAAAAAATAATAACAAACACTTGTCACAAACTATCAGTTGATTTACTCACCAAAATCCGCTATACTTAAACTTAAATGACATTAGGAAAGAGGTACCGGAATGGATAACGCAACCGAAGAAAGCATTATGGATATCATCGGAAAACTGAAAAACATCGATTACATAAATCCGGAAGACATCCCTAATATTGATTTATACATGGATCAGGTTACGACATTTATGGACGAACATCTTGCTGCGTGTAAGCGTCTGGATGATGATAAAATACTTACAAAAACCATGATTAACAACTACACAAAAAACGATTTTCTTCCGCCACCGGTCAAGAAAAAATATTCCAAAGAGCATATGTATCTTCTGATTTTTATTTACTATTTTAAAAATGTATTATCAATCAATGATACGCAGAAAATCTTTCGCCCGCTGACGGATATGTTCTATGACAAAAAATCAAGGGATATTTCACTGGAAGAAATCTACCGCGTCATTTTTGAGATGGAACGCATACAGACAGATAATCTTACCAAAGACATTTTGAGACGATTTAAGTATTCACAAAATCTGTTTCCGGATGTTAAGGATGAAGACGAAGCAGACTTTCTCTCCCGTTTCGCTTTTATCTGCCTGCTCAGTTTTGATGCTTACCTCAAAAAACAGTTAGTGGAGCGTTTAATTGACGAAACTCTTTCCGATGAAGCGAAGCAGAAAAAAGACAAATAAATTACGGATAGAATTGAGGTTACTATGAACGAATTACTTGCAGGATTAAATGACAAACAAAAAGAAGCGGTTCTCCACTTTGAGGGACCGCTCCTTATTTTAGCGGGTGCAGGCTCCGGAAAAACCCGTGTTCTCACCCATCGAATTGCATATTTAATTGAGGAACATCAAGTACCGCCCTACCACATTCTTGCCCTTACCTTTACAAATAAAGCGGCAAACGAAATGCGCGAGCGTGTGAATAACATTATTGAATATGGTGCCGGCAGTATCTGGGTGAGCACCTTCCACTCTACCTGTGTTCGTATTTTAAGACGATTTATCGACCATTTGGGTTATGATAACGCCTTTACGATATATGATAGCGATGACCAGAAATCACTGATGAAAGATATTTGCAAACAATTAAATATTGATACAAAAAAATATAAAGAACGCACTTTCTTAAATGCTATTTCCTCGGCAAAGGACGAGTTAAAAACACCGGAGCAGTATGCTGACGAAGTAGCAAAAGAATACAACAAAAAGATTTTTGGACGGGTTTATAAAGAATACCAAAAGCGTCTAAAACAAAATAATGCTTTGGATTTTGACGATTTAATTATGCTTACTGTGCAATTATTCCAGCAGAATGCGGAAATACTAAACCATTATCAGGAGCGTTTTCCATTTATTCTGGTGGATGAGTATCAGGATACAAACACCGCACAGTTTACATTATTAAGTTTGCTGGCATCCCGCTACCAGAACCTTTGCGTGGTTGGTGACGATGACCAGTCGATTTACCGGTTCCGCGGTGCAAATATTCACAATATTTTGAATTTTGAAAAAATCTTTCCGGCAACGAAAGTTATACGATTGGAGCAGAACTACCGCTCCACTAAAAATATTCTTGCGGCTGCTAGCGGAGTAATTAAACATAACTCCATGCGTAAAGAAAAAACGCTTTGGACAACGGCTGAGGCAGGTGCTCCGATTTCCTATGGGCGCTACGATAATGAATATGAAGAGGCTCAGGGCATTGCCGCTGACATTCACCGTCAGGTAAAGGATGGCATGTCCTACAGCGACTTTGCTATTTTATACCGTACCAATGCACAATCCCGTGTATTTGAGGAAAAACTTATTTACGAGGGCATTCCTTACCGGATTATCGGTGCTGTCAACTTTTATGCCAGAAAGGAAATTAAAGATATCCTCTGTTACCTGAAAACAATCAATAACAGTGCGGACGATATCGCGATTAAACGAATCATCAATATTCCAAGACGAGGCATCGGTCAGACAACCATCGGACGTATTTCAGATTATGCTTTTTCGCAGGAAATGCCATTTTATGAGGCACTTCGCCGTGTGGATGAAATTCCGGGATGCACCCGCGCCAGTGCAAAAATTCATTCTTTTGTCAGCCTGATTGAGCATTTTCGCATGAAATTACGCGGCGAAATGTATTCGCTTGAGGATATGACTCAGGAACTTTTGGATGTAACCGGTTATGTCCGCGAATTAGAGGCAGAAGACACCGATGAGGCAAATGGCCGCATCGAAAATATTGAATCTCTGATGAATAAGATTGTTCAATATGAAGAAGATAATAATGGCGGCACGTTAAACGACTTATTGGAAGACATCGCTCTCGTGGCAGACATTGACACGGTATCCGATGACGCTGAGCAGGTGCTTTTGATGACACTCCACAGTGCTAAAGGACTGGAATTTCCAAACGTTTATATTTGCGGTATGGAAGAAACAATCTTCCCGGGGGCTTCCGCCGTATTTGGCGATGACCCATCTGAACTGGAAGAAGAACGCAGACTCTGCTACGTGGGAATTACCCGTGCCATGAAAAAGCTGACGCTTACCAGCGCAAATCAGCGCATGCGTAACGGTGAAATGAATTTCAACCGCCCATCACGCTTTATTAACGAGATTCCGCGCCACTTGGTGAAACAGACCTATGGCGCAGTCCTTAAACCGGAGACCGAAAGTAAACCAACGGAATTTTCGAGGACAAAAGCTTCTCTTTATACCAAGGACCGCAAAAATCCATTTGCCAATAACCCTTACATCCAAAAGGGAATGGGAAGTGCTTCACCTGCCGGTGCTCCGGATTATCAAGTTGGCGACCGGGTGTCACACACGAAATTTGGGCAGGGCATTGTCCGCTCCCTCACAAAACTAACAAACGACTATGAGGTTGTCATTGAATTTGATGGATTTGGACAGAGAAAGCTCCGCTCTTCGTTTGCCAAACTGACAAAATTATAATTTGATAAAAAAAGTATAGTATTCCATAACTATTCGTGTTACAATATAGTTAAAGAATCTTTTTGAGAAAGGATGGTTTTTATTATGTCAGGAAAATTTGAGGAAATGATAAACAACGCTAAAATTACTGAGTTGTTAAACAAGAAAAAAGCAGAGGAAGAAAATAAAAGTTTTGTTCTTTGGATTTTGGCTATTATCGGTGCAGTTGCTGCTGTAGCTGCTATCGCATTTGCTGTATACCGTTATATGAATCCAAAGTACGCTGATTTTGATGGTGACTTTGATTATGACGAGTTTGAGGATGATTTCGAAGATGACGACATTGATGACAATGACGTTTATGTAAAGAAGACAAACTAGTTTTTATTCTCCTTTCACCCCAAAAGAACCGCCTGTACCGGACATACCGGTGCAGGCGGTTCTTTTCATTTTTCTCTCTTCTATTATCCTAATTCCGGAACTTTTTTTGAAATTGCAACTGCTAATGCTCCCGGTCCGATATGACACGAAACACTTAAGGAAAGCGGGTCAACAAAATCCACCTCATGTCCCGGAAATTCTGTCTCTAGTTCCTTACGAAACGCCTGTGCCTCGGTATCATCTGCCGTATAAGCAACATGCATGTAAAAATTATCTCCATCCGGATCATGGAAACGTTCTTCAAAGTCATGGCGAATTGCCTTAATCATTGTGCTTTTTGCCGCCTTCAAAGTTTTTACTTTTGCATAAGCATCTAACTTTTCTCCCTGAATCTGCAAAACCGGTTTGATTCTTAATACGGTTCCGATAGCTGCAGCCGCCGGTGTAATTCGTCCACCTTTTTTCAGATAAGAAAGCGTGTCCACCATGATATAAATACTGGACTCAAATTTCTCACGAAGCAAAATCTCCTGAATCTGTTTGCCATCATAACCATTCTGTGCCAGTTCAATGGCATCCATTACAGAGCGTCTCTGTGTAACCGAAATTCTCTGGTTATCTACAACAAAAACTTTATTTTCGTACTTTTCTTCATAAGAAAGCATCATGGCAGTTCCGCAAGAGCTGCTCAATCCACTCGACATCGGAATGTAAACGATTTCATCATAACACTCTAACACACTGTCCCACAGTTTCATTAATGTATCCGGTGCCGGCTGTGATGTCATTACATCTGCGCCCTGCGCCAGATATCCATAAAACTCATCCTGATTCATGCTAATATCTTCATAAAATGTATCACCATTTACAAAAAAAGGCATTGGCACAACGTGAATGCCAAGCTTCTTTGCTTCTGACTGAGTAATCCCACTATTACTATCTGTAATTACCGCAACTTTTTTCATCTATGCAATCCCCTTTCAAAAGATACATTACATCATATCATTCTACTATTAAACTTCGTTTTTGTCAAACAACCGGTATTTCTTTACCATTCTTTCAATCCTCCGAAGAACGGGTTTATACAAACAGAACAAAAATCCGGCAGTCGCTGCTCCAAACAACAGGTTAAAAGGAAGTCCTGACAAATACACAAAACAAACCACCGATAAGGAAAGCTGCTGTGAAGTAAAAAAGATGGTATTTAAATCAACAATGGCTCCGTAGATGATAACGACAGCAAAAAAGCCATAGAGTGCTACAAGCCATCGCTTACTCTCCCGTCCGTAGAAAAATACGCCGGCAAAAAATCCTACCAGACCAAGTGCCACCATTTGAAAAGGTGTCCATGAGCCCTGACCGAAATAAAAATTAGAAACAAAAGCACTTAATGCTCCTGTCACAAAACCTACTTCACCTCCAAAACTCACACCCGCTAAAATTACGACAGCCGCGATTGGCTTTATCTGCGGCAAAAAGAAAAATGCAATTCTTCCGGCAATTGCAAGTGCACAAAGCGACGCAATCATCGTAAGCAGCATAACACCCGGCCGTTCTTTTTCAAAGTGAGCAAAAAAACCAAACAAAGCAATCAGTAAAACCGCCATACTCACAAGATAATAATTTTCTCCCTTTAACACAATGATTTCATAAAAAAGCAATACAAAGGCAAGTATGCCAAGGATACTATTGCGAATTTTTTCTTTTTGCATATTTCTTCACATCCTCAATGGTTATTATGTGTGGATTTACCCGTCTGGTCACCCGGTTCATCCCTGTCGTGTAAAACTGGTTTTCTTCCATAAATTCTCTCACCGGACACTGCACAATGATTTCGCCCTGATACAAAAGTGAAATTTCGTCAGCGTACTTCGCTGTAAATTCCATATCATGCGACACCATCACAATGGATTTTTCCATTTTGGTCCACTCTTTTAAAAGTTCACCAAATATCTTCTTTGATTTTGCATCCATTCCTTTGGTCGGCTCATCCAAAAAATAATAATCTGCCTCTTTTCCGAGTGCAACACAAAGCGCAAGCCGCTGTTTTTCTCCACCGGACAAATCCTGTGGATTCCGCTTTTTTAGTCCCTCTAAACCAAACCGCAAAAATAATTCCTTCGAACATTGGCTCATTTTATCCCATTCTTTTTGCACTGTCTCTTCTAATAACAAATACATCGGATTTTGCGGCAGATATGAAAAGTTTACCGAACTCATTTTCCCATGATACGGTCGAAACTGCCTTGCCATCAGCCGCAGTAAAGTCGTCTTTCCACTTCCGTTGCCACCCACAAGACACGAAATGGTATTTGCCGCGAAACGCCCCTTTGTTTCCTTTAACACATCCGGTGATTTCTTCTCATAGCGAAACGATATATTTTTCAAAGAAAAGTCCTGTGAGGATGTTTGCTTTCTTTCATTTTTTTCTTCTTCCCCATCCGGAAACACTGCGCTTTCATAGTTTCCTTCAAACCAGATTCTCGCTTCCTTTTTTGTCAAAAGTCTATCTTCCAATTTCAGATATGACGGCAAAAATTCTTCGAAAATCGTTCCTTTTAACTGTGCCTGTATCGTCCTTGGCTCCCCTATTTTCTCAATTTTTCCGTCTGCCATACATATCACTTCATCCACAAAAGCAACCAAATCTTCCAGCCGCTGCTCCGCAATTACAATCGTTACCCCAAATTCTTCATTAATCTGCCGAATTAAATCATAGATTCTCCGCGCCGCAACCGGGTCTAACTGGCTGGTCGGTTCATCCAATATCATAAGTTCCGGATTCATGGCAAGACCGGAAGCAATGTTTAAAAGCTGCTTCTCTCCACCACTTAATGTCATCGTGTCCCGCGTGACCAGATTTTCAAGCCCAAATGAACTAATCACTTCTGCTAACCGCCGTTTCATCTGCTGCTGTTCCATCCCGATATTTTCAAGTCCAAATACAATCTCATAAGAAACCCGGTCTGTCACAATCTGATTATCCGGGTTCTGCCACACATATGCACAGCCCTTCGCCTGATTGGTAAGGCTTCCTTCTTCTCTTCCGCGGATTCCCGTTTCACCGGCAAGTTTGCGTAATAAAGTTGTTTTTCCGCAGCCGGACGGACCGACAAGCAAGGTAATCGTTCCCTGTTTTATTTCCATCTGTTCCACCGAAACCGCTGGTGTTACTTCATCCGGGTAGAAAAACCGGTAATCTTTCGCCTCGATAAAAGCCATGCTGCTTCCTCCTTTCCGTTCATCCAAATCGGGATGCCAAGATATAAAATCCAAATCAAAATCTCCCACGCCGGCAAAAATTCCATGTGTATACTTGGGAAAAACCAAACCGGCGCAGGTGCCATTATTTGTTTTCCAATCACAAAAACACTCATCATACATACAATCGCAAAAAATACATAATCTCCCATATTCCATTTACGTGCATAAAACGATGTGCGCCCCTTTTTTCCATACGACTTCGCTTTCATTGCCATACTTCGTTCTACCGAATCTTCCATCGTTTTACCAAGCAGTGCAGACCACACATGCGGACGATTTCCATGCAGTGAAATCATCTGTGAAAAATCTTTTTTTGCCTTAGGCACCATACGAAGAATCATGGAAAAAAGCAGCGAAAAAGATGGAAATCTTTTTCCTGACATCGTCATAATCTTTTCTGAAGTCATCACACATGAAAAATCAGAGAACAAAAAAATAGTTCCTAACAAAACAACCGCCATATAACAGCCATACAGCACCGCTTCCTTTGTCACGGCATTCTCATTCAAATAGAAAAGTACCGTCATACCACGGTGATTGAGCAGTGGATTCACAACCACACAAAGTGCCACCACAGTAAGACTTCCCACAAAGGATTTAAGCATTTTCATAAATCCTCTATTCAGTGAAACATCAATTCCCATCAGTAATAACAGCAGTCCATATAAAAGTGGCTGTCCTGCCACAATCAAAAGAACCAGTGTCATGATATAATATGCAAACAAAACGGCCGGATGCCTTCGTGCCATCGCATTCATGGTTTCCTCCTCTAGTATTCATACTCGCAAACATAATAAAATACAATTACATCGCCATTTGATACCTGATAGTTACTCGCTCCCACATTCGGCGTCCTGCCATTGACCGAATACATCCAACCGCTCTCGCTGCCACAGTCAAACTGATACAGACCGCCAATTCCCTTCACATAATAGGTGCCATACATCGGCGTATACTCACTATCTAAAGCAATGTTGTTCTCTTTTGTAATTCGCTTCAATATATCATACACGGACTCTTTTTCCGTAAAAGAACATTTACCGGAATAATAAATTCCGGATACCGGAATCACCTCTTCTAACCCATTTTTCCACAACTCTTTTTTCTTTAAAATCTTCTTACACTCAATTTCAAAAGAAACTTCATTCTTCGGTTTTTCCGTTGGCTTTACGGTCGGTTTTACAGTGACTGGTTTTTCGGTCGAAACCGGTTTTTTTGTAACATTTTTCCCGGATTTTTTTTCTGTTTTATTTCCTTTATCCTTTTTCGGCGCAGTCACAGCCGTCGGCTTAGCAGTTGGTTTTTCTGTGTTTTTCCCTTTGATTTTCTCTTTTGGTGTACTTGTGCTTACTACCGTTTTCTGCTTGGGAGTCTTTGTTGGTTCTACCGATTTTGTTGATTCCGGTTTCGCCGTCTCCTTTTTTTCTACCGATACCACATCTTCCTCCGAAGCATAGTGTGTATCTTCCTGCTTATTTGTCTTTTGTACTCCCTGTATCATAAGCGCCCCAATGATAACAAAAAACAGTACCACGCAGGCGATAATTCCTTTTTGATTCCACTTCATCTGAAAGCCTCCAAAAAACTTCTTATATGACAGAGTAACAAACAATGGACAAATCTGTCAAGCGTTGGTATAATATCTTGCGATGGTATAAATAATATTAGTAACCATGAGGTTCTTTTGAGATTAATAGGGAAGACGGTGTGAATCCGCCGCAGCCCCCGCTGCCGTATTAGGGGATGGCTTGTACATAAATGTCACTGGCAGATGCCGGGAAGGCGTACAAGATTGGTTAAACCTTCCAGATGAACCTTAAGTCGGAAGACCTGCCTTATGGTGTGAAATGTGACCTTTCGGAGGGAGAGGAAATGTTTTGACTATTCATTCTAGTCATCACAGGTCTGTACGCCCTTTTTTCGGGAATACAAGACTTTTCTTATGTTATCGCAATACCAGAACAAAAATACGCGATACGCGAGAAAGAAGGTTTTTCTATGAAAAACAAAAAGAAACTTTTATCCGTTCTTTTAGTCTTTGTTATGACGGTAAGCGTCTTTCATGGCTATGCAGCAAAAGCAGCGGATACAGTCAAAGTAACACTTCGTCTGGAGCAGGATAATAAAACACTTGTTACACCGGTTGAAGTTACTCTGACAGATGAAGACAAAAAAGATTACGGCATCGGCCTCAGTACCGAAACACTTACCCCGCTTCATGCACTGGCTAAGTATCTTACTGAGAAAAAAGGTGCCACAACAGAAACAATGAAAAATTATATTATGGCAAGTACAAGTCAGTACGGTTTGTATGTTACCGGTATTAATATCGATGGCAAATCTGACGGCAGTGCCTCCTCTGACGCTTTAGACGGCGTAAACTGGCTATATGCTGTAAATAATACAGACCCGGGTGTCGGTATGGGCTCCTATTCATTAAAAAATAATGATGCAGTCACCATCTATGGCCTTTGGGGCGGCGGCACATGGCCAAATAACGTAGAAACAAATTACAGTTATTTTGAAAATAACACCGTGAACACAACAGTTTCCAGCAAAACTACTGTATCACTGAAAGGTGTAGGTTACGACGAGAATTACAGTCCGATTGTTAAGGCAATTAGTAACGCAACTGTTGTAGCAGCAAAATATGAAAATGAAACCAGTACAGCAACCACCGGAAATGCTGTTACGTTAGCACAGACGGATGATAATGGTGTTGCTACTCTTTCCTTTGATAAAGCAGGTACTTATGTACTCTCCGCTTATCGTTTGGACAGCGACGGTAAACACTCCAACATTTCCAGACCATACGGAATCGTGAAAGTGCTTGCTGCAGTTACCGCACCAACAGCAACTCCGACCGCTACGCCAACAGCTGCTCCTACTGCCACACCAACGGCAACTCCTACCGCTACACCAACAGCAACTCCTACCATTAAACCAACGGCATCTCCGGTTCCTACTGTTACACCAGCTCCATCGGATAACAAGGACGTGAAAAAAGCCGCGAAAACACCTACTAAGGTAAAAGTTGTTGTGAAAAAGTCAAAGAAAAAGAAAAAATCCGTAACTGTTTCATGGAAAAAGGCAGCAAACGCAAAAGGATATCGCATTACACTTTCCAAGAAAAAGAACGGTAAATACAAAAAAGTAACCGATACGAAAAAAACAAAATACACCTTTAAGAAAACAAAGGGAACATATTATGTAAAACTGACAGCTTATGTTGTAAAATCTGACAAAGCTACTTTCAGTAAAGCAACAAAACCGGTAAAATTCAAGGTAAAATAAGATGAAGAAAAAGACATTTTTATGTCTGATACTCACCGCTGCAATCTTCCTTAGTGCATTTTCGACTTTTCGTAATGAGCAGGGAATGGATGGTGCCAACGTGGTATCCTCTGTAACACCGGAGGATACCGCTGACTGCGGTGCTATCTGGGCAAACAAATTTTCCACAAAGGGAATCTCATACAACTCGATTCCGATTATGGGAACAAACGGCATCTATGTTGTAAATTCGAATATACTTTATGAACTGTCTTATGCAAATGGACAGGTTCTCAGACAAACTACTTTAAAAGAAAAAATGAACAGCGTCTGCAACATGCTTTTTGAGGAGCATTTTTTATATATTCCGCTGGCAAATGGCACGATACAATGTGTTGACATCACTTCAATGACAAGTCTATGGCAAAGCGAGTCGTTTGGCGGACAGTCTCTTTCGACTACCTTTTGTCAGGACGGCTATCTCTATGCCGGCACGACAAATGTTTTGTCAAATGGTACAACCACCGGTCTCTTCTACTGCCTGAATGCAAAAGATGGCTCAACCGTCTGGACTTATGAAGATAAAGACCATCCGGGCGGTTACTATTGGAGCGGTGCCATTGTCTATGAGGATGCACTTTATTTCACCGGTGATAACGGCATTTTAGTAAGCCACAGTCTCACGGAACCGGTTGTATATGATACCGCTGTTCTGACTACGGCAAACATCCGCGCCGGACTGACCTATCACAAAGGAACCGATGCCCTTTATACCGTAGCAAAAGACGGTACATTATTTCAGATACAATGCGGGAATCAAAAGATTACGAAGGTTTCCTCCGGTAAAATTATGAATGGTGCCAAATTTATTACCTGCACCAGTACACCAACCATTTATAACAATCGTTTATATGTTGGATGTATGGCAGACCAATATGGCTATGTCTGTATTATGGATGCCCTGACTTTAAAACCTATTTATCAGGTAAAAGGATTTCAAAATGCTGAAGTCAAATCTTCTCCTCTTGTGTCAACCCGCAGTTCTTCTACCGGAGAAGTAACGGTCTATTTCTCCATGAATGCTTTGCCGGGTGGTTTGTACGCATTTAAAGACACAGAAGGAAAAACAAGCGCCTCACTTCACACTTTGTATATTCCACAGGCAAAACAATACTGCCTGTCCAGTATTACAGCCGATGACAAGGGGCATTTATACTATTCCAACGACAGTGGAACCCTGTTCTGCGTTACACTTGCCAAAGACATTCCTGCTACAAGCACGCCGGCAGTCACAAGTACACCGGATGCGACAAGTACGCCGACTGTTTCTAATTCGCCTGCACCGGCGGCTAAAAAGTCTGTGTCAAAACCGAAGAAACCATATGGCGTTAAGGTAAAGAAAAGCAAGAAAAAATATAAAGTCACCTGGAAAAAAAAGAGCAAAAAATACCAGACAATTATCTCCTATCGGTATGGTAAGAGAAAATGGAAAAAGAAAACAATCAAAAAAAATACGGCAACAACGATTAAAAAGAGCAAAAAAAGACTGCAAATCCGACTGAGATGTAAAATCAAAAATCAGTCCAAATGGATTTACTCCGCTTATACGAAAACCTTTTCATTTCGCCCCTGATGTGCTAAGATAAAAATAGTCATTGGATTTACAAAAGGGAGGTTTAACGTATGAGTAAAGAACAAGAACAACTACTGCAATGGATTGATGAATCCGATAACATTGTATTTTTTGGCGGTGCCGGTGTCTCGACAGAAAGTAAAATTCCGGATTTTAGAAGTGTTGATGGATTATATAAGCAGAACTATGATTATCCGCCGGAAACGATTCTGTCCCACAGTTTTTATATCCGTAACCCGGAAGAATTTTACCGCTTTTACCGGGATAAAATGCTGTTTCCTGACGCCGAGCCTAATGCCGCTCACATTGCTCTTGCCAATTTGGAAAAGCAGGGCAAACTAAAAGCAGTTATTACACAAAACATTGATGGTCTGCACCAAAAAGCAGGAAGTAAGGAAGTATTAGAACTTCACGGCTCTGTTTTGCGAAATCACTGCACACACTGTCATAAATTTTATTCTTTAGAGGATATTTTAGCTATGGACGGTGTTCCTCACTGCGAATGTGGCGGCGTCATTAAGCCGGATGTCGTTCTCTATGAAGAAGGACTTGATATGCCGCTTATGGAACGTGCCATTTCCTATATCCGCGATGCTGATTTGCTGATTATTGGCGGCACATCTTTGGTTGTTTATCCGGCCGCCGGGTTAATTGACTACTATCAGGGCGATAAGCTGGTACTCATTAATAAGGATAAAACTTCAAAGGATAATCGTGCAAATCTTATCCTGCATGAACCAATTGGTGAGGTCTTAAACCCGCTCGCCTGACAAATTATTTCTTAATCTGTATGAAATTGATTTTTGCGGATGCCAGTACATTGCGTGGAAACATCTGGTTTATACCACTTGTTCCACCGTTACCGGTATCCGTTATTTTTTTCGGATAAAGGACAAGAGAAATCTTCTTTTCTTCCTTTAGTTTTTCCTCCATCGCCCCTCCTGCAAGTACAATACTTGGCTTTTCTTTATTGATTAGAGATAAGGTATATGACATCGGCTTTTTCGTTTTTCCATCTGCACGGCAGCCAACAAGCTGAAGCCCATTATGTAAAACTGCACTCTCATCCAAAAGCAGATGCACACCTGCACCGGAGATTTTTTCTTTCTTTTCCTCCACAAGGGCAGAATCTGCACTTCCTTCCACCATATAAATGCCCAATGCCGCCTTCATTTTTTTGATACTTGCAAGAGTCTTATCTACCGTTACCTCATTTGTATGTCTGCCGAACAAATTTCCTCCAAACAAAATAACATCCGGCTTTTTCTCATTCACCTTTTCCACCAGAGAATCAAACGCATGAGCAGTCATATCACTGCCTACAAAGCAATTGGAAATATAAACAATGGAAGTATCCTTAACAGGCTCTTTCTTATCCTCCTGCAAAATGACAGTCTCCTCCCATGATATGCACCAGCTTTTCCAGAAAATAACAGCACCGACACACATGGTGACAACAAAAAAGCCAAGAATCAATTTGGTCGGATGATTGAAGAAACGGTATATTTTCCCGCTGCATCCTGCTTTTTTTCCGATAAAACGAACAATGCCACGCACAAAACACAAAATAGGTGTGAGTATCATAACACTGCCATATATTACTGAATATGCATGCATAATGACAGAAACTACATCCGAAATCATTGCGGATATTCCGGTTTCATAAAGAAACACAACCACGATAGAAATGATATGTAAAAACGCGAAAAAGACCACCGGTACTTTCCCGCGTTTCCACAAATCATAATATCGCAAAATAGAATAAAACCATGCTCCTAATGCAAAGCACAATGCAATCACAACTTCTATCATAAAAGCACCCCTTGTCGTATGTTTTACTACACGGGTAGTGTATAATAGAACTGCTTATTTGTCAACCGTTATTTGGTTTTGAATTTCTTTGTTTTACTCCATTTTGAAATGGTTTTCTTTCCGTTTATTACCTGATACGTACGGATTCGTATATAGTATTTCTTTTTCGTTTTTAACTTTTTAATCGTCCGGCTTTGTTTCTTCTTACCGGGAACCGTAATCGTCTTTTTCCCTTTTTTGAAAGATGCGGACGTACTATATTGAATCTGGTATCCGGTAATTGACTGTGCTGACTTCTTCCAGCTTACCGATACTTTTTTCTTGCCTGCTTTCACCTTTTTGATAACCGGTGCTTTCAGAACAATCTGCTTTTGAGCCATGTTTGTATTTGCCGGTGCTACCGTCGGTTTTGCATTGGAATCCGGCGTTTTCACAGGTGTTACCGAAGTTTTCTGTGTCGGCGTCGGAATTGGTGTCGGCGTCGGAATTGGTGTTGGTGTTGTCTTTGGTACCGGAGTAGGGGTAGGTGTTACCAGCGGCGTCGGCGTTGGTTTCGGTGTTGGAATCACAAGATTTTCGGGCACTTTTCCTACTTTTACATCCGTGTAATCACTGTACAAATACCGGTCTGTTTTGTTTGCTGTTAACCAGTCTGCCTGCTCTTTTGTTGCTGCATAAATCGTCGATGGATTGTGCATTTCATAAAAGATGTAAGTATCCCATGTTTCCAGTTTTGTTCCATCAAAGCCGGTTCCAAGTCCGATCGCCACTAAATTTGTACAATTATAAAATGCCTGCCCGCCAATTGTTTGTATCCGGTCCGGAATTTCCACCTTCACAAGTCCGGTACAGTACGAAAATGTATATTCCGGTATGGAGGTCATCGATTTCAAATCCGGTAATTCGGTAAATGACGTACAACCGGAAAATACTGAGCCTGCCATTGATTGTAAATTCTCTGACATCGTAACTTTATCCGCTTTCAGACCGGTACAATTACTAAATGCCCCATATCCGATTTTCTTAATCTGAGACGGAATTACAATCTGCTCTAAAGCAGAACAACCACTGAACGTATATGGCGGAATTTCTTCTATATTGACCGCCTTTGATAAATCAACAGAAACCAACGAAGTACAATTTTGGAATTCACTACCGCCAAGTTTTTGTAAGCCCGCTCCGAGAACAACCGATGTCAGTTTTTCACAATCCTCGAAAGCTCCTTCTGTTGCTAAATTGGTTATTCCAAGAATTTTAACGGAATCCGGAATCACAACCTGTTCCAATTCACTTCCCTGAAAAGCCTGATACCCAATCTGAGTCAAACCGTTCGGAAGTGATATACTCCGAATGGCACATCCCTTAAATGCCTGCCCATCAATACAAATTAATTTCGACGGAAGTAAAATAGATGTTAAATTTGTTGTTTCTCCAAATGCACTGTTTCCAATAAATGTTACGTTATCCGGAATATGAACTGAAGTTAATGCACTGCAGTCCTTAAACATAGTCCCTGGAACTGCCGTCCAGCTATCCGGAATCGTAAATGAACTCAAAGACTTACATCCCCAGAACAAACCGCCGGAATACTTATCCTCATCATTCTCATAACGGTTTGTGCCATCATAATCCGCTGCGGATACTGTAAATTTCCCATCTTCCGGGAACACAACATGGTCTAACTTTTCGCAGTCCATAAACGCATTCGATGCAATATGCTCTACGGATTTTGGAATATTAATACTTTTTAAATTTTTACATCCTGCAAATGCACTGCATCCAATAAAGGTTAAGCCCTCCGGAAGTGTTACCGTATCAATCGTACACTCACGGAATGCCCTCGAACCAATATAGGTAAGATTTGGTGTCTTATCTTTTCCAACCGGCAGTTCAGTCAACCCCGAACAGTTTGCAAATACATCTTTATATACGGTTTTTAATTCCTCCGGATATTTTAGCGTAAACTTAGACATTTTAGAACAATTATTAAATGCCATTTCTCCCAAATAAGTTAATTTTCCTTTTATCGTAACACTTGTAAGAGCTTTACAACCGCCAAATGCCAGTCGCGGTAATGTTGTAATATTCTCCGGAAGTTCAATCGTGGTTAAACTTTCGCAGCGGTTAAACGCATGATATCCCAGTGACGCAACATCGCCCCATTCAATTGTTTTTAGCTGGGTCAACCCCTCACACAAATGCGAGGGTACTTTTGTAACGCCGGACTCAAATGTAATTTTTTCAATTGCATCTCCGGCAAGACAGGCACCATCATTTTTCTGGTCCACTTCTTTGTCATCATCCAGTGGATATGTGTCGTAAATTGATGTTGTACCTTCTGGAATTGATATCTCATTTAATGAATCACACTCATAAAAAATGTATTTCCCAAGCTGGCAATTTGTGGGAAGTTTCACTGAAGAAAGCGCACTGCATCCATAAAAAGCATAATTATCAATCTCCAAAACACCTTTCGGAATATTTATGGACGTAATTGTCGTGTTATCCCGAAACGCATTCTGTCCAATAACAGTAACGTTATATCTTGCCCCACCCCAATCAATCCGGGAAGGTATTGTTACACTTTGTGATATTCCTGTATATTTTTGCACTGTTGCTGTTTTTGTTTCCTGTGTCAATTGATAGGAAAAATCACCTTCTGAGTAATTGACTGTGTCTGCTTTTGATGACTGCCCCATAAACCCTATGGAGAAAAAGAATGTCAGCATAAAAAGCATGCTAAAAATGAAACATTTCCTTCCTTTACAAACTTTATCATTCACCTTAATCATCTCCTTTCTTAATTTCATATAAATCCGTTTCATTATACTGAATTAAGCATAAAATGGTAAGGTTACAAATGTCTCATATTCGCTTTTTTGCTGACATTCCTGTGATTTTAATTATAGTTAAATTTCAATTTATTTAATGATACATATTTGGTCTGACTCCGCTCGCCATTCAGAATCTGAATGTTAAAGCCGACGCCCTCTTCCAGTTTGTGTGGCATGGAACCATTATATTCTGTTAAATCAAATACCGTGTGTTCCCTCGAACCAATCAACTTATAGTTTCCTTTATCTAAAATATCGGAATCACTGTAGCCATTCAGCGCCTCAGCAGAAACAAAGGCACATTTCTGATAATCCTCCTCAAAATCAAGTTCCGTGCCGGAAGCATCGTATACACCAAATTGAATTTCAAATGAGGTGACATCCTGTATACCAATTCCCTTTTTTAACAAATACCTGCTGAAATCAATCGCAATCATACAACTAACTTCCTCATCGTATTCATTTTCAAAAATCATCAGACCATCCAGTTTGTTTACGCCACTCTCGACAAGACCACTGCCAAGATTCATGTAACCAATAATGTCTTTATCCTCCAAATCCGCAACCAATACTTTCGGTTCTGCAACTGTTTCCTGTCCAACCGTTTTTTCCCGGAAATGCTCCGGCCATTCATCTTCCGGCAGTAGCAACTCCATTTTTAAAAGAATCAATTTACGAATCCTGCTAAATTCGCCATTCGTAAACTGAATGTTAATCCCCACTGCATCGTGAAGCTCATGATCCGAAAGAGAAACTCCATCTGCTTTGTATCCATTGTAATCCGTGAGCTTGATTTTTGTAATTTCCCTTGAACCAATAACCTTATAATTTGTCGTTGGTAAAATGTCCGAATTACTGTAACCATTTAATTCATCCTCAGAAACAAGTGCACATTTTTCATATTCAATGGAAAAATCAATTTCTTCCTCATTTTCATCATACGCAGCCGCCACCAAATGAATTTCCTGAACATCCTCAATTGCAATTCCCATATGTTCCACATACTCTCTTAATTCAATCGCATACATCGGATACAGGCCCGGTTCAAATTCTGCCAAATACTCAATGCCTTTTGCCGTTACCGAAACGCCGTCCTCCTCAAGCCCATGTCCATAATTAATATACGCTTTCAGCATAGGATCTGCCAAATCAACAACCCACTTTTTCACTTTATCCATAGCAACCTCCATTCTGAAGCCCCTGCTCCCATCAAAATAATGTTACTATTATCATACCACATTACAGCTAAAGAAACAAAGTTTTTCTGCCTTACCAGACAGCTAAATCACTTTACTTTCATCGTCTTTTTAAATCCGGTCTTTTTCTTCTGAATCAGCTTTTTGTACTTCTTCAACTGTTTCTTTGGCACCTTGAATGTAGCTTTCTTATAAATTCCTTTGAAAGCATTCTTCCCGATGCTCTTCAGCTTTGCTGCCTTAATAGTTACTTTCTTCAGCTTCTTGCAGCCTTTGAAAGCATTTTTCGCAATCGAAGTAACGGTATACGTCTTTTTGCCAATCTTTACTTTATTCAAGATGGTAACGCTTTTCACTTTCTTCGATGTGCATTTCTTGACAACCGCATACTTTCCGGAAATAGTATATACCAATTTTCCTTTTGTTACAGAAGTAACTGCTTTACTCTTTTTAAGAGCCGTTTGACTGTTATTCGGGGTCGGATTTACCGGCTCCACATAATCTTCTTTAGAGAGCGTTGGCACTGAATAATTGGCGTAATCTTTTATTCCATTTCCCTGACAATCACTAAAAAACATTGATGTAACAATATGATGTTCATCAATTACCGACTTTGCTCCTTTTAAGAAATATGTATAAATAACCGGTTCCTCATCATCCCACGTAACATCCAGCAGATACCACTGGTTTCCAATTTTCACCTGATTCCACATGTGCGTCAAACTGTAAACAGTAACACAAGGAATTTGATAGTAATCACAAAGTATTTTTATCATTTTCGCATACGATTCACAACACCCTTCTTTGTGTGTCATCAGATACCCGACCGAACGTGTTTCATTTGTTGCTGCTGCACTTAAAGTATGAGAATTGTTACGGTAACTGTATGTTTTCACAACATAGTCATGAATTAATTTCAGTTTCTTCGCAGTCGAAACTTTTTGAACACCGGAATTATTAAGTGATTTAATAATCTCTTGTAAAAATCCACCGTATTCTAAAGCATCTGCCTGAAATGCTGTTTTATGATAAGCAAGCACCGGATGGATTGTTCCGGTATAAACACCATCTTTTTCTTTCATTTGTGTGTGGTTAAAATACCGAATCCAAAATATAGACGGATTGTCTAACACGACTGCTGTACTTGCTTGATACATGTTAGCAATTGTAATTTTATCTTTCGTTACAATTTTCACATTCTCCATTCTGCACTCGCCTTTATCCATGTCAAATTTATAATAGTTATAAATTGTCGTATAGATTTTCTTTTCTACATCTGTAAGCTGATTGTAATACCATTGATTACTTTCCATTGGTTTTTCTGCGTATGGAATTTCTTTTTCTGTTCCATCACTTTCTACCGTTCCTGCTACTTTTGTCGTACTCGCATTTGAGTTCCACAACGCGCGCAAATGGTAATCCATCGCTTTTGTTGTGTCAATGCGGGTCACAATAACATCTTCATCTTCTAAGTACCATCCGGCAAAAGAATATCCCTGTCTTGTAACGCTCTGTGGTAATACAATATTATTCTGTTTGTACTTATATTCAGTTGGCATCGTTACTCCGTCCGGAAGCGTTCCGCCATCTAAGTCAGTTGTTACATAATAAACAGCGCTTTCATAAATTGCCTGCAGGGAAAGTTCTCCGGATGTCGTTGCTTCTACTTTGGTCATTACCTTGTTGTTCAAAGTGTTACGCCATCCGCAGACATATAATCCGGTTTTCTTTACGTTGGTTGGCAGGTCAAATTCATCACCATAGGAATAAGTTTTCGGATATTCACCGATAAACTCACCGCCAAGTGTATCATAAGTGATGCCGTAAGTGCGGTTTGCTGCTTCCACATAGACTTTTAAGTTGTTCCTCAATGCATAATTGGACGGGAAAGGGATGGTTACGGTCGAACTCTTGTCTTCGCAAGTTCCGGCACTTACCTCTGTTCCGTCTGCTGTTTCCACACGGTAACTCTGAATATAACGGTTTGTATTGCACTTCATAATCAGCGAACTGATTTTTTCGCCATACTCATACGTTACTTCATTTGTCTTGTTCAGCTCACGGTCGCCAAGAAAAGCGGTTGTGTCACTGTACTTTGTGCTGAATGTAACCGATGGCTTTTTGTACCATGCTGCATAGAGTGTGGTGTCTTTTGCAATATTCCACTTATTCTTTCCGGAACTGTAGTTGATTACAGCCGTTTCACGTTCCGTTACCGGAATCGTTTTTGTCCGGTCTGTTACCCATCCGGCAAAGTCATAAAATTTGGAATACAGATATGGGAAGTTCTCCCATGCATCATAGGTAAACTCGTACTCTGTTTTCGACTGTGAATTCGTCACAAACGTTACTTTGTACGTGTTTTGTTTCCAAATAGCATATACCGTTACGGCATCTTCCTTTCCGCTCAAATCATCCACTACGTCTCCATCTTTTGTATATGACCATCCGGCAAAAGAATAGCCGGTCTTCTCAAAACGGCAGGTTGGATTGGTTTTTGTGTCATAGGTTACGTCCAAGTCATCCATACTGCCGGAAGTGGCGCCGTTCCCATCAAATACTACTTTGTGAGTTCTTGCCGTCCAATGCGCATAGAGCGTGTGGTTTTCCGCGCGGGTCATCTGTATATCTTCCGTTACTTTTGTGCCGCCATTTTTTGCCGTGTACCATCCGTCAAAGGTGTAACCATATCGGGATGCCGTTGTTAAGGAATAATCCTTGTCGAACGTGTTTGGCAATTCAGCATCTTTTACCTCGCCTCCGTTAGCATCAAAGGATACCGTATAAGTGATTGGTTCCAGAATTGCCTTGAAAATAGAGTTGCAATCTACCGTCATGGTGGTTCCCGGTTCTAATTTCTCCGGTTCTCCTACTGCTTCTCCGTTTACGTTCATCGAATACTTTTCCCAACGAACCAGCTTATACCCTACAGTCGGATAAAAATTTTTCGGCAGATTTGGTGAAAAAACTTCCTGATAGGAATGTTCTTCATTCTGCACGTTGGTATTCTGGTTGTTTCGGAAAGAAACCTGATAGACTTCCGGTGTCCATTTGGCGTATACGTCCGTTCCATCCGGAACTTTCAATAAAACGCCGTCTTTGTCGAAAATCTGAGTGTTTTTCTCAAAATATCCTTTAAATACATAGTGGTCTTTCTTTGGTGGATGGATGTTGCCGAAACTGCGGCTTTTTTCATCTTCCCTTCCTTCAAACACATATACCGAGTCATATTTCAAGCCACTGCCCCCGCGGTTTACTTCACCGCCATCCGGAGCATCTGCATGAAGCGTAACTTCTTTTGCGGCTGCACCGATGTAAGGGAACTTGTCCGGGTCTTTTAAGATGGCCGGAATGTTAGTTCTGTATTTTGCTTTGTAAACAGTTTTTAATGTATTTTCCGGAGTAGTTACTGGTCCGCGGAATGCGAAGTCGCTATCTGTTGAATCTTCTAAATTACTTAATGTTAAATTAGGCGAATTACAATATACAAGATTTCTTTTAAAGCAATTTGTTCCTATTCTTTCAAGCGAATCCGGCAAATAAATAGTTACATCTCCTCTATATCCTTCATCCTTGCTTCCATAAGCTCCCTGACTAAACGCCCAATCATTAACCGTTTTCAGCCCCGTACAAGCCGTGGCGTCAACGACAATGCCTGAACTGGTGACGTTGAAGGAGCCGAGAAAAAACGAATCCTTGTTTTTCGCGTCTGCATCTCCTAATGATTCCACCTTGTGATAGGCGATGATGTTTCCCTTGCTGTCACACTCCGGCACTTTGTCGGGGATGACAATATCTTTAGTAATATCTGTTGCAAAATCTCCTTCTTGGTATTCTCCCACAACATGCACATTACGAGCCGGACTATTGCTATCGCCCGATATTGTATCATATTCCCATTTAATTTGTCCTTGTTCCTTTGCTGCGTACCCACTCACCGCATTCTGTTTTCCCTCTTTAATATAACAAGAACCGGCTAACAGGCCGGCAACAAACAATGCGCAGATAGCAAAGGATATAATATTTCTTTTTCTTGCTTTCATAAATAATCTCCTTTCTTAAAGCGATTCAGTTGTACGGCAGTTAGTTACTACCGGACTCCTGTTGTTTTTAATATAGTATTAATATGTCTGTTAAGGCAGTTGATACAACTTAACATATGAAGAAAAAAGAGATAGCCCTCTATAGTATAGCAATAACCGTAACGGCAATACTAATTGCCGTAATTATGCACGATATTATTGTAATTCTGTTTGATTTTTTTGAATGACTGCTTGCAAATAATATAGCTTCATTGGAATCCTCAATAAATTTTTCAACTTCATTATATGCATTATATGCTTTTTCATAAAGCTTATATTTTGCCTCCACGGATTCTTGTTTAATTTCTGATTTTTTAGCTTCTTTAAATGCGTTTTTTGCAATAAGTTCTAAATCATTTAGCTTTGCCAAAAATTTACCATTATCAGCCAATGTTAAATCAACTTTAATATAATCTTGTCGAAACTCAGATATTGTTTGAGCAATCGAAATACATATGTATTTATAACAGTCTAAAATGGCTCTTTTTACATGCCGGTTGGCTGATTCTATTTCATTTAAGTTATTTTGTAATTTACACCGAGATAAATGTGTAAATATGGAACGTATTTCATTTAGAATTTCTATTGGGTATTCACCATCCCGAACCTCTAATTCAGCTATATAGGGTGCAATAATATTTTGGTATTGCTCATATATTTCCGCTTCCATTTTTTCGATTGTTTTTTCTTGCATATATCCACTCCTAGTAAAATAATCTATTATACAATGAATATTTATTATTCAGTTATATCCCAATGTATTTTTTGCTTTTTTTATCAAGGTCTTCTAATGTTCTTATTTTCCGTCTTGATAATAAGGGATTACCTCGTCCGGCAATACCTTTTTTTGTTTTGGAGGAAAATGTCAATTTTTTACCAATTCTTTTTTCAATCCAATTTTTTTCTTCAATTGCAGACATTTTGGCTAATTTATCACAAGTCAAGCCAATAATCCGCTCATTGTTTTTCCGAGCTGTTTCAGATAAAACATACATTTTCAATTTCCCTCCTTTTATTATATTTAGTATATATCCATTTAAGTATATATATACAAATTAGTATCTAATTGTTTCATACGATTCCTATTGTACACTTTTAGACAAGGTTTTGCAACTTTTTTAATTTTCAAGTTCATATTGAAAAGAAAATAAAAGTATTTTATAATAAGCGCGAAGGGAGGAATTAAAATGACAATTAAAGAGGTAATCGCAAGGGAAAATGTTATTATAACCTTAGACGATGGCACGGAAATGGATTCAGAAAAAACTCCGGAAGAATTGCTGTTTATTCTTTCAAAAGGAAACACAATTAAAGATTTAGACCACGATGAATTGACAAAAGTTTTTGTTGATGGCTGTGAGAAAGACATGATGAAAGCATTCGTTCAAAACTATGACTTTTGGCTAGGACGATATGAAAGTGGTTATTGGGACAAAGAAACATTCGAAAAACGATTGGGTAAAACAAAAGACCATCCTTTCCGAAGAATTTCTGATGGAGAGGAAATGTGGGAAACATTAAAAAATAGTTTATAGTAAAAGAAGGGAGCTGCCACACTAATCACTTAGTGCGACAGCCCCTTCTTTTACTATTTCGAATACCATTTACCCAACTCACCCATTCAACACCAAATTCCTTATCTCCTCCGTCCGAACCGCACCAAACGCCCGACTGTCCAACGAATGATTTCGATTATCTCCCATCACAAACCATTCATCCTCTTTTAATTTGCAAATACAATCCCTAGTTTTCATTGGCTCATCCAAATAAGATTCCTCTATTTGTTTGTGATTCACATAAACTGCATTGTCCCGAATTTCCACCGTATCCCCCGGTGCACCAATAACACGTTTAATAATATTTAGTTTGCCATCCTCTGTAAGATATTTCTTTGGCACATTCGCTTTTGGTGAAATGATAGCAGTAATAATATCGCCCTTTTCAATCCGCCCTTTTAATGCAGCACTGCAGAAAATCAGCTGACCATCCTTAAGCGTTGGCTCCATACTTTCCCCTTCTATCTGAGAAGGACGCACAAAATAAACAAGCATACAGGCAAAAATAATTCCAAGTAAAATAGGAAGACCATAACCTCGTATAGCACCTTTTATTTTTCCTTTTTTCAATTGTTTCAAATATCTCATCCCCTTGCATATTCTTCTGCAAAAAACAGAAAGTATAAACCTAATATACCATTTTCCGAAAAGTATATATACTTATTTGTTAAAAAAAGAAATCCCCCGCACACAGCGAGGGAATAAAAAACGGAGACGATGGGATTCGAACCCATGTGCCCGTGAAGGCAAAACGATTTCGAGTCGTTCTCGTTATGACCACTTCGATACGTCTCCACAACATATTCCATTTTATCAGAATAAGGTAATTTGTCAATAGAAAATTACAACTTTTCTACTCCCCATTAAGTGCCTCAATTAAAAACAATTCCACTGCTAACTGGTCCGACAATTTACCGGATTTAAACTGCTCTTCCAACTCCAATCTGGTTTGCAGCATCGCCAGTAATTTACTGCGTTTGAAAAGTGCCGCCTGTTTTTCATACTTAGGAATTGTAAACGGAGGAACCCCACATTTTTTTGCAATTTCTCCTGAGCGAAGTCCGCGGTTTTTACACTCCTTCACCTGAAGTAAGATGTTGATGTGACGCGAAAACATAAATAAAATAGACATCGGCGATTCCTTGTTGGTATACAAATCTTCGTACAATTTCATCGCACGGTTTTTCTCGCCAAGTGCCACGGCATCAATCATGTCAAACATCTTGGAAACCGTTACTCCCGAACAAATAGCATCTACTTCCGGCACATCAATCAATTTACTTTCACCTACGTAGCCGATGCATTTTTCAAGTTCATTGCTGAGCATTTCCATATCCGTTCCCACTCGCTCAATCAACCGCTCGGCACCCTTTGTTGAAATGCTTTTCCCTGCTTTTTTCATATAGCCGGCAATCCACCGTTTCAACATATGTTCCGGCTGTCTTGTACACTCGGTCACACAGCCATTTTTATTTATCCACTTAAAAAGACGGTTGCGCTTATCAATCTCGCGCTCCACAAAAATGATATAAGTGGTCTCCGGAAATGATTCCACATAATCTGCCATATCGCTGCTGCTTTTAAAATACCCACTGTCCTCTACAACAATCAATCGATTTTCAGCAAAAAAAGGAAGAATCTGAGCCGCCTCGGCAATCTGGGATGGCTCCGGTTTATCACGAAAAAATGTGCGGTTCATCTCATCATCCGGATTCGATAGTTTTTCAATCAACTGATTCCGATAATACTGAACCATGTATCGCTCCTCGCCGTATAAAAGCTGGAAACGGGATATTTGATTATTCTTTAACTCATCCTCAATGCGAAGCATATCTGACTCCTCTCAAAAATACGAGCCGGTCAGCATTTTTGTGACCGACTCGCTTTTACAAATTTCTAATTAGTCTTCATACTCTTTGTAATCAAAACTTCTAAACTCTGCAACCGTATTGTATCCGGCATAATCAACACATGCCATACCAACAAATGCACCGGTGAAGAATCCGCCATAGCTCTGCAGTACATAGTCATCCGATAAAATGGATGCATCTAAAGTTACCGGAATTTCTTTGTAATTCTCACCATCAAATGAATATTCGTAGGTATAAGTCTGTTTTCTAACTTTTGTGCGGAACCATACATCTGCGCCATCCGGTACCGGAATTGCATCATCGCGGAGGAATGATGTATAGCCGCCACGGTTACACTGGGCCACTTCGATGACACGTCCATTTTTCTCATTCCATGTGATAAATGCAAAGGACCAATGCTTGTCATTATAGAAGTTGGTAAGTCCTGCCATCTGCTGATAGGAAAATGGATTGTAGCTTACTTTTACAGAAGCATCAAAGTTAAATGCCTGCCAGCGTTTTGCGACCAGTGACAATTCATGTTTATTGCTCAGAGAACCCTGTCCGCGGAGAGTCAGTTTGCCATCTCCTGTCGTTCCCATTGCATCCGTAAATGGAACACGAAGGGTATTCCACTCATTATGTAATTTTTCAGTATCAAATTCATCATGCATGGAATGATCAAGCGGTGCATCTGTTTTAATTGCATCTTTCGGTGCATCTACAAGAACCTTTCCGCCGTGGCCGCCTTCAATACGAGGCCAGCCTTCTTCATCCCAGTATACTTTCTGAATCGCTGTCTCACGTCCAAGAGTACAGTAACCACGTGGGTCAATGCAGCACTGATTTTCATGAGTCCATGGACGTCCGCAAAGACTTGCATAATACCACTCACCACTTGGTGTATCAACAAGTGCGCCATGTCCCTGTTTCTGGATTTCCAAATATGGTGTATCAAAGTTTGTGATAAATGGACCATCCGGTTCTGTCTCAAAACTTAATTCATCAAGTGTTTTGGAACGGGCAACCACTTCCTGATGAGTATATACTGTTCCGCCTTGAGCAGCAAACAAATAATAATATCCATTAATTTTGTACAAGTGAGGTCCCTCGACCAATTTCACCTCTGTACCATTGTAAATATTTCTTGCTGTCTCCGGTTTTAACTGCATCGTATCTGTATCAAATTCTGTCAATGTAATGCCATCAAATGCATGGTGATACTCTCTGTGATCCCATGTCTGCTGAACGAGATATTTTCTTCCGTCATCATCATGGAATAACGAAGCATCAAAACCAACACCATTCACACGAATTGGATCAGACCAAGGACCATGAATATCTTCTGCTGTCGTGATGTAGTTTACCATATCTTTGAATGGTCCCTCGGTTACTTTAACATCTGTGTAAACAAGCCAGAACTTACCATCCGCATAAGAAAGATCCGGTGCCCAGATACCGCCTGAAGACGGATTTCCTTTCATATCAAGCAGTGTCGTTGTTGACAATGCCGATGGCAGCAGTTTCCAGTGAACCATATCTTTGGACTCGTGCAGGCGAACCCCCGGGAACCACTCAAATGTAGAATTTGCAATATAATACGTGTCATCGACACGAATGATTGACGGGTCCGCATTAAAACCCGGCAATACAGGATTTTTAATCTGTTCCATAATTTAATAACCTCCAAAAGTAATCATTTCTGTTTGCAGTAACATTATATCAAAAAAACAACGGCTTGTCTTTAAGATTTTCAAACTTTTGCTTCCATATTTTTCGGCAGTACCAGATTCAGAATTACAGCCACTAAAAAGACTACTGCTACGCAGTTCTGAGCAAATACATTTTGCACAATCTGCGGGAAAATCGCAAAAATCTCCGGCACCTGGGTAAAACCGATTCCCACGCTTAAGGACAACGCAGCTATGGTAATGTTTCTCTGGGTAAATCCACATTTTCCAATCATCTGGATACCACTGACTACAATTGTACCAAACATCATAATCGTACATCCGCCAAGAACGGAATCCGGAAGCGTTGCAAGCACAGCACCGAAAATCGGAAAGATACCTGCCAAAATCATAATCACCGCGCCAGTCGCAATAGCAAACCGGTTCACAACTTTTGTCATTGCCACAAGACCAACATTCTGGCTGAAAGAAGTAATCGGCAGACAGCCAAAGCAGGCAGATAACGCACTAACAAAACCATCACAGGCAATCGAACCGGTTGTTTCCTTCACCGTCACGTCACGGTTTAACCCGGATGAGGCAAGTGCCGATGTGTCTCCAATTGTCTCCGTTGCCGACACAAGGAAAATTAATGTAACCGATACAATGGCATTTAAATTAAACTCCATCTTAAATGGCATAATATGCGGAAATGCAATAATCGACGTATTTGCAAGTGCGGAAAAATCCACCTGATGCATACAAACCGCCAGAATATATCCAACCACAAGTCCGAACAAAACCGACAACTGTTTAAAATAAGATTTGGCAAATAGATTAAACAAAATACAGCTAAGTAACGTCACGGTTCCGATAATCCAGTTCTGCACCGAGCCAAAGTTCTCACTTCCACTTCCGCCGCCAAACGAAGCAGAACCAACCGACAGCAGAGAAAAACCAATTGCAGTAACAACACTCGCTGCTACAATCGGTGAAATCCACTTCAGCCAGTACTTTGCAAATAATCCCAGCGTTCCTTCTAAAATACCACCGACCAAAACGGCACCCACAATCGTCTCATATCCGTAAGTTGTTCCAATAAAACACAAAATGGATACGAATGTAAAACTAATTCCCATTACAATCGGCAGTCCCGAACCAACACGCCAGATTGGAAACAACTGTATTAATGTACCAATTCCGGCAATCAGCATAGCACTCTGAATCAACATGGCAATCTGTCCATTTGATAGTTTGCAGGCGTTTGCCACAATAATAATTGGCGCAATGTTTGCCACAAACATCGCTAAAATATGCTGTAATCCAAACGGCACGGCATGACCAAGCGGCACTTTACCATTTAATGTATAAATATTGTCAATGGAAGCTTTTGTTTTTTTCTCTTTATTCATTTTATCCTCTTTCTCCTGTGTAATTATTGCTCACGAAATGTAATCGAACCGGTCTCTGCATCCATGGCATCCACAATTGCCAGTGATTCCAACTGATAACCAAGATTTCTAATGGTCTGTCCGCCAATCTGGAATCCTTTTTCAATCGCAACACCAATTCCCTCAACCGTTGCCCCGGCGCTATTTACAATCGAAATCAGCCCCTGCAGGGCACATCCATTTGCTAAAAAATCATCAATAATTAACACATGGTCATCCGGTGATAAAAATTTCTTTGATACAATTACCTGATTTTTGCATTTATGAGTAAATGACTCCACTTCTGCCACATACATATCACCATCAATATTGATGCTTTTTGATTTCTTGGCAAAAACAACCGGCGTTCCAAAATATTTAGCAACAATACACGCAATTCCAATTCCGGACGCCTCAATCGTTACTACCTTATTAATCGGTTTTCCGGCAAAACGGCTTTTCCATTCTTCACCCATTTTTTCAAATAATTCGATATCCATCTGGTGATTCAGAAAACTATCCACTTTTAATACATTTCCTTCTTTTACTACTCCATCTTTTTGAATCCGTTCCTCTAAAAAGTTCATTTGTAATTCCTCCTACAACCGTTATTGTAATATAATCACCAGTCACTTAGCAAGCGTTTTTTACCACTTTCTTTTTTCCACAAAGAAAGGTACCATTTCCCGTTCTGACATTCAATGGATACCGCCCCTTCTTTATCCGTCCGGTACACCTTAGAACCTATATTTTCAAGACGTTTCAACGTCTCTTTGTGTGGATGTCCATAACGGTTCTTTTTTCCACACGAAATAACGGAAACATCTGGTTTTACCTGCTCAAGAAAAATTTCTGAACTCGCCCCCTTGCTGCCATGATGCGCAACTTTCAAATAATTTACATGGGAAAGTTTATTGATGATTTCTTTCTCCCCCGCTTCCTCTAAATCTCCGGTAAATAATCCTGTAAAATTCTGATAATTCACCTTCAAAACAAGTGAAGAATCATTCGCTGATTTCCATTCATAATCCGGATATGGATGCAGACAGGATATTCGTAACTCATCAATTGTTACCGTATCGCCACGCTGCATAAACATAAGATTGCATCCTTTATTTCGGAGTTCGTCTAACAGCGTACAGTACGCCTCCTCTTTTTCATTTAATTTCGGTAGAATTACGGTTCCAATTTTTACTCCCATCTGATTGGCAGCACACAGCCATTCGACGGCACCATTAGTATGGTCTTTGTCACTGTGCGTCAAAAAAAGATACGACACATAAGAAATTCCCTGCGATTTCAGAAAAGGAATCATACGGTATTTTCCTACTTTATTTACATCAGAACTGCCTCCATCAATTAAAAACGTATGATTTTTTGTGCGGATGCAGCTGCAATCTCCCTGACCGACGTCCAGATTGGTAATCTGCAAATCAAAATTATTATGAATCGGCAGAAATAATACAAAAACGCCAAAGACAAGAGTCAATAAAAATATTTTCTTCTGTTTCCATTTCTGCAAAAATAAAAACAAAACACCACATCCATAATACAAGAACACCTGCCAGTCTGTCGGTTTTCCTGTGATAACAACAGCCCCCGGAATCTTTACAAACAAATTTCCAATCCACTCAAATAACATAAAACAAAAATGTGCAAATCCAAAGCAGAATTTTCCTGCAAAAATGGTAATACTCCCCAGTCCGATTCCAGCCAGTGAAGTCACAAGAATTCCTCCCATAAACGGCAGAAACAGTACATTGGCGGCAATACTTAAAATTGAAAATTCATAATAAGCCGTCAAAAGAATAGGAAGTGTAACAAGCTCAATACCAGCCGTTCCGGCAACTGCCATCCAAATCGGATTTTTACTTTCCCACGCATCACAGAACACATCCACAAAAACATAGATTCCGAGCACCGTTCCATAAGAAAGCAAAAAACCGGTCTGGAACAATACCATAGGATGAATCAAGAGCTGACATATCGCACTGAACGAAAGTGCACTCAATCCATCATAATGTCTTCCGGCAAGTCTTGCCAAAAGCATACATCCCATCATGATAACTGCCCGCTGTGTCGAAATGGAAAAGCCGGTCAAAATACCATAAAGGAACAAAAGCACCATGGTTACAACGGCCGCTCCCTGCATTGGCATAAAATATTTGCGCAGTACAAAAAACAGGCTGGCACCAATGAGTGAAATATGCAGTCCGGATATGGCAAGCACATGTGCAATTCCATTCTCCTGATACAACTGTTTCACTTCATCAGACAACCCACTTTTATCTCCCAAAACCATTGCGGATACAATCCCCGCTGTTTTTTCATCACAGCACAAAGAAACCACATCTTGTAAGTGATTTCTCAATCGATGCAGAAAATCTTCCGGATTTTTAACCGTATTCTTTTTTATTTCTATTTTACCGGCAAATCCCTGCGCGGTAATTCCTAATTCCGTGTTGTATTTATATTCATCAAATTGTCCGGGATTTCCCGGTTTCTCAAACGAATGGATGGAGGCTGTGACCGCCAAAAGATTACCAATATGCAGCTCCTTTGGCATCGCCGTATTCTCATTTGCATATAATTTTATTTTTTTGCACGAAAATGAATCCTCCCCTTTTACGTCACGAACGACAAGCGTATATCCATTATCTTTTTTTACAAATTCTTCAAGTTCGCAAAGAAAATGAATCGACTCCCGCTCATAAGAAACCGGTTCCTTTGTATTTATCCACGCATTACAAAGAATCCCCAAAATCATGCATACCAATACCACACAAAGTGGTCTTCTCCTCACCCGATTCCTCCCTTTTTATTTCATGTTCTATTTCTCATTTACCGTTTCCACAAGATTTAAATTCCGCTCCAATACTGAATGGAACGAATTCATCTCCCCGTACTGCTCCTGTGCCTCACCATCAATGGTAAATTGTACCCGGTTGACATTAGAAAGTTCACACAATGTATTTACAATTGAATACACTGTTACCTCACTGCTGATTTCTGCCAGCAAATCATTAAATCCGTTTCCCAAATCCACATAACAAATCTGGTCGCGTATTGTTATGTGATTCACTACCGTTTCCTTTGGAATTGCCGGTTTGACATCCTTTAATTTCCCTTTTTGTCCGGCTATCACTTCATCTGCCTGAATCAATTGATTAATCAGAAGTTCTGCCAACGGTGTTGCCGCATTGTAAGTTACCGATGTCGTTACCGCACGCAGTTTATCTCCTGTGCGGTTCGATAAATACAACGTAACCTGTCTGCGCTGTTCTTTTCCCAAAGCATCCAGATTCTGCACAAAATCATCGGCACTCATCGGTCCTACGGCATTTCCCGAAAGCATGAGTGGCTGATCTTCTACATGAAATTCCACATAATGAATCTCATCTAACTGGCATAATGTTTCCACAATTGCTGCACGGGACAATGTCTCTTCCACGCCGCTTCTCTCATAATAAGCAGCAGAAAAAGAAATTGACATCTGATGATTTTTCAGTTCAAAATCTAATACATCTACATTTTCACTAATCGGACTCTTTAAGTTGGCATCCTCCCCCGTAGTCTGAAGCTGTTTTAATAAATCGGCAACAACTGCGTTCGTATCCTTTTTTTCATGAGGAGATTCCATCGTCCCTTCTACAAGTCCTGTCATATCCTGATTCAGATAATAAACCAAATATGAATCCATTTTCTCTTTACTTTTGCCACAAGAAAATAAAATCCCCGCCGCCATAATAAGAAACATGGAAATTATAATCTTTTTCATAGCAGCCTCCTATTCCGAATACATCAGAGGAATTCGTACGGCAAACGTAGTTCCCTGTTGTTCTATACTGTGAACTTTAATTGAGCCACGGTGCAATAAAATTGCATTTCTCGTAATTGCAAGTCCTAAGCCGTTTCCACCGGTTTCTCTGGAACGTGCCTTATCCACACGGTAAAAACGCTCGAAAATACTATCCTGCAATTCTTCCGGAATACCAACCCCGGAATCCGATACCTTCAAATAAAAGAATTTATGGTCTGCATTCAAAGAAACACGAACCCAGCCATTATCGTAATTATACTTAATCGCATTTTCAATCAGATTACGAAATGCCATAGCCAATTTTACTTCATCCACCTGTGCTGTAACAGAACGAACACTTTCAAAAATCATCTCAATATTCCGCTTATCCGCAATCGGCTGAAGCTGTTTCAAAATTGCTTCCAGAAATTCATTAATATTGACCTCGGAAATATTGACTTCTGAGGCATTTTTATCCATTTTTACGAGGGTAAGCAAATCATTGATAATTTTATTCATTCGCTCCAATTCTTCATTAATGTCCACCATAAATTCCTGATAAAGTTCAACCGGAACATTTTCCTGTCCAATCAAAGATTCTGCTAAAACTTTAACCGACGTAATCGGTGTCTTCAACTCATGTGAGACATTCGACACAAATTCCTGTCTTGCATCTTCCAGATTCTGCAGCACACTAAGCATTGAATTAAATTTATCCGAAATATCCTCTGCTTCCGAATATCCGGTTATCTGCATCGTCTCATTAAAATCACCGGAAGAAATCATCGCAATCGAGCCGGCTACTTCCTTCATAGGCATTACAACCTGACCGGAATACAAAACAGAAATCACAAGAATAATAAGTCCAAGCACCAATACGAGCGTAATTGCAATCGACTGCATCGAATCATACAGAGTGTTCACACTGTTCAGCGAAAAATTCATTACGACAACACCATCAATCGAATTGCTCTCCGGATTATGCACCGGAAGAACCAACTCTACCATGTTTTCACTCTGGCTTACAAATTTGCTGTCTGCACCGTTGACACACCGGACAACTTCCTCCAAAAGAATCACTTTACCTTCTTCTAACCCATATGTGTCACGGGTTACATTCAAATCAGAATCCGCAATCAAAATACGGCCTCCAAAAATATCCGCAACCTGTGTCAGTTCAGAATCTACTTCTGCCCCTGAATCACTGGTAAAATAGGCAGAAGAAACAACAAGGTTACATATAATGGAACCTCGTGTCTGCAATTCATTAATACGTTGTGAAATAGCCTTTGCCCGATATGTATTGATAAAAATCAATGTAAATACAACGAGCGGAATGATTCCTATCAGAATCAATACAGCCATGCTTTGTGCCCGCAGGCTTTTAAAAGCTTGAATTTTACTCTTTATTCTCGAAATAATAACCAACACCCCATTTTGTATGTATAAATGCCGGATCACTTGGTGTCTCTTCTATTTTTTCACGAAGTCTTCGGATATGAACATCCACGGTTCTTGCATCCCCCGGATATGCAGCTCCCCATACTTCATGAAGCAGATTATCCCTGCTGTAAATCTTTTTCGGATTACGAACCAAAAGACTCAATAATTCATACTCACGCGTTGTCAGACTAATTTCCTTATCCTTGATATAAACACGTTTACCCATCGAATCCACCTTAAGGCTTCCATAAACTTCCAGTCCATCGGATTCTTTATGATTTTTCTTACTGCTTCGTCGAATAATCGCCTTAATTCTCGCCTTAACCTCTAAAATATTAAATGGTTTCGTAATGTAATCATCGGCTCCATATTCGAGTCCAAGGATCTTATCCATGTCGTCGCCTTTTGCTGTAAGCATAATAATCGGAACATCTGAAAATTCGCGAATCTGCTGACAAACTTCAAACCCTGACATCTTTGGTAACATCACATCTAACAAAATAATATCATATTTTTTTTCGTGAGCCGCCTCTAAAGCACTCTCTCCATCATATGCATAGTCCACTTCCATTCCATCCTGCTCTAAGCTGAAACGGATTCCTTTCACGATTAATTTTTCATCATCTACTACTAAGACCTTTTTTGCCATCTGCTCTGCCTCCACAAATTTTACAGTTATACTGTAATATCATCCTTAATTTTTCCGAACACTCCTTCTTTAATTCCGGTAATGTTCATAATGTCCTCAATTTTCTTAAATGCACCGTTTTTTTCCCGGTAGGAAATAATCTGTGCTGCTTTGGATTCCCCTATCCCGCTTAATTTCATCAGTTGTTCTGCGGAAGCGGTATTCAGATTGATTTTACCCGCTTCATCTGCTGATGACATTCCGTGGGAACTTTGTTCCTCTTGCGCGGCTTTCCCTTTCCTCTTCTTTTCAATCGTAAGTTGTGTTCCATCCTTGACAACCTCTGCTAAATTAACAGAAAGTTTATCTGCTTTTTTGGTAAAGCCGCCTGCTTTTTGCACAACATCGATAAAATGGGGTTCTTCTGCAAAAGTATATACCCCCGGATTCTTCACTTCGCCACATATGTAAATATACACCACAGCTTCTGTTTTTGAATCCGATGTTTCTTTTTTACCCTTTGTTTCTCCCGACTGATCAGCAAACGATTCCGTCACAACTGCTTCTTTTTTAGAACCGGCATTAAGCGAAAAATACAAAATGCCACATAAAAAGAAAGCTCCAATCAAAAGAACCATTTTTAACTTATTTTTGTTATCTTTCATCACTCTTTCCTTTCTGGCCGGAAAAAAAGAGTGCTACTTAACTATTTTACCAATGTTATTCCATTTTTACAATGGCAAATTTACTTATTTTTTACTTCCACTTGAAAATGGCAATTCCAGCAACAATCGCAGCTACACCAATACACTTTCTCCACTCAAACGGCTGTTTATCAATCCCAAACAGCCCAAAAAGTTCAATCAAATACGACATGACGATCTGAACCGACACAATAAACATCGCAGAACGGGCAGGACCAATCGCATTAATGCTGTAAATTACTGTATAAGTAATAAAAGCCCCCAGTGCTCCACCTAACAGCATATATTTAGGCGAAACATGCCACAAACTGCTGATTGCACCATCTCTTCCGGTAATAAACCAGGCCAGTACACAGACCACAAATGCACTAATCTGTACAAATGCAGATGACAGCCAGATACTCGTCTGTTTGGTCACTTCCGCATTAAATACACCCTGTACACTCATAATGGCACCTGAAATGGCAGCCACTAAAATTCCCAACATAAAAGCACCTCCTTAGTAACTTCACGGTAAACGATTCTACCGTAAAGTCTTCCCAAGAAAGGTGCAATTATTCATCCATTTTTAATCATCCAGTACAGAATCTAAAATCGCAATCATTTTATCCACATCGCTTTTTTCAATAATAAGCGGCGGAATAAAACGAATGACATTTGCGCCTGCGCTCATAAAAATGACGCCTTTTTCCAATGCCTTTGTAATATAAGGACCGGCAGGAACGGAAAGTTCCAAGCCACGCATCAGTCCCATACCACGTGTCTCAACAGCAATTTCTTTTTTCTCCACCAATTTCTGCAGACATTCATTAAGATACTCTCCAACTTCTTCTACATGGTTCGGAATTTCTCTCTTTTCAAAAATTTCCAGTGTCTTTGCTACTGCTGCGCAGGCAAGTGGATTTCCGCCAAATGTCGTACCATGGTCTCCCGGCACGAGGCATTTTGCCACTTCTTCTTTTGCCGCAATTGCTCCTACCGTAATACCGTTTCCGATTCCTTTTGCCATTGTCACGATATCCGGCACAATATCGTAGTTCTGGTACGCAAACATCTTACCGGAACGTCCCATGCCACACTGAATTTCATCACAAATCATAACGATGTCATTTTCATCGCACAATTTGCGGATTCCCTGTAAAAATTCAGCATTTGCAGGATAAATTCCACCTTCACCCTGAACGGCTTCCACAATAATGGCATATGTATTTTCTGTAACCGCTGCTTTTACACTCTCTAAATCGTTGTAATCAGCAAATGTAACACCCTGTAACATCGGTTCAAACGGCTCTCTGTATTTTGCCGTACCGGTAACGGACAATGCTCCCATGCTTCGTCCGTGAAATGCTTTATTCATCGAAATAATCTCATGACGATTTTCATGTCCCTGCATAATAGCATATTTTCGTGCCATTTTCAAAGCGCCCTCATTGGCTTCCGTACCGCTGTTTGCCATAAATACACGGTCAAGTCCGGTTGCTTTTGCAAGACCTTTGGCGGCCTGCAATAATGGCTCCGAATAAAAATAGTTGGAAAAATGAATTCCTTTATCAATCTGTGCTTTCAAAGCATCTGTGTATTCCTTATCCCCATAGCCCAATGCACAAACGGCAATTCCGGCACCAAAATCCAAATACTCTTTTCCGTCTGTATCGTATAATTTCACGCCTTCTCCATGGTCTAATACAACCGGATAACGGTTATACGAATGAACTAAATACTGTTCTGATTCATCTATCATCTGTTTCATATCACATGCTCCTTCCTAATCCTGCTCATGCGGATACAATGTTGTGTGGTTATCAATAATCGCTGTACCAATACCTTTTCTGGTAAAGAACTCAAGCAAAAGACAATGCTGTCTGCGTCCGTCCAGAATATGGACGCGGCTTACACCTTCTTCTACCGCTTCCACACAGTTTCTTATTTTCGGAATCATACCACCGCCAATGGTTCCATCCTCAATTAACTGTTTTGCCTCATCGGTTGTCAATACAGAGAGCAATGTTTCCGGGTCTTTCGGGTCTTTGCAGACACCCTCAATATCCGTCATAAATGCCAGTTTTTCTGCATGAATACACTTTGCAACTGCACTTGCCGCATCATCAGCATTGATGTTATATGCCTGATAATTTTCATCCATACCAATCGGTGCAATAATCGGAATAAAATCTTTGGCAATCAAAGTATCAATCAAATCAGAATTAACGGATTTTACTTTTCCCACAAAACCGATATCTCTGCCACCGGCTGTTTTTTTCTCACAAAGCATTGTGCCACCGTCTTTTCCACTAATACCGGCTGCCTTTACTCCAAGTTTCTCCATCATCTGGACTAAATGCTTATTTACCTTATTTAAAACCATTTCTGCCACTTCAATTGTATCGGCGTCCGTCACGCGAAGTCCTTCTACAAATTCGCTCTCTTTTCCCATATAACCAAGCCATTTGCTGATTTCTTTTCCACCGCCGTGAACGATAATCGGCTGCATGCCAACCAGTTTCAACAAAGCAACATCTTTAATCACTGATTCCTGCAATTTTTCATCCAGCATTGCGCTTCCACCGTATTTTACAACTACTTTTTTTCCGTTGAAATCACGGATATAAGGCAGCGCCTCAATCAGTGTTTCCGCCTTAAGTACAACTTCTTTCATCTTGTCTTCCATCTTTTTGTCCTCTCTAACTTCTGTAATCGCCATTTATTTTTACATAATCATAAGTCAAATCACAGCCCCATGCAGTTGCTGACGCATCTCCCTGCTTCATGTCACAAATGAACGTAACCGCATCTTTTCCTAATAAAATAGTCGCCTCGTCTTCACTGTAATCTGTCGGCACACCATCTTTTACTAAAACAATCTGCTCATCCTCAGCTTCTAAAATCAAATCGATTACATCCGGATCAAAGTCTGCACCGGAATACCCCAGTGCGCACAAAACACGTCCCCAGTTCGCATCCTTGCCAAACAACATTGCTTTCACGAGGTTTGAAGTCACAACCGATTTACTAAAAATCTTTGCCTCTTCTTTATTCTTACAGTGAACTGCTCTTACTTCCATCAGCCTCGTAGCGCCTTCTCCGTCCGCTGCCATCTGTTTTGCCAAATCCGTTGCAACAAAACTCAGTGCCTCCTTGAATTTTACATATCCATTCGTTCCTGCTTTGATTTCAACACCGGATTCGCCATTGGCAAGCACCAAATATGTATCATTTGTTGATGTATCGCGGTCAACCGAAATCATATTAAAACTATCCGACACAATTTCCGAAACCATTTCCTGCAGTAAATCATGTGAAATTTTTGCATCGGTTGTCGTAACGCTAAGCATTGTTGCCATATTCGGGTGAATCATACCGGAACCTTTGCTCATGCCACCAACAGTTACGGTTACTCCGTCCACCTCAAAACTTATTGCAGCTTCCTTCGGAACAGTATCCGTTGTCATAATTGCCTTTGCCGCAAGCAGCCCTGCTTCTTTTGTATCCGCAAGCGCATCCTTTAAAAGCTTTGCGCCTTTTTGTATCGGTTCTTTCTTTATCTGCATCCCGATAACACCTGTTGAAGCTGTCAAGACCTCTTTTGTCGAAACACCAAGTGCCTCTGCAATTTGCGCAGCCATATATTCATTAATTTCTTTGCCTTCTCCGCCGGTACAAGCGTTGGCAATTCCGCTGTTCAATACGACCGCATGGACATCCTTTTTGCTCTCAACGATTTCTTTATCCCACCAGACCGGTGCCGCTTTTACTACATTCGTTGTAAAAGTTCCTGCACAGACTGCCGGGCTTTTTGTATAAACAAGTGCCATATCTGTGCGGTTTTTATATTTAATTCCTGCTTCTGCGCTCGCCGCCATAAATCCTTTTGCTGCGGTAACGCCGCCTTCTATTGTATTCATCATATTTTCCTCCTTTACGGAACCATCGGTACAAGCCGGAGCCCCTCTGCCTCATCAAATCCAAACATCAGATTCATGTTTTGAACTGCCTGTCCGGCAGCACCTTTTGTGATATTATCCATTGCTCCCATCATAATCACGCGATGCGTGCGCTCGTCAACTTTTACATTTACATCGACATAGTTGCTTCCCTCAACCCATTTGGTCTCCGGACACACACCCTCATCCAGCACGCGCACAAAATATTCATCTTGATATGCTTTCACATAAGCCTCTCGAATCTGCTCTTTTGTCACACCTTCTTTATATTTTGCATATGCCGTAACCAAAATACCACGGTTCATTGGAATCAAATGCGGAGTAAAATTAAGTGTAACATCTTTTCCGCTAATATAGGAAAGCTGTTCTTCAATCTCCGGTGTGTGGCGGTGCGTGGCTACTCCATATGCCTTAATATTCTCATTTACTTCGCAGTAAAGATTTGGAACTTTTGCACCTCTTCCTGCTCCTGATGTTCCGGATTTTGCATCAATAATTAAAGTATCCATATCAATCAGTCCTTCTCTTGCAAGCGGTGCAATCGAAAGTGTTGAACAGGTTGGATAGCATCCCGGATTAGCAATCAAACGTGCCTTTTTAACCTGCTTGCGGTTTAACTCACACAATCCGTATACAGCCTCATCCAAATACTGAGGGCTTTTATGTGTGATGCCGTACCATTTTTCATAAACCGCAACATCTTTTATTCGGTAATCCGCACTCAAGTCAATCACCTTTGCCTGGGAAAGGATTTCGTCATCCAGAACACCTGCCAAATACCCCTGCGGTGTTGCGGTAAATATCACGTCTGCCTCTTTTGCTAAAGTATGTAAATCATCACTTTTACAAATATTTTCTACAATTTGAAAAACATTTCCAAAAACGGAACTAAATTTCTTATCCACATAACTTCTCGAACCATACCATACAATCTCAACTTCTTTGTGCTGCAATAATAATCGAACCAATTCCTGTCCTGCGTACCCTGTAGCACCGATAATTCCAGCCTTTATCATAGCATCCTCCATTCCGCCTTACTTTGGCAGCTCACTCTTTTTATTCATCATTTATGCATATTTATACATATTATACACAAACCTCAATTATTATACATCTTTTCCGATAAATATGCAATACCTAACTAGAATTTATTCGTCATTCTTTGAAAATAATTGATTTTATGCTTGCATAATATTCACTTGTGGTGTATATTAGAAAAAGGTTAATACCAAAAAATACATACGGAGGTTCTATTATGAAAGAAAAAGTTATTTTAGCTTATTCCGGCGGCCTGGATACAACAGCAATTATTCCATGGCTTAAAGAGAATTTTGATTATGAAGTTATCTGTGTCTGCATTGATTGTGGACAGGGTGAAGAATTGGACGGTCTGGAAGAAAGAGCTAAGTTCTGTGGTGCATCCAAACTTTACATTGAGGATGTTGTCGATGAGTTCTGTGATGAATATGTAGTTCCTTGTGTACAGGCTCATGCTGTATATGAGAACAAATACCTTCTTGGTACTTCGATGGCTCGTCCGGTTATTGCAAAACGTCTTGTTGAAATTGCAAGAAAAGAAGGCGCTACTGCTATCTGCCATGGTGCTACCGGAAAAGGAAATGACCAGATTCGTTTCGAACTCGGTATCAAAGCACTTGCTCCTGATTTGAAAATTATTGCAGCTTGGAGAAGTGATAAATGGACAATGGATTCCCGTGAATCCGAAATTGAATACTGCAAGGCACATGGAATTGATCTTCCATTCTCCGCAGATTCCAGTTACAGCCGTGACCGCAACTTGTGGCATATCAGCCATGAAGGTCTTGAATTGGAAGACCCGGCAAACGAGCCTAACTTCGATCATCTTCTGGTTCTTGGTACTACACCGGAAAAAGCACCGGATGAAGGTGAATATGTAACTATGACATTTGAAGCCGGCGTTCCTAAGAGCGTAAACGGAAAAGAAATGAAAGTTTCCGATATTATCCGCACTCTGAATGAATTAGGTGGAAAACATGGTATCGGTATTGTTGATATCGTAGAAAACCGCGTTGTTGGAATGAAATCCCGTGGTGTTTATGAAACTCCTGGCGGAACAATTCTTTACGAAGCTCATCAGCAGTTGGAAGAATTAATCCTTGACCGCGATACAACAACATTGAAAATGGATATGGGGAATAAACTTGCTCAGATTTGTTACGAAGGCAAATGGTTCTCTCCTCTCCGCGAGGCAGTTCAGGCATTTATCGAGTCCACACAGAAATATGTAACCGGCGAAGTTAAATTCAAACTGTACAAAGGAAACATTATCAAAGCCGGAACCACTTCACCATACAGCTTGTACAATGAAAGCATTGCAAGTTTCACAACCGGAGATTTGTATGACCATCATGATGCAGAAGGTTTCATTAACCTCTTTGGTCTTTCTACCAAAGTTCGCGCAATGAAGATGGCAGAAGTAGAAAAGAATAATAAGTAAACAACCGTATTGTTGTAAATAACAAAACAGCCTTCCATCCAATGATGTGAAGGCTGTTTTATTATCTTTTTACATCACTTATATGTCAGAAGATTTTATGCATCTTCATTGGTATCTTCTTCTGCTAACTGTTCGTATTCATCCGTAGAACCAAACTCAGCAAATTCAGAAAAGTCCTCATCCTCATATGATGCTGCCGCTTCATCTTCCTCTACATCAGTCTCCGTTTCAACTGCTGCATCGTCAACAGTTTCACTTTCCTCTGCATCGTCCGGAATCGTAAGATAAACATCATCATCTACCCCAGTTTCAACATCCTCTGCTGCTTCTGTTTCCTCATAAGATTCAGATTCTTCTACGACATCTTCATAATCAACGGCCGCTGAAACATCCTCATCCGCCTCTGTCACAAATTTAGCAACTTCAGAATCCAAACGACGGCTTACATCCTCTGTTACACGAATGCTTGTCTGAATATCCATCATACTATCCGTCAATGTAGTTACAGACTCTGATACACCGGATACCTGATTGGAACTATCATTAATCGTCTCTGAAATCTCATGTATCAGTGTTGCCATCTCATGCATCGTATCTTTCAGTGCGGTTGCACTGTCAGCAAACTGAAGCATCAATGTATCAATACGATTTGCATCGTCGTTATACTGGTTACCGGTATTTACAAGATTATCATAATCCGGCATAACCTCATTTTGGATAAAGGTCAGCATCTTATTGGCATTGTCTGCAAGTTCTCCTACTGAAGAGTTTACTTCCAAACTGATTTCCTGAATGTTATTCGCTGTCTCACGGCTTGAATCTGCCAGCTTACGAATCTCATCAGCCACTACAGCAAATCCCTTACCAACCTCACCAGCACGTGCTGCTTCAATGGATGCATTCAATGCAAGCAGGTTTGTCTGAGAAGAAATCTCCAAAATATCATTTGTCAATACATTAATCTTTTCAACATCTTTACTCTTTTCAAGAGAACTCTGAAGCAGTGTATTAATTTCACTTGCCATCTCTGCCGTCATCTTACGGCGTTTCTGACCACTCTCCTGCAATGCATTCGCACGGTCTTTAATTTCTTTTGCGAAATCAGAACCATTATTTGCCTCACCGGCAATATGCTCCATTGCTTCATAAACACGTCCCGCCTGGTCATTCAGATGGTCGGCATGGTTTGCTACCTCTTCCATTCCGGCAGAAAGCTTTTCCATTACCTCAGATACCAGTTTGATATCGCCATTCGATGTATTTACACCATTAAACACCTGCTCTACATTGCCCTGCAGCTCAACGGCATCGGATTTGATTTCCATAATAATGTCGCGGAGCAAATCAATGAACTTATTAATTCCAACAACCAAAGTTCCCACTTCATCTTTTGTTTTTACCTGAATCTGGGATGTAAGGTCACCGTGGTCTTGTTCAATACTTCGTACAATACCGTTCAAGTGACGAATTGCATGTTTGGTTGGACGAAGGATTGTTGCTACAACCATTAAAATACAGAATACAATAGAAACAACCAACAAAGCAATCAAAACAACAAATGCTAATGTACTCTGTGATGCAGCTGCACCAAGTGCTCCCTGCGAATCCTCTACTTTCTGGCTGTTCACCTTCTGCATGTCATCAATAGCACTCTGGAATTTCTTGTAGATAGGCTCTACCGCTTCGTTCAAATTCTTCATGCCATTCAGTTCATAATCATCAATTGCCTTTTTCGATTTCTGGTAAGACTCACTAAATGTTGCATACGCAGCCTTATAGTCTTTTACAGCATCGGCTTCACCACCGTCAGAACTCTTCTCTGCAATAACAGAAATATTCTTATCCATGCGTGCTGTAGCTTCTTTAATATCCTTTGATAACTGTTTTAAATCATCGTCATCAAATGCAGTTACATAGCGAGCCAGCTTATACTGAAGCAATATAAAATCTGACTCCATCTCTCCTGTCTTCTCCGTTATCGTCATATAATTGTCGCTAATCGACTTGGTTGCCTGATTCATCTGTGCAATCTTTGAATAAATCAATGTAGAACACAGTCCACATACAATTGCAAGAATACAAAACGGCACCATGATTTTCAATCCAATTGACTTCCTCATAACAAATCTCCTTTTATGTAATTATATAGTTATAAACTCTATTTAGATTATAACATCATACCTTAAAAAAAACAAGAAAGAATGTCTTTAATCGACACTCTTTCCTCCAAAAAAATTCATTAACAGCTTTTTATTTATTAATGTCTCTCACATCATATGGCGTACTCTGATATACATAATAGTTAAGCCAGTTACTGTAGAACAATTGACCGGCAGAACGCCAGCGGACAACCGGCTTTTTCTCCGGGTCATCATCCGGAAAATAATTAGCCGGAATACTCGGATTCATTCCCTTATCCAGGTCACGAAAATATTCTTTTGCCAGTGTATCTGAATCATACTCCAAATGTCCCGTCATAAAAAACTGCCTGCTGTCTTCTGTTTTTATAACCGCCACACCTGCTGCGTCTGATACGGCAAGCACTTCCAGCTCCGGAATTTTCTCAACATCTTCTCTGTTTACCGTCATCGCACGTGACTGCGGACAGTCAAAAACATCATCAAAACCGCGAAACAGCGGAGAACTTTTTTTCAGCACCCGATGTTTGTACACGCCGGATAATTTTTCCTCTCTGTCGACCCTCTCAATACCATAGTGATAATATAAACCGGCAAATGCAGCCCAACACATGTAAAGAGTACAGTGAACATGCTTCTTTGACCACTCCATAATATTTGTTAACTCATCCCAGTAATCCACGTCTTCAAATTTGGTATAGTCAAGCGGTGCTCCTGTAATAATCATACCATCAAAATTACGGTCTTTGATGTCATCAAACACACGATAAAAGGTTTCCAAATGGCTTGGTGCCACATGAGTCGGCTTATAACTGCTCGTCTGCATAAACTCCACATCCACCTGCAGCGGTGTATTGGACAATTTACGCAAAAGCTGTGTTTCCGTCTCAATCTTTGTCGGCATAAGGTTTAAAATCAACACATGCAGCGGTCGAATATCCTGATGCATTGCACGATACTCCGTCATTACAAATATATTTTCATTTTCCAGAATTTTTTGGGCAGGTAGTGAATCCTGAATTTTAATAGGCACAATTACCACTCCTAACTTATTTGATAATATTTGCCATTGTAACACAACCAGATACTGTTTGCAAGGCTTACGGTTATTCTCTCATGCATCCTGACATAATACAAATACCGCTTGCACCTTTACGCATAACTTCCGGCTCTCTCTCCTTTGTCATGCCGCCAATAGCATAGACAGGAACCTCTGAATTATCGCAAATATTTTTCAAAAATGATAATCCTCTCGGCGGTAAATCTTTTTTGCAGTCCGTAGCAAATATGTGACCGGCAATTACAAAATCCATCGAATATGCCTCTGCCTCTTTTAACTGCTCAAGAGAATGAATAGACGTACTCATTTCCTTCACAGACTTTCTAAGATTTTCCCTTTCTTTTTGAGACATCTGTGCCATAACAGAAAGCGGTATATGCACAAAAGGATGAGAAAGAGAAAGTGCCGCCTTGTAATCCCTATGCAAAATACATTTTTTCCCTGCCAAATTTGTGATTTTCAAAACTTTCTTAGCAAGTTCTTCATATTCCTCATGGGATAAATCTTTTTCCCGCAAAAGGATGGCATTATATTCATCGCCTTGTGCAATCTGCCGGATTCTTTCCATGAAATCCCCCTCACACAGATGACGGTTTGTTACTGCTATTCTATACATATATATAATCACTCATAACCGGTTGAAGTCCATGCTCCAAAATCGCATCATAAACTTCCTGCACATTTCTAGTGTCATCAATTTCAAACTGTTCGTCGCCCTGCTCTTCTCCGCTTCTGCCACCAATTCCAACGTCCACGCCGGCAGATATCTTCGTTGCACAAATTTGAATCAGATTATCGCGGACGCGCTTACATTCACGAGTAGAAACCGTAATGGAAGCAAACGGTAAAAGCAGACGATAAGCACACACAACCTGTAACAACTGCGCTTCATGCACATCCATCGGATTAATTCTATCATTATTAATAATCGGGCGAAGTCTTGGACAGGAAAATGCAATTTCTGCCTGTGGATATTTCCGCTGCAATAAATAGGCATGAATTCCTGTTGCAAATGCATCTTTTCTAAAATCATCAAGACCTAACAAAGCAGCAAAACCAACGCCTCGCATACCACCCTTTAATGCACGTTCCTGTGCGTTTAATCGATATGGAAAAATACGTTTTTTACCTGCCAGATGAAGTGTTTCATATTTATCTGAATTGTAGGTCTCCTGAAATACGGTAACATAATCGGCACCACATTCATGCCAGTATGCATAATTCTCTGAATTAGTCGGATATACTTCTAAGCCGATAACCTTGAAATATTTTCTTGCAATCTTGCAAGCCTCTCCTATGTATTTTACATCCGACATTTTCCCGCTCTCACCGGTCAAAATCAAAATTTCCTGCAAACCGGATTTTGCAATTTCAACCATTTCACGTTCAATTCCCTCGGCATCAAGTTTCGCACGACGGATTTTATTATGGCAGTTAAAACCACAGTAAATACAATAATTCTCACAGTAATTTGCAATATAAAGCGGTGTAAACATCATAATGGAATTACCAAAATGTTTCCTTGTCTCCTTCTGTGCCATCTGTGCAATTTCTTCCAAAAAAGGAAGGGCAGCCGGTGACAAAAGTGCTGCAAAATCTTCGGGTGTACGATTGTCTTTATAAATCGCGCGGCGGACATCCGCAGCCGTATAAGAATCATAATCGTAAGCATTCATTGCTTCCACAACCGTTTTCTCAACATCGGAATCCAAAACTTCCATTCCCTCTAAATATGTCATGTGGTCAATTCGGTTTTCCTTCATATCTTCCAGAATTGTTTCACTTAATATACTCTCATTTACTTTATCCATGTCGTCCTCCAACTATCTTTATTTCGTTTTGAAACTGCCATCCTGAATATAGCCGGTCAGCGGTGAAGATGCACTTCCCCCACGCTCTAACACGCGTCCTGTACCGGCAAGATAAGCCTTTCTTCCTGCCTCAATTGCAAGTTTAAATGCCTCTGCCATAGCCGGGATATCTCCAGCTGTCGCAATACCGGTATTCGCCATAATTGCGGCTGCTCCCATTTCCATTGCAGCACATGCTTCAGATGGTTTTCCAATGCCGGCATCCACAATAATCGGAAGGTTAATTTCATCAATCAAAATCTGAATAAATTCTTTTGTGCAAAGACCTTTGTTTGAGCCAATTGGTGCAGCTAACGGCATAATCGATGCAGCACCGGCATTCATCAAATCACGTGCCACATTCAAATCCGGATACATGTAAGGCATAACTGCAAATCCTTCTTTTGCAAGAATTTCTGTCGCCTTGATGGTTTCCTGATTATCCGGAAGTAAATACTTGGAATCTCTCATAATCTCAATTTTTACAAAATTGCCACAGCCAACTTCTCTTGACAAGCGTGCAATACGAACTGCTTCGTCAGCATTTCTCGCACCGGATGTATTCGGAAGCAAGGTAACACCTTCCGGAATATAATCTAAAATATTTGCACGTCCATCCTGATTCGCACGGCGAAGCGCCAATGTAATAATCTGTGCACCGGCATTTTCAACCGATGCCTTGATTAAATCCAGTGAATATTTTCCGGAGCCTAAGATGAAACGGGAAGAAAACTCCTGTCCACCAAGCATAAAAGTATCTTTATTTTCCATGTTCTTATCCTCTCAATCTTTGTATTTGAAATTTACATTTTACATGTCATGATTTTGACAGGGTTGTTTTATCAACCTCCACCAACAAAACTTACCACTTCAATCACATCATTTTCTTTTATCTGAACCGTTTCGTAATCTTTCTTTGGAATAATCTCACCGTTGATTTCAACCGCAATTTTGTTCTTCTCAAAATTTTGTTTTGCGATAAAATCTTCCAGTGATAATCCTTCACAGTCTGAAACCTGGTTTCCATTCAAGCAAATCATATCGTCTCTCCTTTCTCTTCTGATACAACAAAAGGATACCACAAAAAAAGTCCACACCCGAGGTGGTGTGCCCCTTCTTGAGATATCCTCAATCTGCTCTCAACTATATCATGAATGTTAGGGGGTGTCAAGTGGGTTTGTTGGCAGTGTTTGTTGCCCCTTTTTTTGTTTTCCGTAATTCCGGCAGAAAAGTTTTGCGTCTCGTGGGCACTCCCGTTAATTGAGTGCGTAGCGGTATGGGCACTGAAACTACCAGTGCCACATACCGACGTACTCAAAACCCACGAGCCACAAAATTTTTCTGCCGGAATTACTGGAAGCCAAAGAAACTGGCAGCGAACATTTAACTTAAACCATATCTTATCCATCCTCACAACTTCCAAAAAAACTGTATGTTTGAAGACAGAAAATTTTCTTCTTCTCTTTCGCTTTGTCAATAAGAATTATATGTTATGGTTTGTATCAAACAATCAATGTTAGTTTTTCAAGATTCCAACAATTCACAAAGAAAAGATTTATGTCTCATGGGTACGAATGCGCGGGTATCCGGCTTGCGTATTTTGCATGCCGATACCCCTGCGTATTCGTCTTAGCGGGAGCGCCCATGAGACATAAACTTTTCTTTGTGAATTGTGGAAACTGAAATAAGCATCCATAAATATTTATCACAAACTATATCAACTGTATCTTACACTAATTCATAGCAGTGTCGAGAAGAATTATATTTCTAACTGCTTCTACTGAGTCAGCAATAAAGTCAGCTCCGGCCTCTTCCAGTTCTTCTCTACTGCCGTAACCAAATAATACACCGGCGCAATCGATTCCGTTTTTCTTTGCCCCGATGATGTCATGGGAGCGGTCGCCGACCATAAGAATTTTCTTATTATTATATTCTGCCGGAATCTGTTTTAGGGCGTAAGCAATGACTTCTGCTTTGTCTGTGCGGGTTCCGTCCATATTTGCCCCGGCGATATAATGAAAATAAGTTCTCAGTTTATAATAATCGAGAATTTTTTTCGCATATATCTCTGGTTTTGAAGTGGCAACGAGACAGAGAATCCCCTGTTTTGTTAAAACACGAAGAAGCTCTTTTATTCCCGGATATACTTCATTTTCGAACATTCCCTTTTCTTCATAATATTCTCTGTAATAGGAAACGGCCTGTATGGCCTGTTCCCTTGAAAAAGAATAAAATTTCTCATAAGACTCGTGCAGTGGCGGTCCAATAAAACGATAAAGAGATTCCCGTGGCTGTCCTTCAATTCCATATTTTTTCAGAGAATACATCACCGAATTGGTTATTCCAAGTCCGGGATTTGTCAATGTTCCATCTAAATCAAATAGTACAATGGGATATCTCACTTTTTTATCTCCTTCTTCCAAAGTTTAGTCATTTCTTCTACAACCTCACGAATCGATTTTCCTTCGCAGTCTACTACATAATCAGCATATTTTTCGTATAACGGTTTTCTTTCCTCATATAAATCCAGTAAAGTCTGTTCTTTGCGGATAGAAACGCCGCGCTCCGACAAATCTCCCAGACGATTTTTCAACTCTTCATAAGATAATTTCAAATAAAAAACCGCACCGATTTCATGCAGATGCTGCATAGCTTCCTTTCCATACACTGCACTTCCGCCGGTTGCAATAATTGTTCTTTTCACATCAATAGATGCGTTTACTTGATTTTCTATCTCATTAAATCCGTCAAGTCCTTCTTTTTCAATAATTTCATGAAGAATGCACCCCTCTCTCTCCTGAATCACCAAATCAGAGTCAAGAAAAGAGAGTCCTAATCTTTTTGCAAGTACAACACCAACTGTACTTTTTCCCGCTCCCGGCATACCAATCAGTACAATATTTTCTTTCATCTACCGTATCTCCTCCTGAAAAATTCATTATCCGCGCCAGATTGAAAAGGCGGTATAAGCTAAATACATTACAATCATGGTAAAGCCCTCTGCCCGGTTAATCCGCTTTCCGGTAATCACAAAGCCAAAGGCAATCAAACTTACTGCAAGCAGTACACACAAATCCACGAAAGAAGCCATTGAAATCGCAATCGGATGTATGGCACTGGAAACTCCTAAAATCAACAAAAGATTAAAAATATTCGAGCCAACCACATTGCCGACAGCCATTCCGGTCTCACCTTTGGATGCCGCAACAATTGATGTCACAAGTTCCGGCAGGCTTGTCCCAATTGCAACAATCGTTAAACCGACTAATGTTTCACTCATGCCCCACGCTAGTGCAATATTTTTTGCATGAATTACCACAAGCTGTCCTCCAATAATAATTGCTGCAAGGCCCAATATAATATAAAGAAGGCATTGCCACATCGGCATCTTTTTTGCCTCATCATTTTCTGTTTCTTTATTCTTTTTTGCGAGATAAATCGTATATGCGAGATACAATACAAACAACGCAATTAAGATAATTCCATTCCAGCGGTACAGCACACCGCCAGACGCATTCATATTTCGATAATCCGGCACTTTACCGACAAAAAACAGATTACCGGCAAGAATTAACAAAATAAGCGTTGCCACCAAAGAAATCGGATAATCTCTCTTCTTAATTCCGGAATCTACCGGCAGGGCTTTCATCATCGCACAAATACCAAGAACCATCAAAAGATTAAAAATATTCGAGCCAACCACATTGCTGACTGCAATCGCATTGGAACCGGAAATTCCCGCTGATACACTGACCGCAAGTTCCGGTGCACTCGTTCCCATCGCCACAATCGTAAGTCCGATAATGACTCCGGGCACCTTAAAAATCCGTGCCACTCCGGCACTTCCGTCAACAAAGACATCTGCTCCTTTAAGCAGCAAGACAAAGCCAATCACCAGTAACAAAAGGTCTAACCACATTTTCATTTTCATTCCTCCATTCTTTTTCCTGCCACCATAAAGTCTCAGCCAAGTAAGTTTAGCTTATGCCACAATAAAAGCGAGACTTTACCGCAACACAAATAAAACACTGTGCCACAATAAAAGTCTCGCTTCGTAGAATATGTACCGGAGTCAGGCTATCTTTTTTGATACCCGCTCGTGTATTGACGATATCATATTACGTTTTTAAAAACGCAAGCTACTCCCCTTTATTCGTAGTTTATCAAACTATAGCATAATTATACGAGAAACGCAACATTTTTTTATTTTTTACCAGCTTCCGCCGCCACCGCCGCCGGAACCACCACCGGAAAATCCGCCGCCACTGCTGGAACTTGGTGTCGAAGTCATACTTGTCATCGCCGTAGACATGGTCGAAGACATAAAATGACTAAACATAATATAATCAAATGCGCGGTCATCCTCGCTCGAATACCAATTCGGTGCTGACATCGTAAGAGACTCAAATTTCTTCATCCACTTACTCGACACGTCAAGGACATAAGTATACGGAAGTATATCATAAAAATACTCCGGATTTTCTTCCACAAGAGCCTCTAGTTTATCCTTTTCTGCTGTAATCAGGAAATTGCGGAAACCTAAAATGCGTCCAAGGATTTCTGTGCCATACGGTGTTCGTTTAGACAAGAAATCATGGAAGAACATTGCCACAAAAGAAGCTCCCAAAGCAATAAAGTAGGAAATCCGGTACAATGGGTCAACACACTGCATTGCCGAGTTCATAAAGAAATAATATGCAACTGCCGCACCGGCTAACAATCCCAAAAAGATACCGATTCTAGGCAGTATTTTCCCTTTTCGAAATAGGAAAAAGGAACCTAACATCACGGCAACACCAATGCCAAGTGGAACCAAAAGTCCAAATATCGTGGAATACTCATAATTTTTGACCGGATAAAAACCGGCAAAAAGACAAGCTAATATCGACAGCATCCACAAAATCCAGCCCTTATTAATGGAATTCGCATAAAAAAGTTTCTCTTTGTTTTCCCTGGAATTCACTTCCGATTTAATCGAATTAATCGTTTTATAGAAGGAATCTTCCAAATCAATTTTGTCAACACGATCAAAAGAACTAAACAAACCGTCCATAAAGAGTTTCTCTGCCTTATTCATGCCATTATACTCTAATCTCTTAATCAGCGTAAAATCTTTTTTATTTGGTCCCTGATGAATTTCAATATAGCCTTTTTGTGCCAAATCAACAATCATAGAAACGACATCTTTTGAAGACACATATCCCCGATAGGCAAATGCAAGTTCCACACTATTTAAGCCATCCGGCGGATAAAATTCAACCGTTTCAACAACCTGGTCATCACGGCCGAAAACAAACCAAAGAAGAAATGCCACAATCACAGCTAATGCAGCAAAAACAATTCCTACATATGCCATCCACGGTGTATGTTTTACCTTTATAAAATAACCTTCCGGCAATGAAAGACGGACATTCACGCCTTCTCCGGCGCCAAGGGCAACGCTCGTATCCAGCTCACCATAAATAGTATTGCCATCAATAGAATAATACAGTCCATCCAGTTTTGATTCACCGTAAGCACCATAAGACATTCCAAGGTTATTTTCATCAAAAGTTTCAGGCATCTCAATGGAAAATGATACATTGGAAATGGTAGTCTCCCATCCCGTACCAATTACATTAAAATAAAACTCGTCCTCATTTGGCAGCACATCATTCCCCATCACATAATTATAGGAAATATTATATTCATATTTGCCTGTAATTTCTACGTCTTCATCACCAAGGCGAACATGCAGATTATTACCTTCTCTGGAAGATTCATATTCCTCATCTCCGCAGTCAAGGTTCTCCACTCTTGCCACAATGCGGTTCGAACTGCCATCTTCACGCTTTACATCATTAACAAGTGGAATATCACGGTATATACCATGACTTTTTGACTTAAAATTTACTTCTATATGCTCTTTTATTTGATAGGTGTTATCCTTTGTCACCTTCATATTTACCTCATATTTATCAATGGTAAAATTTGCCGCCTTCGCATTCATTGGAGCAGCAAAGAAAAGGGAAAGAACAATAAAAACACCTGCAAGCAGAAAACTTTTTATTTTCAATCGAATTTCACCTTCACATTCTGGCGCTCTGCCTGGCTCTCAACCTCAAACATCGGTTTCTTCTCAAAGTGGAACATACCGGCAATAATATTTGTCGGAATCGTTTGTACCGACATATTATAACGTTTTACCGTACCGTTATAATATTTTCTGGAATTGGCAATATCCTCTTCCACTGCCTCCAACTGATTGCTCAAATTCATAAAGTTCTGGTTTGCTTTCAAATCCGGATAAGATTCTGCCAACGCCATAATGTTAGGTATTACGCTGGAAATAGCAGCTCCACTCTCAATTTTCTGTTCTTCAGTCATACTGTCGTAATTGCTTCCTCTCTTTTCAATAACAGCAATCAGAGTTTCACTTTCATGTTTTGCATAACCTTTTACAGTTTCTACCAGATTTGGTATCAAATCAAAACGCTTTTTTAAATAAACATCCATCGTAGCAAATGCCTCTTCGACATTTACTTTCTGTTTCACAAGTTTGTTGTAACTACTGATTACAAAAATAATTAAAAGTAATACAACAGCACCAATAATAATTCCTACTAACATGTTATCCCTCTTTCTCCGGTTTTTCCGGGGTTATTATAAATCTATTTTAAAGTACAGTATCATCCATTAACACTGCACGAATTTCTTCCTCCGATACGCATCTTGCGTACGTTTCTTCTCCAAATGTCATGACATCGCCGATTCCTTTTTGGAAAACAAAGCGAAGTCTGCCATCTCTTACTTTTTTGTCCGTGTATAATTTTTTCACTAATTCTTCACGGTCAATGTACTCCGGAATTCGAACCGGAAGTCCCACTGCCTGCTGAAGTGTAATCACCCGTTCACACTCTTTTTTTGACAGATAGCCGGATCGATATCCAAGCAAAACCTGCGCCGTCATACCAATTGACAACGCCTCACCATGCAAAAGCCGGTAATCACTCACAGTCTCAATGGCACGCCCTACCGTATGTCCGAGATTAAGAATCTCACGAAGATTATTCTCCTTTTCATCTTTCATCACGACTTCATACTTGACCTTACAGTTATGCTCGGAAATGTATGTACAGGCTTCTTTGTCGCAGGAAAGGATATCCTGCCAGTGTTCTTCTAAATAAGTAAACAATTCATAATCCGCAAGACAAGCATGCTTAATCGTCTCCGCAAGTCCATTGATTAAATGACGTTTCGGAAGTGTCTTCCACGCATCAATATCCACATAGACTTTCTTCGGCTGATAAATCAAACCAATCAGATTCGTAGCCAAATCGGTATCCACCGCTGTCTTTCCACCAATTGAAGCATCTGCCGCAGCAAGAAGCGTCGTTGCATAATGAATCACCGACACACCTCTGCCAAACGTTCCAGCCAAGAAACCGGCCAAATCCGTCACGACACCACCACCGACTGCAATGACACAACAGTCACGGCGGTACCCCTTCGCCAACATGGCATCCTCAATCTCTTCTTTTGTCTTTCTTACTTTACTTTTTTCTCCCGCCGCAAACACAAATAAATCTCCCTGATATCCGGCTGCAAGGATTTTCTCTAAAACCGGTCTGCCATAAACTTCATCCACATTCGAATCCGTAATCACAGCAAACTTCTTTTTATTTCCAACAAGACCTTCTTTTATGTCCTGAATCATATCATCTATCAGTCCACAGCCAATCTGAACATCATAAGAGTCATCTACCACTTTTTTCAGTGCAACATGAAAATTACTCATATGTCATTTTCTCCTTTGCCATATTCATTTTCAGTATACCGTATCTTGCCTTTTAGCGCAACTAATCTTATCGCATTTCTTGACATTATTCACAAGAAATGATACCATTTCATAGAATAAGAAAATGATAGAAAAGGCGTTGTTTGCCCTTTTTCAAAAACATGCGTTAAAGGAGATATTTACTATGTGCGGAATTATTGGATATGTAGGTCTTGATGATGCAAAAAAAGAACTGTTAAAAGGCTTACAGGCATTGGAATATCGTGGCTATGACAGTGCAGGTATTGCTTACTGCCAGCCAAACGGAATAAAAACAATCAAAACGGTGGGAAAAGTATCTTGTTTAAAAGATAAAGTTGCCAAAGAGGCTGCGGATGATGTTACCACCTGCGGTATCGGCCACACCCGCTGGGCAACACATGGTGGCGTATCGGATACAAACTCCCATCCTCACACTGCCGGAAAAGTTACTTTGATTCATAACGGAATCATTGAAAATTACAAGGAATTACAGGAAGAACTTGCTGCAAAGGGAAAAGAACCAATCTCCCAGACCGATACAGAAATCGCCGCAATGGTAATTGATGACTGTTATACCGGTGACCCGGAAGCTGCTATTCGTAAAGCCATTTCAAAACTGGTTGGTGCCTATGGTTTTTGTATTATTTTTTCCGATATCCCGGAAACCATCTATGCGGTAAGAAACGGCAGTCCTTTAGTTGCCGCTCATACAGACCGTGGCTCTATCATCGCTTCTGATATGGTTGCTTTGGTCAGCCACACAAAACATTATTTCGTATTAAAGGAAGGTCATATTGCGAAGTTGACAAAAGATGAAATCATTGTAAAAGACGAAAATGGCGAAGTGTACGGACCTTATATCCATCACATCAGCTGGGATATGGCTTCCGCAAAAAAAGGCGGTTATGATTATTTCATGATGAAAGAAATCCACGAACAGCCGGAAGCACTCCGCAACACCATTCGTCCTCGTATGGTAAACGGACTTCCTGATTTTTCTGCAGACGGCGTTGGTGATGAACTTTTCACTGATGTCAACCGAATTGTTATCACTGCCTGCGGTACGGCAATGCATTCCGGACTGATGGGCAAAAACATGATTGAACGTCTCTGCCGCATTCCGGTTACCGTTGATATTGCTTCGGAGTTCCGCTATCAGAATCCGATTATTGATGAACATACCTTGCTAATCACCGTTTCACAGTCCGGCGAAACCGCAGACACACTTGCTGCTCTCCGTCTGGCAAAAGAACGTGGTGCCAAAACACTTTCTGTTGTAAATGTAAAAGGTTCTTCCATTGCCCGCGAAAGTGATTATGTACTTTATACTCATGCCGGTCCGGAAATCGCAGTTGCCAGTACAAAAGCATACAGTGTTCAGGTTGCTGTTATGTACTTGATTGCTTTCCGCTTTGCATTGGTAAACGGAAAGATTTCAGAAAAAGACGCTGCTGGCTTCATGAAAACCATGATAGATACGGTTGACAAAGTGGAGGATGCCCTTACTTACGACCAGCAGACGGAGCGCATTGCCAAACGTCTGACATCCGCTACGGACATCTTTTTCCTTGGACGCGGATTGGATTACGCATTGTCCTGTGAAGGTTCGTTGAAGTTAAAAGAAATCAGCTATATTCATTCGGAGGCTTACGCTGCCGGCGAATTGAAACACGGAACAATTTCATTGATTACGGATAATGTTCCGGTTATCGCTTTGGCAACACAGCCGGATGTTTATGCAAAAATTATTTCTAACGTACAGGAAGTACGCTCCCGTGGTGCGAAAGTTATCCTAATTACCGGCGCTGACGCCAGTGTCGATGCCGCTTTATGTGATTATCACATTGTTTTACCGGAGACAGACCCACTGTTTGCACCATTTGTAGCTACTGTCATTTTACAGTATCTCGCTTACTATGTATCCGTTGAAAAAGGTCTTAATGTTGACCAGCCACGTAACTTAGCAAAGAGTGTTACTGTTGAATAACATTTAATAAATGAAAATACAAAAACCGGTGAGAACAAAAACGCTTTCGTCATGTTTCTCACCGGTTTATTATTTTTTATCTGCTAATCTTTTATTTACTCGACACTGATGTTCTCGCCCTTTAAACCATTGAATGCTCCTTCAATCTTAGCATCTTCATGAGCAATGAGCCATTTGTTTCTTGCTACAAGCAATGGGTCTTCTTTTGCTCCTTCCGGTTTTACTTCCAAATCCAAGTTTGTGTCTTTTGGAAGAACAACAACACATCGGAAGTTATTTCCATCTACACTGCAAGGTGCATAATGAAGTGTTGTCGCATAAACTTCTGCTACGGTTCCTTTTGGAAGAAGAAATGCTTCAATTTTCGATGTATCATATGTATAATCATCTTCAATATCCTGCTCGCTTCCAATCAAAAGAATCAAGTCGGTGCAGGCAACATTTACTTCGGATGAACGATGATACTCAACAGCATTCAATAAATGATTATTTCCGTTGCAGTAACCAATCTGAATTGGAAGTCCGCCATACAAACTATCGGTAAATGCTTTCATGACTGGCAATTTTTCAATCTCTTTATCGGATGGGATATAAATAACCGCATCGTCGGGACACTCTGTCTTTTCCATCGCCGTCATCAACTCAGCCACGTCATACTCTCCGGTCAAAATACGTCCATATTTGCGAAAACTTTTGTCTGTTACTTTTTGAATCTGAATACTCATTAAAAAATACCTCCTAAATCGATTGTTTTTCTCAATTATAACGACTTATCGAAAGGATGTCAATAAAATGACCTGCAAGATTTTTCTTGTCACAATATTATCTTTTTGTTATAATTATTACACTATATGGAAGGAGATATTATATGACCACACAACAAATTCAATGTATTATTACTTTAGCCGAAGAAGGCAGTTTTTCCAAAGCAGCAAAAAAACTTTTTGTTACACAGCCTTCCATTAGTCAGCTTATAAAAAATATGGAAACCCAGCTTGGTGCGCCGTTGTTCGACCGGTCTTCTTCTCCAATTCAGCTAACTCCTATCGGGCAGGCCTACTACGATGCAGCCAAAAAAATCTTATCGACGGAGCGCGAATTAGAAAACCGTATTTCCGATATTAACAACTTAAAAACCGGTTCTTTGACGATTGGTACTACACCTTTTCGCGGCTCCTGTATGCTTCCAAAAAGTTTTGCCGCTTTTTCGAAGAAATTCCCGGATGTAGAATTAAATGTCATCACAGATAATGTGAAAGAACTTCAGAATCTTCTCCTGTCCGGAGAAATTGATGTCTGCATTGAGGCAACAGACTTTGATACTGAATTATTTTACACGGAAGACCTTGCAACCGAACATTATTATTTAGCAGTAAGCAAAGAAAATCCGTTTAATGAGACACATAAAGAACAACAACTTAAAACATCCGATATTGTTTCGGATTCTTCTGCTTTGTATAACAATAAAGAAATTTCATTAAGCGACTGTTTGAATGAATCTTTCATTGTTCTTGACACAAAAAATAATGATCCGGATATTACTGTAGATTTGTTCCAGCATATGAAACAGATTCCACAAATCAACCTGCGATGCTACAACATCGAAACGATGTTTCACTGGGTAAATTCTAATTTAGGAATGGGTATTATCCCGGATACGCTGATTCGTTTTGGAAACTTTGAGAATCATCCGATTTACTACAAAATCAAAGAGCCAAAGGGCTGCTTTGGCATTACGGAAAAAAAGATTGTGGTTGCCTATAGTAAAAAACACTTTTTAACACAGACAGCCCCAATCTACATCGATTTACTGAAACAACTGATTGGTCAGGGAACTTGGAAATTCTAATACTAACATCCAATCATCAGCCGCAGGTGAAATTGTGAGTAATCCCAATTTGCCGGCGGCTTTCCTTTTCCTGCATAAATAACAAGATGATACGTTTCTTCGCTGCCATCTCCCCCTACGTAATGACATACGGGATTTCCCCAAGCCATACTCGCATAAGCATCCGCTCCACACACTTTCTGACCGTCCAGCATAAATACCAAACCCGCCTCATTTTTGATACTGTCCTGCCAAAACTCCATAAGCATCATTTTCATGGTAATTTCAGTATCCAATATTACATCACCCGGTTTGGTATCAACCATTTTTTCAGACAAATCCATAATATAGGAATTTCGGAATGCTCCTAAAAATGCGGGGGTTTCCGGATAATAATCTTCCATCACATTTTCTTTTTGTTCTTTCTCCTGAAATAAATTTAGCAGCTCAGAAGTAATTATCTCATGTCCAAGTGGTGTCGGATGCACATAATCCAAACCATATTCTTCCCAGGTCAATTCCCCTTTTTGAATCTTGTCCGTAATAGTTTTCCCAATATCAACAACCGGTAAATGATAATGAGAAGCCACTCTTTCCATTGCTCCCCTTGTACAATGACCCTGGTCATTGCAAAACAAAAGAATAACTACATGCGCACCTGCCTGAATTAACTGGCTGCAAATGCCTTCCGTAGACTCCCATAAATAACGGTCTCCGGTATCATTCATCGCATAATCCAAAAAAACAAGGTCCGGTTTTTCCTCAATTAATTCCTTAACCTTATATAAACCATTCGAAGACATTGTCCCGGACTGTCCATAGCGAAGAACCGAAACTTTTCGCCCATTACTAAGCTTCTCTTCAATTTTTTGTTCAAAGAGAGAAACAAAACAAAGTTCTCTTTTTACCCGCTCTCCCTTTGATAAAGAGCCTCCTAAAAATGCTACCTTAAGTTCTTTTCCTTTTGTTTTTTGTAACACATCACTTATGTAATTTACAGCGTCCATGTACATGAATTCCTCTCTTATTTTTTCCACCATTTTGCAATCCATTTACCGGATTTTGATAAGTTCTTATAGCTTATCTTATCTGTTTTTCCGCATTTCGATTGAATGAGTGCGGAAGTTTCATTCTTATTTGAAATGTTCCATGCAATATGTCCAATTTTATATTTTTTAAGAAGTTTCATCCATTTTGACGCACTTTTTTTGTCGATTCCACCATTTCCCGAAGCATCACAAATGCTAAACTCCGATACTAACATAGGAAGCCCCGACTGATAAGCACTTTTACATTTATTACGCAAAAAATCCGTATGCGTTGCCGCATAAAAATGAAGCGAATACACAATGTTTTTCTCTTTCAGCGGACTCTTTGCCACCACATCAACATCCTGCGACCACGTTGGCGTACCTACCACAATAATATTCTTTTTGTCGTATTTCCGAATTTTTTTTATGACCTTTTTGGCATACGGCTTGATATCTTTTGCCCAAGTCACATTTCCATTTGGTTCGTTACAGATTTCATATAATATGTTATTCTGTTTCCCATACTTTTTTGCATAACGGGCAAAAAAACTAAGTGCCTTCTTCTGGTTTGTTTTCGGATTTCCATCACTTAAAATGTGCCAGTCAATCACAACATACATTCCCAGTTCCGTCGCATACTGAATTCCCGCATCTACCTTCTTGTACAACGACTTGGAAAAACCAGCCCCTTTATCACTATACAGAGCAAGACGAATTGTATTCACTCCCATTTTCCGAAAACTCTGAAAACAATTCTTATTTACATATTGCGGAAACCACGCAATTCCGTGTGTACTTGCGCCTTTTAACTGAACCTTTTTTCCGGTTTTATCTACAATATTTGTACCGGCCACCTTTAATTGTCCCCATCTCTGAACCGGTGTTGCCGCTTTTGTGCTAACACTCATAAACAGGAATACAAAACACCCAATGCAAAGCATCCCCCATAATCTTCCTTTTTTAATCATTTCTCCTCCTTATAAACCACCCTATTTCATTGTCAATTCGTCTTCAATTTTATAACAAGTTCCATCAATCTCTACCCAAACCGGAATCTTTGACGGATTATAAATATATTTTCCGTCTGCTGAATACACAAGCTTTTCATAAGCATTCACATACTCATAAATTTCACCATTCGTAGCGTACCAAACATCTTCTTTGCCGGATACCTTCTGCATAAATTCGTCCATACGGTCCCAGTTCTTATTTCTCTCAAACTCAAATGTGTGTCCCCACACATAGAATAAAAGAGGTCTCTCTACATTCTGTTTCGATACAAATTCCTCTGTCAACTGAAATAAATTTTCATTATCATGATGACAAGTCGGATTCCATGCCAGCCAGTTTTCCGGCAAATCAAAGGTCTCCGTACTCTCAACCGTACGGCAGTATGTGATTCCGCATTGTTTCAAAATATCAAGTAACGTCTCATCATACCAGCCATATGGATATGCCATTCCTCTTACAAGCCCTCCATACAAGCGCTCCAGTGCTTTACGGCACAAAATTGTGTCTTCCGCCATTTCAAGCGGAGTTAATGAGGTCATATATTTATGCTCATTACCATGGTTTGCCACTTCTACAAGTGGATGATCATACATTTCTTTTGCTTTCTTTTCCGTAACTAAACGATACGTTTCCCCCTCCGGATAGGTCGTTCCCTCTTTTGCAAACCATCCGGGAATCAAATTAAATGTTGCCTTCATCTGATACTTCTCAAGCATCTCAATCAAATCTGCATCCTCTTCCATGCAGTCATCATAACTAAGTGTCACTGCTTTTTTCTTTCCCTCCGGGAAACGCATAAATCTCTTATTCATCAACAATCTCTCCTCTCATACGGCGTGCTGCCGCTAAAAAAACTCCTTGATTCATGTAAATAAACAACCATTTGGAATAACCGTAATTTTTGCATATTTCTATATCATTTTCATCCACGACGCAATTTCGTTCGGAATCAATTAAAATTTCCTTTCCATCCGGCATCTTTTCACTATAAAAAATATAGTCACAAAATCGAAATACAATCTCTGCCTTTGTCTGCTCTTCTTCCCTCAAATCCGGACAAACCGAAGCAATAAAATTGCGAAGATAATAAGCATCTTCTTCCTGATTGTTTTCTTCTATTGCAAAACTTTTCCTGCCCTGCAGAGTCTGTATAAGCTTATTATCATTGGCATCATTTTTCATGATTTTGTACGAATCCGCCTTTCCACGCACGCCAGCCAGTGCATCATAAAACGCATAGGAAATTGTCTGTCGGACATTATGTTCTTCACGAAACATACTCTCATACATTGCATCAAACACTGCCCCCAGCACTTTAACACTCATTGCCTCCATCTGCGCCTCCGGCGTAAACCGCATAAAGAAATTGGTCCGGTTTCTCCACATATAATAATTGATAAAGGTATTTTCCTTCTTTGTATTCGCCCCCATTTGATGTAGCGCTTTTGCCTCTGCCAACGTAACAACACGGTATCCTGCCAATTTTATACGATATCCCCATTCCATATCATCCCAGTATATAAAATTATCTTCCGGCATAATCCCGACACCTTTTTGTTTCACTGTATCTGCCCGTACCATAACGGCACAGGTTGCCACCGTGTCACATTCAATCACATCAGGCAAACTGCCATCTTCCGGCATGTCCGCTCCAATCGTTTTTGCCGTGCAGTTGTCAAAATCAATGAGTAGTCCACTCTGCTGAATATAATCCGACATCTGTGTGTGGTAAACACGACATCCAGCCATACCGGTATCTGTATGCTCTTCCATGTAATGATATAAAACAGAAAGTGCATTTTCATCCACGGCTGCATCATCATCTAAGCACATAAAATAAGAATACCCTTTATCCCTGACGATTCGTAATCCGGTATTAAATCCACCGGAGCCACCAAGGTTTTCTTTATTTTCAATTACGGTAATCCGGTTTCCATATGCCTTTTTTAATGCCTCTGCACTTCCATCAGACGATGCATTATCCACAACATAAATATCAAAATTCTTCTCTTTGCTTTCTAAAACACTCTGTACACATTGCAGTACAAAGTCCTTTTTGTTGTAGTTACAAATTACAACACCTATTGGATTCATCTTTTCACCCCCAGTCCTATTTATTTTACCATAAGTGAATATAAATGAAAACTATTCTTTTTCTCCAAGTTTGTGTCAAGTGTTCGCTGCCACTTTTTTTGTTTTCCGTAATTCCGTAGAAAAGCTTTGCGTCTCGTGGTTCTACGTTCCACTCCGGTCCGCGCAGGTCAGAGGTTCC
>ENA-OUQN01000126-OUQN01000126.1-human-gut-metagenome-genome-assembly--contig:-NODE-126-length-66454-cov-34.205937_pt1 | contig 66454 bp, 56 predicted proteins | sample MGYA00237950_ERZ548832 | MGnify/ENA primary metagenome ERZ548832 (study PRJEB26490, sample SAMN05194703) | human gut metagenome | biome: terrestrial biome; feature: human-associated habitat; material... | reverse complement strand
CCCTCGGCTGATACTTTCCACGTTGCCTGTTTTCCCTCTGCCACTGTGACATCTGCCGGCTGTGCTGTGATTTTGATTCCTGTTATATGGATGGTTACTGTATTTGTTGTTACACTGTTTCCGTTTCCGTCCTTTATCACGCATCTTACCTGCCAGCCGTTCCACTCGCCCACGGTCTTTGTCATGCTGGCTCCTGTTGCTGACTGGAAGTTCGTCCAGCCTGCATTTGCACTGCTCTTGTACTGCCACTGGTACTTAAGGTTATTTCCCTCGGCTGATACTTTCCACGTTGCCTGTTTTCCCTCTGCCACTGTGACATCTGTCGGCTGTGCTGTGATTTTTATAGCACTATTAGTTGCATATACAGTCTCTGTATTATACAAAACTCCCCCTATAAAGTTTATCATTAAAATAGCTAATAAAACCAACGAAACTTTCTTTAATGCTTTTTCCATATTTTCTCCTTCCTTAATTTAATTTCACATGTTTTGCTTTATAAATCCTGACTCATTATAAGTCAAGCCAAGCTTTTAATAAAAGTAACTCCCAAAGCCAGCTATGCGACTACTATTTGCTTAAGCAGATATGTTGTACGTTTTTTCATACTTCTTTTTCCTTTCCATTTAATTTTTCTTTAAACTAACATTATACATATATTATAACGACTTTAAAGCAATTTACAATATCATTATCTTTAGAAATGTATAGTTTTTCTCATCTATTTCGCATATTTTCGACATTTATACAAAAAGTATGTAAACTCTCCGAATTTTTGCAACTAAATTGCTTATAGCGTCTCTTTTTTGGTAAAGCGCTCAATATTCGAACGCTAAATTTTAATTGACGCTTCCTGATATATGGATGGTTACTGTATTTGTTGTTACACTGTTTCCATTTCCATCCTTTATCACGCCTCTTACCTGCCAACCATTCCATTTACCAACTGTCTTTGTCATACTTGATTCTGTTGCTGGCTGGAAATTAGTCCATACCGCATTAGGACTACTTTTATATTGCCACTGGTACTTCAGATTATCTCCTTGCGCTACTACATTCCATGTAGCTTGTTTTCCCTCAGCTACAGTAATATCTGAAGGCTGACTATTAATTCTAATTTCAGAAACATGTAATAAAGAAACTGCAGTTGTTGAAACATTGCCTTGACTATCACTAATTTTGCATCTTATTTTCCATCCATTCCAATCTCCAACTACTTTTGACATACTCGATGATGTAGCTGACTGAAAGTTTGTCCAGTTACTATCATTATCACTTTTATACTGCCACTGATATTTTAGATTATTTCCCGATGCTGTAACCTTCCATGTAGCTTGTTTACACTTTTCAGCAAAAATATCATCTGGTTGCTCAGTTATATTAATTTTGTCCGAATATATTCCTAAAGATGAATCATAATCAATTCCATAAGTATTTGCATATTCCTCTGCTGTAGATTTTTTGAAGCAATACATTTTCAATAAATAATCATTTTCAAAAATATCCAAACCAAAATAAACCGTCGGATTATTAATTATTATATTTTCTAGTTGAGTACAATCAGAAAATGCTTCAGATCCTATACTTTCAACTTTATTTGGTATAATCATACTTTTAAGTTCAGTACATTATTCGAACGCCGTCATTCCAATACTAGATAACTCTTTAGGCAATTTAATTTCCGATAATGATGTACAGCCAGAAAAAGCACTGCTCTCTATTGTATTCACATTATCTGGCAAATAAATTTCTTTTAAACTTTCACAATTACTAAACGCTCTAGCTCCTATACTTGTAACAGCATCGGGAATATTCACCTCTTCAATATATGATGCTCCATCAAACATTCTATCTGGTATTTTATTCATATTTCCTGTTATTTTAATTTTTTTCAAATTATAACAATTATCAAAAACAGAACCTCCTACATGTGTTAACAAAGGGCTTTTAATCTCGAAATTTGATATTGATGTACAACCAGAAAAAGCGGCATATTCTATTTGTGTTACATTTGCCGGAATTACAATCATCTCTAAACTAGTACAATCAGTAAATGCTCCAGATCCTATGCTTATTAATCCATTAGGTAACTTTATCTCTTTAAGAGAAGAACACCCCCAAAATGCCCTTGCCTCTATATTCTTTATTGTTGTGGGAAGATTTACGGTCTCCAGATCTACTGCTCTCTCAAACATATACTGAGGAATACTAGTTAATCTTCCGGTAATATCTATATTCTTAAGTTTCTCACATCCTGAAAAAATACCACTTCCAGTACTTTCCAAAACGTTACTTCTTATTTCAAAATTATCCATATTTGAACAATCTTCAAAAGCCTCTGATTCTATAACAGATACTTTTGATGGAATTGTTACATTATTAAGACTAGAACAAGCACAAAAAGCGCCACCTCCAATTGATGTTAACCCATCTGGTAAATCTATTTTACTAAGTGATTTACATCCACAAAATGCTCTTGTTCCAATACTTTTAATTGTTTGCGGAAGGCTAACAGTTTCCATATACTCTGCTCCTTCAAACATATAGCTAGGTATTTTAGTCAAATTTCCAGAAATATTAATATTTTTTTAACATCTCACATCCCGAAAATATCCTACTAGATGCAGATGACAAAACATTGCTTTTTATTTCAAAATTATCCATACTTGAACAATTTTCAAAAGCATAACTTTCTATTGACTCAACTTTTTGTGGAATTACCACATTGTTCAGATTTGAGCATCCTGAAAATGCTCCACCTGAAATTGTTTTAAGATTACTTGATAAATTAATCTTTTTTTATGAAGTGCATCCCCAAATGCGTAAGCGCCTATGCTTTTCACTGATGAAGGAACTGTTACTGACACAATATTCTTATTTCCATAGAATGCCTCTTTCCCAATACTATTTGCCTTAGATGGAATTGTAATATTCTTATCATTACCATTGTATCCAATAATTGTTAATCCATCCCACGCAAATCCATTTTCATCATAAGAAGTATCTCCATAAAGCTCTATCTCTGTGGTTTTATTCTGTTGTAAAATATCACTATTATTGTTATACTCCACTTCAATTTGATCACTATTATCTGTTTTAGATGCCAATATCACATCATTTTGACATGATAAAGATACCTATTGCGTCACCAAAATTGCAATAATAACTTTGTTTTTCATTTTTAATACCTCCCAAATTTAATTTTGTTTTTTATTGATAAGATTAATTCCTTCACTACATAATTTTTTAATAAAATTTCTATTATAATATATCCCACCATTGAGACAAAGATAGAAATCATTACCTTAAGATATAATGAATGAATAAAATTATCTACTATTAGACATATCAAAATGATTACACCTGCCCCTAAACAACTATTAACAATGCATCTAATTGATTGCCTTATATCTACAAAATCTTTCGAATAATGATAATGAATTATCAAAACAATTATTTGCGATAATGCAGTGGTAAATGCTGCAGCCATGCCTCCCCACTTAGGAATAAGCAAGAAATTCAATCCAATATTTATAACCGCACTTGCTATAGTTGCATTCAAAAAAATAATTTCCTTATCATAAGGTAACAAAACACATGTACCAAATAGATTAGCAAATAATGCGCATACTATTGCAATACATAAAATTTTTAATTCACCGGTAGCTGCTATGTATTGATTTCCTGCAACAATTTGAATAGCCTCTTTACTTAACATAAAAAGACCAACTACAGCAGGAATAGTTATTGTAACCAAACTATCAAATACTTTCTTAAATAAACATTTATATTTTTCCGTTCCTGCATATAGTGTCAATCTCGGAATCGTAACTGTAATTACAGCAACCAACACTTGTTTAACAATATTATATATTTTAACCGCAGTACTATAAATTCCCACTTCATAATCATTTTTTAAAAAGCCAATAATTGTTATGTCAGAATTTATATATATTGTAGAAGCAATTGCCATTCCAAAGATTATGCTAATTGGTTTAATATGTTTAATCAGATTTTTTAGATGTACGTATTTTAAATTTACACTTACATACTTTTTAGATAAAATTCCATACAAAACAAATGGACCGCTTGAAGAAAAAAGGCATACCATTGCATAAATATTAACATCCCCCTCGCTTCTAACAAACAAAAACAAAAATATTATAGATATAATTTGAAATACAATCTGTAAAACAGTTATTGTCGTAAAATCTTCATATATGTTAAAAATCCATTGCCTTCCAAAACAATTCAGGAAAATACTTACACTTAATATAAGAATCAGCGTCCTATATCCAGTAAACTTAGGAACAACTATTAAAGAAATAGCCATTGCTATATAAGAAACAATAGTCGAAATAAAATTAATAAAGTACATTTCCGAAGAAAATTTATTAATTTTTTCTTGGCAATCTCGTATTTTGGCTCCTTCTCTAATCGCGTACGTACTTATTCCTAAACCTGCAACAAGCAAAAAATAACTAACTACTGAATTCGAAAAATTAAATTGCCCAATTTCATCAACACTTAATACTCTGGCTATATATGGAAATGTTATCAATGGAATAATCATTGATAACACGGTTCTTATTGTTGTTAAGAAAGCATTTTTTTTCATGTTACCTATAATACCTTTCGACAAATTTAACTATTTTTGTTTAATTTAAATAATAATCTTTTTATAATAGATTTAAAATATCTTAAAATCAAATATCTTAAATAAACCATATAATTAACTATAATATCTTTATTAGCTACTTTACGCGCTGCATATGTAAATCCATATTCTATATATAGTTCACGGAAACGTTCTCTCTTTTTATCCGGCATAACACATCCACGTAAACTTGGGCCTCCTTTTACTGCCTCTTTAACATTGCGTTCCCAATATAACATTCCTTCTATTTTCTTAAAAACATCACTACCTTTTTCTGTATTTATTAATATTAGAGAAGGATTACAATTAGATGGCAAATCATTGATACTATTTCTTTCCAATCCAATAAAATCTCCAATCGTAATATCACTAACTCTATTTATATTTTTATATTTACAACTCAAACAATTTTCTCTTAAAGAAATAGACTTTAAAAAACAATAAAAATAAGGTTGTAATTCAGCTTTTCTTTTATATATAATTCTTTTTTTATTATATAATGACAAATAATAATTCTTTTTAGAGTCATTTGACCTAAAACTAATCTCATCACATACAAAATTATGCTTATCTTCTAAATATGCTATTTCATCATCCAAGAAGCTTTTAGGGACTATTCCATGGCACAAAAAATCGACAAGAAGCAATTTATCTGTACATATATTTTCACCATTTAGAAACATCTTTAATCCAGCACACTGACAAGCTGAACCAATAAATAAAACCTCTAGCTTATTAATCAAATCCTGCTTTATATCACTAAAAACATTACCTATAGATGCTTGTACATATTTTGAACCTTCAGTTTCATGAATTTCTTCTACTGATGTTATTCTTTTATATACAGCACCGTCTGTCCTTGAAAAAACAACTCCGTAAAAAACACCATCTCGACCAATTACTTTTTCTGCCAAAAGTGATGAAATGCCTCCTGATGAGCAATTTTCTCTTTTATTTTTATCTTTTCTAACAGCTGCAAAACACTTATATGATTCATTTTTTTCACAATCACATAGTACATGACAATATTTCATACATTTTCCACATTGTATACATGTATCCATATTGATTTTAGGAAAAGATTCTCCATATTGATTAAATGTCATAACTATACTATTTGTTGGGCATATATTATAACAGCATTCGCAACCAGTACATTTATCGCTATTACATAAACCTATTGTTCGATTGCTTCTATCAGCCATTTTCTAGCATTCTCACTTTCTTTTACAATACACTTTTCAGCATAATCATAATCAATATTCTGATTTCTTTTAAACGAACTCTCGTCATCTATTATTAATTTTTCTAAATGATATCTGTTAAGCAAATCATAAATTCTGCCATTTTGGGAATCAATACTGCCATCTAAAAAACGCTTTAATATATATATTTCTTTTTTGAAGCGTATAGAAAATAGAGTTGCATGAAAAGAATCCGTACAAATTATTGTTGCATTATTAAGCAGCCATAAAAATTCTGCTGGGGAAACCTCAACATACTTTTCATAGTTATTTTGATATGAAGCCTTATTGATTGGAACAACGATAACATTATACCCTGTATCCTTATGCATCTTTTCAACATATTTCCAATAATCTTTTCTTTCCCCAACAAAATAACACAATATGAACGGCACTGAATATTTTTTCTTATCAATCGATGCTTTATTCAAGAAATGGTTCCACACCTTATTTGATAACAATAATGTTGGATCTCCCACAACTTCAACCTGATCTACAATATCTGCTAGAGCTTCTTTTGACATAGACTCTCTCACACTAATTTTTTTATATTTACAAAGATTATTTCTATATTCATCTTTTAATTCTTCAGGAATTTTTTTAACTCCGACACTTGTCCCAAAAGAAATTTTTTTATCATTGTCGTAAACAAAATCAAGAAAAAACATTTTCTCATAAAAATACGGATTCCAAATCTGATCTCCACCTGAAACAAATAAATGAACATTATTGTTTAGCCAATCCACATCACTATCATTATTGATTTCATAAATATTCTGATATTCATTCAAAAAATCAGACTGAAGACCTTCTTTAACAATAAGTCTATCTTTATATTTTTGCTTTATAAACCATTCACCAGATATAAATCTCATTAATTTATGCTCTATTTTAAATATAATACCAACATTTTTTTTAACCAGACGTTTGTCATTAATCATATATACATCATAGCCTAAATTAGATAAAAATGAACTCAATGCCATTGCTTGCAATCCTGTACCATAATTTCCCGGCGAATACCATGTTGTAATTCCAATTTTTTCTTTCATTCTTTAATAACCTCTTCGTATTGCAACTTTTTATTAAAGCTGTATTTTTTTCAACCATTCTGCTACATCCAATGCTTTATAATTGGTTATATTATATTTTTTATTGATAAATTCATAAGGTATCTCAATATTATCTCTATCCACGATTATCATATTATCTGAATAAACAGGATAATATTGCATATATTTATTAACTGTAATAACCTTTGTCTCTGTCAGTAACGCATCAAATGCTCGTGTAGTTGGACCTTTTTGGCATATCTGAGGAACATCCAAAATTGCTTTGGCTTCTCTCATAATACTAATATATTGTTTATTTGTAAGTGGTGAATTATGACAAAATCTTCCTCCAATATTTTCTTTATCATATAAATAAATAAATAATCTATAACTCGATGAATACTTTTCGTACAAATCATCAGCAATTTTTCTTCTATCATCATTTAAAGAGCCAATAAATACAATATCATATTTGTCCTCTTTACTATGCCCTACACCCGATTCCTGAACAAAAACAGGCAGATAATTCCATTTGTTTTTTTTACATTCAATTATGTTATATGAATAAATTTCATCAAAATACCTAATATGATTTTTTTTAATCAAATTACTAACATCATCCCATGCATAATATATATATCTTGCATTCGGATTTAACATCCTTACCTTTTTATAAAACTCATCTGATAAATAAGATCCATTAATACAAAAAACAACTGAGAAATAATTCTTTTCAAGAATTATTTTATTAAGTTCATTTTCTAAAAAAAAACCTTCTGCCTTTTCTAAGTCATGATTAAAACACTTCCTAAATAAATGTCTAACCCCCCATCGAATTTTATTACATTTAGAGAATTTATCTAATATTTCCTGGTCGAATTCATCACTGTCCAACCAGCAAATCTCATATTTTCTATTCAAGTATTCTTTAAGGCTCTTTTCATAATCCATAAATCTAGGCATTAACAATAAAAGTCTATCCATCTTAATCCTCTCATATGATATTATTTATCTGTATAATACTTCTTAATTTGTCGTTAAATTAACCACCACTTTAGGAAGTTTATCATCCTCCGGAATTCCATCTCTTTTTGATGAATAACCATATTTGTCATCATCATATGACAGAGCAAATTTATCCAAATAATATGCCTCTAATTCAAATGCAATCCCATCATCACAAGCATCATACATTAGAGCATTATTCTTCAATTCTTTTATTAAAAAACTGTTTTCATCCGCAATGTGATATAAAACACTCTTATGAACATTCTTTTTTAGAAACATCAGTGCCGGTACAGACAGATCCTTAATTAATTTGCAAAATAAAAGGCACTCATCAACACTAATAAAATCACGACTCAATGAGTCCAGTAAATATGCCATACACTTTCCCTTTTCAGGATACTCATACGATTCCAAATATTTTAACAGCATAAATCCTGAATCCGCACCATAATTACTTTCAGCCAATTTTTCCCCAACTTTTCTCTTTATAGTACCTTTCTTATCCAAGCCATTCAACATGCATTCAATATTCTTATAAAATAAAATATCAGGAATTGATTTTCCAATTTTTTGTAACTCCACTAATACATCAAATGGATTAATATCTCCTGAAAGAACACCAATCATAGTATCTCTCATTAAATTGCCAATGTCTTCTTTTAATTCTATATCACACATTTAAAATCACCTCATCATTAGTCTATGATGCAAAGTTTACTATTTGATTGTTAATCACCAATGCATAAATATTATATATTTTCTCTTTTTCTAAACTTCCAATTATACTCGTTCTCTTAATAATAGAGTGATCTTCTCAACAATATCTTTCCAAAAGAATCTATTTTTTAAAATCTTTGTAATGGTTATAAATTTCTTAATGCCAGTAGCATTTTTAATTATTAGCTTTTCATCTTTGTAGTGTGAAAGTTGTCCCAATCGCCTGTGAAATCCTTCGGAGTTAAGAAACTTTGTAATGGACTCTTCAGTAATTGAATCAATCTGCTTCATATTATGTGCAAGATAATCTCTCATAAGAAATTGCTCTGCTTCATTTGATTTTGATATACCACTCTGGCGTATCCTATAACTCAATTCAACTTTAGGAATATTTCCAACTTTATAGCCATGAGCCATTGCCCGAAGTATAAAATCGTAATCTTCACAACGCGGAACATTACGATAACCATTTAATTCTTGATAAACTTTTAATTTTACCATCCATGTAGGATGTGCCAAACAGCTTCCCCATCGCATAAATAACTTAACATGAGCCGCTGTAACCGGAAACCGCATTGTCTCCTTTTGAACAACACCTTTCTCATCTATTATTTCAATAAAAGTTCCTACAATATCCAAATTATTTTGCTGCATATATTGTAGTTCATCTTTCAAGCGTGTTTTTTTGCTAATATCATCAGCATCCATTCGTGTAATAATGCTTCCTGTTGCCTCACTAATTGCTCTATTTAAACTTTGAACCAAGCCAACATTTTCTTTATTTTCTAAATATTTAATTCTTTGATCATTAGCTACTTGAACCGCCTTCTTTATCTCTTTGTTTTCTGGATTATCACTAACGATTATAAATTCAATATTCTTATATGTTTGATTTATAATGGAGTCAATACTTCTACTCAATTCATCAAACGACTCGTTATACGCACTCATAATTACAGAAATTTTAGGTGTATTGCTCATTTCTACTCTCCAATTATTTTCTATCAATCTCTTTAGCTGGAATTCCAACAATAGTAGCATTTTCTGTCAGAAAACTTTTTACAACAACTGCACCTGCACCAATTTTGACCCCATTTGCAATCTGAATATTACCTAGTATTTTTGCTCCCGTTCCAATATCAACGTTATCACCAATAATAGGGCACCCTTCTGTTTTTCCATTATTTCCAATACAGTTATCACCATGCAACATACAATTTTTACCAACTTTTGATTCTGCATTTACAATAATATTACCATAGTGCCAAATATGTAGTCCTTCATCAAAAACACCTGCTGGTATATAAATTCCTAATTTTGCCCCAAGTCTATTTTTACTCAATCGATACATAAACCTTGAAACAATATCTGTTGCTTTTTCTTCTGCTCGCAATTTTTTCTGAAAGCAATATAAATACCATTCATGTTCTTTAAGTATCGCATACTTTAAAAATTTTCTATTGTCTTTGAAATATATTTTTCTTGTATTCTCCATTGTTTACTCAATTTTTTTCTTTTTATTTTGAAGCCAGGTAAGGAAATAAACTGCATTTATCCACATATGTTCCATCGCAAAATTGTAAATATATTGTAACTTATTAAAAGAATCTCTAGGATAGCTTCTTATTAACGTTTGAACATCTTTTCTAGAACAAATTTTTCTTATATTTTTAATTGCTGTTCCATAGCTATTTTTATCTTTATAAAATACTTCAAGTTTAATACAAGTACGAATATGTCCTATAAAATTAGTATCTAAGCGATATTGTGCCTCAATTGGCAAGTTTAATATCTGAATTTTTTTCCCCATATAATGATATAATTCCATAACAAGATTCAACTTATTGGGTTTGTATGTATGTGTCAATGACCCTTCGTTAAAGCAATAATAGTATATTGCTTTATGAAATATATAAACCTTTTCACACTTTGGATACACATCCATACTAAATGCTAAATCTTCCCATATAAGTTTTCTCTCAGATGGAAACCTTAAATTATTTTTAATAAATAGTTCTTTCTTAAATAATTTGGCAGTTGCCGTATATGAAAATGCATCCTTTTTTTTACCGCAATCTCCCATCATATGATTGATTATAATATTTTTTATGTCATCCCCCTCATATAATCGTTCTTCCATCATAACTTTCATTTCTTTGTCTTTGTAAAACATATTGGCTACTACTACATCTGCATTTGTTACAGCCGCTTTTTCCACCATAGTTTCAACTGCATCCAATGTTAAATAGTCATCCGAATCAACAAAAGTAATATACTCACCAGTAGATTTTTCTATACCATAGTTTCGTGTTAATCCAAGTCCTTCGTTTTCTTTATGAAATATTCGGACTCTAGAATCTTTTGACTCATATTCCTTGCAAATTGAAAACGAATTATCTTTCGATCCATCATCTACTAATATAATTTCTAGATTCTTATAACTTTGTTCAATAAGTGAATCAACACATCGTTTCAAATATTTTTCTACATTGTATACAGGAACAATAATTGATACTTTCTGCTCCATTTTATCCTCCATTAATACCAATTCAATAAAATACCAAGTTTTAATGCTACTGTTCCAGCAAACGTCAATCTTTTGAAATCTGGATCAAACAAAAGAGACATTTTATCTTTGAATACCTTTTTATAATCGCTTGCTTTTTTTAAAAATGCCTGATCACTTGGCTTCAAAATATCACTATAAAACTCTAACATTGCTGTACTAATGTTAGGGTATGACTTCTTTTGTAACGTTTTTTTCAATCTATACTGAATCGCAGTTCCTTTTGTTCCCTCGCCAGTAACACTGGTATCATATCTAATCCAATAGTAAAGTTCTTCATCTACATAATATACTTTTCCAAACCAAAAACATAACGTTCCAATCCACATATCATGAGGCAAGTCATCAACCTCTGGCCAAACTCTACAAACCAATTCTTTTGCACTCTTATTTATGACTGTTGCTGCACCATAATTGTATGTTTTAATTAATGTAAGCTTTTTTGTTAATTGCTCAGGTTTAAGAATTTCAACCTGTTCATCCAGCCGATTCAGTTTTATATCACTACGTTGCATTTTACAATATGCCAACTGTGGAACATTATTTTCGTTCTGCATTGCATCAATACACTTAATCAACTTATTAGTTTTCCAAACATCATCCTGATCTGCAAACGCATAGTAATCTGCATCATTACACATCGAAAGACCGAGCCAAAAGCTTTTCGCATAACCAACGTTTTCTCCTTTAATAATCTCAATTCTGTTATTTGGATGTCTTTGTGCGTATTTTTGCACAACTTCAACTGTATTATCTTTGCTGCAATCATCTCTCACTAAAACTCGAACATCTACTCCAATCTGTGCAAAGATTGAATCTAACTGTCGTTCTATTTGTCTAGCACCGTTATATGTTGAGATAACTATTATTACTGTTTTCATTTATCTTCCTTTATTTTTTCAAATTTTACTCTTACATTTTTTATAACATTATTAGTCCCAAAATCATTAAAAGCCCAAAGTATAAACGGAAGGAACGAGTAATCGACCAAATCGTTATCGACAAAGTTTGCTATAAAAACCATCACTATAGTTCCTAATATACATATATTTCTTTTATTTTTTTTGGCCAATAGATACGCAATAAAAAAATAAAAAAATAGAACTAAAATCCCATATCTTAATATTATATATAGATAACCATTATCCAAAACAACTGTACTCAAATCTTGTCCATTAGCATAAGTAATATTATCATTTATAAAATTTTCATTACTCATAACATTTATAAAGTGAAATCCAATTCTTCTCATCTTAAATATAGCAAGTCTAAATCTTCCCGAAAAGAAAGTATCAATCGTATTCCAAATTCCTCCTCTTAATAACAAAAACATCATTGAAAATGAAAAAATCGACATGACTGGAATACTTAAAACCGTTGCATGATATAATACCTTATTCTCACCATTTTCCTTTTTCTTTGCAAGGATAACAAATACAGATAAGAGCAATGATATAATAATTGCATTTCTTGAACGGCAAAAAACATTTACAATCACCGCGAAAATCATAAATAACACTATCACACTGTCGCGTACTCTTTCTTTTACAATGCAAATATAATAGACCTCCAAATAAAAAATCAACAATGGAAATACATTACTATGGTAAAATCCCAATGAATGTCTGTTATAATCTATTTGCTCTAACGTATCACGCGAAGTTAAAACATCTGGCAAAACTCCAATCAAATATAAAAATAAAACACTAATGATTCCAATTATTATTATTCTTAAACTTATTCTATAAACACTCTCTATATTAATTTTTTTTGAATTGTAAATAAGCAAAATCAAAATGCTCCAATATAAATCTCCTGTTTTCATTGCATAAAGCAATGTAATCATAAAAATAACCATCATCTGGAGAAATTCTTTTTTCACAAACCTCAAATTAAAGCATGAAATAGCAATCAATATATATGAACAAATACGTAAATATCTCGCTAGAATATCCAAACCACCAATATTATAAACATCACCAATAAACAATGAAATGTACAATATTATATAGGACAAATAAAATAATATTTCATTTTTTTTAATTTTTGTTACCATTTTTTCTCCTATGACTTAACATATATATAATGCAAAGTAACTCAAATCTATTTTTCCACCTATAATTTACACAAATTCAATACATAAACTTTACTTATTACTTATTCATCAACAAATACAAGTCTTATAGCTAAAACTAATGATTTAAATGTTACAGAATATGATTTGCACTTTTTACCAATCTGCAACCCTAAACCGCAACATTTTAAAAAGCCTAAAAATCTAACTTTAATACCACCAATTATTCTAGTTTGTCTCATAATATCAATAATACGTAATCTTAGCCTCTTCCATCCTGATTCTGCCGAAAGCTTCAAACCTCTTTGGTAGAAATTTTGCTTTATTTCTACATTTAACTTCATAAATTTCTTATTCTTTTTCCTTTGATCATAGAAGAAATTCTGATCCACCTGATCCACAAATAGTTTTTCATTAAACCTATAATTTTGAAACACACGCATTCGAATAGCCAGGCAACTTGCAATAGCATTAAATTCTTCTTGTGGAATTTCTTGACTGCTTTCCTGAATATATTGGCTCCTCATAAAATTGTATCTGTTTGGTGAATAAATTACACCATCTTGACCATAGATAATTGGTGCAAATATATCAACATCTGGATTAGAATCCAAAGCAATCTGTAACTGTTCAAAATATTGTTTTGTAACATCAGTATCATCATCAAACAAAATAATAACATCTTTATCTTTAGATAAATCAATCGCAGCATTGTATGCTTTTGATAATCCCTGATTTCCACCCATTGAAATATATTTAATGTTTTTCTTTTCACAATATGCTTTATTACCATAGTTTGATGTGCTATTATCAACTATTAAAATTTCAATTGAATCTTCATTAAAACTCAAAATATTTTTACATGTAATTGAATTTTCAATGCTTTTATTATAGATAACAATTGTAGCTACAATAGAATTATTCATAATGTTATTCCTTCATCTGCTCTTTTATATCTGCATCAACTATTTCTTCACCAGTTTTCCCAACCAACTGTGCCTTACTAGCTTCACTTAATCCATTATTCACAATGCAGTTCTTATCACATGTACTACATTTATCCAATTCATCTTTAGACACTTTACCATCACGATATTCTCTGCATATTTTATTTTCATACATAGAATACTTTCCACCAAAAATACTCTTAACTTTATGCGTAAATACCCACCAAGCCGGTTTCCAAATATATTTGTGCATAGCCGGAGAAACTGAACCTATCATCCAACAGTCGCGATCACAACAACGTACTTTTTTTCTGACATTCTCTGCTTCCACACTATTCCATAATTCATCCCATGATTGATTATTGAGATTTCCCATAACCTCTTTATCTTTTGTTCCATTACATGGCATAACATCTCCATAAGGATCAATAAAGAATGTGTCAAAACTCATATCACATGGCAATAATCTTTTCTGTCCATATATATAATTAATAAGTCCATGATTAAAATATGCCCTAAACCATTTCTTCGGACTCTTACTTTTCAATAGTTCATTCACAAGATTTTCAAAATTCTTTGCAACCATCGGACGATCATTTATAATATTTTTCGCCTCAACAAAATAAAAACTATTATGTAGACTCGCCGTGGCAAACTCCATTCCCATTTCATTAGAAAGCTCATATAAAGGAACAAGATCCGGAGCATTTTTATCCTGAACAGTCATTCCAAAGCCTACATCCTTCATTCCCATTTCACGTAATTTCTTTAACGTACTATATCCTCTCTGAAATCCATTTTCCAAACCACGAATCTCATTATTTGTTTTTTCAAGTCCTTCAATAGATATTCTTATACCAATTTGAGGAAATTCTTTTGCTAAATCCACAATTCGATCTGTAAAAAATCCATTAGTTGATATAACTATTCGATCGCTTTTCTTATATAATTCTCGCACAATATCCTTCAAATCAGTTCTTATGAAAGGTTCGCCTCCTGTAATGTTTGTAAAATACATCTTAGGAAGTTTTTTTATAGTCTCAATGCTAATTTCCTCATCCGGTTTTGACGGTGCTTTATATCTATTACACATGCTACAGCGAGCATTGCATCTATAAGTTACTATTACTGTTCCATTTAATTTCTTTTCTGACATTTTATTTCCAACCTTTTTTATTTTTATCTGTACAAGCAGCAAGTATCTTTTACAATTTTATTCCAGCTATATTTATTACATACAAATTCCTCTGCTGTACGTTTAAATGATTGCACCTTTGAAGAGTTACAACATATATCAACAAGCTTTGTATATAAACTATTTACATCTGATTTTTGGAATATAAGTGCTTTATCTTCAACCACATCAACACATTCCGGTATATCCGATACCAGGCAACAATTTCCATAGCTCATTGCCTCCAACAAACTTAAAGGCATTCCCTCTAAGTCAGATGGAAGTACATACACATATGCATTGCTATACAACTCTTCTAACTCTTGTCCTTGAACAAATCCAGTAAATAAAATTCGTTTATCTTCTTTAGCAAGTTCTTTCATTTCATTTTCAAATTCACTTGTATCCGAACTGCCACCAGCAATAACCAATTTTTTATCTGTATCAACCTGTTTAAATGCTTCTATTAAATACTTGATTCCTTTTTCCGGAACTAATCGTCCCAGGAACAAAATATATTCATCTTTATCTAATCCAAATTTATTTTTAATAATCTGGGGTTTTCTTTCTATATGATTACTTACGCCATTTGGAATAAACACAGTTTTTCTGCCATATGTTTTTTCAAAATAATCCTGCACGCCTTTACTTAAGACAATAATTTCATCAGCATACTTTACGGCATTCTTTTCTCCCTGATGAATGAACTTTGAACCAAATCCGCTTTTCCATTTTTCACGTTTCCAGTCCAATCCATGTATTGTGACAATTACTTTTTTACCAAACATTTTTGGTAGCCAAGCAAAAAATGCCGGTCCCTCTGCATGAATATGAATAATGTCATACTTGCCAAAAGCACAGCATAATGCTGCAAAAAATGAAGACGAAACAGCCGCAAGACCTTTCTTTTCTATTGTTGGGACTGTCTTAAGCTTTATTCCTTTATATTCTTTAAGCCGTTTTGAATCATACTCTGAACCACTTACATGATGCCCACCTCTGTTGTAGCAGGTCACATTATGTCCTTGAGCAACCATCCTTGTGCAAAGTTCCTCAACAACTATCTCAACTCCGCCTTCTCTTGAAGGAATCCTTTTTTGTCCAAACATAGCAATATTAAGTTTTTCCTCACATTGCTCCATCATTTCTTAATACTCCTAGCATCGTCTGAAAAATTATCTTTATATCCCCTTTAACACTCCACTCACCAATATACTGGGTATCCAACTTTACCACTTCCTCAAAGTCCGTGATATTGCTCCTGCCACTCACCTGCCACAGTCCGGTCAGTCCCGGTCTGAATGACATTCTGGCTCTGTGGTGAGGTTCATACTTTTCCCACTCATCGAGTGTTGGTGGTCTGGTGCCTACCAGGCTCATATCTCCCACTAGTATATTGAAGAATTGTGGGAATTCATCCAGGCTTGTTTTCCTGATAAACTGTCCAATTCCGGTTTTCTTTTTTCCGTTTGGCAGCACCTTATTGCCTATGATTCTCGGGTCAAAGTCCATCTTGAACATCATTCCGTCGCCCACTTTATTCTGTGCCATTAGCTCCTTCTTTCGCTCCTCGGCATCCATATACATGCTGCGGAATTTATACATCTTGAACTTCCTGCCGTTTCTGCCGATTCTCTCCTGTGAGAAGAATATCGGTCCCGGTGATGCTATGTATATCATCGGTCCCACAAATATCATAATGATAAGTGTGAATAGGCAGCCCACCAGTCCTCCGACTATATCCATGCCCCTCTTTACCAGAAGTGCGCTGGTATTGGCATAGTTCACGCTTGATGTGACTACTGTGTAGTCGCCTATCTTTTCTATCTGCTTATAACCGCCCTGGGCTGTACCATTCTTGGCTATTCCCGTATGTACCGCTATTCCCATCTCCAGGAATATATCTGCCATCTTATCCGGATACTCGTCCTCACTGCACGGTGGGATGAGCACCTCATCCACCCACTCATCGCACGCATAGTCAACTATGCCATCGTGATTTGCCACTATCGGTATGTTGCATATGGTCTTGCCCTTCAGATCTGAGTCCAGTGCTGCCGCCACTATCTTTGTGTAGCCTATGCAGCTTTTCTCCACTGTGCGCAGTGTATCACAAAGCATAGCATCAGGTGCTATGACAAACAGCGATTTTTTTGATACTCCAAAGTCCTTTTTCTTAAGGAAGCTCTTGAGCACAATTCTTGCTACATATGTTATTGTCACATAAATTGGAAACATGATATAAAATGATAATCGCGAGTATATATCAGCCATCTGTGTAGTGAACAGAAATAGTGCTGTCACCAAAAATACAAGCATTGCATGCTTACAGGTCGATATAAACTCATCCAGATATCCGCGTTTTAGGACGTTCTTGAATGAGTCTGCCATTATCTCCACAAAGAAATCTATCAGAAGAAATGCTACCCCCAGTATACGGTAGTCCTTGTCCATGTATGGGTTATTAAAACCGAAGCGTATCACATATGAAATAAAAAATGCTATAACAATGCATGCGATATCTATAAGCATAAAGTCTATATGCTTTGTCCATCCTCTGCCTTTCTTTCTGTACATTCTTTCTAAGTTCTCCTTATGGTATCTTTTATTTCCCTCTATACCTGTTCGAGGGAGGTACCTTGGTACCCCCCCCCGAATATTTTTAGCCTGTTTTGATTTCTGTATGTTTATTCGGATTAGCGTGTCTTTTTCTGTATCTAATCAGGGTTTTTCAATAATATATTTTTACCCATTTTTAATTCTTTGTCAATGAATATTAGGTTTTCTTTATAATTTTTGACACATTCGCTAATCGCTATGGTATTACAGCACCAATAATTATACATTATTTTGATTTATCATCATTATATGAGCCATAATGCCAGTCGCATCAGGCTCCAACGGATTAGCCATGATTCCCTCATGCATAACCTCATATGAGATTCTTGTCCATCAGACCAGAAATTTGCCCGTGAGTTAGTATTTTCCTCTATACATTTTTTACTCATCAAAACAAACTGGTAAATTTGTATATCTTTCTATTGAATTCATATCTTCTTCTATAAACTCCCACGATTTCTTAAAATCACCTTTTACAGAAAATTCCGAATCACATATGTACTTTAAAAATAACTCATTCTCGTTCCTGTACATTTTTGCAAAATTATATGCATCTTTTTCCTTCTCATCATCAGAGCTATTTCTCTTACCATATAAAACATGATCTAAATTACACGACATGTAATAGACTCTATATGGAATATTCCAAATACTTCCACAGGATCTGAGTCTATACAAGTTCTCCGCCTTTATCTTATTTCGAATAACAACTTTATCCTTATTATTAGTATGAATCCCATCATCTTGATATAACAATTCATCACTTTCTATATCTTCAAGAATATTTTCTTCCGGAATATATGCACCATCAGTGTCAACTATATGAATAATTTGCATAAAATTAACAGATTTATAATGATGAGATTTAGCATACGCTTTTATCTCATTCCCAATTTTCGATACAATATTTTGAGGATTGACACCTTTACGAGTTGTAATATCACCATGCATGATATGTACATATACAGCATCATTATCAAAATATTGAGATAAAGTGATACCTAATGCAGTTTCATCAGATGGTCCCTCAACAATTACAAAAACAATTTTTCTACGAGCCAAATGCTTCACCTGCCTCTCTAAAGGCTAATGCAATTTCAAAATTATTTGTATGGTTATATACTTGTTCGTTTTGTTCTCCCAATACAATATCTCTATAATAAAAATCTCTAAGGTTATTTGTACCTTTTACATTAGTTAAACGAATATATCTGTTTTCCATATTTGTTGTTGTAAACGCTACAAACCCTTTGTCAATAGTCTCTAAAGGTCTAAGATTATGTGCTGTAAAAATTAATTGTCCTTTTCCTTTTTCTGAAATAATATTTAATAATTCTCCAAGTAAATACTCAAAAACGCCTCCATCTATCTCATCTACTGCAACTGTTACTGATGGATTGTTATAGACGACGATTAAAAGTTGCAAAATAGATACTATCTTCTTTATTCCCTCTGATTCATAGCAGAATGGAATTTGTTTACTATTTTTTAAAGACATCAATTGTATTTGCCGTGCTACAGTCCCATCCTTTTTCATAGAAGCCCCCAAATCAACAACTCCTATTTTTAATCCCGGAACCAACTGTTCAAGAACAATATTCATATTTTCAATAACTTTTTCCACAAGATTATATGATTTCTCTGGTATTAAGGTGGAACCATCTAATGAAATCACGATTCTTCCAACCGATTCAGAATCATCATTCCGGTACTTAAATACTAAAGGTAATGCATTTAAGCTAATCAAACCAATACTTTCTGTTCCAATAATAAATAATTCTCTATAAGCAAAAGTATACAATCCCTCTATCAACTTCATATACATTTCATTTCTACAATTTTCTCTATATTGTTTCATCATTTCTTTAGAAAATACAAAGCTTCTAGATGTTGCCCTTGCAAGCCTCTTCGTAACCAGTAAATCCATATATTGCTCTTTACTTTTACCAACTAATTCAACTAATTTACCTTTCGGTGCAAATAATTCCTCAGCTCGTGTATCAATTAATGGAGATTTACGTAAACTTTGTTCATTAGATTTATATGAAAAGGAAAGCACCTCATCAAACAGCTCTGCTCTGGTAACAACACTTGTATTTGAATCATCTTCTATATTAGATGCCAATTCATCAATTACCTTCTTTATAGAAAACTGATACCATACTTTATACTCTTCTTCTGAATAACGCACAACCAGTTCATATTTTAATGTTGCAAATTCTGCATCTACCTGAATATAGTCTGCATACTTTTTAGGAATCTGGTTACCACATAATGCATACTTCAATAATTGAATAGCATCAATTAAAGCCGTCTTTCCTGAACCATTTTGTCCATACAATCCTAATATACTTGATTTGTACTTCTTATGTTTATTTTCAAAATTCAAAGTACCTTTTGAAACGTTCTTAAAATTCTCGATTGTAACACTCTCTATTCTAACCATACGACTTGCCATATTTTTTCCTCCTGATATATTGAATATATCACTAACCTCCGCAAAACGCAATATTGAATTTAATTTTTGGCATTTTTTATTTCATTTATTCATTTAGATAATTCATTCTTGTCATATGAATATTGTATATAAAAATATAAATTTTATTCCTTTATGAAATCCTTATCCTTGTCTATGTTAAACTGTGCATTTAAAAAGGACAGTCTTTCAAGCTTTTCCGAAAGACTATCCTCTTTGTCATAGAATGATGTAACAGCATTTTTATACACTTTTCAAAAAAAATATCTACTCCTCAAACAGCCTCTGCTTCCTCCCAATCATCTCATCAATCCTTGCGATATACTGCCCTACATCCTTGACATTCTCGCATCTGTCGATGCGGTGTGTGCCATCCGGATTTGGTATAGTCCAGACGCGTTTGGTGGATGCTCCGGCTCCACACGCTACGATGGTCTGTTTCTCCTCCATGATAAGTATGTTGTATACGCCGGCCTTTCCCTTTGCTGCATAGCCCACGTTCTCCATATTGCCAGCCATGCCCTTCTGCCTGTAGAGATAGTATGGCTCAAGCCCCATCTGCTTACAGTAGGCTGCGCAGAGGTCCATATGTTCCTGAGTGTTGACCATCTGCATATCACTGTAGCGGTCCTTGAAGATGGTAAGTCTTGCAGCGCGCTTTACTGCGAGTGAGTGGATGGTGACGTTGTCAGGCGCCAACTCCTTTACTAGCTCCATTGTATGCCTTACATCATCGAGTGTCTCCTCCGGAAGTCCCATGATGAGATCCATATTTATGTTGTCAAAGCCCAATTCCCGCGCGAACTTGAAGCTTTGTATCGTATCGTCTACGGTGTGGTGTCTTCCTATTATATCGAGTGTCTGCTGCTTCATGGTCTGTGGATTGACCGATATACGGCTGATGCCGTTTTTCTTTAGTGCCAGGAGCTTTTCTCTCGTGATGGAGTCCGGTCTGCCCGCCTCCACTGTAAATTCCAAACAATCCTTTAAATCAAAGCTGCATTTAATTTTTCTGATAAGCCTGTCAAGCTGTGCAGGGCTTAGGGTGGTCGGTGTGCCGCCTCCTATATATATGGAGTTTAGCTTCTTGTGGTAGAACTTCTGTGCTGTGTAGTCTATCTCCTTCTCGAGTGCATCGAGGTAATCGTCCACGCGGTTTTTCCACACACCGAGCGGGTATGATGTAAACGAGCAGTATGCGCAGGTGCTTGGGCAGAATGGTATGCCTATGTACAGGCTGTAGCCGTTGTCATAGTCCACCCTATCGAGCAGCGCCTTCTCGCGCTTTGCTATGCCTATTGAGAGGTCGATTTTCTCATCGCTTGCGAGGTAGGTTTCCTTCAGATAGTCGTAGGCTTCCTTATCGTTCATGCCGTCCTCTATGCACTTCATGGCTATCTTGGTCGGTCTGATGCCTGAGAGTGTGCCCCATGGTAGGCTCTTTCCTGTTCCTTTTTCTATCATGGAATATAGGGCGAGCTTGAGACGGTTTTTGGTCTCCTTGCGGTCGGCACTGCCTGCGGATATTTTGGTGCAGATACTTTTTCCGGCTGTTTCAGTGTCGGTTTCATCCTGCTGCTTATCACCTGTCTTGGAATTATTTAAAATTTCCTTATCCGTTTTTTCTCTATCAGCCATATCACAGACTTTATTCTGCGTCCACTCCACCGCAATCTCATCACCCACATAGTCTATCTTAAATACCTGTGAGGCATCCGCAAATTCCTTTACGCCATCATCTGTCATCTCGTGGTGTGTGCAGGCTAAGTTTTTCCCCTCCACCTCATCAGGTGGGCAGCTATAGTACATCTGCACGTCCTCCTGTGGGAAGAACTCCTTGAGCAGTGAGTGCACATCATATTCAAAATCCGGTTTATTAAATACTACTACTATCATAAGTAAGGGTTATACATCCTCTCGTTTTCTATGGTTGTTGTGTCGTTGTGGCCCGGGTACACCTCTGTATGCTCAGGCAGTGTCATGATTTTTTCCTTCACTGTGCGCACAAGGTCTGACATGCTGCCACCCTTGAAATCCGTACGTCCGATTGAGCCGCAAAACAGCGAATCGCCTGTAAAGATCACGTCCTCATACGGGAAATAATAGCAGCAGCCTCCCGGTGTATGCCCCGGTGTGTGAAGCACTACTATGTGAAAGCCTGCGATGTCAAGCTCCTGCTTATCCTTCAAAAATACATCTGCATAAAAGGTCTTTGACTGGCCCATCATGTAGCTGACATTAAGCTGCGGGTCGTCGAGTGTGGCTCTGTCTGCCTCGTGGATATATATTTTGATACCGTAGCGGTCTGCGAGCGGCTTTGCATCCGTGGCATGGTCAAAGTGTCCGTGTGTGAGCAGTATTGCTACAGGCTTTGCGCCTGATTCGTCCACTTTTTTGGCGAGCTGTTTAGCACACGCACCCGGGTCTATTATTATCATTTCCTTTGTCTTTATATTGGTGACAAAGTAGCAGTTGGTCTGCACCGGTCCCACTACGAAGTGGTCTATCTTCATATTTACCATATGAGTGTACTCCTTGTCTGTTATATGTTATGCTTCATGCAAGAACCACCGGGATTTAGCCGGTGGTCCTCTCTACGTCTATTACACTTTCTATCTGTCTGAGCTTCTCCACTAGAACCTTTATCTGGTCCCTGCCTTTGATATTAAAAAATACCTCGATTGTAGCGATGCCCTGCTTGCTGGTCTTGGACTGGATTCCACTGATATTGATTTCCTTCTCGGTAAATATCTTTGTGATATCTACGAGCAGTCCCGGCCTGTCATGACAGAATATCTTAAGGTCTGCCTGATACTCGGCACCGTTGTCCATGAGGGCTGTATCCTGCCACTCTGCTTCTATGAGCCTGTCCTTTTCTATCTTGGACAGATTGATAATATTCACACAGTCTGTCCTGTGGATGGAGATACCTCGGCCTCTTGTGACAAAGCCCACTATTTCATCTCCCGGAACCGGATTGCAGCACTTCGAGAAGTGTACAGCCACGTCATAGAGCCCGTGTACCACAATGCCGCTCTTTGACTTGTGCTCCGGCTGTATACCTGCTGCTGCCTGCTGCTTTTCTGCGATGCTGCCAAGCACATCTGCATCTGTCACAGGCACCACATGATCCTTCTTGTACTCGTCGTACATCCTGTTGACTATCTGGCTCTCCTTGAGTCCGCCGTGTCCGACGGTTGCAAGGCATGAGTTCCAGTCGTGGAAGCCGTATTTGCGGCGTATTTTCTCCTGATACTCAGGCTTGTTTATCTCTGCAAAGTTGATGCCCTTTGCCTTGGCATAGGCTGCTATCAGATCCTTGCCGTGCTGTATATTCTCCTCCTTGAGCTCACTTCTGAACCACTGGTTGATTTTATTCTTGGCCTGTGTGCTCTTTACGACCTTGAGCCAGTCACGGCTTGGTCCCTTGGAGTTCTGTGAGGTGATTATCTCTATCTGGTCACCGTTTTTGATGACATAATCTATCGGCACCAGCTTGCCGTTTACCTTGGCTCCGACCATCTTGTTGCCGACCGCAGAGTGTATGCTGTAGGCAAAGTCTATAGGTGTGGAGCCCTTTGGCAGGTTCTTTACATCGCCGGACGGTGTGAATGCAAATACATTGTCGGAGAATAAATTTAAATCACTCTTTAATAAAGTCATAAACTCCTTATTATCCGACATGTCCTGCTGCCACTCGAGTATCTGGCGCAGCCAGCTGAGCTTCTCCTCCTCTGTGACAGTGGTGGTAGTGGCATTGCCGTTGTTTGCTTCCTTGTACTTCCAGTGCGCTGCGATACCGTACTCAGCTGTACGATGCATCTCATAGGTACGTATCTGTATCTCAAACGGCTGTCCGCTCGGACCTATGAGCGTCGTGTGAAGCGACTGGTACATGTTCTGCTTCGGCATGGCAATATAGTCCTTGAAACGGCCCGGTATAGGCTTATACTTTTCATGTATGATACCAAGCACTGCGTAGCAGTCCGGTATTGTATCCACCAGAATCCTGATGGCAAAGAGGTCATATATCTGGTCTATCGTCTTGTCCTGATTGACCATCTTCTTATATATACTGAAGAAATGCTTTGCCCTGCCGTATATCTCCGCCTTGATACCGGCATCTGAAACATACTTCTTGACATCGTTTACCAGACCCTGGATGTAGGTATCGCGCTCTGTCTTTCTGAGGGCTACCTTCTCTACCAGATCGTAGTAGGCATCCGGATAGAGGTACTTCATACAAAGGTCCTCGAGCTCTATCTTTATCTTGCTGATACCAAGTCGCTGTGCGATAGGGCAGTAGATATCCTGTGTCTCTCTGGCGATACGCTGCTGTGCCTCCTTGGACTGGTACTTGAGTGTACGCATATTGTGCAGTCTGTCTGCCAGCTTTATGAGGATGACCCTGATATCCTTTGCCATGGCGAGAAACATCTTACGCAGATTCTCAGCCTGCATCTCAAGCCTATCCGCATTCTTGTCCTTCGGATCCTTGGTGCTGTCTGTCAGGTGCAGGTGCTTCAACTTCGTGACACCATCCACCAGATGTGCGACATCGTCTCCAAACTCTGCACGCATCTCATCCATGGTCATGATGGTATCCTCCAGCACATCATGGAGCAGTCCTGCTGCAATGGTTTCCTTATCCAGCTCGAGCTCGGCGAGTATTATGGCAACACAAAGCGGATGTATGATATAAGGCTCTCCTGACTTACGCGCCTGACCCTTATGAGCATCATAAGCTACCCTGTAGGCTTTGTCCACAAGGCTCGTGTCATCCGACGGATGGTACTTTTTGATTTCCTTTTTCAGCTCATCGTAAAGCTCTTCTGGGCTCGTAAAATCCTTTGTTCCCCTTATACCGCTGGTATCTGAGCGAAATTTGTCCGCTATTTTTTCTAATTCTTCTGTTGAGTAATCTGCCAATAGTCTCACCTCGATTGTAGTGTATCTTTAGTAGCCATTATATTTTATTTCTTTAAAAATTGCAATCTTATGTTGTTAGCCGATAACCATCTTTACTCCGCCATACATGCCGGCTGAGTTGCCGAGTGTGGCAAGCTTGATTTCTGTCTCACGGCTTGCATGGAAAGCATACTCTTTATAGTACTTTGCTGCTGTATCTATGATGATGCTGCCTGCCTTTGAAAGGCCTCCGCCTACAACAAACACCTCAGGGTCCATAACGCATGCTACTGCTGCCATTGCCTTGCCGAGAAGCTTCATAGACTGCTCTACTGCCGCAATACCCGCTGCATCTCCTGCCTTTGCCGCATCGCATACATCCTTGGCTGTGAAGCCTGCATTTAAATCAAGCTTTGTTGCCACATCCCTGTGTGCTGCAATGTATCTCTCTGCTACTCTTACGAGTCCGTTTGCTGATGCATACTGCTCTAAGCAGCCCTTCTTGCCGCAGCCACAGCACTCTGACTCATCATCTACCATAGGCATATGTCCTATCTCCCCGCCTGCTCCGTTTACTCCGGCTACGATTCTGCCTTCGCGGATGATTCCTCCGCCTACGCCTGTGCCGAGTGTAATCATGACTACATCCTGATGACCCTTTCCGCCACCCTGCCACATCTCACCGAGTGCAGCTACGTTGGCATCGTTTCCGGCCTTTACCTTGATACCGCCGCACAGTACTGAGAGTGACTGTGCCACGTTGAACACGCCCCAGCCGAGGTTGACACATCTTAATACTGTTCCGTCATCCTTTATAGGTCCCGGCACTCCCATGCCTACACCCTCGATGTCACCCATCTCTATGCCATGCTTCTCGTTATTCTCCTTGATGGATGCTGCGATATCAGGCAGAATGAGCTCGCCGGAATTCTCTGTGCGTGTAGGAATCTCCCATGTATCGACAAGCTTTCCTGTGGTCTCGAAAAAGCCTATCTTTACAGTTGTTCCACCTATATCTACTCCGTATGCATATTGTTTCATTTTTTCGTCCTCCAAATCATTAAACTATGTTTATATTTTATTGCCTAATTGCATATTTTTCAATGTTTTTCATTGTTTTTTATGTTTTTTCTATATATAAAAGCGTTTATATCATCATCCATATGCCCGCTATTTGTAAATCCAAGCTTTTTGGCAAGGCGCACCGATGCAGTATTTTTCTCGTCTATCCGGCAGTAAAGCTCTTCAAAGTCTGTGTTTTCGCGCGCGTAGTCTATGATGAAGCGGCACACCTCCGTGGCATACCCTTGGTTCCATAATTCCGGCGCTATCATATAGCCCAGTTCATCGTGCTCAAGCCCTGCCCGTCCTATCAGCTTCCCTGTTTCCTTGGAAAATACAAGCCACATGCCATACTCGTAAAAGCCATACATGTTCTCTATATATGCTTTCTGGTATTCAAGCTCTGTCTCGTAGTCGTAAAGCGGCTCCACAAAGTCTGTCATGCCGGGCTTGTCATAGAGCTCATAGAGCGCAGGAAGGTCTGACAGGGACAGCTCACGTATCAGACACCTGTCTGTCTCGCCGATGTCCCACGGGATGTGATTATACCGCCTGCGCACCCGCTCCAGATACTCAATATCAAGCTCTGCAAGGCTTTCGACTGCATAGCGCGTGCCGCACTGCGGTTCTCCTATTGATGCTATGCCGAGTGAGTCAGCTATTTGCTTCTGCTGCCTGTTTGATACTATCCAGATGCAGTCGGCGGGAGCTTTCGGTATTCTTAGATTTCCCGTATTAGCTTTCGCGGTGTTATCTGCAGATTCTGTATATCCTGAATTATTTTCTATTTCATACACACACAAATTATTCTGCTGCTCATCTGGCAGTTTCTTCTGCAACTCATCCAGCAATTTTCCCAGTAGTGCAACATACATTTTTTCTTGCAGCTCTTCTGATATAGATGCCTTGCCTGCCACACTTCTCCACTGTGGCTTGAAGCTATCGTCATGATAGTAAAAAGAGGCAAGTTCTGCGCTTGCCTCATCAATAATTATTATCATTAAACTGTCTCCGGCTCCGGATAGTCCACTCCGAAGGTCTCAACTGTAACTGTCTTCATGACCTGAGCCTCAAGTGGTTTGTCCATGTAGTCTGTGCGCACCTCAGCGATCTTGTTTACCACATCCATACCCTCGATTACCTTGCCGAATGCCGCATACTCACCATCGAGATGTGGTGCATCCTGATGCATGATGAAGAACTGGCTGCCTGCTGAATCAGGTATCATGGTACGTGCCATTGAAAGTACACCGGCTGTGTGCTTTAAGTCATTTTTGAAGCCGTTGTGTGTGAACTCGCCCTTGATTTCATAGCCAGGGCCGCCTGTGCCGTTTCCGTCCGGATCTCCGCCCTGGAGCATAAAGCCCTTGATTACACGGTGGAAGCATACTCCGTCATAGAAGTTGTGATTGATTAAGCTGATAAAGTTGTTTACTGTGTTTGGTGCGATTTCCGGATAAAGCTCCGCCTTGATTACATCGCCGTTTTCCATTGTGATTGTTACGATTGGATTCTGTGCCATTATTTTTCTCTCTTTCTTTTATAATATTATGAGGCTTGGAGAATATCCATTCCTTGCAATTATTAAATATCGAATTAATTTCCACCCGATTGATTTTATCTAATTTTACTCACTCAGAGCCTCGACCACCTTCGGAAACTCCATGAAGTGTGATGCCTTCACCAGTATGGTGTCACCCTCCTTCACATATGAAATGAGCTCCTGTGTCATGGTCTCCCTATCCTCGAAATAATGGATGTCTACATCGGATGATTTCTCTGCGGCTCCGGCTTCATATTCCTTTGCCAGCTCTCCTGCGGCAAAAAGTGTATGGATATGATTCTCTCCAACTGCTTCGCCTACCTCATGGTGCAGCTTTTTCTCATCGCTTCCAAGCTCTCCCATGTCGCCAAGCACTGCTATTGTCCTGCCCTTTGCATGTGAAAGCACCTCGATAGAGGATTTCATAGATACAGGATTTGCATTGTAGCAGTCATCTATCACTGTCATGCCGTGTGTTTTGATAAAATTGGTACGGCCTGCGATTGTCTCTGCTTTCTCGATTCCTGATTTAATCTCAGCTATTGTGAGGCCAAGCTGCAATCCGACAGCCGCTGCCGCCATGGCATTGTATACATTGTGCTCACCAGGGATGTGGATGTGTGCATCAAACTCACCCTCCGGAGTGACAAAATGAGCCTTCATGCCGTCAAATCCCAGGTTTTCAATATTTGTGGTATATACTGATTTATGAACGTCCGAAGCCGATTCCTTGCCATAGTATATGGCAGGCTTTCCATTTACCGTCTGCACTGTGGCCAGCTTGTCGTCATCTGCATTCAGCACTGCGACCGCATCCGGCATCATATGCTCAAAGCACTCTGTCTTTGCTTTAAGCACCCCATCCCTGTCGCCCAAAAATTCCAGATGGCAGTAGCCGATATTGGTGATGACCATAACATCCGGGCAAGACATAGTAGAAAGTCTGTTCATCTCGCCAAAATCAGATATGCCCATCTCAAGCACCGCTACCTGATGGCTTTCCCTGATTCCGAAAATAGTGAGTGGCAGGCCTATCTCGTTGTTGAAATTGCCTGCGGTCTTGTGGACGCTGTATTTCTGCTCAAGAACTGATGATATCATCTCCTTGGTGCTGGTCTTGCCGACACTTCCGGTGATACCCACCACCTTGATATCAAGGCTTTTTCTGTAAAATGCCGCGAGCTTTTTCATGGCATCGGTGGTTGATTCAACAAGCACATACGGACCTGCCGGATCTGTAAGCTCATGCTCAGAGAGCACAATTGCCGCCCCCTGCTCAAACACCGTCGGAATGAATTTGTGTCCGTCCACCCTTTCTCCCTTTATCGGGATAAAAAGATAGCCCTCTTTCACCTGTCTGCTGTCTATGACTGCGCCGGTGATTGTCGTATCAAGCAGTGTCTCATCGCCTATGTATGTGCCCTCGCAGGCCTTTGCGATATTTGCAAATGTAAGATTCTTCATGTACTTATCCGACATGCTACACCTCATATTTTTCAAAGATATGTCAATCAGATACTCACAGAGCTGATTAAAGCTCATACCGATAACCGCGGCCTCCTGTGGAAGAAGACTGGTCGGAGTCATGCCCGGCAGTGTGTTTGCCTCGAGGCAGAACATCTCATTTTTGTCATTGAGCAAAAAGTCTGAGCGTGAATATGTGTCAAGCCCGATAACACGCGCAACCTCCTCGGCATAGTGCTGCATATCCTTTGTCACCTGCTCAGGAAGCTCGGCCGGACATGTCTCTACTGTACTGCCCGCCTTGTATTTATTCTTATAATCGTAGAAGCCCTCCTTCGGTGCAATCTCTATAATAGGAAGAGCCTTGCCCTCGATAACGCCGACAGAGAACTCCCTGCCCTGTACAAATTCCTCGATAACCAGCTCATTTTCCCACTTGAAGGCATCGTCAAGTGCCGCCTTGAACTCTGCCGCATCCCTAACGATGGTGACACCGATGCTTGAACCGCCGCAGCATGGCTTTACTACACATGGAAGTGTCAGGTCAAGCTTTGTGATATCGTCCTGTCTGGTCGCTCTTGTCATGGAAATACCCTTTGGAGTAGGTATACCGTTTGCAAGGAAGAACTGCTTTGATGTCTCCTTGTTCATGGCGATGGCTGAGCTTAAATAATCGCTGCCTGTATATTTGACACCGAAGAGGTCAAATGCTGCCTGTATCTTTCCGTTCTCTCCGTTTTCTCCGTGGAGAGCCATGAAAACAATGTCAGCCATCTGACACATTTTGATGACATTTGGTCCGAAGAAGCAAGGTGACTGGTCCTTTCTGGAAGCCTTTACCTTTGCAAGGTCAGGTGCCTCTGTCGGAATATCACTGACCTGCACGCTTATCTCGTCCGCGCGGTCAAATATACCTGTCAGGTCCTCCTCCCTGTCACTATATCCCATAAATACATCCAATAATATAACTTTGTGGCCGTTCTCTTTGAGTGCCTTAGCTACCATGCTTCCTGTCTTGAAGGAAACATCTCTCTCTGTGCTGAGCCCTCCGGCAAGTACTACGATGTTCATTTTTGTCCTCTTTTCTTTGATTGAATTATCATGCTTTGGTTTAATTAAACACAATGCAATGCTTCTTTTTTAAAGCTATGAGTAATCAACATAATTTCTTCAAAATTATAACACCATTTGTGCAAAAAAGAAAGACCGGTTGCCCGGTCAAAAAAGAAATTCTCATTTTATTTTAAACTGTGTTAGCTTCCAGCAGCTGTATCATTCTCATAAATACCATCCGCCCGTGCAAATCATCCTGTGAAAGTGATTCTCCGTACTTCAATACTAATAATCGGCACTGATAAAAATTCAGCTCAGGATTGCCAAAAAGCAAAATCCGCAAGGCTGCATTTTCCAGGTAACTGTGTATATTTCCCACCTCAATAAATATATCTACGATATCATCGAGGTTAATAAGTCCTTTCTGTTCATAATAAATTCTTCCCAAATATTTCATCCCTCCATCGATTATTTTTTTCGTAGAACTTCTTTTTTTGTCTTTCTTTTGAAATTTTGTCGCTTTTGCGAAATTTCGCTCTTTGTTGGTGGATTCATTTTTCCATATAATATATCAATATTCTAGGCGCGTTACGCGCTTGTATTTTGAATATTTCTATTAGAATTTTTAATATTGATAGGTGATTAGCAGTTTTCGACAAAATACGACATGGTTTTAGGTTTAATTTAGTTGGTTTTTGTTTAATATTGCTCTTTTTATATCAGAATTTTTGTAATGATAAATTTGTACTATATTTTGAGGTTTTTGTTTTAATTATTTCATTTTTTATTGTTCGCTTGTTCCTTTGAGTAAATTTGGATTGACATTTTTCAATTTTTCTTTTGTTCGATTTTTCAGCAATATTTGCATTTGTGTTCTTGCCATTTCATGCAATTTAGCAAAACGCTCACTTTGAGATAAGCCTTCCTTTATTAGTTCGGCATTTTGGCTTTCCATATTCACCAAGATAATCAGTTCCTCAGCCGAAGCATAATCTCTAATATTCTCACCCCTCTGTGCTTCAATAGAATGTTCATTTCTCCATTCCCGTGCTTTCTTCCCAAAAAGAGCTACATTAAGCATATCTGCTTCATCCGCAAACGTATATCCCTTTTCAATAGATGATAATTCATCAGTAATAAGATATTTTTGCACTGCATCTGTATGTATATGATAATTAATCTTTGACAAAGCTCTTTTTTCATCCCAACCAATAGCTTTCCGTTCAGCCTCATCTTTTTTGAGACGTTGATAATCTTTTATAATATACAATTTGAATTCAGGAGAAACCCATGAAGCAAATTCAAATGCAATATCTGTATGAGCATATGTTCCCCCACCGTATCGACCTGATTTAGAAACCAATCCTATAGCATTTGTAGATGAAATCCATTTTTGTGGAGATAATGTAAAAGCATTACTACCAGATTCATTTTTAAAGGCATCGAATTCGAGCCCTTTAAAATCAGGATTATGAATTTGCTCCCATAGCCCTAAAAATTCGATTGTCGAGCGCAATCTCATCCAATTGGCAACAACAGCTTTGGGTTCATCAGGATTTTTATATCTTGCAATATCCGTTAAGCTCAAATATGCATTTTCCCCCATAGTTTCTCCAATTACCCCTATTTCTACTCCGTTTGCATTAAGTTTTGATGTTGGCGCCATTATTTTTCTCCTTTGTATTAATTTTATTTTTCTTTAGTTGCAGCTGATACTCCTATTTTATTCCCAAGCTCTTTTTGTGTTATATTTGTAATATAAAGTAAGGAAGCATCTGCTCCCCGACCAAAGTTTGCAGATGCTTCGAAGGTGTTCTCACCATAGTTTATTTTTTGTAGGTTTTCAATCTCTTATATTGAGTTATTATAGGCTTCAAAGCCTTATCTGTCAAGAAATTCTCCGTACATTTGTCTTAACTTAATGACATTGAATTTTCAGGCTGGTGAGGGTTTTTTGTGGTCTTACTGCCATTGGAACCAATCGCATATCCGAGACCAAATGAGGTTAAACAGAGACTGAGCACTGCAAGCATAAAAAACCGGCAGCCAACGGCTGCCGATTTTCGATGAAAGAAAGGTTAAATTATGATGAAAAACAAGAGTCTAACATTCTGGTTCGATAAGTCCGTATGTATGTCCTTTTCTCTTGTAGACTACATTTACTTCGTCATTCTCTGCATTTCTGAATACGAAGAAATCGTGGCCTGAGAGTTCCATCTGGATGCATGCATCCTCAGGATACATAGGTTTCATACCAAATCTCTTGGTACGGACAATCTTGATTTCCTCGTCCTCTGCATCGTCTGCCTCCACGAAATCATCCTGGAATATCGCCGGTGCATACTTCTTTGCGGAAATCTTGGTTCTGTATTTGCGAAGCTGTCTCTCGATTACTTCCTCTACGAGGTCGATTGATACGTACATATCATTGCTGACCTGCTCTGAACGGATAACATGTCCCTTTGCCGGGATAGTAACCTCGATTTTCTGTCTATCCTTTTCTACGCTGAGCGTAACATACACGTCTGTGTCCGGTTTAAAAAACTTCTCCAGCTTTGACAGCTTCTCCTCTACTGCCTGCTTAAGCCCCTCTGTTAATTCGATGTTTCTTCCTGAAATTGTTATTCTCATGATGTCCAACCCCTTTGTCATTTATTTGATACGTTGTCTGTATCATGTAAATATTATACCATAAATTTCTTTTTCATCAATCATTTTTATGCATTTTATATAAAAAATCAAGATTTTATTTATGATTCGACACGAAATCACTTGATTTCGCTATAATTAGGAATTTCATCAAGATAAAAAACATCAAGTCGGATGATTTTTTATACACTACCCAAGCTCCTCAAGCTGAGAGGAAAGCTCCTCCCACGCCTCCATATCAATAAGGATTTCTTCCTCGAGAGCGTCTATCTCGTTTTGGATTTCCGTGAGCTTTGAGTAGCTTGACTGATACTCCGGCTTCATAAGCTCGGCCTTGAGCTCATCGAGCTTTGCTTCCTTGACTGCCAGGTCCTCCTCGGCCTTTTTGACCTTTTTTTGTATCTTTGAGCGCTCCTTGCCCGGGTTGTAGTATGCCTTGCCGGTTGATGAGACAGCCATGCCGCCTGCCTGGGCTGCGCTATTTGCATTGGTGCTTTCGCCCACATTACCTGCTGCAGTGGTTTGTGACGTGCTCCGGTTTGCATCACTGCCTGTCTGACTGCCTGTCTGACTGCTGCCGTTCTGGCTTATCGCGCCGCCAAATATTGCATTGCCTCTGTATACATTTTTGCTTTCCGAAGCCTCCCTGTCGAGCTTTTCCTGATACTGCTCATAGCCAAACTGATAGAGATTGGTCGTGCCATCCTCGAACACAAGCAGTTTTGTGGCTACCTTTTTCACAAAATATCTGTCATGTGATACAAAAATCAGTGTGCCCTTGTAGTCCTTAAGCATGCTCTCTAGCGTTTCCTTGCCTACGATATCCATATGGTTAGTTGGCTCATCGAGCACGAGCACGTTCGGTCTGGTCTTTAAAATCTTGCAAAGCGCCAGTCTGACCTTTTCTCCTCCTGAGAGCATATTTACGTTTTTGAACACGTCCTCCCCTGAAAAAAGGAAGGCTCCGAGTGCATTTCTGGCCTCGGTTTCTGTAAGATTCGGATACTCATCCCAAAAATCATCGAGCACAGTCTTGTTGCTTGTATACATGGCCATCTGCTGGTCGAAATATCCTATCTGCACGTTGGTTCCAAAGCGGTACTCGCCTGAAAGTGCAGGGATCTTACCCACGATAGTCTTTAAAAATGTCGATTTTCCAAGTCCGTTTCCGCCGAGTATGCCAAGCTTTTCGCCTCTTTTCAAATCGAGCGACACTACAGAGAGCGGATGGTCATAGCCGATTGCAAGCTCTGATGTATAAAGCACATCGTTTCCGGTCTCCTTTTCGGGCTGGAAATTGGCATGGAAGGTCTTGTTGTCGTACTTGTCCGGCGCCTCGATAATCACCATGCGGTCGATAGCCTTCTGCTTTGACTGCGCCATGGATGTCTTGGTCGGCTTGCCCTTGAAGCGCGTAACCATACGCTGCAAACGCTCTATCTCCTTCTGCTGGGCGATGTGATCCTTCATCTGCTTGTCGTAGTTTTCCTTTTTGCGGGCGATAAAATTGGTATAATTGCCCGGATAGCGCCTTGCTGTGCCGTACTCTATCTCGTATACCACATCTACCACATTGTCGAGAAACATACGGTCATGGGATACGACAACCACTGCCTTCGGGTACGACTTCAGATATCCCTCAAGCCACTCAATCGTCGTGACATCGAGGTGGTTGGTCGGCTCGTCCAAAAGCAGTATGTCAGGCTTTGACAAAAGCAGCTTTATGAATGCTATCTTGGTCTGCTGCCCTCCGGAAAAATCACGGATTGGCTTTTTGCGCTCATCATCTGAGAAGCCGAACTTGCGAATCATGACATCATATTCCTTCTCATAATAGTAGCCGCCATCGTCCTTGAAGGCCTCCTCCATCGCGGTATATCTGGCCACCTTTTCATCGGAATAATCATGCTCGAGCTCTGCCGCCGCGCGCGCAAGCTCTGCCTTTCGCTCGTCCATTTTCACGAAGCATTTGCGCACCTCCTGCTCGAGTGTCACATCAGGATCATCAAACGCAATCTGCTTCAAATAGCCTATCTCCGGGTTTCCTGCCTTTGCGATAAAGGCGCTCTCATCGCTGTCGAGCTTTTCCATCTCAACCTCGCCTGAAATGAGCTTTAAAAGTGTTGTCTTGCCACAGCCGTTTCTGCCGACTATCGCTATCTTTTCTGTGTTTCTGATTTCAAAATCTATACTATGCAAAATGACGTCGTCGCCAAATGCGACAGCGCCATTACTTATCTGGTAGAGCATATACTATCCTTTCATGCTTATGCCTGCTGCTTAATTGTTAGCCATAATGTAGTTGACAAACTGTGTGGCAGTACGTCCCGAAATGCCACCATGGCTGAGTTCCCACTTGTTTGCCTCCCTGCAAAGCTCCTCGTCTGAAAGTGTGCAGCCGCTCTTTCTCGCAAGCTCTGTTACGATGTTGAAGAACTCCTTCTGCGACGGCTTTGAGTAGCTGATCGTCACACCAAAACGGTTTACAAGTGACAGCTTCTCCTCAACTGTATCTGAGTGGTGCTTGTCATTGCTGTTGTCCTGGTCATTGCGGTCATTCCAGGTCTCCTTGATCAGGTGACGGCGGTTAGAGGTTGCATAAATCAGTATGTTGTCAGGCTTTGTCTCCACGCCACCCTCGATGACTGCCTTTAGGAACTTGTACTCAATCTCATGCTCCTCGAAGGAGAGATCGTCCATATATATGATAAATCTGTAGTTTCTGTTTTTGATTGCTGCGATAATTTTTGACAGATATTTGAACTGATGCTTGTATATCTCAATCATGCGCAGTCCATCGTCATAATACTGATTGACAATTGCCTTGATGCTTGTTGATTTTCCGGTTCCGCTGTCTCCGAAAAGCAGCACATTGTTGGCCTTTTTGCCCTGTACAAAGGCCTCTGTATTGTCTGTGAGCTTTTTCTTCTGGATTTCATAGCCGATCAGGTCATCGAGCATGACTGCATCCATATTGTTGATTGGCATGAACGAAAAGCCTCCGTCCAGATGCTCCTCAATTCTGAAGGCCTTGTTGAGACCAAACATGCCGACACCGTATGCCTTGTAAAAGCCTGTCACCACATCAAAGAACTCCTGCTCGTCCTTAGCTGCCTCAAGCTTCTTGCTAAGTGCCCTTACCTTCTCGCTGACATTATGATTGTACATAAGGTCTTTTTTCACAATGGCCCTGTAATTGCTGATCTGTGTGAAGCAGTCGATTCCGAGTGCTGACTCGATTGGCTTGAAATCATAATCGAAAAGCTTCTTAAAAATCCTGAAATCGTTTGCCACAAGCCCGTTTACACTGCCATCGCTGGCTCCGACCTTCTCACAGGTGATGGAAAATGGATTCTCACTCATCATAAGGAAGAAAGTGAGATAGTTGTGCCACAGATTGTCGTCAAAGCCATAGTCTGTTGCTACCTTTAGGATTCTCTTGACCTGTGTATTGATGTCGCGCACAAGCTCTGTCTTGTTGTACTCGCCCACCTCAAACTGCTCAAAGAGCTGGCCCAATTTATAAAGTATCTCGTCCTGAGATAAATCTCCGTACATAAGTAATTTTGATATTTCCTGATACATGGCTGTTCCTCCTGGTTTGCCTTGTTTTCGCTGCTAACAAATTATTATAAACACTGCGCCACGATTTTGCAAGAGCTTGTGTGCTTGGTATAGCGCAGGAGACGCAAAAAGGCGGAGCTAAAACTCCACCTTTATCGTTGTGCCACGCCCTACCTCACTGTCGAGCGTAAGCCCTGCATCATGCAGCTCCACTATATGCTTTACTATCGCAAGCCCAAGGCCTGTGCCGCCGGTCTCCTTCGAGCGGCTCTTATCTACTCTGTAGAAGCGCTCAAAGACGCGCTCCTGCTGATCCTTTGGGATGCCTATGCCGTTGTCCTCGACCGTAAGAACTGTCTTGCCACCTAGCTTGTGTACCGTCACATTTACGGTGCCGCCCTCATTGTTGTAGCGGATAGCATTCTGGCAGAGATTCTCAACGAGCTCTGTGAGAAGCTGCCTGTTACCTCGTACCATACAGTCAGTACCGTCAAAATTGAGTGCTACGTTTCTCTGCTCGGCATTCACCTGTAGATTTTCCATGCAGTCCTTGACCAGACCGTACAGATCAAGCTGTTCAAAGCCCTGCTGCGCCTCGCTGGAATCAAGCTCCGAGAGCTTTATGATATCATTGATCAAGGAAAGCAGGCGCTGTGCATTTCTTCTGATTTCAGTGGCAAAATGAATCTGCTGCTCCTTTTCGACCATGCCGTTTTCTATTAGCTCTGCGTAGCCGGAGATGGCTGTGAGCGGAGTCTTTAGCTCGTGTGACACATTGGCTGTGAAGTCCTGTCTGCTCTTTGCCGCGGCAAGCACGCCCTCATGCTGTATCCTTATCGCATTCATGAACGGCACGAGTTCCTTGTACTCTGTCTTTTTCTGGATAACAGAGGCCTGCTCCAGGTTGCCTGCGAGTGTCTCGATTGGCTTCATGAGCTTTCTGGTCAGGCTCTTGGCGAGAACCACACATATTCCAACTATGATAACCGTCACTATAAGCATGGCAGGTATACTGCTTGCAAACATGTTCCAGATACTTCTTGCTGCAATAGAGACACGCAGTACCGTTCCATCATTGAGCTTTATGGCATGATAGAAGGTATTGCTGTTCATGGTGGCTGATGTTCTCACGCTGTCTCCCGTACCTTTATCAAATGCTGATTCAACTTCTGGTCTATCACCATGATTTTCTAGTTTTTTCACATCATTTTGATTGTCATACAGCACTGTGCCGTCCTTGTCAATCCAGGTGACACGAATACCCTCCACGTCAATCTGCGGTATTTCATTTATATCCTGTTTTAGTATTCCGGTGCTTTCTATTGTCTCTGCCATGACCTGCAGGTCTTCCTTTACCTGCTTCTGAAAGAGGTAATAGTTGATTACTGTCATGGAAACCATAGTGGCAATTGCTACAAAAAGTGCTGTTGCTACCAGATAGTAATTAATCTTCTTTTTCATGCTGTACGCTCCGCTTATGTATATTAGAAATCATTATAACAGCTATTATTCTATAACATAGCCCACATTTCTGACTGTCTTTATCCTGCTGCCATAGTCACCCAGCTTGTGGCGGAGTGTCTTTATGTGCATGTCCACTGTACGTGTCTCGCCCTCAAAGTCAGTATCCCAGACGCTTCTCATGATGACCTCCCTGGTCATGACTATTCCCTGACTGCCCATCAGAAGCCTTAAAAGCTCGTACTCCTTATATGTAAGGTCAACCGGCTCATTGTTCACTGTAACCACATGGCGCTCATGGTCGATCACCAGATCATCCAGCTTTAAAAGCTTCGGCTCCTCCTTCGCTGTTCTCCTGAGCAGTGCCTTTACTCTTGTGATAAGCTCCATGATTGAGAAAGGCTTTTTGATGTAATCATCTGCGCCCCCGTCAAGCCCTTTTATCATATCCATCTCTGTGGTCTTGGCTGTGACCATTATAATAGGAATATCCTGTGTAGCCGGACGTTTTCTGAGCTTTCTCACGATATCGTAGCCACTCTCATCCGGAAGCATCACATCAAGCAGTATGAGGTCCGGTACGAGCTCATCCAGCTTCTTGTAAAATTCCTTTGCGTTTTCAAATGCACTGACGATGTAATTACTGTTTTTTAAAGCAATAGTCTCTATCTCACGTATGCTCTCATCGTCCTCTACAATATAAATAAGTGCCATAGCTTTCTCCATTTCAAAAAATCTTATGTAAAGTTTTTACCTGCTTTTTACTTTCGATTATACATTACTAATGTAAAACAGACGATGGTTTTATGTAAAATTTATGTAAAATCCATCGTCTGTATCAATTTCATTATTAAAGGGTAAAAATGTATCATCAATGCATGCCTGCATGCAATTCGATGTATACCTTTCATTGTGTATGATAATTAAATCATGATTTGCGAACCTTGTCATCAAGTGCAAACTCAACCCACTCAGCAATATTTGTCGCATGGTCTCCGATACGCTCAAAGTATTTTGCAACCATGAGAAGATCCTCTGCCTGCTCACCATCCTCCGGATGCTCCCTGATGAAATCAATAAGCTCCGCCTTTACCTTATCAAAAAGCTCATCAACCACATCATCCTGCTTCATCACTATGTGAGCCTTGTCATTGTTCTTCTCAACATACGCCTCGATTGCTCTGATAAGCATAAGCATTGTCTCTGAAGCCATGCTCTTGACATGTTCTATATTGACCCTGTATGGCTTGTCACTGCTCATCAAAATGGTCATCTCGCTGATATCGGCTGCGTGGTCTCCTATACGCTCCATATCAGTAACCATCTTCATCGCTGCAGAAATTGTTCTAAGGTCTCTTGCTACAGGCTGCTGCTGCATGAGCAGATTAAAGCACAGGCTCTCTATCTTTTTCTGCTCTCTGTCTATCTCTGAATCGCCCTCCATGATGGCTTTGGCGCTATCGGCATCCTGATGTATAAATGCCTCTATTGCTTTCTGGATTGACTCCTCAATCATGCTTCCCATGTGCATCATTTCTTCATTCAGCTTCTTAAGCTGCTCGTCGAATTTCGATCTCATTAACCAAACCTCCCTGTGATGTAATCCTCTGTTCTCTTGTCCTGTGGATATGAGAAAATCGTCTTTGTGTCACCAAACTCAACCATATCTCCCACAAGGAAGAAGGCTGTATCGTCTGACACACGCACTGCCTGCTGCATGTTATGTGTTACAACTACAACTGTGTACTTTTTCTTTAAATCCTCCATGAGCTCCTCTATCTTTGAAGTAGAGATAGGGTCAAGCGCTGATGTTGGCTCATCCATCAAAAGCACCTCAGGCTGTACGGCAAGCGCTCTCGCAATACACAGTCTCTGCTGCTGTCCACCCGAAAGTCCCATAGCAGATTTCTTTAATCTATCTTTAACTTCATTGAATATCGCAGCACCCTGAAGACTTTCCTCAACTATCTGGTCGAGTATCTTTTTATCCTTGATGCCATGCACTCTCGGGCCATATGCGATATTGTCATATATGCTCATCGGGAACGGATTCGGCTGCTGGAAAACCATGCCGACCTTTTTGCGAAGTACGGTTGTATCGACTGATGGTGCATATATATTCTCACCATCTATCTCTATGCTTCCCTCGATTCTGACGTTGTCAACCAGATCATTCATTCTGTTGATACACTTTAAAAATGTAGACTTACCACATCCTGACGGTCCGATCAGCGCTGTCACGCTGTTTTCTTTTATGTCCATATTGACACCATGCAGTGCATGATTCTGGCCATAGTACAGATTCAGGTCGCGAACCTGAATTTTGATTTTTTTCTCCATTTGTATCTCCTGCAACATGTAATAAATTTCTTGTCTTCGAGAATACATTATATGGATGCTTTGTAAAATGCTCTATCAGATGTATGTAAAATCTATGTCAAATTTTTACACACATAAATTATTCGAACTGTTTGTATTATTATTTGTATACACTATTTATACACTTTATAGTCGGCTTTATTAAAGTACTGTCTGGTTAAAGTATTGTATCTTTAATAATTAAAAGCTCATCCATTATCCTGTCTGCATCAATATTTGAGTAATTGATAATAAACTGATGCCTGTCCTCCTTTGGCTTGATCAGGTTGAAATGTGTAATCGCCTGAAGCTTTATACCTTTTTTCAATAGCAGCTCTTCAACTGTTTTGTCCGGAAGGTTCGTGTCAAACTGTATGATAAAATGCAGTCCGGAGTCATTTTCTATTACCCTGCATTCCTTTTCAGTGAAGCAGCCTTTTATGGACGAAAGCACGCTCTGGCGCTTTCTGCCGTAGTGCAGTCTCATCCTGTTTATGTGCTTTTCAAAATAGCCCTCGCTGATAAATCGTGCCAGCGTGTACTGCTCGAAGGTGGATACCGTACATGAGTAAAATGAAAGCCTCCTGTAAAACTCATTTGCCAGATGCTCCGGCAGCACCATGTAGCTGATTCGGATGGTGGATGTGAGAGACTTTGAAAATGTATTTATATAGATGACCTTTTCACACGCATCTATCGAGAGGATTGGCGGTATCGGGTGTCCGTTCATGCGAAACTCACTGTCATAATCATCCTCTATGATGTATCTGTCGCTGCTCTCGTTGGCCCATGCCAAAAGCTCATAGCGACGGTTCACTGGCATCGTGATTCCTGTCGGAAAATGGTGTGTCGGGCTGATATGTGCTATCTGCGCGTTCGCTTTCTTTATAAGCTCCACGCTGATGCCCTGCTCATCCATCTGCACCGGCAGGCATTTTGCATTGTTGCACTCGTATATCTGGCTGATTTTCTTATAGCCCGGATCCTCCACGCAGTATACCTTGTCCGTACCCAAAAGCTTCACAAGCAGACCGTACAGATACTCTGTTCCCGCTCCGACTATTATCTGGTCCGGGTCCACATTCATACCGCGAAACGATGACAGATGGCTTGCTATCGCTTCCCTAAGCTCTCTCACTCCGCCACACGGCGACACCGACAAAAGCTCCTGTTCCCTAAGGGAAATCGTCTCTCGCATGAGCTTTGCCCATATGGAAAACGGAAAGTTACCCGAGTCTGTCCTGTTTGATGAGAAGTCAAATATACTTTCATCCTGCTCAGGCGGCAGCTTTATGCTCAGCTCCTTATGCACCGGTGCCTTGATTACCCTGATATCTGACACATCGGCTATAAAATAGCCCCTCTTTGGTCTTGCAAACATATAGCCCTCGCCTATCAACTGGTCATATGCATTTTCAACTGTAATGGTACTAACTCCCAGATTCTTTGCGAGGGTACGTTTTGATGGCATTTTCTCCCCGGAGCTTAATTTTCCCTGTGATATATCGTTTTTGATGCACTCATACAGGCATTTGTAGAGTGGTCCGTCTGTTTTTGTGATGTCGTAGGTCAGCATTTTATTCACCGCTTTCTGGCATTTATATTTTCCTTATTTTGAACATTTTAATATTACCAGATGTGGCGTAATATTGCAACCATGATATGCGGCTGGTGTGAGCAAATGCATCGTGGCGGCGCAGGTGGCGAGTATACTCTCGTGTTCGCTACGCTTTGCTGCCAAGATACTGTAAGAATTATGCCTTATAGTTTTTCTATGCCAGACGAAACCGTCGCTACTCGCCCTCCATGGCTCGATAGCTCCTTGCCCCGGCTTCCATGCCGGTGCATTTCTGGTTTTCTTGAGCATAATTCAACAGTATCTAAGCAGCTCCGCTATGCGCTCCCACGAGAGTGTACTCGCCGCCTGCGCCACCGGAATGCATTTGCTCACACCTTGCTACTTCCGTCATATAAATTGACATAAAAGCAATACAAAAACAAAAGGAGATTTAACAAATGGAAAACAATAAGAATACTCAATACGAACTCAACAAAGGTCTTGCGCAGATGCTCAAGGGAGGTGTCATCATGGATGTCACTACTCCGGAGCAGGCCAGGATTGCAGAGGCTGCCGGTGCATGTGCTGTTATGGCGCTTGAGAGAATCCCTGCTGATATCAGAGCCGCAGGCGGTGTTTCGAGAATGAGCGATCCTAAGATGATTAAGGGCATTCAGGAGGCTGTCAGCATCCCTGTCATGGCAAAGTGCCGTATCGGTCACTTTGTGGAGGCACAGATACTTGAGGCTATCGAGATTGACTACATTGACGAGTCTGAGGTGCTTTCACCTGCTGATGATGTGTATCATATCAACAAGAGAGGTTTCAAGGTGCCTTTCGTATGTGGTGCAAGAGATCTCGGTGAGGCACTCCGCCGTATCAACGAGGGAGCTTCCATGATCCGTACAAAGGGTGAGCCCGGTACAGGTGATATCGTGCAGGCTGTCAGACATATGAGAAAGATGAATTCTGAGATTGCTAAGCTTACTTCCATGCGTGAGGACGAGCTTTTCGAAGCAGCTAAAAATCTTCAGGTGCCTTTCGAGCTGGTTAAATTCGTTCATGACAACGGCAAGCTTCCTGTTGTAAACTTTGCGGCCGGTGGTGTGGCTACGCCTGCCGATGCAGCTCTTATGATGCAGCTCGGTGCTGAGGGTGTGTTCGTCGGTTCAGGTATCTTCAAGTCAGGCGATCCTGCCAAGAGAGCTGCAGCTATCGTAAAGGCTGTGACAAACTTTACAGATGCAAAGCTCATCGCAGAGCTTTCTGAGGATCTCGGTGAGGCTATGGTCGGAATCAACGAGAGCGAGATTAAAATCATCATGGAGGAAAGAGGCAAATAAAATGAAATCAGGACTTAAGATTGGTGTTTTAGCTGTTCAGGGAGCGTTTATTGAGCACAAGCGGATGCTTGAATCTTTAGGCTGTGAATGTGTTGAGCTACGCCAAAAATCAGATATCTGTGATATAGACGGACTCGTGCTGCCGGGCGGTGAAAGCACTGTCCAGGGCAAGTTGCTACGCGAGCTTGATATGTTTGACGCGCTTAAGGGAAGAATCGCAAACGGACTTCCGGTGCTTGCAACCTGCGCCGGTCTTATACTTTTAGCTTCACATATCAGCAACGATGACAATGTATATTTCGGCACTCTGCCTGTCACTGTAAAAAGAAATGCCTACGGTAGGCAGCTTGGAAGCTTTGAGGCCACAGCAAGGTTTGACAATAGCTTTGACTTTACAATGACATTTATCAGGGCACCATATGTGGAAGCTATTGATGCTTCAGCAAAGAATGATGTTCGTGTACTCGCAGAGTATGACGGCAAAATTGTCGGTGTACAGTATAAGAACCAGATTGGGCTGGCTTTCCATCCGGAGCTTGATGATGATACACGGATTCATGAGAGGTTTTTGGAGATGATATCTGCAAATTAAATCACGTCTACAGTCTGAGGCCGGGGCAGATGCCCCGGATTTTTATACCGACTTTTTGTGGTAAAATATAAAATGCATTTTTTTTAATATATGGTATAATAAAATAGTAGAGTGAAGATTATTTTTTAAGGAGGGGTAGCATATGCCAAAAGCTATGTATAATCTTATTGGACAATACATTGAAGAAATCAAAAAAATTTATGGTTCACATGTCAGACAGATTATTTTATATGGTTCGTATGCCAGAGGCGATTTCAGACCCGACTCAGATATAGATATTATGATTTTGGTTGATATGTCAGATACTGAACTTAAATCTTATGGTGAAAAGCTTTCCTATATGACATATGACTTTAATTTGGATCATGACATTGACATAAAACCAATTGCTAAAAGTGAAGAGATTTTTAATAAATGGGTAGTAAATTATCCATTTTATTCAAATATTCATAAAGAGGGGGTTATACTATATGGAGCAGCATGATGTAGAAATTGGTACAAGAAGAGATCTTGTTCTATATAGAATTGAAACCTCAAAGAATGACTTAAAATCCGCAAAGGTGCTATTGTCTATTGATGATTATAAAGGTGCTAATAACAGAGCCTATTATGCAATTTTTCATGCTATAAATGCAGTGCATGCTATCAGTGGAAAAGCATATAAGAGACACAAGGATGCAATAGCTAATTTTAATAAAGACTATGTTAAAACAGAAATTTTTCCCAGAGAGATAGGAAGAAAAATTGGAATGGCAGAAGAAATTCGTCATGCAAGCGATTATGATGATTTTTATATTGCAAGCAGAGAAGAGGCAGAGCGACAAATTACAGTTGCAGAAGAATTTATAAATCTTGTCGAAAAATATTGTGAGAAACAGCTCGATTAAAGGCCGGGGCAGATGTCCCGGCTTTTTTTATACTGACTTTTTGTGTAAAATATAAAATGCATTTTTTTTAAGATAATGGTATAATAAAAACATAAAGCGAAAGGGGAACAACAGTATGGGTATATATTTCAATCCAAGCAACGACAGCTTCAGAAAAGACCGAAATTATAAGATATATGTTGATAAAACAGAGCTGCTTAATTACACAAATGAATGGCTTGGTACACCCAGAAACTGCATTGCTGTCAGTCATGCCCGCAGATTTGGCAAATCACATGCGGCAGGGATGATAGATGCATATTATAGTCTTGGATGTGATTCTACTGATATATTTGCCGGTACCAGGATTGAAACATATTCCGATTATAAAAAACATATGAATAAATATAATGTTATTCATGTTGATGTTTCTACCTTTTGGGATTCATATAAAGATACTCTGATAGAAAAAATACAGGAATATATTTATAAAGATTTCAGGCGTGAATTTGGAAATAAGCTGAATTATGATGATAGTCTGAGCTATAATCTGATGGTGATTTATAAAGAAACAGGGATTCCTTTTGTGATAATAGTTGATGAATGGGATTGTGTTATCCGTAACAGCAAGGAAGAAGAGCTTGTTCACAAATATCTACAGTTTTTACATTCATTATTCAAGTCGGAGGAGTCAAAATCATTTTTGGCACTAGCTTATATTACCGGAATTTTGCCGATTAAAAAGATAAAGGATGAGTCTGCCCTGAATAATTTTACCGAATTCACCATGATTGATTCATATCCTATCACACAATTTTTTGGATTTACGGAAGATGAAGTGAAGGAACTATGCGAGCAGTTTCAACTGAATATGGATAATACGAAGGCTTGGTACAATGGTTATTTGATTAACGGACTTCATATGTACAATCCAAATTCTGTTTCTATGGCAATAGAGCGGCACAGATTTGATTCATATTGGAAAAATACATCTTCATTTGCCTCCATAAATACATTTATTACAATGAATTATGATGGCTTAAAGGATGATATCATGACAATGTTATCAGATGGCAGGGTTTACGTGAATACAGATACCTTTCAGAATGATTTTGTATCCATTTCATCTAAGGATGAAGCCCTCACAGCTTTAATTCATTTGGGATATTTAGGATATGACATAGATGAAAAAAATGCGTTTGTTCCAAATTTTGAGGTAAAAAAAGCATATCAGGCTGCACTTTGTACAAGTGGATGGAGTAAAGTAGCGGATTCGATTGCAAGATGTGATGAACTTTTACAGGCAACAATAAACTGTAACAGCGAAAAAGTAGCCGAGCTCATTGAAAAAGCACATGAAGCCTACACATCTGTGCTTAAATATAATGACGAAAATTCACTGAGCTGCGTGTTATCTATGGCATATTTTACAGCACCTGCATATTATAACGTTGTTAGGGAAATGCCATCAGGCAAAGGCTTTGCTGATTTTGTTTTTATACCGAGGCTAAATGCTGGAGAAAGACCTGCAATGATTATTGAGCTTAAGTATAATCAGTCGGCAGATAGTGCAATAAGGCAGATAAAGGAAAAACGTTATCATGGAGCCTTAAAGGAATATTCCGGTAAGGTACTGCTTGTCGGAATAAACTATGCTACTGATGGCGAGAACAAGAAGCATCACAGTTGCCTTATTGAGCAACTAGTCTGAAATAGTAGTGTAAAGGCCGGGGCATTTGCCCCGGCCTTTGTTAAAAGCTTAAAACTCCAAAGTCACCTTAAAAAGATCACCATCCACAGTCAGCTCCAAAGTACCATTCATGAGCTTCATGAGACTTTCTGCAATAGACAGTCCAAGCCCGCTTCCCTCGGTATTTCGTGAGCTGTCACCACGGACAAAACGCTCCTTGAGCTCATCGCTTGAAATATTAAGCGGTGTAGCTGATACATTCTTGAAGGTTATGATAGCTCCGCCATCCTTTGGGATGATATCAATGTACACTCTCGTGCCCGTCTGGGCGTATTTGTTGATGTTGTTCATCAGATTATCAAACACTCTCCACAGATGTCGTCCGTCTGCATGAATCATGACAGGCGTAACGTCATTTTTGATAATTAAATCAAGATTATTTTTCTCGAATTTTTCTTTGTATTCTCCAGCCACCTGTGACAGCATAACAGCCGCATCCAGTTCCTCCAGTTCTACATTTATGCTGCCCGTAGATGCCTTTGACGCTTCGAGTAAATCCTGAATTAATTTTTTCAAACGTGATGACTGTCTGTCGAGAACGTCAAGATATTCGCGTACCTTCTCGTTATCTATGTCCTCCTTCTGCAACAGGTCCACATAATTGATAATCGAGGTGAGCGGTGTCTTGATATCATGCGACACATTTGTGATGAGCTCCGTCCTGAAGCGCTCGCTCTTCATTTTTTCAGAGACCGCCGCCTCTATTCCATTGCTCACATTATTCAAATCCTCTCCATGCTTTCTGAAAAACAGCATGAGTTTTGACGTATCAACCGGCTGTGAAAAATCACCGTTTGCTATTGCCTTTGCGGCGCATCTTATCCTGTCATACTGCATGATAAATGTGATAAGCAGCACAAGCTCTATAAGCTTTACAATGAAGCCAAAGCCTATAAGCTCAAGCAGACATAAAAGGCCAAATGCCAGCATACTGATCAAAAACAGCGGTACATTTCTTTCTATCCATGAAAAGCCGTATCTGATTGGAGCAAATACCATCCTGCATAGCTTTTTGACAGGCTTTAAGAAAAATCTAACAACATAGTAGCACAATGTATGCTTCCAGAACTCATGTGCCCTGATTCTTACGTATGTTGTCAGGATTGCTTCAAGCGAAACCATGGTTGCCGCCAGACAAATGAGTGCCACCACCGGAAGCTGCTTTATAAGCAAAAAGCCTGCCGGAAATACCATAAAGTCTGCAAACATTGTCACTCCAAGCATCACCTCATACGGCAGCCTGTCATATAATCGTAATTTAATTTCTTCCGAATCCTCACGTTTTCCGGCAACTGTCAGCAGATACCCCGCTGTAATCACAAAACCAAGTATAAATATGACAAACAATACACTTAAATGAGCCTCTGTAAATTCCATGACGTCAAGTAAGCTGTCTGCCTGATTGAAGTAATCGCCCTTTTCCTGAAGCTGCTCAGGCAGCTTTGCATACACATAATAGTACTCAGGCTTATCTTCTGTTGAGGTATATGGATAATACACAAATCCTGTATCTGATATATTAAATGTATCCGGTAAAAGCTCATAGCTCTCATTCACCTGCTCCACCACTTTTATGATTTCATAACGGTCATAATAAATATCCTCATCATAATCGTAGTAAGAGCCGTCACTATCAAAGTACGAATCGCTGTCTTCACTCAGATTCATGCCACACTTTATATGATTTCCTTTTTCATCATAGCACTTTACATTTTTCCACTCGGCAAAGCCTGTAATATCGAGTGACTGGCCTGTAAACATCTCCTCGTAGGCAAAGTAATTATTTCCATTCTCATCGGTTTTCTCAACTGCCTTATATAAGCCAAGCGAGCTGTTATCGTTAGAGCCTGTCATCACCCTCACCTTTGGAATGACATAAGCGGTACCATCATTCAGGCACAGATAAAAGAGCCCATTTGTCTTGGAATACATGATTGAGCTGATTCTCTCACTGTTCATATTGTTTGATGCATCGTCTGACTCTTCATAGCTGCCGCTCATTGCATCCCACAGATATGATAGCCTGTGCCACTTTAAGTTCTTTGCCTTGTAGCTAAAAATATAATCCGGATTTGATATTTCATCCACACTTGAATACACCTTTGCTGCATCAGATTTTACATCTACCTTGTCCTCTGATGTTTCATTGCTCTTTACCACTGCGGCCTGCAGATTGGTATCATTAGTCATCTGCGAAAATGCATCCTCATCACCGGATTCATAATTGTACACCATCTGTCTGCTATAGGCTCCTGCAATATTCGCATGAATTTCATCCCTTAGCTGTGCTGTGCTTTGATAATTGTTTGTGTACACTGCAACTAACGTTGTTACAACAAGCCCTGCCGCCATGACCGAGCATACTATAAATGCCGCCAGCTTAAGCCACAGATTTCTTGATATTTTTTTCATATCATTCACCTTCCATTTTATAGTGCTTCACCTGACAAAGCTGTATCAAGCACGCACCTATTCAGCGTCAATTTTGTATCCGCGACCCCAGATGACCTTTAGGTATCTTGGCTCAGCCGGATTTATCTCCACTTTTTCTCTGAGATGACGGATATGTACCGCCACCGTGTTTTCTGTCCCGTATGGCTCATCCTTCCAGACCTTTGCATATATCTGATTCGGCGAATATACCTCGCCCGGATGCTCCATGAGAAGCTTCAAAATATCGTACTCTGTACGTGTGAGATTTGCTGCCTCGCCATCGACTGTCACCGTCTTTGATTTGTCATCCAGCTCAATTCCGCCGATTACCAGCTTTCCTACGCTTGTATTGCCTGCGCCGAGAAGCATGTATCTCCTGATCTGCGACTTTACCCTCGCCTGCAGCTCTACCGGGTTAAACGGCTTCGTCACATAGTCATCTGCTCCGACCGTGAGCCCGAGTACCTTGTCAGTGTCCTCACTTTTGGCAGTGAGCAGTATGACCGGCACATTAGAGATTTTTCTGATTTCCACCATCGCCTCTATGCCGTCCATGACAGGCATCATAATGTCCATCAGGACAAGCTGCACATCATTGTGCTTTACTATATCGAGCGCCTCCATGCCGTTTCGTGCCGGGATTACCTCGTAGCCATCGCTGGTTAAATAAATGCTGATTGCCGATACAATGTCTTTTTCATCATCACATACTAATACTTTATACATAATTGCCTCCGGAAGTTTTATGTTGGTCTTATTGTATCAATTGTAACATTAAAATCCAATTATGTAACATATTAAGATTTGTTTAAGAAAAAATCTTTATGAAAGTGAAAAGGAATCAAAAAAGCAACTAAAAAAGAAGCTGCGATTTACTGATATCAAATCGAAGCTTCTTCTATTAGTTAGTTTATTTATTATATTCGTTTATTTATTATATTCGTTTACTTATTATTAGCCTGTTTATATGTTTTACCAATATTGCTGTGCCGGACTTACTTCGCCTGGAATTTCTTTGCCAGCACCTTTGTCAGGATGTTGATTAAGAATACAATTACGAGAAGCACAACCGCAATTCCAAATGCCTGGTCGAATTTTCCTTCACTTGTCGCTGCAAGGTAGAGCTTGATGGTAAGTGTTCCACCTGACTGCATTATCTTTGAGAAATAACCGCTGGCAACCTTTGGAAGCATTCCTGCACTTCCTGCCGTAAAAAGGAGTGCTGCTGACTCACCTACTATTCGGCCGATTGCAAGGATAACACCTGTGATGATTCCCGGCATGGCTGATGGCAACAGGATGGTGCGGATGGTGTGCCATTTTCCGGCTCCAAGTCCGACTGCTCCGTGTCTGTAGCTGTCCGGTACAGTTTTAAGCGCCTCCTGTGTATTTCTTGTGATGAGAGGCAGCACCATGAGTGTCAGTGTCAGTGAACCTGTCAGGATACTGTAGCCAAAGCCTATTGTCTGTCCAAAGAACATCATTCCGAAGAGACCGAAGATGATTGACGGTATTCCTGCAAGTGTCTCTGTGGCAAACTCTATTGTGGATACGAGCTTACCCGGCTTTGCATACTCATTCAAGTACACGGCTGCTCCCACTCCGACAGGAGTTGCTATGAGCATGGTGATAATTATGATGTAAAGTGTATTGAGCAGGTTTCCCGCTATTCCGACAGTGCCTCTTAAGACGGATGTCTCGCTGGTCAGAAACTGCCAGTTTACCTGGCCGATTCCCCTGACAAATACATATATGATGATTCCCGCAAGCAGCACTACCGATAATGCCGCACACAGATATATGAAAAAGTATACTACATCATCGCCTATTCTACGGCGTTTTCCATTTATACTAGTCATTTTCCACAGCTCCTTTCTTTTTGAGTTTCATAAGGGTGAGATTGATTATCATGATAAACACAAAAAGCACAAGACCTACTGAGAAAAGCACCTGTCTGTGAAGTCCGCTGGCGTATCCCATCTCGCTGACGAGCTGTGTGGTAAGGAAACGCACTGAGTTGAACGGAAGTGGAAAGCTTACCGTTCCACCGGCTACCATGTTGATAGCCATCGCTTCTCCAAGCGCACGACCTATTCCGAGCACAATTCCTGTCATGATTCCTGACTTTGCTGCAGGAACCGTCACTTTAAATATTGTCTGTATCTTTGTTGCTCCAAGAGCAAGGGATGCCGCTCTCATCTGCTGCGGTACTGCCTGTATTGATGATACGCTCATGTTGATTACCGTGGGAAGAATCATGATTGCAAGCACTATGATTGCTGCAAACAGATTTGATCCGCCGGTAAACTGATGTGTTGCTGAGTTTGCAAAAATATGTTTCTCCAGCTTGTATAATACCGGATTAAGTATCATAAGTCCCAAAAGTCCATAGATTACTGATGGAATGGCTGCAAGCAGCTCTACTGCCGGCTGCACTACCGCTGAGAGCTTTTTGTTTGACACCTCAGTGAGAAATACTGCCGTAAGAAGAGCAATCGGTACTCCTATGAGTATAGATACTGCTGTTCCTATGATGGATGTGAGGATTATGTACAATATTCCGTAGCTTGGGTCTGCCGCTGTCGGTGCCCATTTTGTTCCAAATAAAAGATTTAACACTCCGACCTTAAAAAATGCCGGTGCACCTTTGAGGAACATATAAATTGTTATTGATAATACTGCGAATATTGCCACAACCGCACATACCGTGAATATTATTTTGGCAACATTCTCTACTATGGATTTATGTTTCATTTGATACTCCTTGTTTCAAAAAGTTCCCCAGGAAACCTTATGACCGGTAATTTCTACTGAGGGAGGATAAGGCCTACCTTCTTGATTACTGCCTGTCCCTCATCTGAGTTTACATAGTCAAACCAAGCTTTAACAATATCGTTCTGCTCGTCAATCTTGCCCTTTGTAGCCATTACGAATGGACGAGAAAGGAGATATTTGCCTGCTACAATGTTTTCCTCTGTTGCCTCTACTCCGTCAATTTTCATTGCTGTTACTGTATCATCAAGCACGTCAAGTGAAACATATCCGATTGATCCCGGTGTTGAGCCTACCTTTGCAAGAACTGCTCCTGTTGAGTCAAGCTCCTGAGCATATTTGCACTGATCCTTTACATCAAGAAGCTCCTCGAAGGCTCCTCTTGTTCCTGAAGCTGCCTCACGGCCGATTGCTACGATTGCCTCATCTTTTCCACCAAGGTCTTTCCAGTTTGAAATCTCACCTGTGTAGATTTTCTTTAAGTCATCTGATGTAAGCTCTGTTACTGAGTTGTCCTTGTCTGTGATTACTGCGATTCCGTCGATTGCTACGATGTTTTCCTCAACGCCGTTTGCTTTCTCATCATCTGTAAGTGCTCTCGATGAATCTCCGATATCTACGCTTCCTGCTGTTACCGACTCGATTCCTGAACCTGAGCCTGTATACTCAACTGTTACTGTCACTCCAGGGTTCTTCTCCATGAATGACTCCTTGAGTGCCTCACAAAGCTTCTCCATTGAAGTACTTCCTGCAAGTGAAAGTGAACCGCTTAAGTTCTCATTTGATGTGCCTTCATCTGCGCTCTTATCTGCGCTTGTATCTGCATTGCTATCTGCTCCGTCTGAGCTTGAGCCACATCCTGTAAATGCTGCTGTCATCATTGTTGCAGCAGTTGCTAAAACTAAAAGCTTTTTCATACGATTTTTCATTTTAATTTCCTCTTTCATTTTTTTCTTGAATTTATTTCTTTGTTTGTTACAACTGATATAGTAACGTGGAAATGTAAAATGCAAAATCATTAGTGTGTAAAATGCATGTAAAAAAAATATTTTTTGTGTACAGGTCATTTATCTTCAAAAGTGGAGAATATAATCTCCATTTAATATACTAACATGTCTACCTTAAATGAACTTAAAAAATCCGACGCAGTTTAAAAGCGTCGGATTTTTGCCTATGCATTATTGTCTTGTATGAATAATATAAACTATGCATTATTACTTTCTATGAATGAAATAAACTCAGCCGCATTTCTCGGTTTTGAGAAATAATAGCCCTGGATATAATCTATTCCAAGCTCATCAAGCTTTGCAAACTGCTCCTTCTCCTCAATTCCCTCAGAAACAATCTCAAGCTTTAGCTTTTGAATCATGCCCATTGCGGCATCCATAACAGGCTTGCCCTTTCCGTTGTCGAAATATGCATTTGTCATGCCTCTGTCAAACTTGACAATGTCAATCGGCATATCAACAATATAGTTTAAATTTGACTGACCTGTGCCGAAATCATCCAGCGCAAACCTCACTCCCACCTTGCGAAGGGCATTCATATTATCAAGCAGTATCTTTTTTTCAGTGATAGATGCAGACTCTGTAATCTCAAGCACAATATCATTTGCATCTACATGATATTTCTCCATAATTGCAATAAAATCCTGTGCTAAATGGTCATATGCACACTGCACCACCGACAGATTGCATTCAATATACTCAAGTCCCATCGCATGTATATCATGCTGTACAATAAATCTGCACACCATCTCGAACACGCGCTCTCCAAGCCGTAAAATGAGTCCACGCTTCTCGGCTACAGCGATAAATCTGCCCGGAGGTATTATATTTCCCTCGCGCGACCTTATTCTGACAAGCGCCTCCGCAGATGTAAATTTATGCGTTTTAGTGTTATAAATAGGCTGATAAAATACCTCAACACGGTTATCACGCAACGCCTCTATTATCTTATTCTCAACCGAATTTTCATCATATATGTGCTCGATAACCTCATTATTTATGAGCATCACGCCACGCCCTGTAAACTCAGCTCTGTTACGCTTTGCATATTGAAAAAGCCCCAGTATATCCGATGGTCTCCGCACAAGCTCAGTGGAGCTTAGATAATATATCTCCCCAAAGAGCATAGTCATATTTTCCTTACCCCATGGCTTGTCAAACCTGCGTTCCAATATTCCGATTGTTTTTTCTGCGCAATCAGCATTCTCAAAAACCAGCAGATACTCATTTGCCGAGCTTCTAAAAACATAATTATCGGGTAAATTTTTTATAAATGAAACAACCTCGAAAAAAATACTTTTTTCCATCTCGCTTGAGAAAAAATCATTTCCATTGCCTCCATAGCGAATACACACTATCGATACATCCTTATCCTGTCCGTATGCCTCCTTCATATATTCAAAAAAAGCATTGAGATTGAAAAAGCCGGTATCCCTGTCAATATTTGCCATCGGATTTTCAAGCATAATAAAAATGATAAGCACACCTATCATACTCGCAAAGCCGACAATCAATATTTTATTATTCAAAAACTGGATAACCGCCGCCGAGAACATCAGAGTCACCCAGACCTGCATGCTCTTTCTTCTTCTCAGGTTTATAACCTGACTATATTTTTTTGTCAGCAATAAAATAAGCCCCAGCAGAGTTACTGTTACTGCATATGTTATAATAACTGCCGGACCATATGTATAGACTATATTATCGGAATCAAAAATTTTAACCGGCACAGACATTATCAGAATGTCCATTATAATTCCAAATATCCACAGCCTCTTTCTCCATTTGCACTCAAGCTCTTTTTTCCTGAAAATATCCACGCATATATACCAGAAGGCCACCATGGCAACCCATGTAACCGTCCATAGATATAATTTGCAAATAATATTTATAGCTGTGAGAGGATATACGGCTCTTTTTTCAATTGCAACTAGTGAAAAAATATCGAAAAAAAGTGACAGCATGCCTGCAATCCATACCTCAACAAATGCCCGCGATGTGTGTAATATAATCTTTTTCTGCGAAACATAAAAATACATTATAACGAACATCACCGCTATGGCACACATTTGTGCAACAATATTCATATCCCCTATTTCCTGTCCCTTTCTTAAAGCAAGCCAATACACTAGTACTATTTTACCGCCATTCTATCCATAAAGCAATATATTACTTTGATTTCCAAAGAACAAAATAAACAGTAATAAAAAAACACGCTATGCGCGTGTCCCAAAATAAAATAGATAGTGACTGTCCAAACAGATATCAATAAATAAGTCGGCGTGACAAGATTCGAACTTGCGACCTCTACGTCCCGAACGTAGCGCTCTACCAAACTGAGCCACACGCCGTCTGCAATTCGTTTTGCAACTACTAAATAATATCACAACGTAATAATTTTGTCTACCCCATAATATATATTTATGGTATGATTTATGCAGTAAAATATGATAATAATTTACACAGTTGTACCCAGCCTAACAACATGGTATGAAAATCATAAGGAGAAAACCATGACAAATCAGACAAATCACACAAATCACATAAATAAAACTGCTATAATAACCGGAGCTTCACGCGGTATCGGTGCCGCCATTGCCAAAAAGCTGGCTTCCTGTGGCTATAACCTCTCACTTTGCTGCCGCAATTCATCTGACAGGCTAAAGGCACTGGCTGATGAGCTTCACTGTGCATACGGAATTGAGGTGCTATGCTACACCGGAAATGTAGGAGACTTTTTCTTTGCCAAGGATATGGTTACGAATACCATTTCCCATTTTGGCCATATAGATGTGCTCATTAACAATGCCGGCATATCGCATATCGGGCTACTGAGCGACATGACACCGGAGGAATGGAACAATATCGTGGCGATAAATCTGACCGGTGTTTTCAACTTTACAAAGCTCGTCACCCCTTATATGGTTGCCGATAAATGTGGACGCATACTACAGATTTCATCTGTCTGGGGCAATGTCGGAGCCTCCTGTGAGGTGGCATACTCAGCCTGCAAGGGCGGTATAAATGCATTTACCAAGGCACTCGGCAAGGAGCTTGCGCCATCGCATATTCCGGTAAATGCCATAGCCTGCGGTGTCATAGATACCGATATGAACCGCTGCTTTGATGAGACAGAACGCGCTGAGCTTGCCGACGAAATCCCTGTCGGACGCTTTGCCACAGCTGATGAGGTCGCAGATATGGCTTACTCCGTCATCACTGCACCTGATTACCTCACAGGACAGATAATCACTTTTGATGGTGGCTGGATTTAAACCTGTAATTTTAATTTTTCCATTTTTTTCGTATTTTTCAGATATTTGTTGTCTTTTACAATTATTGTGTTACAATTTATTTATGAGTAAAACAAATAACTTTCTATTAGAAAAGCAACTTGCAACCATTAGTACAACTGTACCTGACAGGCTTGATTACCTGATGAAGCTCAATAGTTTGACCAATGTGGCTCTTTCGGAAATCATGTGCTGTGCAGAATCAACGATTTCAGGCTACAGGACAGGCCGTAGAGTGCCTGACATTTTTGTCATTTGCCATTTAAGTACAATTTTTGGTGTCACACCGAATTATTTTCTTGGATTCACAGACGAAATTTGTCCAACTCACAACTGATTATGTGATATATACAAGGCCTTCCGGTATCACTTCGCAAAATCACCGGCTGCTGCAACTGTCACATAAAATATATTGAAAAATGAAAGGGGGAAATGTTACTGGCTAAGCCAAAACCGTAACAAAAAACAGCCCGGTGCACATATCACAATGTGTGCCGGGCTGCAGATTTTATTGTTATTCTGCCACAAGTATTATCGTGGTTCTCGCAGGAACTCTTATGGTGTTGACACCCAAAAGCTCTGTCTTTGCCGTGAAGTCCTCTCCGTCAAAATACTCTGCATTGGTGTTGGTGTCCACATGCCAGTGTTTTCCGTTCGGAAGCACCGGAAGCTGCATCACAAGCGGCTCCCAATATGCATTCATGCAATAGAATACAATATCATCCTCTGTGTCCTCCTCATTTCTTCCGGCATACATGATGCCGATGAGCTTTGTCTTGTAATCAGTCGAGGCATTGAACGGTGTACCGTTGTGCACACTGATTTCCGGGAACTGGCAGGATGAAGGCTTTGTCATCTTTCTGAGTATAGGATGCTCTTTCCTGAACTGGATCATATGACGCACGAAATCATGGATTTCCTTGAATTCCTCAAGCCTGCTCCAGTCGAGCCATGAGATGATATTGTCCTGACAATACGCATTGTTGTTTCCAAACTGGGTGTTACAGAACTCATCGCCCGCAAAAAACATTGCCGGGCCACGGCTGCACAAAAGTGCTGCAAATGCATTCTTTATAAGGCGCCTTCTTAGTCCGTTTACATTTGGATCGTCCGTCTCACCCTCTGCGCCACAGTTCCAGCTATGTCCGTTGTTGTCTCCGTCTGTGTTATTCCAGCCGTTTTTCTCATTGTGCTTTTCATTGTATGAGTAAAGATCATACAGCGTAAAGCCATCATGACAGGTCATGAAATTGACTGATGCCTTGTGTCCTCTGCTCTCCGGGCTGTAAAGGTCGCGTGAGCCGGTGATACGTGTGATGGCATTTCCCGCCATACCGTCATCGCCCTTTAAAAAGCTTCTCATGTCATCCCTGTATCTGCCGTTCCACTCAGCCCATCTGTTCCATGACGGGAAACTTCCCACCTGATACAGTCCGCCTGCATCCCAGGCCTCTGCGATGAGCTTCATCTTGCCAAGCACCGGGTCAAATGCCAGCGACTCAAGAATCGGCGGATTGGCCATAGGTGCACCGTTTTGATCTCTTCCGAGAATGGAAGCCAGGTCAAATCTGAAGCCATCCACTCTGTACTCAATGGCCCAGTGTCTCAGACAGTCTATGATAAAACTGCGCACAACAGGATGATTACAGTTCATAACGTTTCCACAGCCACTGAAATTGTAGTAGTGTGCATCCGGTGTAAGCATATAGTACACGTTATTGTCTATTCCCTTGAAGGAGAAGCACGGTCCCATCTCATTTCCCTCAGCGGTATGGTTGAACACCACATCAAGAATGACCTCTATGCCATTTTCCTTTAAAGCCTTTATCAGCGATTTCAGCTCGTCTCCCTCGTGGTTGTGCTCCTCGTTGAAGGCATAGCTGGTATTCGGTGCAAAAAATGATACTGTGTTGTAGCCCCAGTAATTGTAAAGCTGCACACCATCGACCACTCTCGCGCTCTCCATCTCATCAAACTCAAAAATCGGCATTAGCTCCACTGCATTTATTCCCAGGTCCTTAAGATACGGAATCTTATCCTTCAAACCGGCAAATGTTCCCGGTGCGCTGACTCCAGAGGACTTATCCTTTGTATAGCCCCTCACATGTGTCTCATAAATCACAAGGTCCTCAAAGGGTTGCTCAAGCTGCTTTATGTTGCCCCAGTCAAAGCTGCTTTTTACAACTCTGGCTCTATACTCAAAATCCTTGCCTCCCTCCGGCTTTTCTCCCCATTTTCGCTGTCCGGTGACCGCTCTGGAATATGGGTCTAAAAGGACATTTTCCTCGTTAAACAAAAGTCCCTTTGCCGGCTCATATGGTCCATCAAACGAAAATGCATACTCAAATTCATCCGGCTTTATATCAAAAACAAGCATGGAGTAGGTATCTCCTATCCTATATGAATCAGGAAACGGAATCCTCGCATACGGCTTTGATGCCTGTGGCTTGAACAATAAAAGAGTGCACCTTGTTGCTCCATGGGAATTGATGGTAAAGCTCACTCCGTTCGATGCCACGCACGCTCCGTACATTCTGAAAAAGCCCGGACGTATCTTAAATCCCTCTACCACATCAAGCGGCAGCAGGCCTGTATTTACTACATCCTCATGCTTTTCTTCTTTACTGCGCTCTCTCCACATATACATATTGCTCTTTGCTCCCTTACTATATTTGTATGATGGTACATGCTATTTGTTGCATGACTGCTTTTTATCTTAATTCGTTAAAAAATCGTAACTGTTCAGTACCTTCACAGTTGCAAAATCTGCTATTAATTTACATGCAGCTTTCCAAGCCCATCAATCTCTATATTACTACAATTTTGTGAATATGTGTTCATTAAATTGCATATCTCCTGAGCTTTTTCGCCCGAAGCCACTGTCGGCCTGAAATCATTGTATGAGCTTACGCTGCTTAAGGTGCATGGAATAATCTGAGCATCTATGCCCGGCTGCAATTCACCATTTATCAAAGTAAATGCCTGCTGATAAATCGCCGTGTTCTTGTCTGCCGGATTTTTATTGCCTCCGAAGCAGAAATTTCCAAGACTGTAGCATATCATTTTGCCGTTATAGACCTCCATCCCCTGCAGTACATGAGGGTGGTTTCCGACTACCAGGTCTGCTCCCCAATCGATGATACGATGTGCTGCCGCCTGCTGATAGTCATTAGGGTAATGGTCACCCTCTATGCCCCAGTGACAGCATGCTATAACGATTGCCGCTCCCTGTTCACGAAGCTGCGCTATACCGTTTTGGATATATGCCTCGCGGTCACCGTTTTGTGACAAAAGGCTGACCGACACTATTCCAATCCTTGTCCCATCAGCAGTCTCGTAAATACCGGTATGATCATTGAAGCCATATACTATCCCGGCATTGTCGAGCACATTTCTCGTATCGTCAAGTCCCTGCTGTCCATAGTCGTATGTGTGATTGTTTCCAAGACTGCAGGCCTCGATGGAGCTGCCCGTCATAATTCCAATGTACTCAGGCTTTCCCTTAAGGTTCCAGCGCTTTTCTACGCGCTCCGTTGCATCCGATAGCACACACTCCAGATTGATGAGTGTCATATCGTCAGCCTCAAAAATATCTCTCACACCGCCGAAAAAGTAGTCCTGTCCCTTTGAGTCATAATAAGAATTAAAGCTGCCGTCATAGCTTTGCTCCTGATTGTTGCCGAGTGTACAGTCTCCTGTAGCCGTAATCACTATGGTTGACATCTGTGGCTGCTGTGTATCCGCTTCTGTTGCTGCATCAGACTGTGTACTCTCTGTGCCTTCTGCCGTACTGTCAACTGCGTTATCCTCTGCTTTTCCGGTATCCGATGTGTCTCTAACTACATCAACGCCATTCCGGTTAGCGGCTTCCTTTATATTATCTCCAATATATTCTTTTCCTATGAGTGCTCCCGCCATAATGATGCATAAAACCAAAAGCACACATAATAGAATTTTTAATTCCTTGTTTTTCATAGTTCTCCTCATATGTAATCTTATACTGTGTTATATTTGAAAAGGCTTTATTCAGAATCACCACACACCCTTAAAATATCAACCGTGTGCGCACTTGCTCCCATCAGGTCTGCTCTCTCACATGTTGAAAGATGATACTGTACAAACATATCAAACTCTTCCTCGTCAAGAGCATTCAAAAATGGCCTGATATAATTTGCCGCGCCATCGGCTGCTATTATCTTTTCGCGTGTAAGGGCTGCCTGTGCATTTAATGCCTCTATATCTTCTAATCGTACAAAACTGTACAAATCATTAGCTTTTTCTGTACAATGGAAGCTCTCATCTAGCATTCCGCCCTCTATGCCCTCTTTTATATGCTTCTCCTTTATGGCATAGGTTATCACGCTGTACTCATTCATAATGTATGCTACAAGTATGTAACCGCCCGGTTTTGTCACCCTTTTTGCCTCATTCAATGCGGCAAGCTTTTCCTCCGCCGACTTCAGATGATACATCGGTCCGAATACGAGTGTGAGGTCAAATTCATCGTTTCCAAACTTTTTAAGCTTTGTGGCATTGCCCTGGTATGCCTTTACTTTATCACTCTTTTGCTTCAGTCTGCCGAGGTTATGCTTAACTAACTCAAGTGCCGTCACATCATAGCCCTCCTCAGCAAGAGGCACTGAGTATCTGCCTGTACCCGCACCGACATCCAGGATTTTGATCTGTGAGCGAAGATCAAGCTGCTTCTCATTCATCAAGCTGCCAAGACAATCGTGTATATACTTCATGGAGGTGATAAACTCTACCCTGCCGTGGCGGCTGTTCAGGCGCTTTTCCTCGTTGAATTTGTTATAGTATTCTTCTAATTCTGTCACGTATATTCCTCCCTGTATTATTCCTCGATATGCTCACGTCCCTGCGCAATGATTGTGCGCACATGTCCGTCGGCAAGCGAATAAAACACTGATTTTCCCTCACGTCTGCTGTTCACGAGCTTGTTTGCCTTTAATATCCTAAGCTGGTGTGATATGGCGGACTGTGTCATGTTGAGCACCTTTGCAAGGTCGCAGACGCATACCTCCGCTTCAAACAACACAAAGAGGATTCTGATCCGGGTGGAGTCGCCAAATACCTTAAAAAGCTCTGCAAGGTCGTAGAGCTCGGTTTCCTCCGGCATTGTATCATTTACTATTTTCAGAAGATCTTCGTGGATTTCGTTGCAGTCGCAGCATTCTATCTGTTCATTTATGTTTTCGCTCATGGTGTGGTGTCCTTTCTGCGCTATTTTTGCGTTATATTTACTTTTTGGCTATGGGGCGGGTGCTCCGCATAAATTGCATGTGCCTTCGCTCAGTATTTCGATATTAAGACTCTGTAGGAATTATGATTTAGGTTTTGGCTATAGGACGCAACCGGCTTTTAGCGCCGTCCGTGGCGCTAACGCCTTGTCCGTGCGTCCATGCACGGACATTGCTGTGTTTTGACATAATTCCAACAGACTCTAAATATCTCCATATTCGCGATGTCACATGCAATTTCTGCAAGCCCCCTTTGGTTTTGGCTCATTGAAGGGTATGGACGCATCGTATTGGCGGAAGCGTAACTGCTCAGTGCCTTCGCAGTTACGAGGCTAGTCCGGATGCGTGTAAGGGCACTGCAGGAATTTACTTAGCTTTTGTTTATTAGCTATTGCCGTTTAATTGTCTTTTGTTACTGTCACACTTTCGTGTGAACAGTAACTTCTTTATACGCGAAAGACAGAGTGCACCTCTTGGGTGCATTCTGTCCGGTATTTTTTATATAGTAGTTTTATGGCATTTTGATATCTGCTCTTTGATATCTGCTCTTTGAGCTCTACGTTTTTAGAGCTTGTGTACGAATAATGCGCGGATTGCATTTAGCACTGCTATCACCATTACTCCTACGTCTGCAAATATTGCGAGCCACATATTGGCTATTCCGACTGCTCCGAGCACGAGGCAGATCAGCTTGATGCCTATTGCGAAGTATGTGTTTTCATATACTATTCGCAGGCATTTGCGCGATATTTTTATTGCTTTTGCTATCTTTAGCGGATCATCATCCATGAGGACGATATCTGCGGCTTCGATTGCTGCATCTGAGCCCATGGCGCCCATTGCAATTCCGATATCTGCTCTTGAGAGCACCGGTGCATCGTTGATTCCGTCTCCGACGAAGGCAAGCTTTTCTTTACTGCCCTTTCTTGCGAGCAGTTCTTCTACCTTTGCTACTTTATCACCCGGTAAAAGCTCACTGTAGACTTCATCGATTCCCAGCTCTGCCGCTACTGAGTCGGCTACTGTCCTTGAATCGCCTGTAAGCATTATTGTACCTTTTATTCCGGCTTTTTTCAATGCCTTTATTGCTGCCGCTGAAGTTGGCTTTATCTTATCTGAGATAAGGATATAGCCCTCATATCTGCCGTCTATTGCGATATGGACTATGGTGCCGACCTTGTCAGTTTCACTGTAGCTTAAGCCAAGCTTTTTCATAAGCTTGTAGTTTCCTGCCGCTACAGATACGCCATCTACCTTTGCGGTGATTCCGTGTCCGCTGATTTCCTCAACGTCTGTCACGCGGGTTCTGTCGATTCCCTTTCCATACGCCTTCTGTAAGCTCCTGCTGATTGGATGCGATGAGCTGCTCTCTGCAAGTGCTGCGTACTCGAGCACCTTTTCTCTATCGAGCGAATTGTCGTAGACTCCTGCCACCTCGAAAACGCCCTCTGTCATGGTGCCGGTCTTGTCAAATACAACGTATCTGGTCTGTGATAATGTCTCAAGATAGTTTGAGCCCTTTACAAGAACACCCTCGCGGCTGGCGCCTCCGATTCCTGCAAAAAAGCTGAGCGGAATACTGATGACCAGCGCGCACGGACAGCTTATTACAAGGAAGGTAAGTGCCCTGTATATCCATATGCCCCACTGTGGTGCGGCTGACATGAAAAGTATTCTGACAATCGGTGGCAGTATCGCAAGTGCAAGTGCACTGTAGCAGACTGCCGGAGTGTAATACTTGGCAAATTTTGATATGAAGTTTTCTGATTTTGATTTCTTTGAGCTTGAATTTTCAACGAGGTCAAGTATCTTTGAAACCGTTGATTCGCCAAACTCTTTGGTCGTTTTAATCTTTAAAACACCGGACATATTGATGCATCCGCTGATTATCTCATCACCGCATTTTGCATCCCTCGGCACGCTCTCACCTGTAAGCGCGCTGGTGTTTAATGTAGATGAGCCCTCAACTATCACACCGTCGATAGGAACCTTTTCTCCGGGCTGTACCACGATTACTGAGCCGATAGCGACCTCATCAGGATCAACCTGGGTGAGCTTTCCGTCCACCTCAATATTGGCATAGTCGGGTCTGATGTCCATGAGCTCACTGATATTCTTACGGCTCTTTCCGACTGCATAGCTCTGAAACAGCTCTCCTATCTGGTAGAAGAGCATAACGGCTATAGCCTCTGTATAGTCACCATTCTCATAGAGCGCAACCGCTATCGCACCTACAGTGGCAACCGCCATCAGGAAGTTTTCATCAAATACCTGCTTGTTTTTGATTCCCTTAAATGCTTTTTTCAGGATATCGTATCCTATAACCAGATAAGGCACCATGTAAAGCAGGAACCTGATAATTCCCTTAACCGGTATGAAATGTAATATGATCATGAGTACTGCTGCGATTATGATACGCGTAAGTACTTTTTTCTGCTTTTTATTCATACGCAAAGCTCCATTCGTTATAATCTTATAAGAAAATCTCGCAGTCGTCCTCTACCTTTTTACAGTTCTTAAGAACCTCCTGCATAACCGCCTTTGCATCCTGTCCTTCCTCAAACTCAACGCTCATCTTGAGTGTCATGAAATTGACTGTGGCATCCTTTACACCTGCTGTATTCTTTGCGGCATCCTCCATCTTGTTGGCGCAGTTAGCGCAATCTACGTCGATTTTGTAAGTCTTCTTCATAGTAGTGTTCTCCTTATTTTCATGAATTATTTGTTTTATTGTACGTTTTGCATTGAACATATGAATGATTGTTCATATGTTAATTTTATTATAGCACCTTTTACACTGTTGTCAATACACAATGTGCAACTATACACAAAAATGCCACGTTATCACCAACTACCGGAAGTTATCCATTTCCACTTTGAACTATCCAGTCCTGATTTTCCCTCTGAAAAATTTTTTATTTCTTTCAGGCAAAATATACTACATAATACTTCCCATCAGCGTAGACATCACGATCATCACCAGTGAAAATGTAAATGAATTTACCGACATAAGCGTCGCTCTCTGCTCTGACGGAATCATATCATTCAACAGGATATCCGTGCGGACTTCCAGAAAATCGTCTGCAAAAGAACCGGCAAATCCACCTGCAATCATAATGTATGGATTTCCTGTAAATGTCATTGTGAACGCAAACAGTACACCAATCCCGCTTAAGATTACATACTTCCGGTATTTCCAATTTGGAAAATATCCCACTACTTTTGCGCCGAGTGCAGCTCCAAGTCCCACGATAAAAAGTGCCGGACCGAGCAGTGCCTCATTCAATCCCGCCGTCGGGAGTTTTGCCTGCAGAAAAAACAGGACAAGTGTTGATACTGCACCGATCAATGCATTTACGAACATAATACTTCTGGCTTTTCGATTATGTTTCATAAAATGCCAGCTCTCCGTGACAACATTTTGAAGTCTCTCAGAAATACGGATATTCTGAGTGTTTTTCTGAGCATTTTTTTCTTCATTCATCTGCTCCTGTTTATGCTCATCCGTCTGTCCTTGTTTCTGTTTGTCTATCTGTTCCTGCTTATGTTTATCCGTCTGTGAATTTGTCCATTTACTGTCAGCATTTGTAAATCCCGAAATTTCTCTTAAGCTGCATGCAATCCCAAGTGCAATCATCCCAAAGAAAATGTCAATCGCATATGCCTTTTTGTACCCCAGCCACAATGCAACCCCTGCACAAAGCGTTGCTGTGGAACTCGTGATCCGATATAACATCATTTCCGTGGAAGCATATTGGTTATATTTTTCTTCCTGTTTTACCGACTTTAAACTGTCATAAGCCAAAGCTTCTATGGTTCCCGATTCCAGATTGTAACTGATCGCACTGAATGCAATTGCAAATGCCACCGTTCCAAAATTGTCGGATAAAATCATAGCCAGACTGGATAACACACTGACCAGCTTCGAAAGCGCCAGTGTCTTTTTTCTTCCGAAAACATCTGCCACAACACCTGACGGAATCTCAAAACAACTGCTCGCGATATGGAAAATACTCTCCAACACTCCAATTTGCAGCAATGAAAAACCTCTGAGTGCCAGAAGCGCCACCCACGATGCTCCCGCAATCCGAAAATAGCTTACCGTAGTAAGTGTATACAATTTATTGATCTGTCTTTTTATATTAAAATTACGCATAAAAAAATCTCCTTTTCAAAATAATATCTTTTCAATATTTTTGAACAGGAGATAGTGTCTTTTCATATTTATATTCGTGGTTTAGAAACTGTTTACCTGAAAAAGAGCGCACTATCCCTGTAAACAGCTAATTTGTTGCCTTTTTGCAGGTGAAGATTCGTTGTTTTCCAGTACATAGTCTGCTCTCCTTTCTTAGGATATTTGTTTTCCTCTGATATCTACATCCTTTGCATTATATACATGAATGGATGAACTTGTCAAACTTTTTTCTTTCTCCATTTCCACACTTCATGCAATATGCAAAAACTTGCTGCAATAAGTTTATCTCTGTTATAAACTCCCAATAAAATATAATATGTAACATTTCTGCTGCTTTTTCATCAGATGTTATCTCCTTTTTACTTCCTTGGAAACCTCTTTAATGCTTTCAAGATATGCTTTTTCGACTGGCGTCAAAGTAATCTCCTGATATTTTCTATATTCCGCTTTCGCTTTCTCTAATGCCTGTTTATGACTTACATAACCAGCTCCAGTTAAAAGTTTTCTATTTCCTGATGACAACACACTATCCAGCTGCTTTACATAATCATCCATATACATTGGCTTATGCTCAATTGCATTAATTTCAGCCAGATCAAAATAACCAGAAACAAGATTGTTTAATACTTTGAGTTCATTTTCTTCAAGATAATTCTTTGCAATTCCTATATCCTTTAATGCTGGTAATTCACCTGAAAATGAAGTAAGTCCCATAAATGGCTTTTCTGCATCTGCCCGCTGATATATAACCTCTGCCGCAGTATGACCATGTGCTGCATAGTGAAGTTTATTCT
>ENA-OUQN01000124-OUQN01000124.1-human-gut-metagenome-genome-assembly--contig:-NODE-124-length-66749-cov-7.864096_pt1 | contig 66749 bp, 60 predicted proteins | sample MGYA00237950_ERZ548832 | MGnify/ENA primary metagenome ERZ548832 (study PRJEB26490, sample SAMN05194703) | human gut metagenome | biome: terrestrial biome; feature: human-associated habitat; material... | reverse complement strand
TGGTATGGAACCTGAACAAGAAGCCTTATCTATTGTTTCCTTCAAGGACTGAGAGACCGCTTCCCCAGTTAATAAATTAAATCCCAATCAATTTAATTATCTTCCTCCTGAACAGTATAAGTCTGTCTCTTACGAGCCATCTCATCACTTTCAAGATATTCATCATAAGTAGTGATCTTATCGATCAGTTTGCCGCCCGGAACAATCTCCATGATACGGTTGGCAGTAGTCTGTACAATCTGGTGGTCTCTGGAAGAGAAAAGAAGTACACCAGGGAATTTTGTCATTCCGTTGTTCAGTGCGGTGATGCTTTCCATATCCAGGTGGTTGGTAGGCTCATCAAGTATCAGTACATTTGCACCGCTGATCATCATCTTGGATAACAGACAGCGTACCTTTTCACCTCCGGAAAGAACACGCACCTTTTTCACACCGTCATCACCGGAGAACAGCATACGACCGAGGAATCCACGTACATAAGTGGCATCCTTTTCTTCGGAATACTGGGTCAGCCAGTCTACGATGCTGTAATCATTGTCAAATTCACTTCCGCTGTCAAGTGGGAAGTAGGCCTGGGTTGTTGTGATTCCCCATTTATAAGTACCCTCGTCCGGTTCCAGCTCTCCGGCAAGAATCTGGAAGAGTGTTGTCTTTGCAAGCTCATTGCTTCCGACGAATGCAACCTTGTCATCGTGGTTCAGAGTAAAGGAAATGTTATCCAGAACTTTTTCGCCGTCGATTGTTTTGCTTAATCCCTCTACCGTAAGGACTTCATTACCGATCTCGCGGTTTGGACGGAAGTCGATGTAAGGATATTTACGGCTGGATGGCTGGATGTCATCAAGCTGGATCTTTTCCAGTGCACGTTTTCTGGAAGTAGCCTGCTTGGATTTTGAAGCATTGGCACTGAAACGAGAGATGAATTCCTGCAACTCTTTGATCTTTTCTTCCTTTTTCTTATTGGCTTCTTTCATCTGACGGATCAGAAGCTGGCTGGATTCATACCAGAAGTCATAGTTACCGGCATAGAGCTTGATCTTGCCATAATCGATATCTGCGATCTGTGTGCAGACCTTGTTCAGGAAGTAACGGTCATGGGATACAACGATGACAGTATTGTCAAAGTTGATCAGGAATTCCTCGAGCCATGCGATCGCATCAAGGTCTAAGTGGTTGGTAGGCTCGTCGAGGAGCAGGATATCCGGATTACCGAACAGTGCCTGTGCAAGCAGGACTTTTACCTTTTCCGGACCATTTAAGTTCTTCATCATCTCATAATGCATCTCAACCGGAATGCCGAGACCATTTAACAAAGTTGCGGCATCGGATTCTGCTTCCCAGCCGTTCATGGCTGCGAATTCGCCTTCCAGTTCGCTGGCTTTCATACCATCTTCATCGGTGAAATCCTCTTTTGCATAGATGGCTTCTTTTTCTTTCATGATCTCATAGAGTCTTGCATTTCCCATCATAACAGTATCCAGTACCGGATATTCATCATATTTGAAATGATCCTGCTGCAGGAAAGAAAGACGCTCACCTGGTGTGATGATAACTTCACCGTTCGTCGGTTCAAGCTGTCCAGACAGGATTTTTAAAAATGTAGATTTACCTGCACCGTTTGCCCCAATCAGACCGTAGCAGTTTCCTTCTGTAAATTTAATATTAACATCTTCGAACAGGGCTTTTTTACCAACCCGTAATGTTACATTACTTGTACTAATCATATTGGTTTATATTCTCCTTGTCGTTTGAATCTCTGTTGATAGTGACTGCGTTCGGATTTGCAGACGCTGACTAGCATATAGTATCAAATATATGGGAAAATAGCAAGGGAAGTTCCTCTTTTCCTTCTATGAAAAAGGGTATATAATGGTAACTACGAAGAATAGAAAGCAAAAGAGAGGTATGAAGTTTATGATAAAAGCAACATTAGTATTGGAAGGCGGAGCCAACCGCGGAGTATTTACATCGGGAGTCCTTGATTATCTGATGGGAAAAGAACTTTATATGTCCAATGTGATCGGTGTATCTGCAGGTGCCTGCAATGCAGTTGATTATGTATCAAAACAGGCTGGACGGAGCCGGGAATGCGTGATCCACCGTGAGAAAGAATATGATTATGTATACGGATTGAAGAAGACATTGAAAGAAAAAGCACTGATGGATATGGATATGTTGTTTGATAAATTCCCGAATGAAATCTATCCATTTGATTTCGAGACGTATTTTGCATCCGAGATGGAATGCGAACTGGTTGTTACGAATTGCATCACAGGAGCTGCAGAGTATCTGTCAGAAGATAAGGATCCGGAACGTCTGATGAAGATCTGCCGTGCATCAAGCAGTATGCCGCTTGCAGCACCGATTGCAAATGTAGACGGAATTCCGTATATGGACGGGGGACTTGCAGACTCCATTCCGATCGAGTATGCATTGGAAAAAGGAAATGACAAGATCGTTGTAGTGCTGACGAGAAATCCGGGTTACCGCAAGAAGAGAGCGCTAAAAGCAACAGAACAGCTTTATAAAAGAGCCTATAAAAAATATCCGAATCTGGTACGTGCGATCATGACAAGAAATGCGGTATATAACAGGCAGATGAAGCTGATCGAAAAGCTGGAAGAAGAAGGGAAGATCTTTGTGATCCGTCCACTGATCCCGACCGTATCACGTATGGAGAAGGATTACGATAAGCTGCAGCATTTCTATATGCATGGAAACAGATTAATGAAAAAAGAATATCAGGGCCTGTTGGAATATCTGAACGAGTAGAGGAAGAATGAGACCAGAAACATTATTAGACTTTATGGGTGTGGCAGAACACCTGAAATGTAATATGCGCCATTCCAGAATGACAGATCACAGGCGGGAAAGTGTGGCAGAACACACGTACCGTCTATGTGTATTTGCGTGGCTGGTAAAAGAAGAATTTCCGAATTGTGACATGGATAAGGTGATGAAGATGTGCCTGTTCCATGATCTGGGGGAAGCGCTAACCGGTGATATTCCGGCATTTGTGAAGACGGATGACGACCGGGAAACAGAAGGAGATGCGCTCACACTGCTGACCGCAATGCTTCCGGGAAAAGAGCGGCAGGAGTTGGATGAATTGTTCGGGGAACTGGAAAGAGAAGAGACAATGGAAGCGAAGATCGTGCATGCCCTGGATAAGATGGAGACTTTGATTCAGCATAACGAGGCGGATATTACAACCTGGCTTCCGCTGGAATATGATCTTCAGATGACTTACGGGGAGAAAGAATGTATGGCAGATCCATATCTTACGAAGCTGCGTGAAGTGATCCGGCAGATATCGGAAGATAAGATCACAGCAGAAGGAGAAGACAGAGAATCGTCTTACTATATCAGAAAAGATATAGAGAATATGCAGCTGTCGGAAGTGACAGATCTATTACGGAGTACAGAATGGGCAGAAGACAGAACGGAAGAGATGATCCGGAAAAGTATGGAGAATTCTTGTCCATATGGTCTGTTTCTGAAAGCCGGCACCGGTGAAGGCAGAATCAAGGAAAGCAGTATGGCCGGAAAAGACAGACAGATTGGATTTGCAAGGGTTCTGACAGACGGTGTCACGACGTTTTATCTGATGGATTTCGTTATAGAAGAAAAGTACCGCGGTCAGGGATTCGGAACCATTTTGATGAATCGGATCATGAAAGAGAATGGGCACCTGTATGGAATGCTGCATACAAAAGATGCAAAAGCCTTTTATGAAAAATATGGCTTCCGTGCAATCGGAGATACAAAGAAAACAGAAGAAATATATATGGAAAAACCGTGCAGTTGAAATTAGCTGCACGGTTTTTTTACAGATCTTCCAAATTGATATCACGCGGTGTTTCCATATGTTTCAATGTAATCTCATAGATGCGTGAAGTATCGCCATTCTTCATACAATTCAAAATGGCCATATGTTCCTCGTATGTCTGTTCCATACGTCCTTTATGTGCAAGAGAAAGTTCTGCCAGACGTTTCATACGGTACATGAACATAGCAAATACATTTGAAAACTGTATATTTTCCAGATAATCTATGATTTTTGTGTGGAACTGAAAATCATATTCGGAAAATTCTTTGATGGAATGTGTGGTTTCCATAATATCTTTCATACATTCCATGATCCAGTCAAGATCTTTAAAAAGCTTTTTTGCCTTACGGGAAGAGAACTCTTTACAGATCTGGACGGTACAATATGTTTCCAGCGCGGAACGTACCTGAAATGTTTCGTTTACATCTTTGCGGTTCATCTGATGCAGCATAAATCCTTTGCTGGGAATGATATCAATATAACCTTCCTGCGCAAGCCGGTGCACGGCATCTCTTAACGGAGTGCGCGAAATTCCAAGTTCTTTTGATAATTTTGTCTCGGAATAGACTTCCTGATAAGAAAAATGATTCTCCAGGATGAGCTTCTGGAGATAATTGTAGGCCTGTTCATTGAGTGGTAGCATAGTAACTCCTTATACTTCATGATAATTATTTATTTAACAAAAATCATACATTTTTTCTATCAATATCATACAATACAGTCGCAAAATGGTCAAGAAAAAAGGAAAATAAGGGCTAAAAAAATTGTATATAATGTTAAGAAAATAACAAAAAGAAAATCGACTATATGTTAAAAATACACAAAAACAAAACGGAAAAACTGTTGAAATAAGAGAAAGATAAATAGCACCTTGACCGGTATACCGGTATGTAGTAAAGTGAAGACAGAAACAAGAAAGAACGATACATTTCGCTGATACAAACAGAAATGAACATATGTGAAAATGTCATGTGAAATGGAAAAAGAAAGGATGTATGAAAATGAAAGTAGGATTTATTGGACTTGGTATCATGGGAAGACCGATGGCAAAGAACTTATTGAACGCAGGTGTAGAACTTATGGTATCAGACCTGAACAAAGAGGCAGTTGCAGATGTTGTGGAAGCAGGAGCAAAAGAAGCTTCTTATGCAGAGATTGGTGAACAGTGTGAAAGAATCATTATCATGGTTCCAAGCGGTGCAATTTCAAAATCTATCTTATTTGATGAAGATGGTGTTGCATCTACGATCAAAGAAGGAACGGTTGTGTGTGACATGAGTTCCGTAACACCGGTAGAATCCAAAGAATGCTATGAAGGATTAAAAGCAAAAGGTGTAGGATTTGTAGATGCACCGGTATCCGGTGGCGAGCCAGGAGCTGTCGCAGGAACACTTGCGATCATGGCCGGTGGAGATCAGAAAGACTTTGATGCAATGAAAGAGTATTTTGATATTCTCGGATCTTCTGCACTGCTGATCGGCGGAAGCGGAAGCGGAAGTGTTACAAAGCTTGCCAACCAGGTTATTGTTAATAACACGATCGCAGTAGTATCCGAAGCATTTGTTCTGGCAACAAAAGCGGGCGCTGATCCGGAGAAAGTATACCATGCGATCCGCGGCGGACTCGCAGGAAGTGCAGTACTGGATGCCAAGATCCCGATGATCATTGAACGTAACTTCAAACCGGGCGGACCGATCAGAATCAACCATAAGGATATCAAGAATGTCGTAAATACAGCACATTCAATCGATGTACCGATTCCATATACAGCGCAGCTTTATGAGATCCTTCAGACACTGAAGATCCATGGACATATGAATGATGACCACGGCGGAATTGTTCAGTATTTCGAAAAACTTGCTGATGTAGAAGTAAAAAAGACGGAAGAGTAAAGGAGAAGGAATATGGCATTGAACGCAGAAGTATTAACTTCGTATAAGCAGATAGACGAAGCTTATATCGATGAACTGTTAAAGAAAGAAATTGAAAAAAATAATAAAAAGATTGTTGTTTTAGACGATGATCCGACCGGTGTCCAGACAGTGCATGATATTTCCGTATACACAAACTGGGAAAAAGATACTATCCGTCAGGGATTTGATGAGGAGAACAATTTGTTCTATATCCTGACTAATTCCAGAGGATTTACAGCAGAACAGACAACCAAAGCACACAATGAGATTGCCGCTGTGGTTGATGAAGTTGCAAAAGAGACTGGAAAAGAATATATATTCATCAGCAGAAGCGATTCCACTCTCCGTGGACATTATCCATTGGAGACAGAACTTCTGAAGAAAAATTACGAAGCTAATACCGGAAAGACGATTGATGGAGAGATCCTCTGCCCGTTCTTTAAAGAAGGCGGAAGATTTACGATCGATAATGTACATTATGTAAGATACGGCGAGGATCTGGTTCCTGCAAATGAGACAGAATTTGCCAAAGATAAGACATTCGGTTACAGCGCAGCAACAATGCCAGAATATGTAGAAGAGAAGACAAAGGGAGCATATAAGGCTTCCGATGTTACATGCATTTCACTGGAAGATATCCATGATATGAATATCGACAAGATCGAAGAAGCATTGATGGCGGTGAAAGATTTTAATAAGATCATTGTAAATGCTGTGGACTATGCCGATGTGAAAGTATTCTGCGTGGCACTGTACAGAGCAATGGCAAAAGGCAAGGTATTCATGTTCCGTACGGCAGCGGCTATCGTAAAAGTTATGGGCGGAGTAACCGATCAGCCGCTTCTTAGCAGAGAACAGATGGTAGTAAAAGAGACAGATAACGGAGGAATCATCGTTGTAGGCTCTCATACGGATAAGACGACAAAACAGGTAGAAGAACTGAAAAAATTGACAGATATTGAATTCATTGAACTGGATGCAACACTTGTAAAAGACGATGAGGCATTTGAAAAAGAAGTAAAAAGATGTCTGGATCTGGAAGAAACATGCATCAAGGCAGGAAAGACAGTCTGCTGCTATACGACAAGAGCACTGATCACTGCAGATACAGGAGATAAAGAAGATGAATTAAGATTATCCGTAAAAATTTCAGATGCAGTACAGTCGCTGGTCGGCCGCTTAAGTGTGACACCAAGCTTTGTAATTGCAAAGGGTGGAATTACATCCAGTGATGTGGGAACAAAGGCACTGGCAGTAAAGAAAGCCAACGTTCTTGGCCAGATCAAACCGGGAATTCCGGTATGGCAGACGGGAGAAGAAAGCAAATTCCCAATGACACCATATGTGATCTTTCCGGGAAATGTAGGTGAGATCACGACATTAAGAGAAGCTGTAGAAGTATTAACATCCGATAGGCTTGCGTAAAGAATATCTGGAATCCTTTCATCGATTTATATACTTATATACGGAATGAACTGACTGAGAATGAAAAAATAAACAAAAACGAACACGATATACTGTGGAAATAAACAAAAAGATTGATAAAAAATAGATTATATTGACAAAAACGAACAATAGATGTAATATGTAAACACAACAAAACAATAATAAATGTTTGAAAATGTGAAAAAGGAGAATGATTATGCCACAGTGTGTTGTGATCGCAGATGACCTGACCGGGGCTAATGCGACGGGAGTACTACTGAAAAAGATGAATTATAAAGCATACACAGTCATGAATACAGAACGGATCGAACTGTCGACCTTATCGGATTGTGACTGCGTATTATATCCGACAGACAGCAGAGGAGTGGATGCACAGATCGCATATAACCGGGTACACAATGTCTGTAACCTGCTTAAGAATGATAATGTAAAAGTGTATGCCAACCGGATTGACAGTACACTTCGCGGAAATCTCGGAAGTGAGACGGATGCGATGCTGGACAGCCTGGGAGAAGATTACATAGCAATTGTTGCACCGTGTTTCCCGGCTTCGGGAAGGATCATCTGTGGAGGATATATGCTGGTAGACGGGCTGCCGTTACATAAGACGAATATCGCCGTGGATCCGAAGACACCGGTAAAGATATCGGAAGTAGGGGAACTTTTCAGACAGCAGAGTAAATATCAGGTGTCAACAATCTGTATGAAAGACCTGATGTATGGGAAGCATTATCTTGCGGATCTGATGAAAAAATGCGTTGAAGAAGGGAGCAGGATCATTACACTGGATTGTATTACACAGGAAGATCTGGATCTGATCGCAGATGCAGTGATCACCAGCGGATTAAAAGTCATCGCCGTAGATCCGGGAGTATTTACCGCAACGCTATCCAGAAAACTGATCACTCCGAACAAGAAAAAGCAGAAGACAAAGATTCTTGCAGTGGTAGGAAGCGTGAATGCCAATACCACAGCCCAGATGGAAGAACTGTGGCTCTCGCAGAGAACACATAATGAATTTGTTCATACAAGAGAACTTCTGGAAGGTGAAAAACGCAGAGAACAGGAGATACGCAGAGTGGTCAATTCTATTCTGGGTGAATGTGACAGAAATAACATTTCAACAGTAACCGGAGACGGAATCTATCCGGAGAACAGAATTGATTTTACTCCATATATGGAAAGATACCAGTGCTCCTTGGATGAAGTAACCGGAATGATCAACAGTGCATTTGCAGAGATCACATACCGGATCTTCAAGACAGAAGACACGTTCAAGGGACTATATACAAGTGGCGGAGATGTCACGGTTGCTGTCTGCAAAAGGTTTGATACCGCAGGATTAAGTCTGCTGGATGAAGTACTTCCGCTTGCCGCTTACGGACAATTCTTAAAAGGCGAATTCGAAGGTGTACATATCATTACAAAAGGCGGAAGCCAGGGGAATAAAGATGCGATCAATAAGTGCATTACTTATTTGAAAGAAAAATTATATATCTAAGAAAGGATGAGAGAAATGAAGAAACCAGTTATTGCAATTCCAATCGGGGATCCGGCAGGTGTAGGACCGGAGATCGTGGCGAAATCCATTGCATCCGATGAGGTGTTCCAGATTGCAGTCTGCGTCATTGTCGGTGACAGAAAGATTCTGGAAAAAGCAATCGAGATCACAGGAGAGAACTTAAAGATCAATGAGATAAAAGAGCCGGATGAGGCAGTGGATGAAAAGGGAGTGCTGAACCTGATCGATCTTGACAACGTGGATATGGATACATTTGCTTACGGAAAAGTAAGCGGCATGTGCGGAAAAGCGGCATATGAATACATCGCTAAGAGTATCGAACTGGCAAATGCGGGACAGGTTGATGCAGTTGCAACGACACCGATCAACAAGGAATCTCTTCATGCAGCAGAAGTTCCATATATCGGTCACACAGAGATATTCGGGGCACTGACGCATACGGAAGATCCGCTGACTATGTTTGAGACGAATGGAATGAGAGTATTCTTCCTGACACGTCATGTATCACTGAGACAGATGTTAGATATGATCAAAAAAGACAGAATCATTGATTATGTCAAACGATGCACAAAAGCATTGGAAAGACTTGGCGTGAAAGAAGGGACTATGGCAATTGCAGGATTGAATCCGCACAGTGGAGAACACGGACTCTTTGGCTGGGAAGAAGTTGAAGAGATCATGCCGGCAATTGAAGAACTGAAAGCAGAAGGCTATGATGTGGCAGGACCGATCGGGGCGGATTCGGTATTCCATCAGGCTGCACAGGGCAAATATACCAGTGTATTATCGCTCTATCATGACCAGGGACATATTGCAACAAAGACGCTGGACTTCGAAAAAACGATTGCGATCACAAATGGTATGCCGATCCTTCGGACATCTGTGGATCACGGAACCGCATTCGATATTGCGGGAAAAGGAATTGTAAGCGCAGTCAGCATGATCGAGGCAATCAGACTTGCAGCGAAATATGCACCGAATTTTACCGGAAAATAAGTAAAAGAAAACAAAAAAACGTAAAAAGGATGGCAGTAAAAACTGCAAAAACAAAAAGAGAGAACGTAGGAGGTCTGAATTATGGTAAACGGACTTAGTGGGGAAAGAATGCTTATCGGACTGGCAATAGGTATCGCAGTCCTGATATTTTTAGTATTAAAGACAAAGATCCAGGCATTTCTCGCCTTGATCATCAGTACAGTTGTAGTCGGCGTGATTGGCGGCATGCCGCTTACAAATATTACAATTGAAGTAGACGGTGTCGAGAAGACATTTGGTATCGTGAATTCGATCACTTCAGGGTTTGGCGGAACTCTAGGAAGTATCGGAATCATCATTGGATTCGGTGTTATGATGGGCCAGATCTTTGAAGTGACAGGTGCGGCCAAGAGAATGGCACATACATTCTTAAAACTCTTTGGTAAGAAGAGAGAAGAAGAAGCCCTTGCGCTGACTGGATTCCTGGTATCGATTCCAATCTTCTGTGATTCCGGATTCGTTGTATTGGCACCGATTGCAAAGGCAATCTCCAAAGCAACGAAGAAATCTGTGATCGGACTCGGAACAGCACTGGCAGCAGGTCTTGTAATCACACACTCCCTGGTACCACCGACACCTGGCCCGTTAGGAGTCTGCGGAATCTTTGGAGTAGACGTAGGAAAATTCATCCTGCTGACACTGGTACTTGCACTTCCGATGGCAATTGCATGTATCGCATATTCAAGATTATATCTTTCAAAGAAATACTACAGAATCCCGAACGAAGAAGGCGAGATCGTAGAGATGCCTTACCAGGAGCCTAATTACGAAGCAGCATTTTCAATGGATATGACAGGTGTTCCGGGAGCACTGGAATCCTTTATGCCTCTGATCATTCCGATCATTCTGATCCTGATCAATACCGTGGCAACAGCGATGGGCAAGACAGAAGGATTCATGAATGTACTTGTATTCCTCGGTCAGCCGATCGTAGCAGTCGGACTGGGACTGATCGTAGCAATTCTGACACTTGGAAGAAGCCTTGACAGACATGAAGCTCTTACAGAGATGGAAAAAGGAATGGCTTCAGCCGGAATCATCATGCTGGTAACAGGCGGAGGCGGAGCTCTTGGACAGATCATCAAAGATTCAGGACTTGGAACATTCATGGCGGAAGGACTTGCAAAGACAGCAATCCCGATCATTATCCTGCCGCTTCTGATCGCGACAGCAATGAGATTCATCCAGGGTTCAGGAACAGTAGCAATGACAACAGCAGCAAGTATCACAGCACCGATCATCGCAGCATCAGGTGTAAGTCCGATCCTCGGAGCAGTAGCATGCTGTGTGGGTTCTCTGTTCTTCGGATACTTCAATGACAGTTACTTCTGGGTAGTAAACAGAACGCTGGGCGTGAGTGAAGCGAAAGACCAGCTCCGCATCTGGTCTGTGACATCAACGGTGGCATGGGCAGTCGGAGTAGTAGAAGTGTTGATACTGAATATATTCATGTAATGTAATACGGATTATATAAGGATCATAGAAAATAATAAGAAAAGCCTGAGACGGCTGGAAGGAGCGTGTACCGGTTCTTCCAGCCGTTTTTGTATGCCGGAGAATGTAAGAGAACGAACATTCTGTGTTATCTTGTAAATGAAATGCCGGCATGTTATCATAAATACAGAAAAAAAGAAGGAACAGGTGTATTATGAATGAATCAAGCCGTCAAGAACGGATAATCAGAACGTCTGTGATCGGAATATTAGTGAACTTACTGATCGCAGCAGTGAAAATAATGATCGGGACACTGGCATCGTCCATTGCGATCGTGTCGGAAGGTATCAATAATGCAACGGATGCAGGATCTTCGTTCCTGACTTATATAGGGACAAAACTTTCCGGGAAACATCCGGATGAAAAGCATCCGTTTGGGTATGGAAGAATAGAGTATCTGACAGGTATGGTGGTCGGCGTTCTGATATTATATGCCGGACTGGGGATGCTTAAGGAGTCTGTGGAAGGAATCCTTCATCCGTCAGATATGAATGTCAGTATACTGACGGTACTGATCGTTGCAGGAACAGCCGTAACCAAATTTATTCTGGGAATGTATACAATAAAAGTAGGAAAATCCGTAGAATCAGAAGTATTACTGGCAGTGGGGGAAGACGGAAGAAATGATTCGTATTTCTCAGGTCTGACAATCCTGTCATCTGTGATATTTTTATTTACAGGTTTCTCTCTGGATGCTTATGCAGGTATTGTATTTTCTTTTGTCGTGATAAAGAGCGGAGTGGACACGCTTAAGAATACGGCATCCGATCTGATCGGACGTTCGGGGAAAGAAGAACTTGCGAGAAAGCTGTATAAAGAAATCCGTGCAACAGATGGAGTGATCAGTGCGATCGATATGATGCTGCATGATTATGGACCGGACCGCTATTCTGGTTCAGTAAATATCGAGATCGATCATAAAAGAAGCATCGGAGAAGTCTATGAAGAGATTCACCGATTGCAGCTTCGGATCATGGAAGAGTATCATGTGACGATGGTATTTGGAATCTATGCGGTCGATGAAGATACTTCGGACATCGTTGATATCCGCAGATACATCGGGAAATTCGTACGCGTAAATGAGCACGTAAAGAGTTTTCATGCGTTATATCTGAGCAAAGAGACCGGTACACTCTACTGTGATCTCATCGTGGACTATGCACTTGGAGACTGGGAAGAGTTGAAGGAATCTTTTATAGAATACATGAAGAAGCAGTATCCGGAATATGAGATATCGCTGACAATAGAGACAGAATTTGTATGATTTTTATAAAGTGGAAGAATAAAAGGACTGCAGGTAGCAGATCCGGCATAAGGTAGGAGGAAATGATATGCTTGCGGCAGAAAGACAGGCCATGATCGTTGAACTGATCAGAGAGAACGGAAGTGTGCAGGTAGACGAACTGGCCAGAGAACTAAATGTAAGCTCCATGACGATCCGAAGAGATCTGGTAAAGCTGGAAAACAGCAATATGATCGAACGATGCCATGGAGGTGCGGTTGCAAAGCAGGAAGTGGCTTATGAGAAAAAGCAGACCAGCAACAAAAAAAGCAAAGCAGCAATTGCAGGAAAATGTGCGGAATTCGTACATCCGGGAGATTCGGTATTCCTGGATGCCGGAACGACAACCTGTGAGATCGCAAAACGGATCTGTGACATCCCGGATATCATCGTTGTGACAAATGATCTGGAGATTGCACAGGTATTAAAAAACAGCAATGCGAAAGTATATATCTGTGGCGGTATGCTGCAGAAAGAAACGGGCAGTCTGTTCGGCAGATATGCTACAGAGATGTTAAAGGACTTCCGGTTTGATGTGGGATTCTTTGGAGCGGCTTCCATTAACGAAGACTTCCAGGTGACGACACCGACACATGAAAAAATGTGGCTGAAACGGCAGGTGCCAAAGCAATGCGCAAGATCCTATCTGGCAGTAGATCAGTCGAAATTTGGCAAACAATCCATGACCTGGATCAACCAGCTGGAAGATTACACCGGTGTAATTACGGACCGGCAGTTCACACCGGAGGAAATAGAAGTATTAGAGATGCGGGGAGTAAGGATTATTGGGATTTAATTCAGGAAGGCATTTGCGCAACCGTAGTGGACTCCACCGGGTTACACTTCCGGGTATTTCATTTATTAACATTTGCTGCCAGTCACGACTTGAAGGAAACAATAGATAAGGATTATTGTGAATGTGGAATGCCGTTAGAAACAATTAGAGAGTCAGAAGCACCGTTAAAGGAACGAAGCGAACGTGTTTGAGGCGAACGCCGAGTTTGAGCGTAGTTCCTTTGCTTTTAGGTGATTCTGACTCTCTTAGTGTTTCTTATGGTATGGAACCTGAACAAGAAGCCTTATCTATTGTTTCCTTCAAGGACTGAGAGGCCGCTTCCTAGTTAATAAATTAAATCCCAAATCAAATTAATAGGTAACCTCCTGCAAATACAACCCCTTCGGATCGCAAGGTGCACTGGCTTCCAGGATTCCGGCAAAGATATCATCAATATCCTGCACAGAGCGGTTGCCGAGTCCGATATCCATCAGTGTACCAACGATGATGCGGGCCATGTTGTGAAGAAAATCATCAGCATGGATCAGGATCTGCATTTCCTCAATGTCTCCATAGATATCAATATCAAAGATCTCTCGGACTGTAGATTTCGTCTTCTTCGCACTGGAGAAATTGCGGAAATCGTGACGTCCGGTGAGCTTCTCGGCGGCCTGCTGCATCATGCGTTTGTCCGGGATACGGTAGCAGTGGTAGGTATATTTACGGTCAAAGACACTTGGCACATCATCAATGGTCATGCGGTATACATAAGTCTTGGATGTAGCATTGAGCTGTGCGTGGAAACGTTCCGGCACTTCTTCCACTTCGATGATCGCAATATCCATCGGAAGATAACGGTTCAGATAGTGCTTGATGTTCTGGGTGCTGACAGAACAGGATGTCCGGAAGTTGGCAATCTGCGCATAAGCATGTACGCCGACTTCGGTACGGCATCCGCAGAAAAGTTCCAGATCATCTTCTTCTGTCATTTTCTTTAAAACTTCTGTGATTTTATTCGATATGGTATTGCCGGATTCGTCTTTTCCCAGTCTTGTCCATCCCTGATAACGGCTTCCATCGTATTCGATCGTTAATTTTATATTTCTCATGAGAACTCCATTCCGCTGTGAAACAGCTTTTATTGAAATTAGTTTAAGTATAACAAATACGGTGCTATAATAAAAGAGTTTAAAAAGAAAAGAGAGGTGTTTTTTTATGGAAATGGAAAAAAGAAAGGTATCGGATTCAATCGTAGAGACGGTTCATATGGTAAGACCGCAGCACCTGAATGCGTCTGACCGTTTGTTCGGAGGGGCACTTATGCAGTGGATCGATGAAGTGGCAGGTATGGTGGCAAAACGCCACACAAGGAGAAATGTGATCACAGCATCTGTAGACAGTCTGAGTTTCCTTAGGGGTGCATATGTCAAAGATACAGTTGTGATCATTGGAAAAGTGACTTATGTCGGGAATACCTCTATGGAAGTAAAGGTAGATACTTATGTAGAGGCGTTGAGCGGGGAACGTACGCCAATCAATCATGCGTATTTTACAATGGTGGCACTGGACAAGAATGACAGGCCGGTAAGAGTACCGAGACTGGAACTTGAGACAGAAGAAGAAAAAGAAGAGTGGGATAAGGGAGAAAAGAGAAGAGAACTCCGTATGATGCGTAAAGAAGAAGGACTTTAAAGCCCTTCTTCTATTTTGTTATGTATGATTCTTCATATGTGTGCGGACCATCTGCACCATCTGGTCAATCTGCTCCTGCTCTTTGGCGGGGCGTCCCTCTTTCAGGATGTCGAGGATGAGAGACATTTCCTGCGGAGTGAACTGAATTCCTTTTTTGTTTGCGCTGGTGATGAGTGCCATCATCACAGGAGCCAGTGATCTTCCGCTTTTGCCGGCGGTCTGTTTTGCGGCGAGCCGGATCAGCTCCAGTTTGACAGGATCCATTCCATTTATAGCCGGATGATCCATCCAGCTGTTGCCGGTGTTGCTTCCGGAAGAGTCCGTTGTATGAGTGGTTCTTTCATTCATGTGAAGAGTCTCCTTTCTTTGCCGGTGATCCAGATGCGGAAAGTTCCTCGTCGAACAGTTTCATGTAATTCTGGAACATTTCCATATCTTCGCCGGACATCATTGCTTTCATAAGATCAACAGGGCTTGCAGGACCGGAAGCACCGGGATCTCCGGTTGTGGAACCGGCCTGCGCCATTGCCATCATTTCCGCCATCTGCATCACAGAAGTCATCTGATTCATCATATCCCGTTCATTTTCATCCATATAAGGCGCAAGTTCGCTGATCGATTGAAAAGAAAATGCATGGAAAGGAAGTCCCCGGAAATAGTCCATCGTATACCGGAATTCGGTAAATTTGATGTAGACGGCAAGAAAGCGCTGAATGGAAGGAGGCAGGAAGGCAAGAAACAGCTTCCATTTATATAAATAGGAGGGTGTGACAGATTTATCGAAGGGTGTCATTGGTTTAGAAGGTTTTCCGGCCATGGTGACTCCTTCCGGTATCAGCGTTATAAATATATATGAAAAAAGAGACGGGAAAATGACTCCGTCTCTTAAGTCCTATACAGGAAAATGTAAGTTGTCTAGCATCCACATCCACAGCCGTTGCCGCAACCATTACCGCAACCATTGCCAAAGCCGCCGCAGCAGCAGAGAAGAAGGATGATCCACAGACAGCTGTCGTTACCGTTGCCACATCCGCAGCCATTGCCGCAACCATTGCCAAAGCCGCCGCAGCAGCAGAGAAGAAGGATGATCCACAGGCAGCTGTTGTTGCCGAAGCCGCATCCGCTGTTATTGCATCCACAACTGCATCCGCCGCATCCACAGTCCCCGCCGAATCTGTCGCGTCCTTCGCATCCGCATCCACAGTTTGCTGTACTCAAATCGCTCATATTGAATCCTCCAATAATGATGTTTACAGTACATAATATGCAGACGGTGCAGATGTGTGAGCAGAATATTAAGTATAACTGACCAGCCGTTTCAGAGAATACTGGAAATGAAGCAGTTCTTTCTGAAGCTTCACACGTTTGAATCCACTGAGTTCTTTTTTTGAATAATCATCGTAAACCTTCAATAGATAAGATACCGGGAGATTCCGGTTCTTATACCAGGTAAAAAGCAGCCAGTCCATGATCGGAGGCAGCCAGTACTTTTCGGGAATCTCTGCCTCTCGCAGTGTTATGGCATAGCGGAGTGCCTGAGAGGAAAGATCCGACAGCCTGTCCGCTGCCTGTTTCTTATTTTTTTCTTTGAAAAGCTGTTCGCTTTCCAGCGTGATATCATATAAAGAATCAGCTGCCCGCCAGTAATTCACAAATGGTGTACCGGTGACCGGCGCTGTTTCTTCCATATTATGAAGATTGAACAGATCAAAGTTCCGGTCTGCACCTGCAGATGGCTTTCCGAATACTTTGCGGTCGTAAGAAGCACGTTTCTTCGGATCGGAAAGTATGCGGTAGGCTTCCAGGATCTGCTGCATTTTTCTGGTTGTATCGATACCATTCTTCATGTTGGCATCGGGATGATATTTTTTCGCAAGTCTGTTCTTGGCGGCAGAGATTTCTTCAGGAGAAGCCGTTCTTGACACACCAAGCATCTTGTAATAATTCTTTTTTGCCATTATATTCTCCCCTTATAATATATGGACATGATCGGAAGATACTGCATCCGGCAATATCTCCCATCAGATATATTACGACAAAGCCGGTGGGAAATCAATTTTATTTTGAAAAAACAAAGGTGTAAAGAAAAAATACTTGACACCCATCCGGAAGTGTTATATGATATCGGAGGTGAAAGACATGAATGAAATATTAGAACAGGCATTATTATATGATTTTTATGGAGAACTTCTTACGGATCATCAGAAAGAAGTGTATGAGCAGTTTGTCCTGGAAGATTTATCACTCGGCGAGATCGCAAGAGAGGAAGGAATCAGCAGACAGGGTGTACATGATCTGGTAAAGAGATGTTCCCAGACACTGAAAGGCTACGAAGAGAAACTTCATCTGGTAGAGAAATTCGTGTCGGTCAGAGAAAAAGTAAAGCAGATTGATGAATTGCTGGATGGATATGAGAAGGAGAATGCAGAAGAACTTGTTGCAGACATCCGGAAGATATCCGATGAAATTATAGAGGAGTTATAGCATGGCATTTGACAGCTTGACAGAGAAACTTCAAAACGTATTTAAGAACCTGCGAAGCAAAGGACGTCTGACAGAAGATGATGTCAAAGAAGCTTTAAAAGAGATCAAGCGCGCATTACTCGCAGCGGATGTTAACTTTAAAGTGGTAAAAGATTTCATCAAGAGCGTGCAGGAGCGTGCGATCGGTCAGGATGTAATGAATGGTCTGAATCCGGGACAGATGGTGATCAAGATTGTAAATGAGGAACTGATCAACCTGATGGGTTCGGAGACTACAGAGATTCAGCTTCAGCCTGGAAAGGCCATCACGGTCATCATGATGGCAGGTCTTCAGGGAGCAGGTAAGACGACCACGACAGCAAAGCTTGCCGGAAAGTTCAAGTTAAAGGGCAAGAAACCACTGCTGGTTGCATGTGACGTCTACAGACCGGCTGCGATCAAGCAGTTACAGGTCAATGGTGAGAAGCAGGGTGTGGAAGTCTTCTCCATGGGAGAGAACCACAAGCCGGCGAATATCGCCAGGGCAGCGATCGAACATGCGCAGAAGAATGGCAACGACCTCGTGATCCTCGATACAGCCGGACGACTTCACATCGATGAAGATATGATGGCAGAGCTTGAAGAGATCAAAGAGGAAGTAGAAGTACATCAGACCATACTTGTTATTGATGCAATGACCGGACAGGATGCCGTGAATGTGGCAAAAGAGTTCAATGAAAAGGTCGGCATCGACGGTGTGATCGTTACCAAATTAGATGGTGACACAAGAGGTGGTGCGGCACTGTCCGTAAAGGCAGTTACCGGAAAGCCGATCCTGTATGTAGGTATGGGAGAAAAACTTTCGGATCTGGAACAGTTCTATCCGGACCGTATGGCGTCAAGAATCCTCGGAATGGGAGATGTCCTGTCACTTATCGAGAAGGCAGAGGCCGAGATCGATGAAGAGAAAGCCAGAGAGATGACCCAGAAGCTTAAGAAGAACCAGTTTGATTTTGACGATTATCTGGAAAGCATTAAGCAGATGAAGAATATGGGTGGTCTTGGAAATATCATGAACATGCTGCCGGGTCTTGGAGGCATGGGCAGTAAGATGAAGGGATTGGACGACGAGCAGACAGCGGAAGCTGAGAGGAAGATGGGAAGGATGGAAGCGATCATTCATTCCATGACACCGGCGGAAAGAGCTAATCCGGATATTCTTTCTCCATCCAGAAAGCACAGAATTGCCAAAGGTGCAGGGGTGGACATCAGCGAAGTGAACCGCATGATCAAGCAGTTTAACGAGATGAAAAAGCTGATGAAACAATTTGGCAAGCCGGGAAAGAAGAAAAAATTCGGATTCCCGTTTTAAATATGATATACCGCGGATCCCGCGTTATATAGATTCCAGATTATACATTAGAAGATGCCAAAGGCAGGTTCTGGGTATAAGAATAAACTATGAATATTATGATTTTACGGAGGTAAACTAACATGGCAGTAAAAATGAGATTAAGAAGAATGGGACAGAAGAAGGCTCCTTTCTATAGAATCATCGTAGCAGATTCTAGATCACCAAGAGACGGAAGATTCATCGACGAGATCGGAACATACGATCCGAACTGTGATCCAAGTGCTATCAAAGTTGACGAAGAAGCAGCTAAGAAATGGCTTGCAAACGGAGCACAGCCTACAGAAGCAGTTGCAAAGATTTTAAAGGCAGCAGGCATCGAGAAATAATTATGCCACTGGAGGTGTGCATTTATGAAGGAATTAGTTGAAGTAATTGCGAAAGCATTAGTCGACGATCCAGAAAGCGTTGTTGTAAATGAACGCGAAGAGAAGAAGACGACAGTTCTGGAAGTACGGGTTGCTGAATCTGATATGGGAAAAGTAATCGGAAAACAGGGCCGTATTGCGAAGGCGATCCGCTCAGTTGTGAAAGCCGCAGCAGCGAAGGAAGATAAGAAAGTTATCGTAGATATCATGGACTAGAATAATAATGGGGATTCCCATTTTGTCCCGGGACAGGCCCGTTTGTGGTCTGTCCCGCTTATCTTATATCAGAGTATGTGAACAGTATCTGTTATGAAAGAGGAAAAGAGCGGTATAGAAATGCCCGCAACATATAAGAAAAGGAGTATCTATGGAAGAATTGTTACAGGTAGGCGTCATCACTTCGACACACGGAGTGCGCGGGGAAGTCAAAGTATTTCCGACTACAGATGACCCGGAGCGTTTTAAGACGTTAAAGCATGTGCTGTTAGACACCGGGAGAGAGAAAAAACCTCTGGAGATCCAGGGGGTCAAATTCTTTAAACAGTTTGTGATCCTGAAATTCAAAGGAATTGATAATATAAATGATATTGAGCGATATAAGAGATGCCCGCTTCTGGTAGAACGAAAAGATGCGGTGGCACTGGAAGAGGATGAATATTTTATCGCCGATATGATCGGTATCCAGGTTGTAACAGAGGACGATGAACCATTCGGAACATTAAAAGATGTCATGGAGACCGGTGCGAACGATGTTTATGTGATCGATACCGAGGAACATGGAGAAGTGCTGGTTCCGGCAATCCGCGAATGTATCCTGGATGTTGATATAGAGAATCAGAAGATGAAGATCCACCTGATGGACGGGCTGATCTAGAAAGAGGATAGTATATGAATTTTTATATTATGACATTATTTCCGGAGATGGTCATGGACGGGCTGAACACCAGTATCATCGGGCGTGCGGTGAATAAAGGACTTCTGTCTATAGAGGCTTTGAATATCAGGGATTATGCGTTCAATAAGCATCACAGCGTGGATGACTATCCGTATGGCGGCGGTGCAGGGATGCTGATGCAGGCGGAGCCGGTATATCAGTGCTATGATGCACTTGCAAGACAGATCCGGGAAAGGAAAGCCGGGGAAGAAAGATCCGGAGAACAGCCGGACATGGCGTGTGGAAAGAAACGCACAAGAGTCATCTATCTGTCCCCGCAGGGGAAGACATTCAACCAGTCTATGGCAGAAGAATTCGCACAGGAAGAAGATCTTGTATTCTTATGCGGACATTATGAAGGGATTGACGAACGTGTGCTGGAGGAGATCGTGACCGATTATGTATCCATAGGGGATTATGTCCTGACCGGGGGAGAACTTCCGGCGATGATCATGATTGATGCGATATCCAGACTGGTTCCTGGAGTCCTCCATAACGATGTATCTGCCGAATTCGAAAGCTTTCAGGATAATCTGCTGGAATACCCGCAGTATTCCAGACCGGAAGTGTGGCATGACAAAAAAGTACCGGAGATATTGATGTCCGGTCATCATGCCAATATTGAAAAATGGAGACGCGAACAGTCTGTGATCCGCACTGCGAAGAACCGGCCGGATCTGCTTGAAAAGGCAGAGCTTACCGAGAAAGAAAAAAAGCTGGCAAAGGAAATACAAAGAGACGGGCAGCCGGTTACAGAGTAGGATCATATAAAGCAGAAAAGAGTGCAAAAAACAAGAAAAAATCCTTGTAATTTTGCACCGGGTATGATAGAATATAGCGTGTTGTGAAGAAAAATAGATGGTCCTCTGGTACAAATGTATTAAGAACATCCAAGTAAACAAGGAGGTCACACATAATGAACGATATTATTAAGAACATTGAAGCTGCTCAGTTAAAAGAAGTAGCACCAGAATTCCACGTTGGAGATACTGTTAAAGTTTACGGAAAGATCAAAGAAGGAAACCGTGAAAGAGTACAGATTTTCGAAGGAACAGTCCTGAAGAGACAGGGTGGCGGAGCAAGAGAGACATTTACAGTTAGAAAGTTTTCTAACGGAATCGGTGTTGAGAAGACTTGGCCGGTACACTCACCAAACGTTGAGAAGATCGAAGTAGTAAGAAGAGGTAAAGTAAGAAGAGCAAAACTGAACTACTTAAGAGACCGCGTTGGTAAGAAAGCTAAAGTAAAAGAATTAGTAAAATAATCAGGAAAATGAATGTAAAAAGGACAACTACATAATGTAATTGTCCTTTTTTGATATTGCCATGTATTTCGCAGGGAGCTGCCCGTGGCAAGTCATGAAGATAAGGGGATTATATGAGACGCAGAAGTAATTTGGATTTTGAAAGACGAAGAAGATCCCGGAGATCAAGTTACCGCAGACGTCAGGCAAAAAAGAAACTGTTGGGAAAACTTCCGAAGGAGAAGAAGATTCACCTGAATCTGGAAAAGATCGTATCCGGCATAAGCTGGGTGTTTAAGATCGCAGTCACCTGCCTGATCGCATTTGTCGCAGTATGGTACTGGGGACAACAGGTGAGTACCGTGGGAGATTCTATGAGACCGGTACTTAAGAATGCGGATAAAGTGCTGGTAAACCGTATTGTATATAATGCATCTTCTCCAAAGCGTGGAGATATCATTGTCTTTAAGCCGAAGGGCAATGAAAGTTCGCATTATTATACGAAGAGGATTGTTGGACTTCCGGGAGAAACGGTACAGATCGTAGAGAACCGGATTTATATCAATGGAGAGAAACTGGAAGAAGATTATACAACCACGAAGATTGATACCGCAGGCATCGCAGCCGAGAAGGTTAAGCTTGGCGGGGATGAATATTTTGTGATGGGTGATAACAGAAAGAACAGCGAAGACAGCCGGAGTGCAGATATCGGAGCGGTAAAACGGTCTTATATTTACGGAAAGGCCTGGTTTGTGGTATCACCGAAGAAGAATTTTGGATTCGTGAGATAATAGATAAGAGGAGAACGAAGATATGCATTTTCAATGGTATCCAGGGCACATGACGAAAGCAAAACGCATGATGCAGGAGAATATCAAACTAATAGATCTGGTCATTGAGCTGGTTGATGCCAGAGTACCGATTAGCAGCAGGAACCCGGACATTGACGAACTTGGAAAGAATAAAGCAAGGCTGATCCTTCTGAACAAGTCAGATTTGGCAGAAGATAAATGGAACGATGCCTGGTCGGAATATTTCCGCGAAAAAGGGTTTTCCGTTGTAAAAGTGAACTCTAAAAAAGGCGGGGGGATCAAGTCTATCAACGGCGTGATTCAGGAAGCATGTAAAGAAAAGATTGAAAGAGACAGAAAGCGCGGTATCCTGAACCGTCCGGTCAGAGCCATGGTAGTAGGAATCCCGAATGTCGGAAAGTCAACATTCATCAATGCACTGGCAGGAAAAGCCTGTGCGAAGACGGGCAACAAGCCGGGTGTGACCAAGGGAAAACAGTGGATCAGACTGAACAAGAATGTAGAACTTCTTGATACACCGGGAATCTTATGGCCAAGATTCGAAGATCAGGCAGTAGGTCTTAAGCTTGCATTTATCGGTTCGATCAAGGATGAGATCCTGCAGACGGAAGAACTGGCAGCAGAGCTTGTGACATTTATGAACAAGAATTATCCGGGAGTTTTGGAGAGTAAATATAACGTAGAAGAAGATGCGGATCCATACGGCATGATCGCAAGGATCGCTGAAAGCAGACATTGCCTGGTACGCGGAAATGAAATGGATACAGAGAAAGCGTCTGTCCTTCTGATGGATGATTTCCGTAACGGACGCCTGGGAAGACTGACTCTGGAATATCCGGATGCATATTAGAAAGGACACGCGCGAATATGTCCAGACATTCAAAGAGAGAGGAAGAAGAAAGAGACATCCTGGGGGAACTCGGCGGATGGCTTGTGTATATACTGCTTATCATCGGTCTGACCTATCTGATCATCACCTTTGTCGGACAGCGGACGATGGTAAGCGGCTCTTCCATGGAGACGACATTACAGGATGGAGACAATCTGATCGTTGATAAGATCAGTTACCGGTTCCGGGATCCGAAACGCTATGATATCATTGTATTTCCGTATAAATATGAAGAAGATACATATTATATCAAACGTATCATCGGAATGCCGGGTGAGACTGTGCAGATCCGGGACGGATATGTGTATATCGATGGAAAACGCCTGACCAGTGATATCTATGGGAAGGAGAAGATCAAGGATCCGCAGACGGCTGCAGAACCGGTTACGCTGGGAGATGATGAATACTTTGTGATGGGAGATAACCGTAATCACAGTATGGACAGCAGAGATCCGGGAGTAGGAGTGCTGACCCGGAAGGATCTGATCGGCAGAGCCTGGGTGCGTATCTATCCATTTGACAATATAGGAGTGATCCGACATGAATAAACGAGAAGAAGAAAAACTGAAAAAACAGCAGGAAAAGCTTCAGAAAGAACTGGAGCGTACCGAAGCAATGAGCGTCTATGAAAAAGAATACAGCGACTGTACCTATATCTGTGGGATCGATGAAGTCGGCCGCGGTCCATTTGCCGGTCCGGTGGTAGCGGGAGCAGTCATTCTGCCAAAAGATGATCCGATCCTGTATCTGAATGATTCGAAAAAGCTTTCGGAGAAGAAGAGGGAGGCACTTTACGATGAGATCATGGAGCGTGCAGTGGCGATAGGAATCGGGATCGTAAGTCCGGCAAGGATTGATGAGATCAATATCCTGCAGGCGACTTATGAGGCGATGCGCATGGCGATAGGGAACCTGAAGGTAGAGCCGGATCTGCTTCTGAATGATGCAGTGACGATACCGGGCGTCGATATCCGGCAGGTGCCGATCATCAAAGGAGATGCCAAAAGTGTGTCCATTGCAGCGGCAAGCATCATTGCCAAAGTGACCAGGGACCGCCTGATGGTAGAGTATGATGCAGTGATGCCGGGGTATGATTTCGCTGCCAATAAAGGATATGGCACGAAGAAGCATATTGAAGGTCTGAAAGAATTAGGACCATCACCGATCCACAGAATGACATTTATAAAAAAATATATATAAAAATATATCACAGACAGCAAAGTTGTAAGAATGTTTGCTAAAATGAACGGGAGGACTATGGCCGGAGATACAGGAAGAGAACGGAAGAATAACCGGGAGACCGGAAGCCATTATGAACGGCTTGCCGGTGCATATCTGGAGCAGGAAGGATATGAGATCCTGGAGTATAATTACCGGTGTAAGACCGGAGAGATTGATATCATAGCAAGAGAAGCGGGATATCTGGTCTTCTGTGAGGTGAAATACCGCGCTTCAGATAAAAAAGGACATCCGGCGGAGGCTGTAAATCCAGCCAAACAGAGAACCATTTCCAAAAGTGCACTTTGCTATATGGCGGTCAACGGAATTGATGAGGTACCATGCAGATTCGATGTGGTGAGCATCGAGAATCATGAGGTGACACTTTACCGGAATGCATTTGATTATACAGGATAGGAAGAGATCCGGAACAGAAAGGATGAATATGGCATGAATCTGGGCTTACATTATAAAAATCAGGACCATATATTTGATGAAAAAGAAGTGAACGGTGTCCCGTTCTTAAGTTATCCGATGCTGGAAGAGACCGGAATCGTGAATCATGGATTCTCGACCAGACTTGGCGGTGTCAGCAAAGGATGCTGGGCAACGATGAATATCAGTACAACCAGAGGTGACGATCCGGAAGATGTCAGGGAGAATCAGAGAAGGATTGCCGGAGCCATCGGTGTACAGCCGGAAGATATGACATTCACCAATCAGACCCATACGACCAATGTAGCGGTAGTAAAAGCCGGAGACAGGGGAAAGCGTTTTCAGGAGACCGATGGAATGATCACAGATGTGCCGGGAATCTGTCTGGTTACATTTTACGCAGACTGTGTGCCGTTGTATTTTGTTGATCCGGTGAAGAAGGCGATCGGTCTTTCACATTCCGGATGGCGAGGAACCGTCGGTAAGATAGGAAAAGTTACCATAGAACTGATGCAGAAGACATATGGCTCTGATCCGGAAGATATCATTGCGGCAATCGGTCCGTCCATCTGCCGGGACTGCTATGAAGTGAGCGGGGATGTGATACAGCAATTCAGGGAAAGCTTTGACGAAGCGTACTGGCCGGAGCTGTTTTATAAAAAAGAAAACGGGAAATACCAGTTGGATCTCTGGCGTGCCAATGAACGGATATTCACAGAAGCCGGAATCCGCGAAGATCATATTGCGGTAACCAATGTATGCACACACTGTAACCCGGATATCCTGTTCTCGCACAGGACTACCGGAGATAAAAGGGGAAATGTAAGCGCATTTCTTGCGCTGAAACAGATGACAACAAGAGGAGTATAACATATGACAGATACAACAATTGCAGATACGACGCAGGAAGTAACCGATGCGACCCAGGAAGCGGTCAAACAGGTTAATCAGCTGACACAATATGTACAGGACAGCATACCGGAACTGATCACGTTCGGATTGAAAGTGCTGGCGGCATTGGTGGCATTCTTTGTCGGACGGCTGGTGATCCGGTGGATCAGGAAGATCGTCAGACGTTCCTTTGAGCGCTCCGGTGCGGACAAAGGAGTGGAGCAGTTTGTAGATTCCCTGCTGAAATACGGACTGTATGCCCTGCTTGTCTTCAGTCTGATCTCCAGCCTTGGATTCGATACAACATCCGTGGCGGCAGTACTGGCATCCGGCGGTGTGGCAATCGGTCTTGCATTACAGGGAAGTCTTTCGAACTTTGCAGGCGGAGTCTTGATCCTTTTATTAAAACCGTTTGTAGTCGGAGATTATATTATCGAGGATAGCAACGGAAAAGAAGGAACCGTAAAAGAGATCCAGATCTTCTATACCAAGCTCAGTACGATCGATAACAAGACAATCGTAATCCCGAATGGAATGCTGACCAACAACAGTATTACCAATGCAACGGCAAAAGATGAAAGGCAGCTTGATCTGCGTGTGGGTATTTCTTATAATGCGGATATCCGACAGGCAAAATCAGTGATCGAAAATCTGCTGATCAAAGATGAATGTATCATCAAGAACGAACAGATCAATGTATTTGTTCATGAGCTGGCAGACAGTGCGGTTGTACTGGGAATCCGTGCATGGGTGAAGAATGAGGAATATTGGGAAACCAGATGGAGACTGCTCGAAGAGATCAAGATCCTGCTGGATGAAAATGGAATTGAGATTCCGTATCCGCAGATGGCAGTGCATATGAAGGAAAATGTGTAATTCACTACACATTTTCCTGAAAAAGTACTTGCAAATATAATAAAATGCGGTATAATTATAGACGTGGCTGTCACAGACACATGCTGGAATAGCTCAGTCGGTAGAGCACTTCACTCGTAATGAAGGGGTCGTCGGTTCAAGTCCGATTTCCAGCTTATTTTTTTAGAATCCTTGGAAAAGGGTTCTATTTTTTTGCCTGAGTATGTAAAAGTAACTGTTCGGATAAGAAATTGTCCGGATACACAGAGTGAGGGATTTCGTGTATAATAAATATGTGGATGTGAAAGGGGAAGACACAGATGAAACAAATATGGAAACAAACATGGAGACAGCGGCTGGCAGCAGCGTTGATACAGCTGCTTATGGTGCTTGCAATGGCAGGTGTCGGAATCCGGATGCCGGTGCAGGCGGCAGAAAAGAATGCGGTCACACAATCCGGTGAGATGAAGGTACATTTCCTCGACGTAGGACAGGGACTGTCTATTCTGGCCCAGTCGGAAGGAAAGACGATGATTTATGACGGTGGGGACAGGAAGACTTCAAGATTCGTAGTATCCTATCTGAAAGAACATGGCGTATCGAAAATTGATTACCTGATCAGCAGCCATTACGATGCAGATCATATGGCAGGACTGATTGGATGCCTGAATGCATTTGATGTGAAAAATGTCATATCCAGCAACTATGTGCATACGAGCAAGCTGTATCAGTCATTTGTGAAAGCAGTCAAATCCGATGGACTTAAGATGCAACATCCGGCGGTTGGAAAGACGTATAAATTTGGAAGAGGCTCATTCGAGATCCTTGCACCGAAGACGATAGAGGCGAAGGGAAGCAACAATAATTCAGTAGCAATCAAGTTGATGAATGGTGAAAACAGCTTTGTATTTACCGGAGATGCGGAGCACGAAAGCGAAGCAGCAATGTGTAATTCCAGTATCGACTTAAGTTGTGATGTGCTTGTCCCGGGGCATCACGGATCTGCAACAGCGACCTCATGGGATTTTCTTCAGAAGACAGTGCCGGAATATGCGGTGATCAGTTGCGGAACGAATAATAAATATGGACATCCGGACAAAGATACCATGGATAAGCTCCAGAGTATGGATATTCAGGTATACAGGACGGATAAGCAAGGAACGATCGTTGTGACCAGCGACGGTGCGAATCTGAACTGGAGTGCGGAACCGTGTAATGACTATACACCGGGAGACGATTCGGATCAGGGAACGCGGAGTACGTCGGAAGTACAGCAGGAGGCATCACAGACAGCAATAGGAGAGCATGTATGGGTGTCTGCGACAGGAAACAAATACCACAAGACGAATCACTGTGGAAATATGAATCCGAATACGGCAAAAGAAGAGCCCCGGGCAGAAGCGGAAGCGCAGGGACTTGAACCATGTAAGAAATGTTACTAAATGAGATAAACAGTGAGAAAACGGAAAGGAATGTTTGAAAATTACAGAGTATGGAATTACGGTTGTTTACCTGATGATCTTATGCCGTATTGCTTATGCGGACTGGAAATATCAGATCATTGAGCCGTGGACACATATAGGAATCCTGACACTTGCCTGTATGGAAATGTTATTCCGTGTGGGAGTGTCTGTCCAGGAACGGTGTCTGGGTGCTGTGGTCATTGCAGTACCAATGCTGGTGTTGACAGTTCTGTTAAAAGGCGGATTTGGAGGCGGCGATATAAAGCTGATGGCGGTATCCGGTTTCCTGAACGGCGTGAAAGTTATCACATATGCAGGAATGCTGGGAATCATATTGAGCGGCATATATGTAAGCATGATGCTGGCAGCAGGAAAGATGGGACGAAAGGACAGTTTTGCTCTTGGTCCCTTTCTTGTTATGGGAATTATTGGAATGAAATTATGGACTTCAATTAGTTGATATGGTAGCATATTATATGCGAGAGTATATTTTTAGACACGATTAGAGGAGAATATAGATAAATGGGAGCGTTAAGTATCAAGCGTGGGACAAAGATGCAGAGGAAAAGAATCAGCCGAAGCTGATCCATTGTGCTGACGAGAAGATGTATAAAGACAAAAAGAGGATAAAAGAAAATACACCTTCTGCATAAATGATAGTTTGGAAATGATAGAAATGCGCAATATATGATTACGAGGTGACGTATGAAATTACTGGTGACCGGAAATATCGGATATATTACAACAGAATTTATCGAGGAGGCTTTCCCTGAGTGTCAGATTCTTCTTCTTGGAGAGACTGAACAAAAGTCAAATCGCAATAAGAGCTTATCGGTATACCCGATGCCGAAGACGGAGGAAGAATTCAAAGACATTTTCAAGACGTATGAATTTGAGGGAGTGATTTATTTTTCTAATTATCTTACATTTCATGGGACGATGGAGGGTGAGATTGAGACTTTACGCAAGCTATTACATTACTATAAAGGGAATCTGAATTCCAGGCTTCTGTATATTACAGGACCGGATAGTTTATATGAAGATACAACAGGAAAGACGCTGATGGTCCGCTCGGCAGAAGAGTTCTGCAGGCAATACGGCGAACTGCATCAGATCGCTGTCAAGATTCTGCGTGTGCCGTATCTTTATTCCGGTACTTATGAGGAGGATTATTTTTTCAAGCTGTTCTCAACTGTGATCAATAAGAAGCAGATTACATTTGAAGAAGCACCGGCACAGGAGATGCATTTTCTTGCTTTGAGTGATCTTGGGGATTTATTATACAAGATTTTTGATAACTGGGGAGAGGGGAGCGCCTGTCTTCAGGTTCCGCAGGTATTTCATTTTACTTTTCAACAGTTCGGGGAGAGACTGGCACAGATGTTTCCGGCTGCAAACATTACCTATTTGTCAGAGGTGCTGATCCGGGATGGGATATCTGATGACCACGTTCTGAGAAATGAATACGGTTGGTTTCCGAAGATTTCTCTTTTGGAGGAACTTACAGAAATTTATGAGGATTATTGTGAGAAAACGAACCATAAGACACGGAAGATCGATGTAGTAAAAACTTTTTTGAAAGTACATGATAAAATCGTGAAAATCGCGGAATTGCTGCTCACATTTTTTGTTTTTGAAGCACTGAACCGGGTGGCGGGAAATCAGGTGCAGTTTCAGATGATCGATCTGAGGCTTGTTTACATCGTGCTGTTCAGCAGTCTGTACGGCATTAATTACGGGCTTGCAGCAGCGGAGCTGGAAACACTTTCATTGCTGGCAGCATATACGAAAACCGGGATCGGCTGGACGACACTTTTCTACGAACCTTCGAACTGGATTCCGTTTATCTTCTATTTTGTAGTCGGCGCGATCTGTGGTTACATCCGACTGAAAAACAGAGATAATATTCAATTCATGAAAGAGGAGAATAAACTGATCCTGGATAAATTTCTGTTTATGAGAGAAATGTATCAGGAGACGCTTTCTGATAAACGGCAGTACAAGAAGCAGATTCTGGGAAGCCGTGACAGCTTTGGTAAGATTTTTGATATTACGAAAAAACTGGATATCATTCTTCCGCAGGAGCTTTTTATTGAAACTCTGCATGTGATGGAATCAGTTCTTGAGAATCATACATTTGCGATTTATTCAGTTGGAAAGAATCAGAGCTATGGACGTCTTGAGATCGCATCCCAGGGAATGACAGATGTGTTGAAAAAATCCATTTGTCTGGATGATTATCTGGAAGCGAAAGAGACGATTGTGTCCGGAAAGGTGTGGGTAAACCGGAATTTCCTGGACGGCTATCCGATGTATATGAACGGGATTCACAAAGATGGAGAGCTCGTGATGCTGATTTTCATTCAGGAAGTGGGAAATGAACAGCTTTCCCTCTATTATCTGAATCTGTTCCAGATTCTCTGCGGTCTGGTAGAAACAGCACTTTTGCGCGCACTGGAATATCAGGAGGCAATCAAGAACAGGCAGTACGTGCAGGGTACACGTATATTGAAGCAGGAGTATTTTGAAGAACGGCTGTATTCCTTCCATTCTATGAGGGAGGAGAATCGGGCATCCTATGTGCTTTTGAAGCTGGAGTATCCGAAGATGACACTGGAAGAGGCAGACACAGCGCTACAGGCTTCGGTCCGTGAAAATGATGTCAGGGGGATTTCTGAAAAAGGAGAGCTCTTCCTCATTCTTTCACAGACGGACAGAAGTTCCTTGCCGATCATTCTTGCAAGACTGGAAAATAACGGCTTCGTCTGTCATGAGATCGATACCATGGAGAATGCAAATACAGGAGAAAAATTATGATTCAGACAGTGCTTGGAGTATTCCTGATCCTGTTACATATTGTCTGCTGTGTGCTGGTCTGGCTGGGGATAAAGACACATCTGCTAAAGGTGAAAAAATATCTGATGGCACTTGTGATCTTCGTTCCTTTCTGGGGAACAGTGTGCGTGCTGCTTTTGCATTTGCAAATGCTGACCAGAAGAGACAATAGGATAGAACCGGGAGTGGAAAAGCTTCGTGTAAATGAAGAGATTTATAAAAATATTTTTCAGGCAGTTTCGGATACGGACAAAAAGATCGTTCCGTTAGAGGAAGCACTTTTGATTAACGAACCGGGAGTGCGCCGTGAACTGATCATGGATGTGTTAAATGATGATCCGGAAGAATATATGGATCTTCTGAAACAGGCCCGCATGAATGAAGATGTAGAGGTTGTCCATTATGCGATCACAGCCATGGTTGAACTTTCCAAGGAATATGATTTTTGTTTGCAGAAGATGGAGAAGCTGTATGCGGCATCACCGGACGATCCGGAGATCCTGGAGCAGTACTGTGATTTTATGGAAGAGTATCTGAATCAGGGGATTCTGGAAGCCCAGATGGAGAGAGAACAGAGAAAACGTTATATCCGTCTTTTAAGACAAAAGCTGAAGGTGAAAACGACGCTTTCCACATGTGTGCGTCTGTTCCAAAATCTGATGAAAACAGGAGATTATGTTCAGGCGGAAGAGATTCTAGGGCTGATGGATCAGAAATGGCATCGGAAAGAGGAGTTCTGGATTTTGAAGATCCGGTATCTGGCAGAACGAAAAAAGGGAGCGGAGTTGCAGCAGTGTTTAAGACAGATGAAAGAGGAGCAGATCTATCTGTCGTCTAAGAGTAAGGAGGTATTGGCTTTTTGGCTGGATTAAAATCATTGAAAACATTTCCGTTTAAAAGTATGCTGGTGATCCTGGGTGTATTTCTGATGATCGCGGTCTTCCTTTTTGCTGAACGAAGTGGAATTCAATATACTGAAAAAAACAGAAAAGTCGCATATCTCAGTCAGGAAGAAGTGGTTACGGAACAGATGGCTGCGAAATCACTGCCGAAGACCTGTCTGGTACTTCGTAACAGTGAAGATGAGGCGAGTGTGGCTGCATGGGAGCAGTTTCAACAAATTTTTAAAGATATGAAGGTTGGAACAGATGTGGTAGACCTGCAGAGTGCATCCTCTATTCCAGATTATCATGCTTATGAAACGGTTGTTGTATTACTGAGCGATGTAAGTCCGTTGAAAGAGAATCTTATGGAACTGTGTGATTGGGTGTCAGAGGGTGGGAATGTACTTTTTGCCCTGACACTTCAGAAAACAGCGTATTCATCAGTGATTGAGCAGAAGCTTGGAATCGTTTCTTCCGGATATGACAATATACGTGTAGACAGTATTTATTTTGAACCGGAATTTATGCTTGGCGGCGGACAGGCTTATGCAATCACGGATCCGTATGACTCTGCCTGGGCAGTGCAACTGAGTGAGAATGTGAAGGTTTATGCGCGTGTCAATGAAAAAAACGGTCAGCCTGTCATTTGGGAGAACCAATATGGAAAAGGGAAGTTTGTAGTAGACAACTTTGGACTGTATGAGAAAGCGGTGCGTGGATTCTATGCGGCTTCCTACAGTCTCCTTACTGATGTGGGGGTTTATCCGGTGATCAATGGATCAGCATTTTATCTGGATGACTTTCCGTCACCGGTTCCAGAGGGAGATGGTACTTATGTGAAGCGGGACTATGGAATGAGCATTAGTGATTTCTATATGGATGTGTGGTGGCCGGATATGCAGGAGCTTGCATCTGATCACAACGTTCGCTATACTGGTGTGATTATTGAAAATTATGAGGATGCGACGGATGGAACGATTAAGAAACAGAAGGATACCAGACGTTTTCAGTATTTTGGAAATATGCTGCTTCATCAAGGTGGAGAACTCGGGTATCATGGATACAATCATCAGCCGTTGAGTCTTTCAAATGCGGATTATGGTGACGTGCTTCCGTATGATACATGGAAAAATGAGGCGGCCATGAAAAAGGCTGTAAAAGAATTGATCCATTTTGGAGAGGATACATTTCCCGGTGTATCAATGTCAGTCTATGTACCGCCGTCCAATGTATTGTCAGCAGAAGGAAGGAAGATGCTCGCGAAAGATTTCCCGGAGATCCGGACGATCGCCAGTAATTATTTCACCGGTGAGTTTGCGTATGTGCAGGAATTTGAAGTTGCAAAGGATGGGATTGTAGAACAGCCGCGTATCATCTCCGGTGCAATTATCGATAATTATATGAAGATGGCGGCACTGTCGGAATTAAATATGCATTTTGTGAACAGTCATTTTATTCATCCGGATGATCTTCTGGACGAAGACCGCGGTGCGGCGCTTGGCTGGGAAAAGATGAAGGGCAACCTCGCTGATTATATGGACTGGCTGGTGGATTCGGCACCGTCCTTGAGACAACTCACCGGTTCAGAACTATCCGGTGCGATCCAGCGTTATGGAGCGGTTACATTCACAAAGACAGTGACAGAGCGGTCTATAGAATTGAAGCTTAAAAACTTCTATGATGAAGCATATTTTATGGTGAGGATCAATGAAGGAACACCGGGTGAAGTTTCGGGAGGAAAACTTACACATCTGACAGGAAATCTCTATCTGCTTCAGGCAAAGGAACCAACAGTAACTATTGAGAAATTAGAAAATTGAAATACAAAGCGGTAACACGCGACAGATAAGGAGTTAATTGTGAGAATCTGTCTCATATTGGAGGGGTGTTATCCCTACATATTTGGAGGTGTATCCACCTGGATGCACCAGTATATCAATGAAATGAAAGAGCATGAGTTTGTTCTGTGGGTGATTGGGGCAAATGCGAAGGATAAAGGGAAATTTGTCTACGAGCTTCCGAAAAATGTTGTAGAAGTTCACGAGGTCTTTCTGGATGACGCTTTGCGGCTGAAGGATTCTGGAAAAATGTTTCATGCCTTTACAGAGGAAGAGACGAACAGCCTGAAAGAGCTGATGCTGTGTAGACGCCCGAATTGGGAAATCTTGTTTCGGCTCTATCATGATCAGAAGCTGAATCCTATGTCTTTTTTAAGAAGTGAGGAATTCCTGAATATATTGACGGAGTGCTGTATAAAAGATTATCCATATACTCCGTTTGCGGATGCATTTCACACAATGCGTTCTATGCTGCTTCCGGTCCTTTATCTAATGGGAAGTGAAGTGCCCAAGGCAGATGTCTATCATGCAATCTGTACAGGATATGGCGGACTTCTTGCATGCCTGGGCGGGCATGTTTATAAGAAGAAAGTGCTGCTGACAGAGCATGGGATATACACAAGAGAGCGTGAAGAAGAGATCATTCGTGCAAAATGGGTACAGCCGGCATTTAAAAAGCAGTGGATTTCTTTCTTCTATATGCTGTCGGATATTATTTATACGAGAGCGTTTCTAGTCTCAGCATTATTTACCAATGCCATGCATGCACAGATCCAGATGGGATGTGACAAGGGGAAATGTCGTGTCGTTGAGAACGGAATCAACTATGAAAGGCTTTCCCCTATTCCATTGAAAAAGGAAGACGGATGGGTTGACATCGGTGCGATCGTGCGTCTGGCACCGATCAAGGATATCAAGACGATGATCTATGCGTTTTATGAGCTTTGCACGACAAGAGAGCATGTGCGTCTCCATATTATGGGAGGCGTCGATGATGAGGAGTATGCGCAGGAGTGCTATGCGCTGGTCGATCAGCTTCATCTGGAAAATGTGATCTTTACAGGACGAGTGGATATCATCTCTTATATGGAGAAGCTGGACTTTACAATTTTGACGAGTATATCGGAAGGACAGCCGCTGTCTGTTTTAGAATCATTTGCTGCAAGGCGGCCTTGTGTGACTACAGATGTAGGATGCTGCAGGGAACTTCTGAATGGTAACGAGGAGGATCGATACGGAAAAGCAGGCTATTGTGTTCCACCGATGTATCGAGAGGGGCTCGCACAGGCAATGGATCGGATGTGCGCTTCCAGAGCTCGGAGACTCCGCATGGGGGAGAATGCACAGAAACGAGTGAAAGCATATTATCGAAAAGAAGAAATGATTGAAAAGTACCGGAAGATGTATCAGGAGGTGGAAGAGGCAGATGGCCGGAATCGGATTTGAGTTAAAAAAATTATTCCAGAAGCGCGGACTTGCAGCAACGGCAAAAGCGTATGGGTATGCAGGAGTGATCTGTACAGGTCCGATGCTGCTTGGTATCGTGCTGTTGGTAGGAATCGCTTTTATCTGCGATCATACCGGTGCGACGAGACATAACCGGGAACTTCTGAACTGTATGATTACTTACACACTTCTCGCTTCGCTGACCGTGACCAGTTTCTTCTCTATGGTCGTGACGAGATATATTGCGGATATGCTGTATGAAGAACGCCACGAGGCGGTGCTTTCTTCTTTCTGGGGTTCAACAGCGCTTCTGCTTGTAGTCGGCGGAATCATGTATGGGATTTTTCTTCTGTTTTCAGGAATCAATCTGATTGATCAGTTTTTGTGCCTGGAGTTTTTCGGAGAATTGATCGTCACCTGGAATGCGATGAGTTATCTGACAGCGATCAAGGATTACAAAGGGATTCTTATTTCATTTATTACAGCGGTAGCGGTATCATTGTTGGTCGGATTCCTATTGATCCTGATTGGGATTCCACATGTAGAGGCGTTGATGATCGCAGTTACGATCGGTTATGGAATCATGCTGCTTTGGGATGTGACGCTGTTGTACCGTTATTTTCCGCAGAGAGAGATCAGTGCATTTTTCTTTTTACGCTGGGTGGATCAGTTCCTTCCGCTTGCGTTTACAGGCTTGTTCACGAACATCGGACTATTTGCACATCTTGTTATCATGTGGTGCGGACCGATCAGTGTACATGTTCAGGGATTATTTTATGGTGCACCGTATCATGATGTACCTGCGATGATTGCCTATTTGACGATTCTTATTACAACCGTTAATTTCGTTGTATCTGTGGAAGTGAATTTCTATCCGAAATATCGGAATTATTATAGTTTGTTTAATGACAAGGGAGAAATCAAGGATATCCTGCAGGCGGGAAATGAGATGAGAAAGGTCTTAAACATGGAGCTGAAATATACGGCGTTAAAGCAGCTACTTACAACGGCACTGGCTATTTCGATCGGACAGCTGCTTTTGACATATCTTCCGCTTGGATTTAATGATCTTATGGAAGGATATTTTAGGACACTCTGTGTCGGCTATGGACTCTATGCAATTGCTAACACAATGATGCTGATCTTACTTTATTTTACAGATTACAAGGGAGCATTATTTGCAACAGGAATGTTTGCCGCATGTACGACGACATTTACCTGTGTGTCTTTATTCTTCCCACAGGTGTATTATGGGTTTGGATTTTTACTGGGAAGTGCAGTGTTCTTTTTGATCTGTACACTGCGTCTTGGATATTTTATAAAAAAACTTCCGTATTATATTTTGAGCGTACAGCCGATTGTGGCAGAGGATAAAACAGGTTTCTTCACACGGCTTGGATGCTTTTTGGAAGAGAAAATAGAGAGGGGAGATAAGCTTGAAAAAATATAAATTACTTGCGTTGGGATGTGCCCTTTTATTAGGAATGTCCTGTTGCCTGACGGGATGTACCACCCCGGAGAAAACAGGGGATACTTCAAAGAAACAGACAGAACAACAGGAAGAGATAAAAAAGGCAGAGACACAGGATATCAACGACGTTCACCTCAGGGATAAGGATAGTCTCTATGAAAATGATGACGAGGCAAGTGTTGTGACGATGTATCTCACCGTTTCCCGTGGAAATTCTTCAGAGGGAACGGCTCATACCTGGAAGGAGATTAACAGTTATTCGGCCTATGATTATGACAAGATGGGAGTAGAACGTTACCAGACAGCGGCGCTTCTTCAGGTTGGTGATGAGTCAGGTCCGCAGAGCGGGGAGGTTGGATATGGTGAAAATGTGCCGAATGCTACCGTGCAGATCAGAGGACAGACATCGAGCCGTAATTCGCAGAAAAACTATAAGATTGAGCTGAAGAAGAATAAGGGAACCTGGCGTGGACAGCGCACGATCAATCTGAATAAACATCAGACAGATGGAATGCGTTTCCGTAATAAGCTGTCCTACGATCTTCTGAAAGGGATACCGCAGCTGATGTCACTTAGAACTCAGTTCGTACATTTATATGTAAGAGATCTTACCGAAGGAAACAGCGCAGAGTTTCAGGATTATGGATTGTACACACAGGTAGAACAGCTGAACAAGACAGGAATGGAGAATCACGGAATGGACTCGAAAGGACAGTTATATAAAATCAATTCGTTTGAGTTTTTCCGTTATGAAGATGTGATAAAAAAAGAAGACGATCCGACCTATGACCAGAAAGCCTTTGAAAAGCTTCTGGAGATCAAAGGAGATTCAGATCATACGAAACTGATTCAAATGCTGACAGATCTGAATGATACTTCTCAACCGATTGAGGATATCCTGGATCAATATTTTGACAGAGAAAATCTGACGTACTGGATGGCGTATCAGATACTGACCGGAAATGTAGATACACAGAATCGTAATACATATTTATATAGTCCACAGAATTCGGACACATGGTATCTGATCGCGTGGGATAATGACGGCTCTTTCATGAGAACCGAATACAACATTCAGAATCGTTTCGATCAGGGAAGTTGGGAATGTGGAGTCAGCAATTACTGGGAAAATGTTCTTTTTCAAAGATGTCTGCAGTCCGAGGATTTCCGTGAGGAACTTGACGCGGCGATCCAGGATCTGAGATCCTATCTCAGTGTGGATCGGATCAGTAGTATGATAGAGGAATATCGTACAGTTACTCAGAAGTATTTAAATCAGATGCCGGACCAGATGTATGCACCGTTGACTGAAGCGAAGTATGAAACAATTGCATCGGCAATCCCTTCAGAGGTAGAACAAAATTATGAACTTTATAAGGAGAGCCTGGAAAAGCCAATGCCGTTTTATATCGGAAAACCGGTGATCAAGGGAAATATTTTGAAGTTCAACTGGGACGCATCGTATGACTTTGATGCAGAGACGATCACTTACACAGTTGAACTGGCAAAAGATTATAAGTTTAATGAGATTGTATTTCGTAAGGATAATATTCAAATTCCGGAAGCGGAGACTACAGTTCCGGCAGATGGTCAGTATTTTGTGCGTATCCGTGCGACAAATACATCTGGACAGACGCAGGATGCTTTTGATTATTATGTAACAGACGCTGGAAAGAATTATGGTATGAAATGTTTCTACATTACAGGCGGCCAAAATGTTGAGGAAGATATTTATGAGGAATGATTTATCAAAAGAACGCTTCCGTAATGAGTGGAAATATCTGATCAGTACCAGTGAGAAAGAATTGCTGGAGCTGAGGATGAAGCATTTGCTGAAAAAGGATCCAAATGCAAAGGGAAATGGCTATATGATCCGCAGTCTCTATTTTGATGATTATTTCAACAGTGCCTATGCGGAAAAGGAGTCAGGTGTTCTGATGCGTAAAAAATACCGAATCCGCATATATGACTGTAGTGACCGCTCGATCAAGCTGGAGCGGAAGAAGAAATTCGGAAGTTATATTTATAAAGAAAGTGCTCCGCTGACAAAGGAAGAATTCTATAAGATCCTTGATGGAGATTATAAATTTTTGTTAAGTAGTCCGTATTCATTGTGCAGAGAATTTTATGTGGAATGTGTCAGCAATCTCATGCGTCCACGCACGATCGTTGACTATGACCGTGTACCGTGGATCATGGATGAGGGGACAGTCAGGATTACATTTGACAGTGATGTGAGGGCTGCGGTCGGAAGTTATGACATCTTTGATCCGTCCCTTCCGACACTTCCGGTGCTTGAACCGGGGAAACTAGTTATGGAAGTGAAATTCACAGAGATGCTTCCACAGATCGTGCGTGACTTGCTTCCACCAAATGCACAAGAATTCACAGCAGTATCAAAATATGTACTCTGTTATGAAAAATCGCAGTATTTGCATGGATTTGAATATTGGAATGAAACACAGGAGAGAAAACTATTATGAGTATACAAGATATGATTAAGAAGTCGGTGCTTGAATCCGGCGTATTTGATAGCTTTAATGCACCGAAGATGGCAATTTCGCTGATCGTGGCGTTGCTTCTCGGAGCAGTGATCTATATGGTTTACAGCAAGTTTTATGTAGGGGTGATCTTCTCTCGGAGCTTTGCAGTTACGTTGGTCGGCATGACACTTCTCACTTGCATGGTTACTCTGGCAATCAGTACGAATATCGTGATTTCCCTTGGTATGGTCGGTGCATTGTCTATCGTACGTTTCCGTACGGCGGTGAAGGATCCGATGGATCTGCTCTATCTTTTCTGGGCAATCACGACAGGTATCACGACTGGAGCGGGAATGTATCCGTTGGCACTGATTGCAGCAGCGGTTATGATCATTATGATTTATCTGTTTTATCATAAGCAGCAGAAAGGCAGAATCTATATTGCCGTGATCCATTATCAGGGAGATGAAGCCGGTGATGAGATCATCCGCAGCTTTGGCAGAATGAAATACTTCATAAAGTCAAAGACGATGCGTGGGGAGAAAACAGAGATGGCAGTTGAGGTATTCTGTCGGCAGAATGATCTCGATTTCACAGAGAAGATCCGGAAGATCACAAATGTAGAAGATATTACATTGATCCAGTATAATGGAGAGTATCACGGATAAAATGAAAAGATTATAACTGGTTGATTCATTAAGAATATATATTCCCTTTCGTGGACAGAATGGATGGAAGTGCAATCCGGTCACTGAAACATCCAGATGCTGAGACGATCCCGATTATTGCCATGACTGCCAATGCTTTTGCAGAAGATGTACAGCTGGCCAAAAATACAGGAATGAATGAACATATCGCAAAACCACTTGATATGAATAAGCTGAATGATGTTCTGGAAAACTGGCTGTAATTAATGTCCACAGTGCGCTGGAAAAGCAGTACTTAATTTGGAGAGAATTATATGAAAAAATTTAAGATAAATGTACAGAGATATATCTGTATTTTATTATGCCTTGTTTTATATATTACTGTGTTTCCCTTTCCTGTATCAGCAGAGGAAGAAAAAAACCGGACAGTCAGAGTAGGCTGGTATGAAGGAACCTATAATACCACAGAACCAAACGGTGAGAAAAGAGGCTACAGTTACGAATATCAGCAGGCAGTGGCTGCGCATACAGGATGGAAATATGAATATGTGGAGGGAAACTGGGCAGAACTGATGAGTATGCTGAAAAATGGAGAAATCGATCTGATGGGAGATATGTCCTATGCAGAGGAACGTTCTGCTTCCATGCTCTTTTCAGAACTGCCCATGGGCGAGGATAAGTATTACCTTTATATAAATCCTTCTGATACAGATATCTCGGTTTCAGATCTGACTACATTGAATGGGAAGAGGATCGGGGTGGTGCCGGATACACTTTCTGCTAGTCGGTTCTGTGAGTGGGAGAAAAGCCATGGAGTAGACACGCAGCAGGTTGATATTACCAGTACAGATGATGCCCGTCAGAAACTACAAAATCAGAAAATTGACGGATTTGTTTTAAATGAGTCTCCACAGTGGGAAAGAGACAATATTTCTCCTGTGCTTCTGATTGGCAGCTCCTATAATTATTTTGCAATCAACAAAAAACGCCCGGATCTGAAAGAGGAGCTGGATCAGGCAATGCAGAAGATAGAAAAAGAGAATCCTTTTTATGAAGAAGATCTTTATAAGAGATATCTCTCCGCAAATTCTATTGAAACTCTTACGGATGAGGAGCAGAACTGGCTGGAACAGCATGGGGCGGTCAGGATTGGATATCTGAAAAAGGATGTGGGTGTCAGTCTTGCGGATGCAGAGTCAGGGGAACCGACAGGAATTATTAACGATTATATCAGTCTGGCTTCCGATTGTATGGGAGAAAAAAGCATAGAATTTCAGACGACAGGCTTTGATTCCCAGGAGGAAGAACTGCAGGCATTAAAGGATAACAGGATTGATATGATTTTTCATATGAACCAGAATCCATATGAAGCTGAGCAGAACGGCATTATATTGTCAAATACTGTTTTTGAAGTCAATGTTGCAGTGCTCACCGGTGTTGAAAAGTTTGATGAAAACAGGAAAAACACAGTGGCGGTGAGTAGAAATAACCTGCTGGGAAAGTGGTATATTTCTTTTAATTATCCTTCCTGGAAAATAAAGGAATATGACTCATCTGCTGAGGTTGAGAAAGCAGTTCGCAGTGGTGAGGCAGACTGCTTTGTTGTGAAGGCAGGACAGTCATTAAAGACGCTGGCAAACAGCAAAATGTACAGCGTTTTTCTTACGAAACCCGGCGATTCTTGCTTTGCAGTCACCAGGGAAAATATAACATTAATGAATATCCTGAATAAAACCATCCAGACTCTGCCTGCTTCCAGACTTTCAGGCCTGTTTTCTGTATATGAAAACGCACCGGGAAGGGTTACTCTGGCAGAATACATAAAGGATAATTTGCGGGTAGTTTCCATGAGTTTTGTAAGTGTGACCCTGGTTATTATACTGATTATAGTTTACCTGATGATGAAAGCAAGGAAAGCCCAGATTCAGGCAGAAAAGGCTAATGCTGCCAAATCGGATTTTCTTTTCAATATGTCACATGATATCCGTACACCGATGAATGCCCTGCTGGGATACAACGAGCTGATGAAAAGGGAACTGACAGATCCAAAGCTTTTGGATTATCAGGAGAAGATGGAACAGTCTGGAAATCTGCTGCTGTCTATTATCAATAATGTGCTGGACATGGCCAAAATTGAAAGCGGTAAGATGGAACTGGATGAGAATTATGTGAAGATTAGAGATGTTTATCAGGGAGTTTACAAAATTTTCCAGGCAGAAGCGGAGAAAAAGGGTATTCACCTTGAGATGGAATATGAGGTGCAGCATGAACATGTAATCTGCGATGAGACAAAGAACAGGGAAATTTTCCTCAATCTGATCAGCAATGCGGTAAAATATACAGCTTCAGGGGGAGCAGTTACCATAAGGATTACAGAGCTTGACTGTGACAGGAAAGACTATGTGAGGATACAGACTCAGGTAATTGATACCGGTATTGGAATGAGTGAAGAATTCCTGCCATCCCTGTTTGAGGCTTTTGCCCGGGAACGCAATACAACAGCCGCAAAGGTTGCAGGAACAGGTCTGGGAATGCCGATCATAAAGAAATATGTTGATATGATGGGCGGAACCATTAAAGCAGAAAGTAAGCTGGGAGAAGGAAGCAAATTTACAGTTATCATGGAATACAGGATTGCTGATAAGGGTTACTACGAGCAGGTTACGGATCCGTCCCCGGATACAGAGGAAACAGACAGGATCAGCGGAAAATATGTTCTGCTGGCTGAGGATAATGACCTGAATGCGGAAATCGCAGAGTTTATCCTGGAGGATATGGGACTTATGGTTGACCGTGTTGAGGATGGAGTTCAATGTGTGGCAAGGATGGAACAGAAACCGGCAGGGACCTACGATCTGATCCTTATGGATATCCAGATGCCGAACATGGATGGCTATAAGGCAACTCAGGCAATCAGAAGGCTGGAAGATAAGAAAAAAGCCGGTATTCCGATCATAGCTATGACAGCCAATGCATTTGAGGAAGATAGAAAAAAGGCATTTGAAAAAGGAATGAACGGACATATTGCAAAGCCTGTTGATGCAGAAAAGGTTAAGAAAACCATTCTTTCAGCTATACGATGAGATGAAGGGAATGAGGAGAAATAAGAGATGAACGGAGAGGCTCATCTCTTATTTCTTTTTAGGTAGCAGGATTCAAGCTGATTGATGAGTGCATACAAACACATGGCAAACAGGCAGAGAAGACAGATGCTCATGAGGAGCCAATCCATTTTGAACACCTGACTGGAATAAATAATCAGATACCCCAGCCCTTCTTTCGCAGCAAGAAATTCCCCAATGATCACCCCGACCAGACACAATCCGATATTTACCTTCATATTGCTGATGATCGCCGGAATCGAACTTGGAAGCACAACTTTAGTCAGTACCTGATGCCGTTTCCCGCCAAGTGTATAGATCAGCGTCATCTTTCCCGGATCCGCGGACATAAAACTGGTATACAGATTCAGGATGCTTCCGAAGATAGCCACCGACATACCGGCAACAATGATGGTGGTACGTGTGGCACCGAGCCATACGATGAGAAGCGGGGCCAGGGCGGATTTTGGCAGACTGTTTAGAACAACCAGATACGGCTCCAGGATTTCTGAAAGCTTCTTACTGAACCACAGAAGCACCGCCGTCAGGATACTGAAGACGATAACCAGAAGGAAACTTACGATCGTCTCATATAAGGTGACGCCAAGGTGCAGGAAGATGCTGCGGTCTGCGACCATGTCGAGAAAACACCGGGCAATCTTAGAAGGACTGCTAAAGATAAAAGAATCGATGATTTGATGTGAGGCGGTCAGTTCCCAGACAGACAGGAAGACAACCAGAAGGAGAACCCGGGCAGCAGCTACGAACTTTTTGTGCAGCCGGTACTTTGATAAAAAGGTTCTTTGCGCTGTAGAAGATGAGGCGGCGGTAGAGATGGCACTTGCATTGGAAGTGATATTTGTGCCAGAGGCAGCAGGAATCTCAGTCTTTGACATTCGGTTCATCTTCATTTAACTCCTTCCATATCAGATTAAAATAATTCTTGAATTCCGGCGCACTTCTGCGGTTCAACGGAGTATCGTGCTCCAGATGGAACAGCAGAGGAATCGTTTGTTTGATTGTTGCCGGACGATTAGAAAGGACAATGACACGGTCGGCAAGAGAGATCGCTTCCGACAGGTCGTGCGTGACCAGAAGTGCAGATTTTCCTTCATTCCGGATGATCTGCCCGATGTCATCGCCAACCTGAAGCCTGGTCTGATAGTCCAGGGCGGAAAAAGGTTCATCCAGAAGAAGAAGCTCCGGCTCCAGGACGAGTGTGCGGATCAGGGCAGCACGCTGCCGCATCCCGCCGGACAACTCCGAAGGCCTTGCATTCTTAAAGTCACCGAGTCCATAGATGTCAAGAAGCTCATGTGCTCGTTGCTTTGTACGCGCTGTCAGTGCGTGCTGGACTTCCAGCCCAAGGATTACGTTATTATAAATCGTGCGCCATTCAAAGAGTTCATCGTGCTGTAACATATAGCCGACATTTGTCGTGCTCTCTTTCAAAGGCTTTCCGTTGATTTTGATCTGCCCCTCTGTACAAGGCAGCAGTCCGCAGATCAGCGAAAGCAGTGTGGATTTGCCACACCCGGAGGGGCCCACAATGGCGGCAAATTCGCCTTTTTTCAATGAAAATGAGATATCAGACAGAGCCAGGGTCTCCCCTTGCAGAGTATGATACGTGTAAGAAATGTGCTGTAGATTTAAAATCTGTTCCCGAATCGGTTCCATAGAAGACCTCCTACAAGCGAAAAATAACCTATATAAGAATAACCTATATAAGTAAGATATGCCGCAGACAGAAAACAGGTGAATAAATGTGGTGTGTGTGGTAAAATGCTGATATGGAAATGCCAGAAAGACATTAACACACCAGGAGAGGCCACTACATGTTACAAAAAATAAATTATCAAAAAGAACTGGATAGATTAATCACGGATCTGCAAAAAGAAGAAAAAGTCCCGACGCTTCTGCTTCACAGCTGTTGCGCCCCGTGCAGCAGTTATGTGCTGGAATACTTAAGCAATTACTTCAGAATCACGGTACTTTATTACAACCCGAACATTTACCCGGAGAGTGAATACAGCAAGCGCATCATCGAACAGCAGACACTGATCGGGGCGATGCATACGAAATATCCGGTGCAGTTCATTGCGGGCAGCTATGAGAAAGAGAAATTTTATGCGATGGCAAAGGGGCTGGAAGAAGTAAAAGAAGGCGGCGTGCGCTGCTTCAAATGCTATGAACTCCGCTTAAGAGAGGCCGCAGAGATTGCAAAAGCCGGAGGATATGAGTACTTCACGACGACGCTCAGCATCAGCCCGCTTAAGAATGCAGCAAAATTGAATGAGATAGGATTAAAACTTGCAGAAGAGTATGGCGTGGCATATCTGACGTCAGATTTCAAAAAGAAGAACGGATATAAGCGGTCCGTAGAATTATCCGCACAGTACGGACTTTACCGGCAGGACTACTGTGGCTGTGAGTTCTCCATGCGCCAGCGTCTGGAAGAACAGCAGGCACGAAAAGAACAGTGAAAATGCATAAATGGAATTAGAAAATTGCATGGATTAAGAAAAAAATCACGTTTTAGAGTGAATAAATATGTAAATTTCTGTAATAATATTTGCTTTTACGCGGAAATGTGTTAAAATCGGAAACAGTAAACTTAAAAATGAAAGGAAGAAATCCATATGGCACAGTTATGGGGAGGCCGTTTCACAAAAGAAACAGACCAGTTAGTATATAATTTCAACGCTTCCATTACATTCGACAAGAGATTCTATAAGCAGGATATCAAAGGCAGTCTTGCACATGTAGCAATGCTTGCAAAGCAGGGAATCTTAACGGAAGAAGAAAAAGAACAGATCACAGACGGATTGAATGGCATTTTGGCAGATGTAGAATCCGGAAAATTAGAAATATCAGATAAATATGAAGACATCCACAGCTTTGTGGAAGCAACACTGATCGACCGCATCGGCGATCCGGGAAAGAAGCTTCACACCGGACGAAGCAGAAATGACCAGGTTGCATTAGATATGAAGCTTTTCACCAGAGACGAGATCCACGAGATTGACGCCCAGGTAAAAGAACTTCTGGAAGTGATCCTTCATGTGATGGAGGAAAATGTCGAGACATATATGCCTGGATTCACACACCTTCAGAAAGCGCAGCCGATCACACTGGCCCACCACATGGGAGCATATTTTGAAATGTTCCGCAGAGACCATGAGAGACTGCAAGACATCGCAAAGCGTATGAATACCTGTCCGCTCGGTTCCGGAGCACTTGCGGGGACAACCTATCCGCTGGACCGTGAGTACACAGCCGAATTACTTGGATTCGACGGACCGACACTGAACAGCATGGACGGGGTATCCGACAGAGATTACTTATTAGAACTGTTATCTGCACTCAGCATCATCATGATGCACCTGAGCAGATTTTGTGAGGAAGTTATCATCTGGAATTCGAATGAATACCAGTTCGTGGAGATCGATGACGCATACAGCACCGGAAGCAGTATCATGCCGCAGAAGAAGAACCCGGATATCGCAGAACTCGTAAGAGGTAAGACAGGACGCGTATATGGTGCATTAAATGCACTGCTTACAACGATGAAAGGTATTCCTCTTGCATACAATAAAGACATGCAGGAAGATAAAGAATGGGCATTCGATGCCATGGATACCGCAAAGGGATGTATCACATTATTTGCCGGCATGTTAAAGACCATGCAGTTCAACAAAGACCGCATGGAAGAAAGTGCAAAACACGGATTCACCAACGCAACAGATGCAGCAGATTATCTGGTAAATCACGGTGTACCATTCAGAGATGCACACGGCATCGTAGGGAAACTGGTACTGACCTGTATCGAGAAGAAGATCCCGTTAGATGCACTTCCGCTGGAAGAGTACAAGAAGATCTCACCGGTATTTGAAGAAGACATATATGAAGCAATTGATCTTGAGACATGTGTGAATAAGCGTATCACGATCGGAGCACCGGGAAAGGATGCGATGGCAAAGTCAATCGCAGCTTATAAGAAATACATGGCTGAATAAAAAACAAAAGTAAGGGAGAGAAAAGAAGATGGAGAAGAAATTAAGAGTAGGTATTTTAGGAGGAACAGGAATGGTTGGACAGCGTTTTATCTCATTGCTTGAAAATCACCCTTGGTTTGAAGTAGTAACAGTAGCAGCAAGCCCGCGTTCAGCAGGAAAGACATACGAAGAGGCAGTCGGCGGACGCTGGAAAATGGATACACCAATGCCGGAAGGCGTTAAGAAACTGATCGTAAAGAATGTAAATGAAGTAGAAGAAGTAGCTTCTACCGTAGATTTCGTATTCAGTGCCGTAGATATGACAAAAGACGAGATCAAAGCGATCGAAGAAGCATATGCAAAGACAGAGACACCGGTTGTATCAAACAACAGCGCACACCGCTGGACAAAAGATGTACCGATGGTAGTACCTGAGATCAACGCAGCGCACTTCGACCTGATCAAGACTCAGAAAGAGCGTCTCGGAACAACACGCGGATTCATCGCAGTAAAACCAAACTGCTCCATCCAGAGCTACACACCTGCACTTGCAGCATGGAAAGAATTCGGACCGAAGGAAGTTGTTGTAACAACATACCAGGCAATCTCCGGAGCAGGTAAGACATTCAAAGACTGGCCGGAAATGATCGAGAATATCATCCCATACATCGGAGGAGAAGAAGAAAAGAGCGAAAAAGAACCTCTGCGTGTACTCGGAACACTGGAAAACGGCGAGATCAAACTTGCAGAAGAGCCAAAGATCACATGCCAGTGCTTAAGAGTACCTGTACTGAATGGACATACAGCAGCTGTATTCATCAACTTCGAGAAGAAGCCAACCAAAGAACAGCTGATCGAGAAACTGGAAAGCTTCAAGGGATTCCCACAGGAAGCAGAACTTCCAAGTGCTCCAAAGCAGTTCATCCAGTACCTGTCAGAAGACGACAGACCGCAGGTAAAAGCAGATGTTAACTACGAAAACGGAATGGGTGTATCTATCGGACGTCTGAGAGAAGACAGCATGTATGACTACAAATTCATCGGGCTGTCACACAATACTGTCCGTGGTGCAGCAGGCGGAGCTGTGCTTTGTGCCGAAGCACTTACTGCTAAGGGATATATCCAGGCGAAATAGCCAGGGGGACGGGAAATCCGGCTTTTTTAGTGTCCCTGGTGGTACACTCACTTGCTTGGCATTCATAAGGAGAAGACATAAAAAGGAAAAAGCATAAAAAGGCAAAAGCATAAAATATAAAAAGGCGGGAACTGCAACATGTAAAAAGGCGCAGTTCCCGCCTTTTTATACGTTATATCTCCAGCAAAGAAGCCGGTCCTGCCTGCCGATACAAAATCCGATACAAAATCCGATACAAAATCCGATCACAAATCTGATCGCAAATCTGAACACCAGTTTTGTCACAAGTCTGAATACGAGCTAAACACGATACATCTCAGTGTTGAGAATAAAAGATGGTTTTGCTATAATAAAGTATACAATAAATTCGCTGATTACAAAGTGCCAGTGGGGACACTGAAAAAACCAAAAACACCGTCCCCATGGCCCATGGCAAGAAACGGAGGAAGCCCCTATGGACCGAGAATTATTGAACTACACACAGAACCGAGAACTTTCCTGGCTGAGATTCGATCAGCGTGTATTGGAAGAAGCAAGAGATAAGAGCGTGCCGCTATTAGAACGTATGAAATTCGTAGCCATCTTCACCAGTAACTTAGATGAATTCTTCATGATTCGTGTCGGAAGTCTTTATGACATGGTGCAGACAGACGACAGACACAGAGACAGCCGGTCGGGAATGACACCGCAGGAGCAGCTGGATGCGATCTACGCAGCAGTTGCCCCGTTATATAAAGAACGTGACAAGACCTACGCCGGGATCAAGAAAGAACTGTCCCCATACGGAGTCTGCGGACTGGACTTTAAAGAACTGGAGGCAGACGAGAAGAAATATGTTAAGAAATGTTTCAAAGAGCAGATCCTGCCGGTACTGTCACCGCAGATCGTAGACAGCAGCCACCCGTTCCCGCATCTTATGAATAAAGATATCTACGTAACAGCCAATCTGAAGCATATCAATAGCAGGAAGAATAAAGACAACAAAGAAAAAGAACAGATCCTCGGAATCGTACCGGTTCCGACCTATGTATCCGATATCCTGATGCTTCCGGGACATGACATCCGTTATATCCGCATGGAGAAAGTCATCATGGAATACCTGGATCTGGTATTTGACCAGTACGAAGTATCCGACCCGAACTACATCTGCGTGACAAGAAATGCAGACGTATCTCCGGACGATGAGGCACTGGAGGTTACCGATGACTTCCGGAAACTCATGCAGAGTACCCTGCACAAACGCCGCAGGATGGCGGTAGTAAGATTAGAAACAGCGGAGAAACTGACACCGGAAATGCAGGAATACTTCTGTAAGAAATTCAAGATCACACCGGAGCAGATCTTCCGCACGAAGATGCCGATGAAACTGGATTATATGTTCTCCATCGCAGGAAATCTCCCGGAGTCCATGAAGAAAGCACTGGTCTATGAACCATTCTCCCCACAAAAATCAGTACATGTACAGGACGGAAACATGTTAAAACAGGTGAAAAAGAATGATATCCTGTTGTTCTACCCATACGAAAGCATGGATCCGTTCCTGAAGCTGATCAAAGATGCCTCAGTAGATCCGAACGTTATGACGATCAAGATCACCATCTACCGCCTGGCGAAGAAGGCAAGACTGGTGGAATACCTGTGCGCAGCTGCGGAAAATGGAAAAGAAGTCACCGCGCTGATCGAGCTGCGGGCAAGATTTGACGAGCAGAACAACATCGACTGGTCGGAACGTCTGGAAGAAGCCGGATGCCGTGTGATCTACGGATTCGACGGTTACAAAGTGCATTCCAAGATCTGTCTGATCACATACAGGAACCGCAATGACATCCAGTATATCACACAGGTCGGAACCGGCAATTATAACGAGAAGACAGCTGCCATGTATACCGATCTGTCCTTGATGACTGCTGATCCGCGAATCGGACAGGACGCCGCAGAATTTTTCAAGAATATGTCCATCGGCAATCTGCAAGGCAGCTATCAATACCTGATCGTATCACCGGTCAGTTTAAAGAGCCATATCTTACAGATGATGGACGAAGAGATAGCAAAAGGAAGCGAAGGACGCATCATTATGAAGATGAACTCCGTGACAGATGTGGACTTCATAAAGAAAGTATCCGAGGCCTCCTGCGCCGGAGTAAGGGTAGACTTGATTGTTCGCGGAATCTGCTGTATACTACCGGGAGTGCCTGGATTTACGGAAAATGTCAGAGTGATGAGCGTGGTTGGCCGCTATCTGGAACATCCACGTATCTTCAGCTTCGGGACCGGCAAAGACCAGAAGATCTATATCGGCTCCGCAGACATGATGACAAGAAATACAGAAAAAAGAGTAGAAGTAGCCTGCCCGGTATTAGACGGGCAGATCAGACGCCAGATCAACCATGACCTGAAGATCATGTTAAGCGACAACGTGAAAGCAAGGATCATGCAGAAAGACGGCACATATATGAAACGGACCGGCGGCATAAAAGCTGTGGACTCCCAGGCAGTTTTCATGGAAGAAGCACAGCACGGCAGCCGAGAAGAAGACCAACGGGGACGGGGATTACTGGCTTTTTTCCTGTCCCTCCGGCACAGAAAAAAATAAAAGCCATCAGGGACAGGAAAAAAGCCAGTAATTCCCGTCCCCATCGGCTCACCAAGGAGTAACACAATTACATGGGAAAATCACTATACATTGCCGAAAAACCCAGCGTAGCGCAGGAGTTCGCCAAGGCATTGCATATCAATACACAGAGAAAAGACGGATATCTCGAATCAGCAGAAGCAATCGTAACATGGTGCGTCGGACATCTGGTCACGATGAGTTATCCGGAAGAATACGATCCGGCATTAAAAAGGTGGAGTCTTGAGACTCTGCCTTTTATCCCGCAGGAATTCAAATACGAAGTCATCCCGGCAGTGTCAAAGCAGTTCCGAATCGTATCGGGACTGCTGAACCGTACAGACGTAGACACCATCTACGTCTGTACCGACTCGGGACGGGAAGGAGAATACATCTACCGTCTGGTCGAACAGCAGGCAGGCGTAAAAGGCAAGAACCGCCGCCGCGTATGGATTGACTCCCAGACAGAAGAAGAGATCCTGCGCGGGATCAAAGAAGCAAAAGACTTAAAAGAATACGACAATCTGGCAGCATCGGCTTACCTAAGAGCCAAGGAAGACTACCTGATGGGAATCAACTTCTCCCGCCTTCTGACATTGAAATACGGTAACAGCATCTCCAATTATCTGAATACGAAATATTCCGTCGTATCCGTAGGCCGCGTTATGACCTGCGTCCTCGGCATGGTCGTGCGCAGAGAACGGGAGATCAGGGAATTCGTAGAGACCCCGTTCTACAGAGTCCTAAGCACCATCGGAGAGAAAGGAGCAACATTCGAAGGCGAATGGCGGGCAGTCAAAGGATCAAAATGGTTCGAATCCTTCGACCTCTATAAGGAAAATGGATTCAAAGAAAAGGAAAAGGCAGAAGAACTGATCCGCTATCTAAGCAACAGCGAGTCAGACGCCAGCCAGCCCATGACCTGCCAGATCGTGTCCATAGAAAAAAAGAAAGAAAAGAAGAACCCGCCGTTATTATTCAACCTGGCCGAGATCCAGAATGAATGTTCCAAGCGGTTCAAGATCAGCCCGGATGAGACACTCCGGATCATCCAGGAACTATATGAAAAAAAGCTCGTCACCTACCCAAGAACAGATGCCCGTGTCCTGTCAACAGCAGTGGCAAAAGAGATCCACAAGAACTTGAACGGCCTGATGCAGTACGAGCCGGCAAAGCCATATCTTCAGGATATCGTGAAATTCGGCAGCCACAAAGGACTGGAGAAGACGAGATACGTCAATGACAAACAGATCACAGACCACTATGCGATCATCCCGACAGGACAGGGTATGGGAGCACTAAAAGGACTTCCGAATCTGTCACAGAGGGTGTATGATGTGATCGTAAGACGATTCTTAAGCATCTTCTACCCACCGGCTGTCTATCAGAAAGTGTCGATCGTGACGAAGATCAAAGAAGAATCCTTCTTCTCAAGCTTCAAAGTACTGGCAGAAGAAGGCTATCTGAAAGTTACAGGCGTGCCGGGCAGGAAGAACGACAATAACGACAATACAGACAGCAGCGCAGACAGTACCGAGGACAAAGACACCGACGCAGCCTTCTTCGCCAGGATCCAGAGCCTCAAGAAAGGCATGACCCTTCCGGTACAGTCCCTGGACATCAAAGAAGGCAAGACCTCGCCGCCGAAGCGCTACAATTCCGGTTCACTGATCCTTGCCATGGAAAATGCAGGACAGCTCATCGAAGACGAAGAACTCCGCGCCCAGATCAAAGGAAGCGGAATCGGCACCAGTGCCACCAGAGGCGAGATACTGAAGAAATTATTCAATAATAAATATCTGGCGCTCAATAAAAAGACCCAGATCGTCACGCCGACGATGTTAGGGGAAATGATCTACGATGTCGTAGACCATTCCATCCGGCCGCTCCTGAACCCGGAACTTACGGCAAGCTGGGAAAAAGGTCTGACGTATGTGGCAGACGGAGATATCACATCAGATGAATATATGAAAAAGCTGGATGATTTTGTATCAAGACGCACACTTGCAGTCAAAGGTCTGAACAATCAGTATCAGATGCGGGCGTGCTATGATAAGGCGGCGCAGTTTTATAAGAAGCCGGTGAGAAAGACCGGAAAAACTAAAAAATAAAAAAGGAGAACCAACATGTCAGAACAATTAACCATCAAAAACCTCTACAACCACATGGATGAAACCATCGCAAAAGACATCTTCGAAGGAGCCACCTACCCATGGGAAATCCTTCCAAAGATCAGCGGCTTCATCAAAGAACTCGGAAAGACCCTTCCGGCAGATGAATACGATCAGGTCGGCGAAGACGTATGGATCGCCAAATCCGCAACCGTATTCCAGACAGCCTACATCCACGGACCGGCGATCATCGGAAAGAACGCAGAAGTCCGCCAGTGCGCGTTCATCCGTGGAAATGCAATCGTCGGCGAAGGCGCAGTCGTAGGTAACTCGACAGAACTTAAGAACGTCATCCTGTTTAACAAGGTACAGGTGCCGCACTATAACTACGTGGGCGATTCCATCCTTGGATACAAATCCCACATGGGAGCCGGATCCATCACATCCAATGTCAAATCCGACAAAAAGCTCGTCGTAGTAAAAGCAGGAGACGAAAGAATCGAGACAGGCCTTAAGAAATTCGGAGCCATGCTCGGAGACGAGGTAGAAGTCGGCTGCGGCAGCGTACTGAATCCGGGAACCGTGATCGGAAGCCACAGCAACATCTATCCGCTGTCAAGCGTCAGAGGATTCGTACCGGCACACAGCATCTACAAGAGACAGGGCGAAGTTGTGGAGAAAGTAGAAGAGTAATTAACACACGGAGGAAAAATCAATGAACAAAATAGCATTCATCGGCGTAGGCATCATGGGCAGATCCATGGTCCGCAATCTCATGAAAGCGGGATTCGAATTACACATCTACGCCAGAACCAGATCCAAAGTCGAAGACGTGATCAGCGAAGGAGCCACATTCCACGACACCATCGCAGACTGCGTAAAAGACGCAGAAGCGGTCATCACCATCGTAGGCTTCCCGACCGACGTAGAAGAAGTCTACTTCGATGCAGGCAACATCCTGGACAGCGCAAAAGAAGGCGCATACCTGATCGATATGACGACCACAAGCCCGATGCTGGACCAGAAGATCGCAGAAGAAGGAACCAAAAGAGGCTTCCACGTACTGGACGCACCGGTCACCGGCGGTGACACCGGAGCGAAGAACGGTACACTCTCCATCCTGGTCGGCGGTTCCAGAGACGACTACGAAGCCTGCATGCCGTTATTCGAGGCGATGGGCACCAACATCAACTATCAGGGAGGATCCGGATGCGGCCAGCACGCCAAGCTTGCGAACCAGATCATGATCGCCGGCACCTTATCCGGAGTCTGCGAGGCACTCACCTATGCGAAGGAAAAAGGCCTGGACCTTCAGACCGTACTCGATTCCGTGTCGACCGGAGCGGCAGGCAGCAAACAGCTGGATACCTTCGGGCCAAAGATCCTGGCAGGAGACTACGCACCGGGCTTCTTCCTGAAGCATTTTGTCAAAGACATGAAACTCGCCCTTACCGAAGCGAACATGAGCAATCTCAATCTGGATGTATTAAGCCAGGTGCTTGCCAACTACGAACTCCTTCAGGCAGAAGGCTGCGGAGATCTCGGTACCCAGGCACTGATCAAGTACTACGAAGAAGAGATGGACGCATAAAACATGTCGAAAAAAAGACAAAAAATGGGTAAAATTGTATAAATTGTTGACACATAGTTGAAGCCTGCTTAAAGATATGATAAAATCATATATGTTTATGAATGGATGAGGGATGTGGGCAAAAAATGATATATAATAATCCCAGTTATTTGTGTCTCAAAAACAGAAAACCGAATATAGAGATATTACATAACATGTATAAATATACGAAGAGCTCGAGAGATACCCTTCCTTCCATTGGTATGAAATGATAAGAATACCGGGGGGGGGGATTTTGGTGCGCAAAAATATGCGCAGAGAAGAAAAAAGATATAATGAATTTATTCAAACTTATAAGAAACCGATGAAAAAGCAGAGAATAAAGGAGTAACCACCAGATGAAAGAATGTTACATAGATATGCATTGCCACATTCTGCCGGGAGTCGACGACGGAGCGAAAGACCTTGCCGAGACGAAGAAGATGCTTGAGATCGCATACGCAGAAGGAATCCGGTGTATCATAGCAACCCCTCACCACCATCCGCACCGCGGAAAGGCACCGGCGGAGAAGCTTCGTGAAAAGGCAAAGCTTGTGCGCGAAGCAGCACACGAGATCGACGAACGCTTCCGGGTATACCTTGGAACGGAAATCTATTTCGGACAGGATGTTGCGGACAAATTAAAAGAAGGAAAGATTCTTTCGATGAACCGCAGAGAGTATGTACTGGTAGAATTTCCGCCCTCACAGACATACAGCTACATCAGACAGGGGATCCAGCAGCTACAGTTCGCAGGATATGAAGTCATACTGGCGCACGTCGAGCGCTATCACTGCATCGCCGAAGATGTAGAGCTTGCGGAAGAACTGTACGATATGGGTGTGAACCTGCAGGTCAATGCAGACAGCATCATCGGGGGATCCGGCCGTAAGATCAGGAAATTCATCGAAGAACTGATGAACCGCGACCTGGTATTCTGCGTCGGAACCGATGCACACGATACAAAGCACAGACCGCCGAAGATGAAGAAGGCGGCCGCTCACGTAGAGAAACGATACGGAGAAGATTATACAAGGAGGATATTCTACAGCAACGCGAAAGAGATGCTGAAGAAGAAAGATTAAGATGAATCAGGAAAATTATGAAAAGATGAATCCAAGAATCGTGGAAGAAGATGAACTGACGATTGACCTGGGCGAACTGTTCCGGGTATTGCTGTCAAAAGTACATATTATTATACTGGCAGCCATACTGATGGCATTAGTGGCCTTTGTCGGAACAAAGCTCTTCGTTACACCGATGTATACATCGGTGACCAAGATGTATGTACTGGCAAAAGATGAGAACAGCACAACGTCTTCTTCAAATTATAATGAACTGACAGCCGGAAGCATGCTGACCAAGGACTACATGGAACTGGTAAAGAGCCGCCCGGTACTGGAGAAGACAATCTCTGTACTGAATCTCAAGATGCAGCCAGCTGAACTTGCCAACATGATCTCGGTATCTACACCAACTGATACCCGTATTATGACTGTAAGTGTAGAAAGTGCGAATCCAAAACAGGCTAAAGAAATCGCAGATGCAGTCAGAGAAGCAGTCAGTGTACAGATCAAAGAGATCATGAGTGTTGACTCTGTTAATACCGTAGAAGAAGGAAACCTTCCGACTTCTCCGTCTTCACCAAATACAATGAAGAATATGATGCTTGGCGGAATCCTCGGATTCGTGATCGCAGCCGGCATCATTACACTGATCTATCTGTTAGATGATACGATCAAGACACCGGAAGATGTAGAGAACTACCTTGGATTAAATGTACTGACTTCCGTTCCAATCCAGTCAGGTGCAGCAAAATCTAAGAAAGCAAAACATCAGAGAGAATCCCGAAAAGCAGTTCAGAAGAGGAGGTAAGGAACATGGCAGACGTAATTTTAAAAAATCTAAAAGAAATTAATGATTACCGCAGTAACGAATCCTACAAGACACTGCGAACCAATATTGAATTTTCTGGATCGGACAAAAAAGTGATCGTATTCACAAGCTGTACACCGAACGAAGGAAAGAGTACCGTAACATTACAGTTGGCAGCATCACTTGCTGAGGCGGGAAAGAGAGTATTGTTCCTGGATGCCGACCTTCGTAAGTCGGTACTGATGGGAAGACACCGCGTTGCGGGAGAAAGAAAAGGATTGTCACATTTCCTGTCCGGACAGGTTGAGATTAAAGACATTATTCTGAAGACACAGGAGCCAAACTTGTATGTAGCATTTGCCGGAGTCGTTCCGCCTAACCCGTCAGAGCTTCTTGGTAACAGACGATTCGAGGCGTTGCTAAATGGTGCGAGACAGGCATACGATTATGTGATTATCGATGCGCCGCCTCTTGGAAACGTTATCGATGCTGCTGTCATCGCAAAGAACTGTGATGCATCCGTTCTGGTTGTAGCATCCAGAGAAATCAGTTATAAATATGCACGTGTTGTGAAAGAACAGCTGGAACTGGCAGGATGCCCGATCCTAGGAGTTGTACTGAATAAGGTAGACCTGAAGCAGAATAAATATTACGGAAATAAATACTATAGCAAATATTACGGCAAATATTACGGAGAATATAAAAAAGAAGACTAGAGGGTGAACGTTATGAAACAGTGGTTCCTTACAGGAGTGCTAGGAGCCGGATGTATAGCAGTTGCGGCAGTAGGATTTCTTGTGACAATGGGAAAAGATCATACTGCACCGGTGATCACAATAGAAAAAACACAGAAGATACATTACACAGAGGGCGAAGCTTACGATAAGCTCTTAAAAGGTGTCAAAGCAGATGACAACCGTGATGGGAATCTGTCTAACCAGATATTTGTAGACAAGATCATTCCGGTCAGCAAGAAGAAAGCAGTCGTCTATTACGGCGTGATGGATCATGCCAACAATGTAGGCACGGCAAAACGCACGGTATCCTATACGGCGGCAAATGCTGATGCGGCGGAAAATGTAGCAGCAGATGAGAATACTGCACCGAATACCGTTGAAGTTGTGCGGGAGAATACAGACGACAAGAAGACGGATGCAGAAGAACAGACAGATACAGAAAAGAATGCACAGGATAACCCTCTGCAGGCAGATGGAGAAAAACCGGCGATCGCACTTGCAGAACAGACCAAAACCATTGCAAGAGGTACTGCATTCAATCCGCTCGGCGAAGTGACAGAGGCAGTTGACGACAAGGACGACAGAGATACCTTGTTCAAGGGTCTCCACATCGACGGAGAATATAATGTAAATAAAGCAGGTACATATACTCTGCAGTATTATGTACAGGACAGTGACGGCAACACCTCTGTTCCAATCGAATTCACACTGACAGTACAGTAGAAAAGGAATGAGAAGATGAGTTTAAAACAGTCCATGACAGGGAAAAAGAATATAGCAGGAAAGCTTATTACATTGATCCAGCTTGCAGTATCGGTTATCTGTATCGCACTGATCTGTAACAGCGGACTGGCACCGATAAAATATCTGGTGCCGCTGATCAGTGTATTGCTGATCTTATTCGTGATCACACATGCATTACAATATCTGAAAAACAATGTTTCCAGATATCTAGGACAGATCATCAGTCTTTTGATGACGATTATCCTGGCGGTCGGATGCGTTGCACTTCTGAAAACAGACGATGTACTGAAAGCAGTCGGTGGAGCAACTTATAAGACGGATAACATGGTCGTAGTTGTGAAAAAAGATGACAAAGCGGACAAGATCATGGATGCCGAGAATTACCGTTTCGGTTATCAGACTGTTGTAGATCAGAAGAATACCAAGAAAATGGTCAAAGATGTAGAAAAAGTCATCGGAAGAGATCTGAAAGCAGAGACATATGAATCACTGACCGATGAAGCAAACGGTCTTCTGAACGGAAATATCGATGCGGCAATCTTCAATGAAGGTTACATAAGCCTGATCGATGAGTCGGTTGAAGGGTTCTCTGATCAGGTGAAGATCCTGTATCAGTATGGAATCAAGACAGAGATTAAAGAAGAGAAACAGGTAAGTGTAGATGAGCCTTTCAATGTATTTATCAGTGGTATTGACGTTGCAGGACCGATCACAACAAACAGCCGAAGTGATGTGAATATTATTATGACGGTAAATCCACAGACAAGAAAAATCCTGTTATCGACAACACCGAGAGATTATTATGTAACCATTCCGGATATATCCGGTGAGTCGAGAGATAAACTGACACATGCCGGAATCTACGGCGTGGACAGATCAATGGCAACACTGGAAAATCTGTATGGTATCAATATTGATTATTATGCGAGAGTGAACTTTACATCGCTTGTAAACATTGTGGATGCACTTGGCGGTGTGGATGTGAACTCGGATTATGAATTCACAACACTTCATGGAAAATACAAGATCCAAAAAGGTATGAACCATCTGGATGGGAATATGGCACTGGGATTTGCCAGAGAAAGATACAGCTTTGAAGATGGTGATAATCAGAGAGGAAAAGATCAGGAGATCGTGCTGACAGCTATCATCAAAAAAGCATGTTCTCCGGCAATCTTAAAGAATGCCAATGAGTTGATTGCAGGAGTGAGTGATTCCGTTCAGACCAATATGACAAGTGAAGAAATTTCGAAATTCATCAGTAATCAGATCGCAGATCCGACGGACTGGGATATCGAATCACAGGCAGTCAGCGGAACGGGAGATACACAGGCATGCTTCTCATCCGGAAGCCAGTTATTATATGTCATGTGGCCGGATGAAACAGCAGTACAAAATGCGGCGAAGAAGATCAAAGCAGTAGAGAAGAACTAGAGATAAGATTAAAAAAGCAGTAAGAGAAAACATAGTTATAATGTGAGGAAAAGTGAGAAAGATATATGTACAGAAAAGATAATGATGGATGGTTAAAACATGCAGATTTCATTATATGGGATATGATATGCTTACAAGTGGCATTTCTATTAGCTTATATGATTAGCGGAAATGGATTTAATCCGTATATTAATATGTTATATCGAAATATGGCCGTGTTCATTGAATTTATAGATTTGATTATCCTTGTTACATCCAATACACTGAGAGGAGTATTGAAACGAGGACATTATGTGGAATTCATGATCACGATCAAACATTGCATCGTAGTAGGTGTGGTATCTATTATGTTTCTATTCCTGCTTCAGAAAGGTCAGGAATATTCCAGACTGGCACTAATTTTATTGATTGTATTGTACATAGTCATATCGTATCCTGTACGTGAACTTTGGAAACATAAGTTGAAGAGTAAGATGGACGAGGGAAGCGAAAGAGCACTGCTTATCGTAGCCACATCCGATATTGCAGAACAGGTTGTACGCAATATCAAGGCCAATAATTATGCAAGATATGTCATTGCCGGTATTGCAATCATTAACTGTGACTGGGTAGGCAGTGTCGTAGGTGGTGTTGATGTCGTGGCAGATGCAGAATCGGCTCCAATGTACGTTTGTCGTGAATGGGTAGATGAAGTACTGATTGTTACTTCGGGAACAGTTCCTTATCCAAAAGAACTGATCGAACAGTTTACAGAGACTGGTGTGACGGTTCATTTAAGCCTTGCAAAGATTTCTAATGTACCAGGTAAGAAACAGTTTGTAGAAAAGATTGGAAATTACACGGTTCTTACAACAAGTATGAACTATGCATCGCCCAAACAGTTGATGGCAAAACGTCTTATGGATATTGCGGCTGGACTTGCCGGATGTATCCTGACGGGAATTATCTATATCTTCGTGGCACCGGCAATCTACATCTCATCACCGGGACCAATCTTCTTCTCACAGGAACGAGTTGGAAAGAATGGTAAGAAGTTCAAGATGTATAAATTCCGCAGCATGTACATGGATGCGGAAGCCAGAAAAGCAGAGCTTATGAAAGACAACAAACTCGGGGACGGAAAGATGTTTAAACTGGACTTTGATCCACGAGTGATTGGAAATAAGGTGCTTCCGGATGGAACGAAAAAAACCGGAGTGGGAGACTTTATCCGTCGTACAAGTTTAGATGAATTTCCTCAGTTCTTCAATGTACTGAAAGGAGATAGCGGTATAATAGGAACAACCAAGAAAAACCTTGATTTTACAGGGGTTTCGCTGGCTTAGTCGAATTTCGTTATGATAATTTTTCTTTGTGTTGTGTCGATTGAGCGGGGGAACAAATATAAAAGAATGGTTTCTTGGATGCTTATTTTGACCCACACTGTAAGCTGAAAAATTATGATAAGGAGGTTTGACCTAGCCTGCGGATGCTCTTTAAAAAGAACATTCACAGGCTAGTCGTCGTGTTAAAGAACTTACCTAATAAAAACAAATAATTATGAGGAGCGTGTTGAAAATGGGAAGAAAATTATTAATTGTAGCCTCTAAAAGATATGGAGATTATGTAAAAGAGATAGCGGAGTCAATGGGGTGCTTTGAGAAAATCTCCTTTGTAGATAATGACAGAGAAGGAGCTATTGGAAAACTGGAGGATGTAGAAAGTTTTTATCCGGAATATAACTGTGCAATAGCTGCATGTGACGATGGAACAGAAAGGCTTGAGTGGAACAAGAAATTGGAGGCACTTTACAATATTCCAGTTTTATTTCATATGGATTCTACTATTTCTCCATCAGCTAATTTAATGCCGGGCTGTATTGTTGAACCAAGAGCTGTTGTCGGCTGTGGAAGTACTATTGGGCAGGCAACGGTCATTGGTGCCAATGTGGTGGTAGAACCATATTGTTTTATTGGAGATAGTTGCACATTAAAATCAGGAACAATTGTGAAATCAACAAGTATGGTTGCAATGAACACAAGCACAGAACAAGGAAGTGTTCTGTTTACATCATTAACAAAGGAATGATGAGGAACAATAATTATAGGAAGGATGAAACCGCCCTGATTTTCGTGGGGGGGGGTAAACAATGAATAGTACAAATGAAACAAAGATGGATATGAAACAGGCAAAACAAAATAACACGCCAAACATACGCTGGACGCTTGTCGGGTATGATTTGATTGTATATGCATTAGTAGCAGTTATACTCCTGGTGTTATATGGGGGAATGGATAAATTATCAACTGTTGGGATCTTCCAACAAGTAGGTCTTTCTGTTCTGTGTATTTTCACAGCACGTCTAATAGGTAAAATTTACGGGCAAGTATGGAGATATGGTGGGATTCAGTGTTATATCCGCTTGCTGTTTACTGACTCTATCGCTTTTGTGGCGTATCTATGTCTGGAACTCCTACTTCCAGTTCAAAAAATTACATTTGCAAGATTACTTTCATTGGTTAGCTTGAATTTATTAGGAGCATTAGCACTTCGCATGATGTATCGCTATGCATACAAATGTGGAAACCAGGAGACAACAAGAGGAAAAATTCTTTCTATATTATTACATATATTTTCAGGCATTGAAGCTGGAAATGAAAAAGAAGTGCAGAAGATCAAAGTTGCAATTATTGGTGCTGGACGAGTTGGTGTGAGTTTGGCAGAAGAACTTTTGAACAATTCAGAAGCAGCGTATGTACCAAGATGTTTTATTGATATTAATAAGGAAAAAGTTGGACGAGATATACATGGCATTCCGGTTTGGTCTGAAACGGAAGCAACTTTTAAGAAGTTAGGCGAATTTGAAGTACAGGAAATCATTTTTGCAATTCCATCAATGGATGCAGCTAAAAAGAAAAGTCTTTATGAGTATTACAAGAATGCAGGATACAAATTAAAAGTATATGATTATCCGACTATGTATGTGGCAGGAGGAAAACGTCATCTTCGAGAATTTGATATAGAAGAACTTTTATTTAGAAAACCTCTGGTTGTTTCGGATGAGCGTACCAATGCATATTACAAAGATAAAGTCGTATTGATCACAGGTGGCGGCGGTTCTATTGGGTCAGAGCTGTGCCGACAGTTAGCCAAGATGAATCCGAAGAAGATCATTATCTTAGATATTTATGAAAATGGTGCATATGATGTTCAGCAGGAATTGAAGATAGCATATGGAAATAAACTGGATCTGCAGATTGAAATTTGTTCCATCACTCATAGAAAAGCTCTTGAAAGAGTATTTGAAAAATATCATCCACAGATCATTATCAATGCAGCCGCTCACAAGCATGTCCCATTGATGGAGCATAACTGTGTAGAAGCCATTTACAACAATGTATTTGGTACACAGAATCTGGTGGAACTTTGTGAGGAGTATGATGCAGAACGCTTTATGATGGTATCAACGGATAAAGCAGTTAATCCTACAAATGTCATGGGTGCAACTAAGAGAATGTGCGAGATGATTGTTCAGAGCGCAAGTACTCATGGAAAAGTAAAATACAGTGCTACACGTTTCGGAAATGTACTTGGCAGTGCCGGATCAGTTATTCCATTATTCAAACGCCAGATTGCTAATGGTGGACCGGTTACAGTTACAGATAAGCGAATCATCAGATACTTTATGACAATTCCGGAAGCATCACAGCTTGTTCTCCAGAGTGGTGCGATTGCCAATAATGGAGAGCTGTTTGTTCTTGACATGGGACAGCCAGTAAAGATTATGGATCTGGCAGAGAATATGATTCGTCTGTCTGGTGTACAGGGAATTGAAATTATTGAAACTGGATTAAGACCGGGAGAAAAACTCTATGAGGAGTTGTTAGTTAAGACAGAGGAATTGGATAAAACAGACAACAGCCTGATCTTTATTGAAAGAGATACAGCATTAAGCAAAGAAGAAATATATAGAAAAATTGACGTGCTTAGAAATGCCTGTGACACAGGGGATGATCTGATTGCAAAAGAAGCGTTAAGATCGGTTGTTCCAACATTCAAGACACCGGAAGAAGTAAATAAAGAAATCGCATAAAGAAATGTAACTATTACAAAGAACAATATAGAACAAGAGGGAATAGATCATGTTTAAAGAGAGTAACAACTTCAAAAAATTTGAATCAAAAGTATGGTTAAGCAGTCCGACCATGCATGGCCCGGAAATCGAATATGTAAAAGAAGCATATGAAACTAACTGGATGTCAACAGTTGGAAAAAATATCAATGAAGTGGAAAGACTTGCCTGCGAATATATTGGATGCAAACATGCAGTTGCATTATCTGCCGGAACAGCTTCTTTGCACTTATCTATGAAGTTGGCAGGAATTGAAGCATATGGAATGCCAAAGGTAGGTCATGGCGCATTAGAAGGGAAAAAAGTATTTTGTTCTGATATGACATTCGACGCTACGGTAAATCCAATTGTATACGAGGGTGGAGAACCAGTATTTATTGATACAGAATATGACACTTGGAATATGGATCCGGTAGCGTTGGAAAAGGCTTTTAAAATTTACCCGGATACCAAAGTAGTAGTTATAGCACATCTGTATGGAACACCGGGAAAAATTGATGAACTGAATGCAATTATTAAAAAACATGGTGCAATTCTGGTAGAAGATGCAGCAGAATCTATGGGAGCTACATACAAAGGTGTTCAAACAGGAACATTTGGGAAATATAATACAATTTCTTTCAATGGAAACAAAATCATCACAGGCAGCTCAGGCGGTTGCTTCCTGACAAATGATGAAGAAGCTGCAAATAAGGTTCGTAAATGGTCTACTCAGGCGAGAGAAAATGCAGCATGGTATCAGCATGAAGAACTTGGTTATAACTACCGCATGAGTAATGTAGTAGCTGGTGTAGTTCGTGGACAGTTCCCGTATCTGGATGAACATATTGCACAGAAAAAAGCAATCTACGAAAGATATAAAGAGGGATTAAAAGATTTGCCAGTATCCATGAACCCAATGGATCTGGAAATTTCAGAACCAAATTACTGGCTTTCCTGCTTGATTATTAACGAAGATGCAATGTGCAAGCAGGTTCGTGGTGAGCAGGATGTCTGCTATGTCAAAGAAGCCGGAAAAACCTGTCCGACTGAAATTCTGGAAGCTATTGCATCTATTAATGCAGAGGGAAGACCGATTTGGAAACCAATGCATATGCAACCGATTTATCGTTTAAATCCATTTATTGTCAGAGATGGTAATGGACGTGCAAGATCAAATGCATATATCGCAGGGGGTGTAGCTGATGTAGGAATGGATATTTTTGCAAGAGGATTATGCTTGCCAAGTGATAATAAAATGACTGCGGAGCAGCAGGATAGAATTATTGAAGTGATTAGAGCTTGTTTTGAATAGAAATATATTGTGGGAGAGATTATAGTGTCAAAGAAAAAAGTAGTTGGAATTATAGCATCAGCTATTGTTGGTGGAACAGCGGTAGCGACTTGGATTATGAAGAAAAAAGCGAAAAAAACCACTTATAAAGCTGAAAGCGTAGAAGCAATTCCGACACGTAAAATGGGATTTTATGAGAAATACGTTAAAAGAGCAATAGACATAGTTTGTGCATCAGCAGCAATTATATGTTTTAGTCCATTGTATGTAGGTGTTGCAATTCTTGTCAGATTCAAACTTGGAAGTCCGGTATTGTTTACTCAGGATCGACCAGGTCTGATTGGTGAAGACGGTAAAGAAACTATTTTTAAAATGTATAAATTTCGCACTATGACAGATGAAAGAGACGAAAATGGAGATCTTTTGCCAGATGAAGTGCGGTTAACCTCATTTGGCAAGTGGCTTAGAAGTACAAGTCTTGATGAACTTCCGGAGGCTTTTAATATTTTGAATGGGACACTTTCAGTTTGCGGTCCACGTCCACAGTTGGTCAGAGATCTTACATTTATGACAAAGGAACAACGTATGCGACACACTGCAAAACCTGGGTTGAGTGGATTGGCTCAGGTGAATGGAAGAAACGCAATTAAGTGGGAAGATAAATTGGACTGGGATTTGAAGTATATAGAAAATGTGTCATTGTTAGAAGACTTAGGTATTATCTTAAAAACTGTAAAAACTGCTTTTATTAAGCAGGAGGGAATTACAGATGGCGATATGGCAACAGCAGAAGATTTTGGTGACTATTTATTGAATAATGGAAAGGTGAGTCAAGAAGATTACAATAATAAACAAATGGAAGCAAAGAAAATATTAAATCAGGAATCTTATGTTAAAGAAGATGTTGAAGTAGATAGAGAGCGTCATGCATCTTTTTCCGTGGCTATGTCGGTATATAAAAGTGATAATCCCGATTTTTTTGATAGAGCTCTTAGCAGTATTACTGATGAGCAAACGATTATACCAAATGAAATTGTATTAGTTGTGGATGGTCCGGTAAGCAACGAGATAAATAATGTTATTAATAAATATGAAAAAAAGTATGAAATATTTAATGTTATTCGATTAGAACAAAATGGTGGATTGGGAAATGCCTTAAAAATCGCAGTTAAAAATGCAACTCATGAGCTAATTGCTCGAATGGATAGTGACGATGTTTCAGTTTCTACACGTTTTGAGGAGCAATTAAAATATTTTGAAATAAATCCAGGGATAGATATTGTGGGTGGAGATATAACAGAATTTATCGGAGAAGAAAACAATATTGTTGGAAAAAGATCTGTTCCAGTATCTAATGATTCCATTAGAGAATATATGAAAACTCGCTGTGCTATGAATCACGTTTCTGTTATGTATAAAAAGAAATCGGTGGAAAGTGCCGGGGGCTATCAAGACTGGTTCTGGAATGAAGATTATTATTTATGGATAAGAATGTGGTTAAATGGTGCTGTATTTGCTAATACAGGAAGTGTGCTTGTGAATGTTCGTGTCGGTGAAGAAATGTATCAACGAAGAGGAGGTTCAAAGTATTTTGAGAGTGAAAAAGGACTTCAGGATTATATGTTGAAGAATAAGATGATTAATCATTCGACATATATAAAAAATGTAGCTAAGAGATTGATTATTCAAAAATTAATGCCTAACAAGCTAAGAGGTTGGGTATTTAGAACATTTGCGAGGAAAAAAGTATCATGAATTATGTAGAAGGTCTTGTCAGTGTTATTATGCCGACTTACAAACGTTCAGAAAAATTACTCAGAGCAATAGACAGTGTATTGAATCAGACATATAAAAATTTAGAATTACTACTAGTAAATGATAATGAGCCATTTGATGAATATACGGAATTGTTGAAAAAAAGAGTAGAGAAATATTCGAATGATGAAAGATTCCATCTGATTCTTCAGGATAAGCATATTAATGGCGCAGTTGCAAGAAATGTAGGTATTCGCCAGGCAAGAGGACAGTATATTGCTTTTTTGGATGATGATGACTGGTGGGAACTGAATAAACTGGAAGAACAGGTAAAAGAACTAAAGTCTCTTGATGATAGTTGGGGAGCGGTGTCATGTAAGTTTACATTGTATGATCAGAATGGAAATGTTATAGGAAAAACAAAGAAATATAGAGACGGATATATTTATAAAGATATATTAAATCTTATGTCAGATGTTGCAACTGGCACATTGCTTATGAGACATGACTATTTTGATACAACTAGATATTTCGATGAAAATTTGTTGAGACATCAAGATTTGCAGCTTTTAGTAGACTTTACATCAAAATATAAATTAAAAGAAGTAAATCAATATTTGCATTGTGTAGATGTTTCAGATACTCAGAACAGACCAGATGCTCATAAATTAATCCAATACAAAA
>ENA-OUQN01000112-OUQN01000112.1-human-gut-metagenome-genome-assembly--contig:-NODE-112-length-69520-cov-6.299935_pt1 | contig 69520 bp, 60 predicted proteins | sample MGYA00237950_ERZ548832 | MGnify/ENA primary metagenome ERZ548832 (study PRJEB26490, sample SAMN05194703) | human gut metagenome | biome: terrestrial biome; feature: human-associated habitat; material... | reverse complement strand
GCCATGTCCGGGAACCATTGCAATTACTACTCTTTTGGAGTTTTGCTCATGGCTGAAATCAGATTTTCACAAAGGAGGTGCGCCATGCAGAAGGTCACGCTCGGCATTCTCGCCCACGTCGACTCGGGAAAAACGACCCTGTCCGAGGGGCTTTTATACGCCTCCGGCGCACTGCGGAAGCTCGGCCGCGTCGACCACGGCGACGCCTTCCTCGACACCGACGCGCTCGAGCGCGAGCGCGGCATCACGATCTTTTCCAAGCAGGCAATGCTGTTTGCGGGCGATAAGGAGTTCACGCTGCTTGACACGCCGGGCCACGTCGATTTCTCCGCCGAGATGGAGCGCACACTGTCGGTGCTCGACTACGCAGTGCTCGTCATCAGCGGCAGCGACGGCGTGCAGAGCCACACGCGAACGCTCTGGCGCCTGCTCACGCGCTACGAGGTGCCGACGTTTCTTTTCATCAACAAGATGGACTTGGCGGGCGCGGACAAGGACGCGCTTCTGCGCCAGCTCACGGCGACACTGAGCGCGGAATGCGTCGATTTCTCCGCATCGCAGGAAACGCGCGACGAAGCGCTCGCCCTCTGCGACGAGGCGGCGCTCGAGCAGCTTTTGGAGCGTGGAAAAATCGACGACGCTCTGATTTCTGAGATGGTCAAAAACCGCAAGGTCTTCCCCTGCTTTTTCGGTTCGGCGCTCAAGCTGGACGGCGTGGAGGCCTTTCTCACCGCGCTCGCGTGCTTCACGCGCGAGCCGGTCTATCCGAAGGAATTCGGCGCAAAGATCTTCAAGATCTCGCGCGACGCGCAGGGCGCGCGGCTCACGTGGCTCAAGGTCACAGGCGGCGCGCTGCGCGTGAAGGCACCTCTCACCTATCGCGCACAGAATCAGGACTACAATGAAAAGGCCGATCAGCTGCGGCTTTACTCCGGCGTCAAATTCCGCGCGCTCGAAGAGGCGGGCGCGGGCAGCGTCGTCGCCGTCACGGGCCTCAGCCACAGCTATGTTGGTCTCGGCCTCGGCGCGGAGGCGGAGGCGTCCGCCCCGCTTTTGCAGCCGGTTTTGACCTACCAGCTCATCCTACCCGACGGCGCGGACGCGCACAGCGCGCTTATAAAGCTCCGCGAGCTTGAAGAAGAGGACCCGATGCTGCGCATCGTCTGGGACGAGCGCTACGGGCAGATCCACGTGCAGCTCATGGGCAAAATTCAGCTCGAAATTCTGCGCCGCCGCATCCTCGACCGCTTCGGCCTCGACGTGACCTTCGGCGAGGGCAGCATCGTCTATCGCGAGACCATCGCCGCCCCCGTCCTCGGCATGGGACATTTCGAGCCCCTGCGCCACTATGCGGAAGTACAGCTTCTAATAGAGCCGCTTCCGCGCGGGGCGGGCATCCAGCTTGCGTCAAACGTGCCGACGGACGCGCTCGACCTCAACTGGCAACGGCTGATTTTCACCCATCTTTTAGAGCGCGAGCACGCGGGCGTGCTGACCGGCTCACCGTTGACGGATGTGAAGTTCACACTTGTCGCGGGCCGCGCGCATCTGAAGCACACCGAGGGCGGCGACTTCCGTCAAGCGACGTACCGTGCCGTGCGGCAGGGCTTGATGCAGGCGGAAAATGTGCTGCTCGAGCCGTATTACGACTTCCGTCTCGAGGTGCCCGCCGAGTGCGTCGGCCGCGCGATGACCGACCTCCAGAACATGGGCGGCACCGTCGAACCGCCGCAGAACGAGGGGGAAAACGCCGTACTCACGGGCTATGCGCCGGTGCGCACGCTGCGCGACTACTTTGCCGACGTCGCGGCCTACACCCGCGGCCGCGGACAGCTCTCCTGCGCCGTGCGCGGGTATGAGGCCTGCCAAAATCAGGACGAGATCGTCGCGTCCCTTGGCTACGACGCCGAGCGCGACACGGATAATCCCGCGTCCTCCGTCTTCTGCGACCACGGCGGCAGCATCACGGTCCCGTGGAATGAAGTTCCCGCGCATGTTCACTGTGACAGCGGCATCCGCCTCGGTGAAGAGGCCGTCGAAGAAGCGCCCGCGCCGCTCCCCCGACGCGGCGTCGGCGCAGGCGGCGCATATGCCGAGGACAAGGAATTGCAGGACATTTTCGAGCGCACATACGGCAAGGTCGAGCGCCGCGCGTTCGAGCCGAGCAAAAAGCCCGCGCGCACCTCGCTCGCCGACCACTACGACGTCACGATCCACTCTGAGGACACGGAATATCTGCTTGTCGACGGCTACAACATCATCTTCGCGTGGGACGAGCTCCATCGGCTCGCCGCGCAGGATGTCGCCGCGGCGCGCGGCGCGCTGATCGACATTCTCGCCAACTATCAGGGCTTTCGCAAGTGCCGCGTCATCGTCGTGTTCGACGCCTATAAGGTCAAGGGCAACCCCGGCAGCGTGCAGACGGTGCACGGCGTCAAGGTCGTCTACACGAAAGAGGCTGAGACTGCCGACACCTACATCGAGCGCGCGACCTACGAGCTGCGCCGCGAACGCCGCGTGCGCGTGGCGACGTCCGACGGCCCCGAGCAGGTCATCATCCTCGGCCACGGGGCGCTGCGCGTCTCCGCCCGCGCGTTCCATGCCGAGGTCGAAGCCGCCGAGGGGCAGATCAGCGCCGTGCTGCAACGCCTGACGAACCGTCCGCGCAGCGAACGCACCATCAGAAACAATGTAAAGCTCAAGCAATAACAGAAGGCCCGCGCCGTCTTTTCCGGCGCGGGCCTTGCTCGTAATTCTGGCTCATTTTTGGCCTTCATTTTTGTCAAAGTGCCGGATTTTTTGTGGAATTCAAATTTTTCTTGCCATTTTCCTGTCTTTATGCCATGCTGTTGATGTAAGCATTCCCGTCAGCGATCAAAAATCAGCATAGGAGGACGATACCATGAAACGGCTCCCTTCCCTGTTGTTGTCACTGGTCCTTTCGCTTGCGCTGCTCGTCCCCGTTTTTGCGGCGGACACCTGTACGGAAGTCAGCTACACCGCCTTTACCTGCGGCAAGGAAATGCACTTCACGGAGCATTATTGCCGCAACGGCGACAAAACCATCCGCGTCGAAAGCGCGGACGCATGCGCCGTCAGCCATCTGGACGCGGCTGCGCAGATCCTCACGGTCGAAAGCGCCGTGGATGGCAAGACGAACATCGTCTCGTTTCCCTTTTCACCTCCTGAGGGATCCAAACCACCCTCTTATTACAAACTTATCGCTGAGGGCGTCAAACCGACCTCTTACAGACTTATCGCGCGGCATTCCTCATTCATATTTTCCTAAAACGGCAGTGAAAAGCTGCCGTTTTTTTGCGCTCTTTTTGCGCATTTTCCTCTTGCAATTCGTTTTTAATTGTTGTATCCTAAGCACTGTCAATTCAAAATGATAGTCAATTTAAGTTGACTATCTAAGTATTTTCAAGAAAGGAGAACCACATGCAAACCAACGAGATCCAGGAGCTGCTGCTCGACACGATCCCCGCGTGGCACTACTGGTTTGCCCGTCCGTTCAAGCGCATGCTGAACGACGGCGTCAGCCTTGACATGTACTACTGCATCCAGTCGATGCGCCGCAGCGGCCGCACGATGACGATGACAGAGCTTGCAAACTTTGCCCGCATGCCCAAGCAGCAGATGAGCAAGCTCGTCGACAAGCTGGTCGAGGGCGGCTTTGCCGAGCGGCTGAGCGACCCCGACGACCGCCGCGTCATCCGCCTGCGGGCGACTGAGAAGGCCGACGAATATGTGGCGAGCTTTTTAGAGAAGGATGCGGCGGAGTTCCGCGCGTTTTTCGACCAGCTCGAAGGCGAAGAGCGCGAGACCTTCTGCACGGCGCTTCGCACCATCCACGACACCTTTGAGGCCAAACGCAAGCGCATGATCGAGCAGGGCAAGCTGCCCGACTGTCCCCCACAAACTAAGAAAGGAGGCCACTGCCGATGAATATGATCCATCGCTTCATGGGCTGCATCCGCGAGTATAAAAAGCCCACGATCCTGACGCTCTTGTGCATGGTCGGCGAGGTCGCGATTGAAGTGCTGATCCCGTTTTTCACCGCCAACCTCGTCAACGAGATCAAGGGCGGCGCGGAGCTCAGCGGCGTTGTGCGCGTGGGCCTTGGGCTCATCCTGATGTCGCTCGTGTCGCTCGGCTGCGGCGCGCTCGGCGGCCTTTACGGTTCGCGCGCGAGCGCCGGCTTTGCCAAAAACGTCCGCCACGATGTCTTTACCCGCGTGCAGAGCTTCGCGTTTGAAAATATCGACAAATTCTCCTCTGCCTCGCTCGTCACGCGCATGACGACCGATATCAACAATGTGCAGATGTCCTTTATGATGTGCATCCGCATCGCGGTACGCGCACCGCTGATGTTCCTCTTCGCCGTCATCATGGCCTATATCATGGGCGGCGCGCTGGCGACGACATTCCTCATTATCATTCCCGTGCTCGTGATCGGACTTCTTCTGATCGCACGCAAGGCAATGCCCGCGTTCCGCGCGGTGTTCCGAAAGTACGACAAGCTCAATGAATCGGTCGAGGAAAATGTGCGCGCGATGCGCGTGGTCAAGGGCTTTGCCCGCGAAGGGTATGAAAAGCAGAAGTTCGCCGCGGCCTCGCACGATATCGCCAAGGACTTCACCTTCGCCGAGCGCGTCGTCGCGCTCAATGCGCCGCTGATGCAGTTCTGCGTATACTTCAACATGATCTTCGTGCTGTTCGTCGGCTCGCGGATCATCATCACGAACGGCGGCACGACCATCGACGTCGGCCAGCTCTCGGCCATGCTGACCTACGGCATGCAGATCTTAATGTCGCTGATGATGATCTCGATGATCTACGTGATGATGACGATGTCGTATGAGTCCTTCGTCCGTATCTGCGAGGTGCTTGAGGAAGAGCCCGCGCTCACCGATCCTGCCTCTCCCGCGATGGACGTGAAGGACGGCTCCATCGACTTTGAAAACGTCAGCTTCAAGTACTCCGCACAGGCGAAGAAATTCGCGCTGCAGGACATCAACCTGCACATCGACTCGGGCATGACTGTCGGCATCCTCGGCGGCACGGGCTCGAGCAAGTCGACCCTCGTGCAGCTCATCCCGCGCCTTTACGATGCGAGCGAGGGCTGCGTCAAGGTCGGCGGCAGAGATGTGCGCGAATACGACCTCGAGGTCCTGCGCGGTGCGGTCAGTGTCGTGCTGCAAAAGAACGTGCTGTTTTCCGGCACGATCAAGGACAACCTGCGCTGGGGTAATGAAAACGCCACCGACGACGAGATGATCGAGGCGTGCAGGCTCGCGCAGGCGGACGAATTCGTCCGCTCCTTCCCCGACGGGTATGACACCTATATCGAGCAGGGCGGCTCGAACGTCTCCGGCGGACAGAAGCAGCGTCTCTGCATCGCCCGGGCGCTTCTCAAAAAGCCGAAGATTCTGATCCTCGACGACTCGACCTCCGCGGTCGACACGCGCACCGACGCGCTGATCCGCGAGGGCTTCCGCACCTATATCCCCGAGACGACGAAGATCATCATCGCCCAGCGCGTCGCGTCCGTGCAGGACGCCGACCTCATTCTCGTGATGGACAACGGCCATATTGCGGACATGGGCACGCACGATCAGCTCCTCGCTTCGAGTGAAATTTACCGCGAGGTCTACGAATCCCAGACGAACGGAGGTGCGCAGGATGAAGCGTGATCCCAAGAATTCCCGCCGCCCAAACGACGGCGCGGCGAACCTCGCCATGCTGAAGCGCACGGTGAAAAAGCTCTTTTCCTACTATCCTGTGCTCGCGCCCGTCACGTTCGCGTGCATCCTGTTCTCGGCCATCGTCACGTCGATCCCGTCGCTTTTCGTGCAGAATGTCATTCAGGTCATCGAAAAGTGGTACGTCTCGCGCGACTGGGTCTCCGCCAAAGCAGAGCTCATCCCCATCCTGTCGCTGCTCATCTCACTCTATGTGCTCTCGATCATCGCGATCCTGGTCTACAAGCAGCTCATGGCCTACATGACGCAGGGCTTTCTCGACAAGCTCCGTCAGGAGATGTTCGGCGGCATGCAGGATCTTCCCATCCGCTACTTCGACACCCACCAGCACGGCGATATCATGAGCTTCTACACCAACGATATCGACACGTTGCGCCAGCTCGTGTCCGAAGCCATCCCCGCCTTCATCCAGTCTGGCGCGATCGTGCTGGCCGTGTTCGGCATTATGCTCTATTTCAGCATCTGGCTGACGCTCATTTCGGTGCTCGGCGTGATTCTGATGATCGTCGTCACCAAGCGCGTCGGCGGCGGCAGCGCCAAATTCTTCCTGCGCCAGCAGCAGGCCGTCGCCAAAACCGAGGGCTATATTCAGGAGACGATGACCGGCCAGAAGGTCGTCAAGGTCTTCTGCCACGAGCAGCGCTCCATTGAGGAGTTCGACAAGATCAACGACGCCCTCTTTGAAGACAGCTACCGCGCCCACGCCTATGCCAGCGTGCTCGGCCCCATCATCGGCAACATCGGCAACTTCCTCTATGTGGCTCTGGCGCTCGTGGGCGGCGTGCTGCTGCTTATCGGCGTTCCGAACCTGAGCCTTTCCGGCAAGGCGCTGGATATCTCCATTCTCGTCCCGTTCCTCAACATGACCAAGCAGTTCACGGGCAATATCAACCAGCTCTCCCAGCAGATCAATTCCATCGTCATGGCGGGCGCAGGAGCGCAGCGCGTCTTCTCCCTCATCGATGAAAAGGCTGAGACAGACGACGGCTTCGTTACGCTCGTCGACGCGAACATCGCCCCCGACGGCACGATCACCGAGAGCGACCATCACACCGGCCACTGGGCGTGGAAGAACCCGAACGACAACGGCAAGGCCTCTTACCGCGAGCTGCGCGGCGACGTGCGCCTCATCGACGTGGACTTCGGCTACGAGCCGAATAAAGAGGTCCTGCACGACGTCTCCGTCTACGCAGAGCCCGGCCAGAAGGTCGCCTTTGTCGGCGCGACCGGCGCGGGCAAGACGACCATCACGAACCTCATCAACCGCTTTTACGACATTGCCGACGGCCAGATTCTCTACGACGGCATCGACGTCAGCAAAATCAAAAAGGCCGACCTGCGCCGCAGCTTGGGCATCGTTTTGCAGGATGTCAACCTCTTCACCGGCACGGTGATGGACAACATCCGTTATGGTAAACTCAACGCGACGGATGAAGAGTGCATCGCCGCGGCAAAGCTCGCCGGCGCGGACGATTTCATTACGCGCCTTCCGCAGGGCTACGCGACGGAGCTCGCCAACAACGGCGCAAACCTCTCGCAGGGCCAGCGCCAGCTCATCTCCATCGCCCGCGCGGCGGTCGCCGACCCGCCTGTCATGATTTTGGACGAGGCGACCTCGTCCATCGACACACGCACCGAGGCCATCGTCCAGCGCGGCATGGATCAGCTGATGGAGGGCCGCACGGTGTTCGTCATCGCGCACCGCCTGTCCACCGTCAAGAATTCCGATGTCATCATGGTCCTCGACCACGGCCGCATCATCGAACGCGGCAGCCACGAAAAGCTGATTGCGGAAAAAGGAACCTATTACCAACTCTACACCGGCGCATTCGAGCTTGAATAACTCAAAAAAAGGACACATCCGTACGGATGTGTCCTTTTTTGATTTCGCATATCGTCCAAGTCCTCCCGCTATATTGTGTTGAACGCAATTTTTAAGGGAGGAATTCTATGTCTCGTTCCTTTTTCCGCACCTACGGCTTTCTGAGTGCGATGCTGCTCGCCATCGTACTCGGATGCGTGCTGGGCGCGCTGTGGCCGGGGGCGACGTGTCTCGCCCCGCTCGGCACGATCTTCATTAACCTGATGTTCTGCATCGTCGTGCCGCTCGTGTTCTGCTCGCTGAGTAGCTCCATCGCCTGCATGAAAAGCCCGAAGCGCGCGGGGAGGATCATGGGCACGACGCTTTTGGTCTTCATCGTCACGGGCCTTATCGCCGCAGTCATCATGCTCTTTGCGATGCGCCTCTATCCCCCGGTCCTCGAACCGTGGGCGGACGCGGCGGCGGGCGCGGTCGATGAACAGGCGAGCGTCGCACAGCTGCTCGTCAACTTCTTCACGGTCGAGGATTTCGCGGCGCTGCTGTCCCGCCGCGCGATGCTGCCGCTCATCGTGTTTTCGCTTCTCATCGGCTTTGGCGTCAATCTGAGCGGCGGCGCGGACTGCCTGACGGCAAAAGTCTTGCAGGACATGACAAACTGTCTTCTAAAGGTCGTCTCGCTCATCTCCTACTACGCGCCCGTCGCGTTTTTCGGTTTTTTCGCCTCACTCGTCGCGACCTACGGTGCACAGATTACCGCGGCCTATGGCCGCGCGATGCTCGTCTACTATCCGCTCTGCTTTCTCTACGCGCTCGTCGCGTTTCCGCTCTACGCCTATCTCGGCGGTGGAAAGGAGGGCGTGCGCGTCATGCGGCGGCACATCCTGCGCCCCGCGGTTACGGCGCTCGGCACCTGCTCGTCCGTCGCGACGATCCCGACAAATTTAGAGGCTGCGGAGGACAGCGGCGTGCCGCGTGACATCTCCGACCTCGTCCTGCCGCTGGGCGCGACGATGCACATGGACGGCTCGTGCTTCAGCTGCGTGCTGAAGATCGCGTTCCTCTTCGGCGTGTTCGGCATCCCGTTTGAGGGCGCGGGGCTCATCGTCAAAATTCTGCTCGTCGCCGTGTTCAGCTCGGTCGCGATGAGCGGCATTCCCGGCGGCGGCTACATCGGCGAGTACATCATCTGCTCTCTCTTCTTCCCCGCGCAGATGGCCATCGCCTATCCCATCGCCGTGACGATCGGCAACCTTGTCGACCCGCCCGCGACGATGATCAACGCCGCAGGCGACTACGTGGTCACGTTCCTCGTCGCGCGCTTCACCGAGGGAAAAGACTGGCTCGAACGCGCCCGGCAGGAGAAAAAGTAACATAATTTTTTCGTGCGCTCCCCGCCGCATCGTGCTATAATGTTTCCTGTTATGAAAGAAACGCCCGTCGAGGCGGGCAGAAATGAGGTTTATATCATGGAAACCGGTCTTTCCATTGCACAGATGCAGCGCGGCATGGACGTGGAGGGTTTTTACCTACTCAAAGCTGCTTTTTCCAAGGTGACGGCAAGCGGCAAACCGTTTTTGAGCGCAGTGCTCGCCGACACGAGCGGCACGATTGAAGCAAAGGTCTGGGACTACAGCGGCCCCATCGGCGAGCGCGACGTAGGCAAGGTGCTCAAGGTGCGTGGGAGCGTATCGGACTACCGCGGCATGCCCCAGCTCACAGTCGACAAGCTGCGCCTCGCCGAAGACAATGACCGCGTCGACGTCTCGAAGCTCGTGAGCGTCGCGCCCATCGACCGCGAGGCCGGCTATGACGAGGTCAAGGCGCTCGTTTCGACCATTGAGGACGCAGACTACCGTGCCGTGTGCGAGGAAATGCTGCGCCGCCACGAGGCAGCGTTCCGCACCATTCCCGCCGCCAAGAGCGTACATCACGGCTTTTTGTCCGGCCTTCTGATGCACACGCTCAACATGCTGCGCCTTGCCGACTTTCTGTCTGCGCAGTACGCGGACACCGTGAATCGCAGCCTGCTGCTCACCGGCACGCTGCTGCACGACTTCGCCAAGGAGCAGGAGTTCACGTTCTCCGAGCTTGGCCTTGTGACGGATTACTCGACGAAGGGCCAGCTGCTCGGTCACCTCGTCATGGGCGCGCAGGAGGTCGCGACGATCGCCGCCGAGCTCGACCTGCCCGAGGAAAAGGCAACGCTTTTGGAGCACCTGATTCTCTCGCATCACGGCCAACCGGAATTCGGCGCGGCGGTGCTGCCCCAGTGCGCGGAGGCAGAGCTTTTGTCACTCGTCGACCAGATCGACAGCCGCATGGAGATCTACCGCGAGGTGCTCGCGCCGCTCAAAGCGGGCGAATTCAGCCAGCGTGTCTTCGCGCTCGACAACCGCCGCGTTTATAAGCATAAATAAGGATGGCAGCGCCAGCGGCGCTGCACGGGACAAAGGGGGAGATTCTCTTTCAAAAGAGAACCTCCCCCTTTGGAACCCCCAAGAGAAAGGCAGGGGGGCGTTTCGATTTCGCCCCCTGCACCCCCTAACGACCAAAAGGGAGGGGCGCAGCCCCTCCTTTTTGGATTATCCTCCCCATGGCACTTCCGGTAAGAACTACGTCTACTTTGGATAATTCCGTTTCAGCAGTGCGTGCCGAAGCGACATTGCTGCGCTCGCCGCGCTTCTAATAGAAAAAACGACCGCGTCAGCGGTCGTTTTACTTTGTTCTGGGATAGGGGGTGTCCTGGTCGGTCAAGCCGGCGAGATAGTCCATGCTGGTTTCCAAGGCAAGGGCGATGCGGCGGCACTGTTCAAAGCTCATATTTCGTTTGCCGGTCTCGATTTTTGAATAATCGCTCTGGTCAATTCCCGTCATCATCTGCATTCTAACCTGTGAGAAGCCTTTCTTTTTGCGCAGTTCTTTCATACGAGTCATCTAATCACCCCAACAAAATTATGGCAAATTGACCTATTGATAATAGGGTGATATTGACCTATAATTGTGTAGAGGTGATAAGATGACGACTTATAAAACGCTATACCACTTGATGGTACGCAGTATGAGCGAAGCCATCGACCTTTACGACGAAGGTAAAGGCATTCTTGCCCGTGAAGTCCTGAAAAAAGCCCTGTTGGACGCAGAAGACCAAGTCATTTCACACGACATCATTTCCGATGAGCCCATCAGCAATGACTACAGCAGTGCCGACCCAGCAAAAGGCTAAAAAAGCAGTCCCCCTAAGCGGCGAGCGCAGCAATGCCGCGCCGTCAGAAGCAACAGCGGGTGGATAATCCAAAAAGGAGGGGCAAGGCCCCTCCCTTTTGGTCGTTAGGGGTGCAGGGGCGAGATCGAAACGCCCCTGCCGTTCTCTTGGGGGATTCAAAGGGGGCCTTCTCTCACGTGAGAGAAGGCCCCCTTTGCCCAGCGCAGTCCCATGCCAATGGGACATCTCCCGCGCAGTGCAGGGCATATCAACGTCTGCCCTGTTGTTTCGCGTTCAAATACAGCACCGCTTCGACCACTCCCCCGCCGACGGCGAGGGCCTTGTCCGAGATCGTCGTGCAGTATTCCGGCTTGCAGCGCGGGTCGACATCGCCGGACTTCATCCCTTTCTTAACGGGCACACCGTCGTCCAGCACGCCGCGCAGCACACCGCTGATGGTGCACTTCATCGGCTGACCCTCGACAAAGCCGATGGTCTCGCCCTCCTCGACCGTGTCGCCGATGCGGTGGACGGCAGTAAAAATGCCGTCGCACGGCGCGCGCAGCACACGCTCGCCCGCAAAGCCACCGATGAGGCCGGGAATATTCGTATTCGGCAGCGCACTGCCGGAGTAAATGACGCGCCCCAGCGTGTGGCCGCGCATCGTCTCGACGACCGCGTGGCAGTCCTCCCCCGCCGTAAAGCCGGGACCGACGCCCACGACGATCGGCGCGTCGTCGATCTTCGTGCCGAGATTGCGCTTGGCAAGAATCGCGTCCACGAGCGCGTCCGGCGCGAGCTCCTCGCGGCAGGCGCACTCAGGGTCAGCTAAAACAGGCAGCACACCCTCGCGCAGCAGCTTCTTCGCCTCCGCGGCATTCTCCGCGCGCACGGCGCGCAGGCCCTCGACCGTTGTCTCTCCGTGGACGATGGCATCGGAAAACGCCACCGTGCGGCGGATGGCCGTCGGGCGGGCGAGGTCGGTCATCACCACGTCGATCCCGCAGCGCCACAATCTCATGGCCGCGCCGCTCGCGATGTCTCCTGCGCCGCGAATCAATGCAAGCATACATATACCCCCTGATGCAGACTGCCCGCGATGACCGGGCAGGAAAATTCATTTGCCATGGCCTGCGCCGCTTCATAATCGGCGGCAGACTCCACCTTGTTGATATAAACGCGGTCGCCGTAACCCTCGGCGTTGACGACGCGCGCGGCGAGCTGCGGCGTGACGACCGTCTCCTCATCCACGCCCGCGAGCTGCGCGTAGAGCGCGCTGCGGTGGCAGGTCTCGCGGATGGTTTTGCCGACGCCGTCGACGCCGATGACCATGATGACACGCTGCGCCTCCTCCGGGATCACCGGCTCATGGGAAGCGTGCGCCTTGAGCGGCAGGCTCTTGGCACCGTCCGACTCGACAAGCACAAAATCCGCAAGCTGCGCCAGCGTGCCCATTGAGAGCCACGGCGCGCAGAGCTTGCCGCTCTCCGCCTGCGAGGCAACACAGACGATGCCCGACCGCTCCAATGCCGCCGAAACGGCGGCCTCGGTAGCGTCCAGCAGCGTTTCATACTGCTTCGGACGGCAGATGTGCGTTGTGGTCGTGGTAATGACCTTTCCATTTTTCGAAAGCTCCCCGGCGAGCGTTTCTATCAGCGTCGTCTTTCCGCCGCCGCCGATGATAACCGTCACGCCGCGGCCGACGTGCAAAAGCGGTGCAATCTGCATGTGAGCGCCCTCAGTGCCGCTGTCCGGCGAGGCGCGCGCGGTGCTCGATCATCTCCGCCGCGATGCTGATGGCGATCTCCTCCGGCGTCTCAGCCAGGATCGGAAGGCCGATGGGCGCGTGGACGCGCGCGATGTCCTCTTCGGTATAGCCGTCACCCTTGAGGCGCTCGCGCGTCTTGGCGACCTTCGTGCGGCTGCCGATGCAGCCGATATAGGTCGCGCTGCTCTTAAGCACCTGGGAGAGGATCTCATAGTCTGCCTGATGGCCCGGCGTCATCACGACGGCATAGTCGTTCGCCGTGAGCGCCACCTTGCCGGAAATGTCGGAAAAGCTGCCGAAGATGACCTCGCTTGCCATGGGATAGTTCTCTTTCTTCGCAAGCTCCTCGCGATTGTCGTACATCACCACGCGGAAGCCCACCGTCGCCAGCACCGGCACGAGCGCGCGGCCCACATGGCCGCCGCCGAAGATATACACGCTGCCCGCGTGGCACAGCGGCTCGACATAAATGCCGTTCTTCCACACGGCCTTGGCGGAGAAATAGTCTACCTTGTCCTGCGGGATCTCCTCGCACGTGACAACATGGAACTCGTTCACGCCGTCGCCGTCGAGAGACAGCAGCAGCCATAGGTCGACGTCCCTGTCGAGCATTTCGCGCCAGCGCTTCAGCACCGCGACATCCGCGGTCTGCTCGGGCGCGAAAAACTGGAAGTAGACCGTGACCGCGCCGCCGCAGATCATGCCCGTGCTGGCCACTTCACTCGGGTGCAGGTTGTAGGACTTTAACTCGTTGCTGCCGCCGTTTTTGAGCGCGTCCTGCGCGCGCTGGATGCTCAGCCGCTCCACCGCGCCGCCACCGATCGTGCCGAGCACGTGGCCATCTTCAAAGACGGCCATCTTCGCGCCCGCGCCGCGCGGCACAGAGCCCGAGGATGCCAGAATGCTGCTCAGCACCACACGCTCGCCGCGCGAAAGGGCCGCGAGCATTTCATCAAGAATCGCTTTCATATTTTCATGCTCCTTTGCAGAGAATCACGCTGCTATTATGCACTGCATTATAGCAAAGCGCCGCGGCAAACGCAAGCCGCGGCGCACAAAAGTCGCATTGATCGTTATTTTCCATTAAATCAGGGGCGCGCATATCTGGCGCGGTTCACTTACTGCGCTCGATGCGCTTGAGCTCGCCGAAATACTTGTCGTGCGCCTCCTGATAGGCGCGGTTAAAGACCGGGTCTTTGCCCTGATGCAGCGCTTGAATATAGTCGTGGTGGTTGTTCATGATGTGCTCGTCGAACATCGAGAGCGTAAAGACGCCGACATTCGAGCACTGGTCGGCGATGCGCTCCACATTGACGAGGATATCGAGAAACGTGAGGCCCGCGTACACCGTGCACTGCCCGTCGCGCACGCGGCGGATGTGATTGGCGCGCAGCGTGGCGACAAGGTCGTCCACGACCTCCTCGACCGGCTCGATGTGGCGCGCGGCCTCGTAGTCCGTGGCGGCAAAGGCCTTGTAGGTGTAATCTAAAATCTCGCCGAGCACCTCGCGCAGCACCATGAGCTCCTGATGTGCCGTGGGCGACAGGCTCGCACTGCGGTCAAGGAACTCCTGCGCATTTTCCGTCAGGTTCACGGCGTGGTCGCCGATACGCTCAAACTCGCCGAAGCACTGGATATAGTAGTTGAGCATGTCGCTTCCGTGTTCGCTCGGCATGTGCGGCGACAGGCGGATGAGGTAGTTGTCCACATGGTCGGCGAGCTTGTCGATGTGCTCCTCGTTCTCGTTGATGACCTCGATCGTGTGGGCGTCGTACTGCTCGAGCACGCCCATCGCGCTCATCACGCCTGTGCGCGCAAGGCGCGCCATGGTGGTGATGGCCTCACCCGCGCCCGAGAGCGCGATGGCAGGAGAGGTGAAGAACTTTTCATCGAGCAGCGAAAGCTCGTGGTCGACATTTTCGCCAAGGCGCACATCGTCCTTGACGAGCTTGCGCGAGAGCTTTTCAAACTGGCCGCACACCGGCAGCAGCACGATGGCCGAAACAAGACGGAACACCGTGTGCACATTCGCGATGCCGCCGGAGGAAAGCGCCTCGTCCCACAGGGCATCGAGCACACCGAACGAGTGCAGCAGCATCAGCCCCACGATCACGAGGATCGAACCGGCGATGTTGAAGAGGATATGGATCACGCCCGTGCGCTTGGCATCGGCCTTCGAGCCGATGGAGCAGACGATGGCCGTCGTCACACAGTCGCCGATGTTGACGCCGATGATGATGGCGTAAACCGACGAGAACGTCAGCGCGCCGGTCGTAGCAATGGCCTGTAATATACCGATGGTCGCCGACGAGCTTTGCAGCAGGAACGCAACGCCCGCGCCGAGCAGGAAGCCGAGCACCGGCTTACCGGAGAGCTGGTAGAACATGTTGGCAAACGTCTCAGATTCCGACAGCGGGCTCACCGCCGCGGTCATGCTGAGAAGGCCGGTGAAGAGGATGCCGAATCCCATCGCGATCGAACCGATGGTATCGGACTGGCGGGTCTTGACCGCCATCAGAAAGAGGATGCCGATGATCGCCGCAAGGGGCGCGAGCGTCGAGGGCTTGAAGAAATTGAGCAGCGATGTCTCCGATGCGTTCACGTCGAGAAGGCGAATGATCTGGCCCGTGATCGTCGTACCGACATTCGCGCCCAGAATGACACCGATCGACTGGTGCAGCGACATCACGCCCGCGCCGACAAGGCCCGACGTCAGCACGATCGTCGCCGTAGAGCTCTGGATGACCGCCGTGACCACAAGGCCCAGCAGAAAGCCGACGAGCGGATTGTTCGTCACCTTTTCCATCGCGCGCTTGAAGGCATCGGACGAACCTTTTTTCAGTCCATCGCCCATCAGGCGCATGCCGTACAGAAACAGCGCCAGGCCACCAAAGAGGGTGATCAAGTTGAAAATCGTCATAAGCGTTTCAAACCTCTTCTTCTGTATTATGCCGCCGCGCGGCGCAGGTTTCGGGCTGTAAAATACCCAACTCTCACCAGATATTATTTTATCAGGTGAGGGCAAAATTGCAATCCTTTTCCCAAGATTTGTTACAAACAGCAAAAATGATTTATCCCTTGCATTTTTGTGTGCGCGTGGTAAAATATTTATAGACAAAAAAAGGAGGCTTTCAACCATGTTGAACGCAGGCAACCCCATCGGCGTGATGGACAGCGGCATCGGCGGTCTCACCGTCGTGCGCGAATTACAGCGCATTCTCCCCGGCGAAGATATCATCTATTTTGGCGACAGCGCCAACTGCCCCTACGGCAATAAAACCTCTGACCAGATCTTCGAGCTGAGCAGTCACATGCTCCAGTTCCTCGGCGACAACGGTGTCAAGTGCACTGCCATCGCCTGCAACACCATCTCCACCATGGCCGACCGCCTGCGCCCCTGCTTCGACTACAAGATCGTCAGCATCGTGGAGGAAGCTGCCAAATACGTCCTGCGCGAGCATCTCAAGAGCGTCGGCCTCATCGCGACGGAGTTCACTGTTGCCTCCGGCAAGTACGCCGAGCTCATCCATGAGGGTGATCCCGAGTGCAAGGTCGTCGGCAAGGGCTCTCCCCTGCTCGCGGCACTCGTTGACCGCGGCGACTTCAACCAGCACGACATTAACACCGAGATCCGTACGCAGGTCGACAACATTCTCGCGCGCGAAAAGGTCGAAAACCTGATCCTCGGCTGCACGCACTATCCCATCGTGGAAGAGAACTTCCACGAGTGCTATCCCGAAATGCACCTCATCAACCCCGCGCTCGAGCAGGCAAACGCCGTCAAGGCATACCTCACCGAGCAGAACGCGCTCAACCCGCAGAAAAAGGGCAAATTCGTCATCTGCACGAGCGGCGACCCGCAGGTATATGTCAACGTCGGCAAGCGCCTCGGTCTCTTCGAGGCGAGTGAGCTGAAGGTCGTCCACATCTAAGTTAGTCCAAATTGAAATGAAAAGCGGAAAGTCACAGGACTTTCCGCTTTTTGTGCTGTCTGATGGACTTTTTGCATACCTTGTGGCGAGGTGGTCTGTTTTGAATACATTTGAGGCCGCGATTTTGCGCGATTTCGGCGAGCGGGAGGACTTTGAGCGCGTGCTCACACATGCGCTGCGCCGCGGCTGCGGCGGTCGCGTCCTGCTCTCGCTGATGGCAGACGGCTCACTCCGGCTCACCGGCACGAAGGACCCCGACATCTCGTTCGGCGCGGTGCTGCTCGACCTGACCGCGCCGGTGGTGCCGTGCAGCGAGGAGTCCCTCGCCCTGCGCGTCCGCGTGATCGACTGGCGGCGCTGCGCGAGATGCTATGACGAAGCGCTCGCGCAGCGATCTCGCCATCCCCTGCCGTAGCTGCCGCCATCGCGCAAAAACTGCCCGCCGCAAAATTGCGGCGGGCAGTTTTGTCCTTTATTTCAGGCAATCCAAAATTGCCTGCACGGTCTCATCGACCGTGCCGTTGTTGTCGACGATGTGGTCGGCAAATCTTTCATAGCAGGCCTTGCGCCTGTCGTACATCGCCGCAAGGTCGCCCGCCGAAAGAGGCCTCCCCTCGCGCGGCAGCTGGTCGATATCACGCTTCAGCCAGAAAATGATACCGTTCTGGTGCAGAAGATCGTAGTTTTCCTCTCTCGTCACGCAGCCGCCGCCCGTAGCGATGACCGCTCCCGAGCGCTTGCCGAGCGCGGCAATGGCCTCGCTCTCGAGCTCTCGGAATTCCGCCTCGCCGTGCTTTTCGATGAGCTGGGCACAGCTCATACCGTTTTTCTCTTCGATCTCGGCATCGCTGTCAAGCGCGATGCGGTCAAGCTTCTCAGCAAGGCGCGCGGCAACGGTGCTCTTGCCGCTGCCGGGCATGCCGACGAGCACGATGTTCTGCATCTCAAGGCTCAGCTTTTTCCAGATGCGCTCGGTCTCGCTGTCGGGGATGTCGCGGTTTTCAAAGACCTCCGCCGTGCGCTTAGCCTGCGCGACGAGCATGTAGAGTCCGCTCATATACGGAATGCCGAGCTTTTCCGCTTGCAAGACAAACGCTGTACGCGCGGGGTTGTAGACGATATCGAGCACACCCTCGAGCTTCGGGAAGAGCGACAGGTCGACGGGCAACACGCCGCAGTTCGGATATGTGCCGACGGGCGTGGTGTTCACAATGACCTCCGCATCTGCGTGGCGGTCCAGATTGTTGTAGTTGTCCTCCCCCTTGCGGGAGATGATGGTCACGCTGCGCGCGCCCATCTCCTCGAGCACGGCACAGACCGTCGAGGAGGCGCCGCCGGAGCCGAGCACGAGCGTCTTTTTGCCATCGATCTGAATGCCGCTCGCCCTGACCATACCGGCAAAGCCGTAGGCATCGGCGTTGTCGCCGTAGAGCGTGCCGTCCTCGCGCCTGACCAGCACGTTCACGCTCTGGAGCTTTTGCGCAATGGGTGAAAGCTCTGCGCAGTACGGGATGACGGCCTTTTTATAGGGAATGGTGACGTTCATGCCGTCAAAGCCGCCGCCCGTCAGAAATTCGCCGAGCTTTTCGGGCGCGACCTCGTAAAGCCTGTATTCATAGTCCGCCAGCTCCGCGTGGATGGCGGGCGAATAGCTGTGGCCGAGCTTTTCACCGAGTAATCCGCAGCGCTTCATTCAAACCACCTCACTGTAAGAGCCAAGATACGTAAATTCCTCGCACAGCTCCGGCAGCTCGCCCATGAGCTGGGTGAACTGCGGGGCGTAGATCGAAGTCTCAAGGTCGAAATAGAACATGAACTCGAAGTTGCGGTCCGGCATCGGGCGGCTCTCGAGCTTGTTCATGTTGACGCCGAGCGCGTTGAAGCGCGAGAGCACCTTGTAGAGCGAACCGGGGTGGTGCGGCAGCACCATCATCAGGCTCGTGCGGTCTGCACCGGGGTAAATTTCGAGGTTTTTCGCAATGCAGATGAAGCGCGTGAAGTTATTGCCCTGATCCTGCACAGAGGCGGCGAGGCAGTCAAGGCCGTAGAGCTCTCTGCATGCGCGGGACGACAGCGCCGCCACATCGTCGCGGCCGGACTCGGCCACCATGCGCGCCGCCACCGCGGTATTTTCGCAGCGGATGACCTTCACATTGGGAAGCCCCTGTAAAAAGTGTGCGCACTGGCTGATGGCCTGCTCGTGCGAGTAAATTTCGCGGATGTTTTCGAGCTTCGCGCCGGGATTGGCGAGAAGATTATGGTCAACCTTGATGCGAACCGAGCGCACGATGCGGAAGTTGTGCTGCGTCATCAAGTCGTAGACCGCGTTCACGCTGCCCGCCGTGCTGTTTTCCAGCGGCAGCACGCCGTAGCGGCAGAGGCCCTTTTCAATGGCGGAGAACACCGCCTCGAAGGAACTGAAAAAAAACGTGCTCGGGCGCTTGAAGAGCCTTTCGCACGCCTGCTCGGAATACGCGCCCTCCACGCCCTGACAGGCGACGGCGGCGTCCTCGGGAAAGAGCTGCGGCGTCTTTTCGATGGCCTCGGCAATTTTCGCGGGCAGATCACCCTTCGTGCCGAGAAGACAGCTCTGGCGGCTGCGGCTCAGCTCGAAAATGAGGGAATAGAGCGACGAGACATATTCGCGCAGATCGTCCGGCGTTTTGTCCAGAATTTCGCGCATTTTCTCCTTCTCGCGGCGCGCATCGAGCACGCGCAGGCCGTTGGCCTTCTTATACTCCGCGATCTTTTCGGCGGTCTCCATGCGCTGGGCAAAGAGCGCGATGAGCTGATCGTCGATGCTGTCGATCTCTTTTCGATAGTCGTTTAAGTCCATGTTCCCTTACCTCATTTCCTTTTTGCGCGATAGATACGCATCATAGACCGCGATGGCGGCCGCCGCCTCCACACAGGGCACGGCGCGCGGCACGATACACGGGTCGTGGCGGCCCGTGATGGCCATCTTCTCCGGCGTCATCGTCTGCAAATTGACGCTCTGCTGCTCGCGCGCGATGGACGGCGTCGGCTTGAACGCCGCGCGGAACACGATGGGCATGCCGTTCGTGATACCGCCAAGAATGCCGCCGCAATGGTTCGTCTCAGTGATGATCTTGCCGTTTTCGACCGTAAAGGCGTCGTTATCCTCGCTGCCGCGAAGGCTCGCCACGCCAAAGCCCGCGCCAAACTCGATGCCCTTGACCGCGGGAATGCCGAAAACCGCCGAGGCAATGCGATTTTCCATGCCGCCGAACATCGGGTCGCCAAGGCCCGCGGGCGCGCCGAAAACCGCGCATTCGATGACGCCGCCGACGCTGTCGCCCTCTTCGCGCGCCGCCGCGATGGCTGCGCGCATCTCCTCGCCGCGTGCATCGCTGACGACGGGGAACTCCTTGCCTGCAAGCGAGCCTGTCAGCTCACCTTCGTCAGTAATGCCCGCGATGGAGGCGATGCGGCTCACGACCGTGATTCCTTCGCGCGCGAGAATTTGCAGGCAGATGCCGCCCGCGATGCACAACGGCGCGGTCAAGCGGCCTGAAAAGTGTCCGCCGCCCGCGCGGTCCTGATAGCCGCCGTATTTGACCTCGGCGGTGTAGTCCGCGTGACCGGGGCGCGGCGTGACGGCAAGATTCGCGTAATCCTGCGAGCGGGTGTTCGTATTGCGGATGATGGCCGTGAGCGGCGCGCCGCAGGTATAGCCGTTCACAAGGCCGGAGAGGATCTCCGGCGCGTCGGCCTCCTTGCGCGGCGTCGACCAGGCATTTTTGCCCGGCGCGCGGCGATCCAGAAAGCACTGGAGCTCGTCCAGATCAACTTTCTCGCCCGCGGGGATGCCCTCGACCGTCACGCCGATGGCAGGGGAATGCGACTGGCCAAAGATGGTCAAATGCAGATTTTCGCCGTAGGTGCTGCTCATAAACCTTCTCCTTTCAAGCTGCCAAAGTCCTCCCAGAAGCGGGGGTAGGACTTTGCCACGCAGCCGTCGTTGTCGACTGTGATCTCGCCCGTCGCGGCGCAGGCCGCCGTGGCGGCGGACATCGCGAGGCGATGGTCGTTCTGCGTTTCGACCGCGCCGCCGTGCAGCGCGGGAACGCCCGTGATGACAAGGCCGTCTTCTTTCTCTTCGACTTGTCCGCCGAGCGCGCGCAAGAGATTCGCCGTGCTCTTGAGGCGGTCAGACTCCTTGAGCCGCAGGCGGTAGGCGTTTTCGACTCGCGTCTCCCCCTCTGCGACCGACGCAACGACGCTCAGCACGGGGATGAGATCGGGGATGGGCGCGGCGTCGATCATCACGCCATGCAGCGTGCCGCGCCTGACCGTCACGGCGTCTCCGTGCTCGGTGACCTCCGCGCCGAACCGGCGCAAAACGTCCAGCACGCCGCGGTCGCCCTGCGAGGACTGCAAATTCAGCCCCTCGACGGTCACGCCCTCTTTCGACAGCGCACCCATGCAGAGGAAGAACGCCGTGTTTGACCAGTCGCCCTCGACGACCGTGCGCTTCGGCAGATGACATCTCTGCTGACCGGGAATCGCCCACATCGCCCCCATTTTGGGGATGGTCAGCTTGGAAAGCTGAAGTGCATCCTCCGTCATGGCGACGTAAGCCGCGGATTCCAGCGGGCCGGACACCATAAGAAGGCTGTCTCTGATCAGCAGCGGCAGCGCCATGAGAAGGCCCGAGATATATTGAGAGGACACATTGCCTGCGATCGTATAGTTTCCTCCGATCAGCTGTCCACTGCAATACAGCAGGTCGCCGTCCTCGCGGAGCGTCATGCCATGCTCTTTTAAAACGCTATCCAGCGGGGCGAGCGGGCGCTGGGGCAGCCGCCTCTCGCGGTGGAATACCGCCTGCGCGCCGAGCGCGCCGACGATGGGCAGCAGGAAGCGCAGCGTCGACCCGCTCTCGCCGCAGTAGAGGTCGCAGCGCCCCTCGGGCACTTTTTTGATCGGAGAGACGAGAAAGCCCGTCTCCATTTCTTCAATTTTCGCGCCGAGCGCGCTCAGGCACTTCGCCGTGGCCGCGATATCGGCGGAAACGCCGTCGCAGACGACCTCGGTCTTCTCCTCGCCGAGCGCCGCGCAGATCAGCAGCCGGTGCGCCTGCGATTTCGACGCCGGGATGCGCACACGTCCCGTGCGCGCGCCGGGTATGATGGTTCTTTTCATCGGATGCCACCGTCCTGCATCCAGTCGCGCAGGGCTTCGACGGGGATCGTCTCCATGCGCACCTGACCGATCTTTTCCGGCACGATGAGGTGCATCTTGCCGCCGGAAATCTTCTTGTCGACGAGCTCGGCCTCATAGAGCTTGTCGAGCGGATATCCCGTCTCGGTCGGCAGACCATAGCGGTGTAAAATGTCAAGCAGGCGCGTCAGCGTCTCTTCGCCGCAGATGCCGCGCTTGACGGCCGCGCGCGTGACCGTCGCCATGCCGATGGCGACCGCCTCGCCGTGCAGAAGAGAAAAATCGCTGCACTGCTCCACCGCGTGACCAAACGTGTGGCCCAAGTTCAGCGTGCGGCGGCGGCCGAGGTCGTACTCGTCCGCGCCGACGATGTCGCGCTTCATCTGCACGCAGACCTCGATGACGTGCTCGTACTGCTCACGCACGGGCGTTTTGTAGAGTTCTTCAAAGAACGCCGCATTGCCGAGCATCGAATACTTGATGATCTCGGCGCAGCCGCAGCGGTACTGCTCCTCGGGCAGCGTTTCGAGCGTGTTGGGATCGCAGATCACGATGCAGGGCTGATAGAAGCTGCCCGCCTGATTCTTGCCCGTGGGCAGGTCGACGGCGGTCTTGCCGCCGACGGACGAATCGACCGCGGCCAGCAGCGTCGTCGGGATCTGGGCAAAGCCCATGCCGCGCTGATACGTCGCCGCGGCAAAGCCCGCGAGGTCGCCCACCACGCCGCCGCCGAGCGCAACGACCACGTCGCTGCGGCTGAAGCGGTGCTCACCGAGGAAGTGCAGCACATCGGCGTAGGTCGAGAGGTTCTTGCTCCCCTCGCCCGCGGGGAAGACAAAGGAGTGCACGCGGTAGCCCGCCTTTTCAAGCGCCTTGACCGTGCGCTCGCCGTAGAGCGCGTAGACCGTGTCGTCCGACACGATGGCGGCCATGCCAGGGGCGCTGACCTCCCGGAGAAGCTCGCCCGCGCGGTCGAGTAAGCCGCGCTCGACCAGCACGTCGTATTCGCGCGAGGCCTTGATATGGATGCTTCGCATCAGCCGTCCACCTCTTCCTTTCTCTTCTTGCCCTCGTCCAGAAGTCGGATAAGGGTCTCTTCGTCGTCATGTTCCATGGCGGTCTTGTATTCGCTCAGGTGCTCGATGTAGCAGTCGATCTCCTTGAGCAGGAATTCCTTGTTTTCCATGAAGAGTTCCGCCCACATGTGCGGCGCGAGCCAAGCAACGCGCGTCATATCCTTGTAGCTGCCGGCGGAAAAGCCCTTGTGCTTTTTCGCCGTGGGGCTCTTGATGTAGGCGTTGGACGCCACATGCGCCAGCTGCGAGGTGAAGGCGATCATCTCGTCGTGCTGCTCGGCGGTTGTGACGGAGTAGCTCCCAAAGCCCGCGGGCGAGAGCAGGTCTTTCACATGGCTGAGTAATTCAATGTCGTCAAAGCGCGGCGGCACGAGCACCATCGGCGCGCCCACGAAGAGATTCGCCTTGGCGTACTTGAAGCCCGAGAACTGCGTGCCCGCCATCGGGTGACCGCCAAGGTACGTAATGCCGTACTGCTCGGCGATTGGGAAGCACGCCGCGCATACCTTGCGCTTGGTGCCGCAGCAGTCGATGACGACCGTGTGCTTGTCGATCTTTGCCGCGTGATTTTTGAGCCATTCGACCGCCGCCGCGGGTCGGACGGCCAGCAGGATGACATCGCACTCTGCCATCGTCTCGTCCGTCAGCGCCTCGTCCACCGCGCCGCTGATGACGGCGAACGACAAGACATCGCGGTCGATGTCGTGGGCGAGCACACGCTCGCCCGCCTCGTGGTATGCCTTGGCGAGCGAGCCGCCGATCAGGCCGAGGCCGACGATGCCGGCGGTCATTCTGCCACCGCCTCTCTCACGCGGCGCACAGCCTTGGCGAGGTTATCGTACTGCTCGGGGCGCAGGGATTGCGCGCCGTCGCACAGCGCATGAATGGGGTCGTTGTGCACCTCGATGATGAGGCCGTCGCTGCCGCAGGCGGCAGCAGCCAGTGCCATCGGGCGCACGAGGCGCGCAATGCCGGTCGCGTGACTGGGGTCGACGATGACCGGCAGGTGCGTGAGCTCCTTGAGCATCGGCACAGCCGCAAGGTCGAGTGTGTTTCTCGTGTAGTCGTCGTAGGTGCGAATGCCGCGCTCGCAGAGGATGACCTGCTCGTTGCCGCCGGCCATGATGTACTCCGCGCTCATTAAAAGCTCCTTGAGCGTGCTGGCGAGGCCGCGCTTTAAGAGGATGGGCTTTCTCAGCTTGCCGAGCTCGCGCAGCAGGTCGAAGTTCTGCATATTGCGCGCGCCGACCTGAATGACGTCCACATCCTCAAAGAGCGGCAGGTAATTCGTGCCCATGATCTCGGTGACGATGGGAAGGCCGGTCTCCTGACGGGCGATCTTCAGCAGCTCGATGCCCTCGGCCTTGAGGCCCTGGAAATCATAAGGAGAAGTGCGGGGCTTGAATGCGCCGCCGCGCAGCATGTTCGCGCCCGAGGCCTTCACGGCCTTGGCGACCGCGACGATCTGCTCTTCGGATTCGACCGAGCACGGGCCCGCGATCATGCAGAAGTTTCCGCCGCCGACCTTGACGTCGCCCACCTGCACGATCATGTCGTCGGGATGGAACTTGCGGTTGCAGCACTTAAAGGGCTCTGTCACGCGCTTGACGGAGTCGACGATGCTCAAACTCTCGATCAGGTCCATGTCGACGCGCGCCGTGTCGCCGATCAGGCCCAGCACGGTCTGGTACTCGCCCTCGGAGATGTGCACGCCAAGGCCCTGATTTTTGAGCCAGTTGATAAGCTGCTCGCGCTTGTCCTGTTCTGCGCCACGCTTGAGTACGACGATCATAATAATTTCCTCCTTATTGACCGTGAAATATCGCCACAACGAAAAAATGCGGCACAGGTCTAACCTGTGCCGCATCAAGCAATCTCTTTTCAGAGCCTTTTTGCATCTTTGCATCACAAATTAGCCTTACTACGAATCCATAGTAAAGTAATAATAGTATGCAAAAACGAAAATGCTCTTCATCTTGTGTTGTTTCTCCGTTCGTGGAACTTTGTTGCCATCAGTATAAGAGCCTCTGCACCGATTGTCAACCGCATAATTTTACATTTCCGCGCGCCGCCCGGAATTTCGTCGAAAAGCACGGTCTTTTTTCTCAATCAGTTTGCCGGAATAGAGCATTTTACACCAAGGAAGGCCCCCCTTTCTGCCCTTTTCCCGCTGCGAAACGCCGCGTCCTGCAAGGTGTCATGCCAAACGTGCATACTTTCTCATCTTTTTCCCGTTCCCGCCTTTTTTCGAAATTTTGACTCTTGACATTCGCCTGACTATCCCGTATAATGCACCGAAAACATGACAAGGAGGAAGGAGCATGCGCTGTATTTTGAAGAACGCAAAGGTTTTCTCTCAGGGCGTATTTCATTTGGCGGATGTGTTTCTTTCGGACGGGAAAATTGTTTCTATTGGCAATGGTGTTTCCCGTTCCGATGATACTATTACTATTGATATTTCAAATATGGTTTTATTTCCCGGTTTCGTTGATGTTCATGTTCATCTTCGAGAGCCGGGATTTTCTTATAAAGAGACCATCCGCACCGGCACGCTGGCTGCCGCGCACGGCGGCTTTGCCCACGTTGCCGCTATGCCGAACCTGAACCCCGTCCCCGACTGTGTCGACGCGCTGAACCTTCAGCGCGCGCTCATCGAGAAGGACGCGCTCGTCCATGTTCACCCCTACGGGGCGATCACGGTCGGCGAAAAGGGCGAGCAGCTCACAGACCTTGCAGGCATGGCGCAAAACGTCATCGCCTTTTCCGACGACGGACGCGGCGTGCAGTCCGAGAGCATAATGCGCCAGGCGATGGCCGAGTGCCGCCGCCTCGGCAAGATCCTTGCCGCGCACTGCGAGGACAATTCTCTGCTCCGCGGCGGCTACATCCACGACGGCGCGTATGCCCGCGCCCACGGGCACCGCGGCATCTGCTCCGAGAGCGAATGGGGGCAGATCGCGCGCGACGTGAAGCTTGCCGAGGAAACGGGCTGCGCCTACCACGTCTGCCACGTTTCGACCAAGGAAAGCGTCGAGGTCATCCGCGCGGCCAAGCGCCGCGGCGTGAACGTGACGTGCGAAACAGCGCCGCACTACCTCGCCTTCACGCAGGACGATCTGCAGGAGGACGGACGCTTCAAGATGAATCCCCCTCTGCGCGATCAGGCCGATCAGGATGCGCTCATCGAGGGTCTTCTGGACGGCACGATCGACATGCTCGTCACCGACCATGCGCCCCACAGCCACGAAGAAAAGGCCAAGGGTCTTGAAAAGAGCGCCATGGGCGTCGTCGGTCTGGAAATGTCCTTTGCCGCAAGCTACACCCATCTTGTAAAAAAGGGCATTCTGCCGCTGGAAAAGCTCGTCGAGCTGATGCACACCTCTCCGATGCGCCGCTTTGGCTGCGGCACGGAGATCGCCGTCGGTCAGCCCGCCGACCTGACCGTATTTGACCTCAACGAAACCTACACTGTCGATCCCGAAAAGTTTCTGACCATGGGGCGCGCAACGCCCTTTACCGGCACACAGCTCACAGGCGCGTGCAAGCTGACGATGATCGGCGGCGAGATTGTCTGGAAGGAGGACACGCTTTGATCGAAGTAAAATATACCATCGCGGAAAACGCCCCCATCGCCTCCGGCGTCTACCGCTTGAAGCTCGAGGGCGACACCTCGGCCATCACCGCGCCGGGTCAGTTCCTCGACCTTCGCCTGCCCGGTTTCTTCCTGCGCAGACCCATTTCCATCTGCGACTGGGACGAGCGCAGCGTGACCCTCTTATATAAAGTAGTCGGCGGCGGAACGGACTGGCTCTCTCGCTGCACGCCAGGGCAGATGCTGGATGCGCTCTCCGGTCTCGGCAACGGCTTTGATGTTGCCGCCTGCGGCGAAACGACGCTCCTTTCAGGCGGCGGTATCGGCACCGCCCCGCTCTTCGGCCTTGCCAAACGTCTTCTTGCCGCGGGTAAAACGCCCGTCGCCGTTCTGGGCTTCAACACGGCGGAGGATGTCTTCTACGAAAATGAATTCAAGGCGCTCGGCGTGCAGACCGTCATCGCAACAGCGGACGGCAGCTGCGGCACGCGCGGCTTTGTGACCGACGCGCTGCTCGAGCAGTTCGACACCGTCTGCGCCTGCGGGCCGATGCCGATGCTCAAGGCGCTTTGTGCAAAAACGGACAAGCCCGGCCAGATCAGTCTGGAAGCGCGCATGGGCTGCGGCTTCGGCGCGTGCATGGGCTGCACGATCGACACGGTAAACGGCCCCAAGCGCGTCTGCCGTGAAGGCCCCGTATTCGGAAGGGAGGAGATCAAATGGTAAAAACGAACGTCACACTCTGTTCTCTTCCGCTCGACAACCCCATCATTCCCGCGAGCGGCACATTTGGCTACGGGTACGAGTTCGCGGAACTGTACGACATCAACTGTCTCGGTACGTTCTCGTTCAAGGGAACGACGCGCAAGCCGCGTCTCGGCAATCCCCAGCCGCGCATCGCTGAAATGCAGAGCGGCATGCTCAACGCCGTGGGACTTCAGAATCCCGGCGTAGACGCGGTCATCGCCGAGGAGCTTCCCAAGCTCGCGCGTGTTTTCCACAAGCCCGTCATGGCGAATGTCAGCGGCTTTTCGCTCGATGAATACGTCGAGGTCTGCCAGAAACTCGACGCCTGCCCGCAGGTCGGCTGGCTCGAGGTGAACATTTCGTGCCCCAATGTCCACGGCGGCGGCATGAGCTTCGGTACCGATCCCAAAGCCGCCGCGTCGGTCACGCGCGCGGTCAAAGACGCCGTCAAAAAGCCCGTCATCGTCAAGCTCTCGCCCAACGTCACGAGCATTGCAAACATTGCCAAGGCCTGCGAGGACGCAGGCGCGGACGGCATCAGCCTTATCAACACCGTGATGGGCATGCGCCTTGATCTCAAGGCGAGAAAGCCGCTTCTTGCCAACAGCACGGGCGGCATGTCCGGCCCCGCACTCTTCCCGCTTGCGGTGCGCATGGTCTGGCAGGTGTACGAAGCGGTGCGCATTCCCATCGTCGGTCTCGGCGGCGTGATGAGCGCCGAGGACGTCATCGAACTGATGCTCGCCGGCGCAACGGCGGTTGAGGTCGGCGCTGCCAACCTTGTCGACCCCTTCGCCTGCCGCCGCATCGTCGAGGATCTGCCCCGCGTCATGCAGAAATATAACATCAACGATTTGAACGACATCATAGGAGGTGCCCACCATGGGTAAGGACGTTATCATCGCACTGGATTTTGACAGCAAGGAAAAGACCCTCGCATTTCTTGACCGCTTCACCGGCGAAAAGCCCTTTGTGAAGATCGGCATGGAGCTCTTCTACGCTGAAGGCCCGTCCATCGTGCGCGAGATCAAGGCGCGCGGCCATAATATCTTCCTCGATCTCAAGCTGCACGACATCCCCAACACCGTGAAAAAAGCGATGGCCGCGCTCTCCTCCCTCGATGTGGACATGGTCAACCTCCACGCCGCGGGTACGCGCGCCATGATGAGCGCCGCGCTTGAGGGTCTCACCCGCGCGGACGGCACGCGTCCGATGCTCATCGCCGTCACGCAGCTCACCTCCACCAGCCAGCAGAGCATGGAGGAAGAGATCGGCATCCACCGCCCCCTTGAGGAAGTGGTCATCGACTACGCCAAAAATGCAAGACTCGCCGGGCTCGACGGCGTGGTCTGCTCCCCGCTTGAAGCCGGCCGCATCCACGAGACCTGCACGAAGGACTTCCTCACCGTCACCCCCGGCATCCGCTTTGCCGATGCAAAGGCGGACGATCAGGTGCGCATCACTACGCCCGCAAAGGCACGCGAGATCGGCTCGGACTACATCGTCGTTGGCCGCCCCATCACGCAGGCGGAGGATCCCGTCGCCGCCTATCGCCGCTGCGTCAGCGAGTTTGTGGGCTAAGCAATGCGCCGCAACATCATCTTATTTGATTTGGACGGCACGTTGACCGACTCCGGCCCCGGCATCATGAAGGCCGGACAGTATGCCCTGCGCGCGTTTGGCATCGAGCGCGACTGGCGCGAGCTGTCGTTCTTCGTCGGCCCGCCGCTCAGCGAGACCTTCGCGCACTTCGTGAGCGCAGAGAATGTCGACGCCGCGGTCGCGAAATTCCGCGAATACTATCAGCAGGACGGCTGGCTCGACAACGCCCCCTACCCCGGCATCCCCGCGCTGCTTGCGCATCTCAAGAGCGAGGGCAAGCGTCTTTTCGTCGCCACGTCGAAGCTCGACACCATGGCCGAGCGCATTCTGGAGCATTTCGGCCTCGCGCCCTACTTCGACGCCATCTGCGGCGCGCCCGAGGGCGACAAGGAAGCGGGCAAAAAGGTAAATGTCGTCAAAGCCGCGCTTAAAGCGGCTGGCTGCGACGATCTTTCCCGCGCTGTGATGGTCGGCGACCGCGAGCATGACGTCATCGGCGCGCATCTTGCGGGGCTCGACGTGATCGGCGTGCTCTACGGCTACGGCAGCCGCGAAGAGCTCACCGCCGCCGGCGCCGACCAGATCGCCGAAACCCCGGAGGCATTGGAAATGCTAATTTTGTCAACAGACTGACATTTTGAAAGGAGAAGAGATAGAAATGGAGCATTTGGAACGCAGCATTGCGGAGGGATTGCTCTCCATCCGTGCGGTATTCTTCCGTCCGAACGAGCCCTTCACCTGGGCCAGCGGCATCAAGAGTCCCGTCTACTGCGACAACCGCCTGATCCTGACCGCACCTGAGGTGCGCACGCAGGTGGAAAGTGCGCTGTGCAAGATCATTCGCGCCGACTATCCCGATGTGGAGGTACTGATGGGCACGAGCACGGCGGGCATCGCCCACGCTGCCATCGTCGGCCACATGATGGGGCTGCCCATGGGCTATGTGCGCTCGTCCGGCAAGGATCACGGCCGCCAGAATCAGATCGAGGGTCGCCTCGAGCCGGGTCAGAAGGTCGTCGTCATTGAGGATCTGATCTCTACCGGCGGCAGCGTCCTGGACGTTGTGAGCGTCCTGCGCGAAGCGGGCGCGGAGGTGCTCGGCGTTGCGAGCATCTTCACCTACGGCATGCAGAAGGGGCTTGACCGCCTTGCCGCCGCCAACGTGAAGAACCACAGCCTGACCAACTTTGACGTCATCGCCGACGTAGCGGCGAAACAAAATTATATCCACCCCAACGATGTTGCGCGTCTCATTCAGTTCCGCAACAACCCATCGGACGAATCTTGGATCGGAGGAAAGAACTAACATGGAGCATTTGATCGACATTTTACAGCTGAGCACCCAGGAAATCGACGAAATGGTCGCCACGGCCAATGACATCATCGACCACCCAGAGGCCTACGCACACAAGTGCGACGGCAAGATCCTCGCAACGCTCTTCTTTGAGCCCTCTACCCGCACGCGCCTGAGCTTTGAGTCCGCGATGCTCGGTCTCGGCGGCAAGGTGCTGGGCTTCTCGTCCGCAAGCAGCTCTTCCGCCGCCAAGGGCGAGAGCGTTTCCGACACGGTGCGCACCGTGAGCTGCTATTCCGACATCATTGCCATGCGCCACCCGAAGGAAGGCGCGCCTCTGGTCGCTTCCATGCACTCTGAGGTTCCCGTCATCAACGCGGGCGACGGCGGCCACAACCACCCCACGCAGACGCTGACCGACCTGCTCACCATCAACCGTGAAAAGGGCCGCTTCAACGACCTGACCGTCGGCTTCTGCGGCGACCTCAAGTTCGGCCGTACAGTTCACTCCCTCATCAGCGCCCTGAGCCGCTACACCGGCATCAAGATCGTGCTCATCTCCCCCGAAGAGCTCAAGCTCCCCAGCTACGTGAAGGCCGAGGCGCTCAAGAAGAACAACATCCCCTACGAGCAGACGACCGATCTCGAGTCCGTCATGCCCCAGCTTGACATTCTCTACATGACCCGCGTGCAGCGCGAGCGCTTCTTCAACGAAGAGGATTACCTGCGCCTGAAGGACAGCTACATCCTCACGCCCGAAAAGCTCGTGAATGCAAAGAAGGATCTCTGCATCCTGCACCCGCTGCCGCGCGTAAACGAAATTTCCGTTGCCGTGGACGATGACCCGCGCGCCTGCTACTTCAAGCAGGTCAGAAACGGCCGCTTCATCCGCATGGCACTGATCCTCAAGCTGCTTGGTATCGAATAAGGGAGGGACTTATAAATGATCATCGACGCTATTTCCAACGGTATCGTTATCGACCACATCTCCGCCGGCAAGGCGATGGAGCTCTACAACATCCTCGGTCTTGACAAGCTTGACTGCTCGGTCGCGCTGCTCAAGAACGTTTCGAGCGGCAAGCTCGGCCGCAAGGACATCATCAAGATCGACCGGGTACTCGATCTTGACTGGGACGTCATCGGCTATGTCGACCCCGACATCACCGTCAACATCATTAAGGACGGCAAACTCGCCGAAAAGCGCCAGCTCAAGCTGCCCGAGCGCATCACAAACGTCATTCGCTGCAAGAATCCGCGCTGCATCACCTCCGTTGAGCAGGAGCTGCCGCAGATCTTCACGCTGACCGATGAGGAAACGCGCACCTACCGCTGCCTGTACTGCGAGACCAAGGCCGAAAAGTAAAAAGTCAAAAAAGAGGGAACCTTAAAAGGTTCCCTCTTTTTTGTACCTGTTACGTCAAACACCTGCGCCCTCGGCCTTGTCGGTCTCGCGGCGCTCTTCGATGGCCTCTTTCAGGATGATGTCCTTGACTTTCATCAGTCGGATCGTGTTGGCACGCTCGTTTTCATCGAGCTTCATCGTGATATACTTGATGTTTTGCTGCATCTGCGGAATTTTGACGTATTCGAGCGCGTTGACGCGCCGTCTCGTGCGCTCGATCTCGGCAGCTAAAAGCTGCGTGGCCTTCTCGACCTCGGCAAGGCGGAGCAGGTCGGGTAAAATGTCGCCGAGCTCGCGCACGGCGTCGTCGAGCTCGCCGCTCGTCTGGGCGAAGCCGTACGGATAAATATTCCCGCCGTCCTCGCTCGCGAGCTTGAACTCATAGCGCGGCACCTCGACGCTCATCACGTTCTCCGTGCCCGTTTCGAGCGAAACGCTCTGCTTGGGGCACAATAGCGCCTGCTCAAGCATTTCCGGCGACATCAGCGCGCTCGCCACGGTGAACGAGCCGTAGGCCTTCGTGAGCGACTGCTCCACCTTCTGCCGCAGCGCTAAGTCCTCGCGCACGACCTCCATGAACTGCTTCATCAACTCGTCGCGCTTATCCTTGAGAAGCTTGTGCCCACGCTGGGCGGTGCGCAGCCGCCCCTTGAGGCGCGTGAGCTCCATGCGGGTGGGATTGACAGTGGTCGTAGGCACTTTTCTCCCCCCTTACTCTTCCTTTTTGAGATACTTGTCGATATACTCCGGCTTGATGCGCTTGAGCTCGCTGCGCGGCAGGAGGGAAAGTAATTCCCAGCCGAGGTCGAGCGTCTGCTCGATGGAGCGGTTCTCGTCCGTACCCTGCGCGACATAGCGCTTTTCAAACTCGTCGGCAAACTTGGCGTAGAGAAGGTCGGTCGGGCTCAGTGCCGCCTCGCCGAGGATCGACATGAGTTCCTTGTTCTCTTTACCGGTTGCGTAGGCGGCGAAGAGCTGGTTCATCGTGCCGGAGTGATCCTCGCGCGTCTTGCCCGCGCCGATGCCCTTGTCCTTCAGTCGGGAAAGGCTCGGCAGTACGTCGACCGGCGGGTTGATGCCGCGGCGGTACAGCTCGCGCGAAAGGATGATCTGCCCTTCGGTGATATAGCCTGTCAGGTCGGGGATGGGGTGGGTCTTGTCGTCCTCGGGCATCGTCAGGATGGGGATCATCGTGATTGAGCCGTCCTTGCCCACCTGGCGGCCCGCGCGCTCGTACATCGTCGCAAGGTCGGTGTAGAGGTAGCCGGGATAGCCGCGGCGGCCGGGGACCTCCTTTTTCGCCGCGCTGATCTCACGCAGGGCCTCGGCGTAGTTCGTGATATCCGTCAGAATGACGAGCACGTGCATGCCGCAGTCGAACGCGAGGTATTCCGCAGCGGTCAGCGCCATGCGCGGCGTTGCGATACGCTCGACCGCAGGGTCGTTGGCAAGGTTCGTGAACAGCACCGTGCGGTCGATGGCGCCGGTGCGCTTGAATTCGTTGACGAAGAACTCAGATTCTTCAAACGTGATGCCGATGGCGGCAAAGACAACGGCAAAGTTGCTCTCGCCGTCCAGCACCTTCGCCTGTCGCGCGATCTGCGCCGCCAGCTGCGCGTGCGGCAGGCCCGAGCCGGAGAAGATCGGCAGCTTTTGTCCGCGGACAAGGGTATTGAGGCCATCGATGCTTGAAATGCCGGTCTGGATGAACTCGTTGGGGTAGTTGCGCGCCGCGGGGTTCATCGCAAGGCCGTTGATATCGCGATGCTCGTCGGCGATGATCGCGGGGCCGCCGTCGATGGGCTGGCCCATGCCGTTGAAGACGCGGCCCAGCATGTCGCGCGACACGGCGAGCTGGAGCGGGTGACCCAAAAAGCGGATGCGCGAATCGGCGAGGTTGATGCCCGCCGACGCTTCAAACAGCTGCACGACCGCGCGGTCGCCGTTGACCTCGAGCACCTTGCAGCGGCGCGTGCTGCCGTCGGAGAGGACGATCTCTGCCAGCTCGTCATACGTGACGCCCTGCACATGGTCCACGACCATCAGAGGGCCGGAAATTTCGCGGATCGTCTTATATTCACGGATCATTCTTCTTTCTCTCCTTTCTCAGCGATCGCGGCGATCTGCTCTTCCATCTCAACGAGCAGGTTCGCATAGGCGTCCTTATACTGGTCGGCAGGCACGCCCTTGGCGCGTCCGATCTTCTCGCGCGCGGGGATGGCGAAGAGCTCGCTTAAATTCCCGCCGCGCTCGGCGGCGCTCAGGCATTGCGTGTCATACTGGCGGATGAGCGCCAGCATGCGCGCCTGTCGGTCGTATTCGGAATAGGCGTCGTTGTCGGCAAACGAGTTCTGCTGCAAAAAGTCCTCGCGGATCATACGCGCGACCTCAAGGGTGATCTGATCCTTGGCGCTGAGGGAATCCTTGCCGACGAGCTGCACGATCTCGTTGAGGTTCGACTCCTCCTGTAACATCGCCATGGCCCACTCGCGATTTTCGAGGAACTCATGTCCCAGATGCTCGCTGTACCACGGGCGCAGGGAGTCTAAATAGAGAGAATACGAGTTGAGCCAGTTGATGGCCGGGAAGTGGCGTCGGTAGGCAAGTGACGAATCCAGTGCCCAGAAGACCTTAACGATGCGCATCGTCGCCTGCGAGACAGGCTCGGAGAGGTCGCCGCCCGGAGGCGAGACCGCGCCGACGGCGGTCAGGCTGCCCTGCCGCTCGTCGCTGCCGAGGCATTCGACCACGCCCGCGCGCTCATAGAACTGCGCGAGGCGCGAGGACAGGTACGCAGGATAGCCCTCTTCACCGGGCATCTCCTCGAGACGGCCCGACATTTCGCGCAGGGCCTCCGCCCAGCGGGAGGTCGAATCCGCGATGACCGCGACGGCATAGCCCATGTCGCGGAAGTATTCGGCGATCGTGATGCCGGTGTAGATGCTCGCTTCGCGCGCCGCGACCGGCATATCCGAGGTGTTGGCGATGAGCACCGTGCGCTTCATCAGACTCTCGCCCGTGCGCGGGTCGATGAGCTCGGGGAATTCGCGCAGAACGTCGGTCATCTCGTTGCCGCGCTCGCCGCAGCCGATGTAAACGACGAGATCCACGTCCGCCCACTTGGCAAGCGCATGCTGCATGACGGTCTTGCCGCTGCCGAACGGCCCCGGGATCGCCGCCGTGCCGCCCTTGGCTACGGGAAAGAACGTATCCACAATGCGCTGGCCGGACTGGAGCGGCGTGACGGGCGGGTACTTCTTCGTGTAGGGACGGCCCACACGAACAGGCCACTTCTGGATCATCGTGAGCTCCTTCGTCTCGCCCTTGTCGGTCTCAATAACAGCGACGACGTCCTCCACAGTGAAGCTGCCGGACTTGATCTCCTTCACAGTGCCGCTCATCTTGGGCGGCATCATGATCTTATGCAGGATCGACGGCGTCTCCTGCACCGTGCCGAGCACGTCGCCGCCGATCAGGTGGTCTCCCACCTTGGCGACAGCGGTGAAGTCCCACTTCTTCTCGCGGTCGAGCGCGGGAACCTCCTCGCCGCGCGGCAGGAAGTTGCCGCCCGTCTTCTGGCGGATGACTTCCAGCGGGCGCTGGATGCCGTCGTAAATATTCTCGATCAAACCGGGGCCGAGCTCGACAGACAGCGGCGCGCCGGTCGTCACGACCTCTGCTCCCGGGCCGAGGCCCGAGGTCTCTTCATACACCTGAATGGCGGCGGAATCGCCGCTCATCGTCAGAATTTCGCCGATGAGGTGCTGCTCGCCCACGCGGACGACATCCGCCATATTCGCTTCCGAAAGTCCCGACGCCACGACCAGCGGGCCGGAGACCTTAACGATCTTTCCCATAAGGCTTTTGCTCCTTTTTTACAAAATGTCCGCGCCGACGGCCTTTTCCGCGGCCGCGTGCACGCCCACTGTGCCGATGCCGAGGCTTCCCTCCCTGCCCGGGATGAGGATGACGGCGGGCGATACGTCCTCGCGCCGGCGCTCGATCTCCGCAGGGATCTGCGCGGCGAGGTGTTCGGTGATATAAATGATGGCGTAGTTCTCCTTCGCCATACGGTGGAGGGCGGCTTTCGCCTGCTCGCCGTTTTCCGCGATGCAGGTGTCGAGCCCGAGGGCGCGGAAGCCCAAAACGCTGTCGCGCCCGCCGATAACTCCGATCTTATTCATGCTGCCGCCTCCCTTAGAGATAACTCATGCGCAGCCGCGCGCGGATGTCCTCCGCCGCGATGCCCGCGATCTTGCCGGATAAAATGGTGCGCACGGCGGTGAACTCCGCCTCTTTCGCGCCAAGATAGCCCGCCACGACCTCTGGGCCGAACGGCGTGCGCCGCGCCCGCTGCAAATAGGACATGAGCGCATCGTCGCACGCGCGCTCAGATTCCGTCAGGCCCCCGCCGCTGTCAAGCAGTTTGGCCGCGAGCTCGCCCGCGCTGTCAAGCGGCGTGCCGTGTGTGAGCGACGATAAATGATCGCCGCGCGCGCCTTTGAGCTGACCCGCCGGAATGTGTCCGCCCGGCAGCATCGCCGCAGCAAGCACATCGTCCTCGCAGCCCATGCGCCGTGCGCGCACGAGCGTACGCAGGTTGACCGCGTCAATCTGCAAGGCGACATAGTCCTTCAAAAACGTGCTGCCCGTCTCGCTTGCGAGCGCGCTCATCTCCTCGTAGCAGGCACGATCGAGCAGCAGCTCCGCCATGCGGAGATCGCCGCTGTGGCCCACTTCGCTCTCCGCCTGCGCCATCGCGCGGCTCATCGCCGCGGAAACCGCGCTCGTCTCGCCGCGAAGCACCTTCTGCGCGTCGAAGCGGCCGCAGTCCATCGCAAGGCGGGAGACGTCCTCGCCGGTGCGCTTGCTCTTGAGTGCGAGCTTTGCGTTGTGATAGTCGTACTTGACCTGAAACAGCTCGACGATGCGCTTGTCCGGCGCCAGCACGCTCACCTCGCGGTAGAGCTCTCTGCGCGCCTGCGAGAGCGCGTGTTCCACATTTTCGAGCGTGCATCGCTCAAGCGGCGCGTAGCCGCATTCCAAAAGCGTCTTGTAGCTCTCTTCCGGCGTGGCGGCGTCGATCATCCGCTCGGCCATCGCCTGCGTCAGGAGCTTCGCCTCGCGCGCATGCAGCGCCGCGGAGACCGCTGCGTAGTCCGTATCCCGATACTGCTGCATCCGATCCCCTCCTTATTCCGCGAAGAGGAGCTTTGCCGCGCCGCGCTCGGTCTTCTCGCGCGAAAGGGCGAGAAGCGTTTCAAACGAGCAGTTCACGTCGCAGTCGCGGCTCACGAGCACGATGCCCGCGCGGATATCTGCCGCTTCGCCCGCAAGCGTATAGTGCGCGTTCAGCTCCTTGTTCGCTCGCTCGACGAGCGTTTCGCCGATCTCATCGCGGTCCTTTGCGCTCAGGGCGATTTTCTCGTCGCCCTTGCTGCCCGCCGCTTTCAGCAGGCGCACCAGCAGCGAAAGATACTGCTCGCGCGGCATGGAGCAGAGGATCTCCAGCGCGCGGTCGTAGGTCTCGGCGAGCACTTTCTGCTTGGCGCTGAGCGTCAGCTTGCGTGTCTCCATCTCCGCCGCGGAGCAGAGGCGCTCATAGCGCTCCTGCGCGGTGAGATGCGCGTGCCCGCCCGCCGTCTCGCGCTCTTTTTCCGCGCGTGTGGCACTCTCCTCGCGGATGCGCCGGAGCTCCTGCTCGGTCTGCGCATTCAGCTCGCTCAGCGAGCGCGCCGCATCCTCTTTCATGCGCGCGGTGATCTTTTCCATTCCGTTCATTGCGTTTCCGCCTTTCCATGGGCGCGTCAGCCGATGTTGAGCAGCATCATGATCGACGCCAGCAGCGAAAGGATCGCGTAGAACTCGACCACGATGCACAGCACCATGCCCTTCGACCAGTGTTCAGGCTGGCGCGCCAAGATGTTGATCGATCCCGCGGCGACGCGGCCCTGCGCAACTGCCGAAATGCCGCCGCCGATGGCGATGGGCATGCAGGCCGCGAAGTAACGAAGACCCTCCTGAAGCGACATATCGACATACGTGCCGTCCAGAACGCCCATACGCATCAGGCAGAGGAAGCCGATGACCAGACCGTAAAGGCCCTGCGTGCCGGGGATGACCTGCAGGATCATCACTTTACCGAATTTGCTCGGATCCTCACAGAGAAGACCCGTGCCGGCCTCGCCGGCAAGACCCGTGCCGCGTGCGCTGCCCGCGCCCGCGAGGCAAACAGCAAGACCCGCACCCAGCATACCGATGGCGCCGCCCGTCGTCAGTTCTAAGATACCCATTTTTTATCCTCCTTACGGTTTTTCCGTTTTTTCTGCAATTTACTGTAAATCGACATATTCCGTGTCCAGCGTCATGGGGCGGAAAGGCTTTCCGCCGTCGACGTAGAACTTGTTGAAAAATTCCAAGCACTGCAATCTCAGATCGTGCACGTAGCAGCCAAGGAGATTGAGCCCGAAGTTCATCGCGTTGCCGAGCATCGAGATGATGATGAACGCGATCACGTTCCCCGGCATCGCCGCGAGCATGTTGAACACCTGCGCGATCACGCTGCCCGCGAGCATCAGCGCCATCAGTCGCGTGTAAGACAAAATGTCGCCGAAGTAGCCCGTCACGTGGTTATAGAGTGAGCCGAACACGCCCGTGAGCCTGCCCCAGCCTTTGCCCTGCACGATGGGGCCGAGCAGCACCAGCGCGCATCCGGCATACAGCACCGCCGCACCCTTGCCGAGCGCCAAAAGCGCGATGCCGATAAACACGATCCACCACGTGATCTCCTCGAAAAAGGCGTCGAGGAACTTTTTCCGCTTGCACTTTTCGATCAAACTGATGGCCATGCCGGTGACGATCTGCACCATGCCGAGCGCCATCGAGCCGATCAGGATCATCGTCAGATCGTCGAGCGGGTCGAAGAGCTTCGGCAGCGCGAAGACCGTGCCGGGGCTGACGATGGCGACGAGCTGCGTGAGGAAATCGCCGAAAAATCCGCCTGTCAGCGCGCCCATGATGAACGTGCTGATGCCGCAGAGGCCGAGCAGGCTGAACAGCTCGCCGCTCGTGCCCTTGGGCCGGTATTTTTTGCTGATGATGACCGAGGCGATCATCATCAGTAAGCCGTAGCCCATATCCGCCATCATGATGCCGTAGAACAAAATGAAAAACGGCGCCATCAGCGGGTTCGGGTCAAGCGTGCCGTAGGCCGGGAGCGAATACATCTCCGTGACCATATTGAGCGGCCGCGTCAGCTTGTTGTTTTTGAGCTGCACCGGCACCTGCGGGTACTCGTCCTCTGTCGGCTTGCGCGTTTCGATCGCGCAGGTAAACGGCTTGAGCGTTTTCTCGATCTCCGCGCAGCGGTCGGCGGGCAGCCAGCCCTCCAATAAAAAGACCTTGTCAGTGCCGACAAGTCGGCTCTTCGCCTCCTCGCGCCGCAGCGCGATGGCCGCGCGGTCGCTCGCTTCCAAGAGCGCCTCCCGCTTGCCTCCAAGGCCCGCAATGCGCTGTTCGATCTCCTGCCGCTCTTTTTCGAGCGCAGCGAGATTTTCCGCAAGCGCCTTGTCGTTTTCCTTCGCCGTGCCGGTCATGCCGCGAAAGCTCACGGTCGAAAACCCGAGGTCGCGCAGCGCGCTCAGCGCCCGCTCCTTCACGCTCCCGTGACACATCACGAGAAGATATCGCAGCGACCTGTCGCTCGAGGCCTGCTGCCAGGTGAGAAGCCCGTCCAGCGAATCGGCCAGCGCTTTGAGCGCATCGTCCGTCACATTCAGGCCCGCCGTGCCAAAGAACACCGCAAGCGCGCCGTCCGCGCCGCCGAGCGGCGCATCGACCGTCAGCCACGGGGCAAGAGTCGCTCGCAGCGCCTCATTTTTCGTGCGCTCGCTCTCGATTTCGCCGAGGCGGCGTGTGTCCTTGTTGATCGTCTCCGCCGCGGTGCGGGCATTTTCCTCGCTCTCGGCGCTGAAAAACGCCGCGCGGGAAACGCCCTGCCGCTTGCGGAACATGCCTTTTTTCTCCGGCGCAAAGCGGTCGAGCGAGGCAAGCGCCGTGCGGTACGCACGCGACGCTTCCTGCGCGCTCATCAGCGCCTTGTCGTCGGGTTTGGCAAAGCCTGATTTCAGTGCCTCTTCACTTCCGTCGATACTTGAGATCTCCACGCACTCCATGTCCTGCATGGCCTTGAGCAGCGCCTCGCGCTCGCTCTCCATGCCGAGGAGGCGGAGATGCTTCATTGCTACGATTGCCATTTGTCGTTCACAACCTCTTCCGCGATCCACTGCGCCGCACGCTCAAGGTTTGCGCGCGCCGCGCTCTGCATCTTTTCGCATTCCGTGCGCGCCTTGGCGAGGATCTTTTCCGTCTCCTCACCGGCGCGCTGCTCGGCCTCCGCCATCAGCTGCCGCGCCTCCACGTCGGCGTTGCGGCGGCTGTCCTCGATCTCTCGGGCAGCGGCGCGCTGCTCAACGGCGATGCGGCGCTTGGCGTCCGCCTGCGCGGCGGCATACTGCGCTGCAAGCTCTTTTTCGAGCTCCTGCACCTGCTGTAATTCTTCCATTACCATGTTGTCGTTCACCTCTTTTAGCACTGCGGCGGGAAAATGTTTCCCGCTCAGCTTTTCCATATTATAGATTGTTTCAATAAATAAATCAATATTTATTTTTCAAATATGTTATGCAATTTAGTGATCGTCTTGTGCATTTTTCTTTACAGCTTCTTTATAGCACACTTCGATACCCGAATCCATAGACACTCGCTACCTTTTGTACAGGAACGTACACCCTTTACAATTTGTTCACTTACTGGTATTCTGCCCGCTTTTGCCAAGGCAACGCGCGCCACCGCACATTTTTTCAGGTGAAAAAAAGAAGCGAGAGAGATGGCTCGTCCATCTCTCCCGCTCGGGATCATTCTCAATTTCTGCCCGCTTACAGGTCGATCGCGCCATCCTCCGCGGCGGCGTCGCGCAAAAGCGGCGCGCACTCGTCGATGAAGCGCAGCACTTGCTGCTCGCAGCGGCCGATGTAGAGCTTGGGCTCCATGACCTGATCGAGCTCCTCGCGCGTCATGCCGAACGCGGGGTCGCCCGCAAGGCGGTCTAAGAGGTCGCACGGCTCGCCCTCTTTCATGCGGGCGGTCGCGGCCATGGAGTGCTGGCGGATCTTCTCGTGCAGTTCCTGACGGTCGCCGCCGCGCTTGACGGCCTCCATCATGATGTTCTCGGTCGCAAGGAACGGCAGATACTCGCGCAGCGTGCGCTCGACGATCTTTTCGTTCACATGCAGGCCGTTCGTCACGCTCTGGCACAGGCGCAGCACCGCGTCGGCGCAGAGGAAGCCCTCCGGCAGCGAGATGCGGCGGTTGGCCGAGTCGTCGAGCGTGCGCTCGAGCCACTGGGTCGAGGCCGTCATCGGCGCGTTGGCCGCATCGGCCATCAGGTAGCGGCTGAGCGAGCAGATGCGCTCGGAGCGCATGGGGTTTCGCTTATAGGGCATCGCGGACGAGCCGATCTGGTTCTTTTCAAACGGCTCTTCGACCTGGCGGTCGTGCTGGAGCAGGCGAATGTCGTTCGCCATGCGGTAGGCGCTCTGCGCGATGGAAGAGAGCACATTCAGAATACGGCTGTCGGCCTTTCTCGGATAGGTCTGGCCGCTGACGGAGAAGCACTTTTCAAAGCCGAACTCCGCGGCGATGCGGCGGTTCATCTCGTCGACCTTGTCACCGTCGCCCTCGAAGAGGTCGACAAAGCTCGCCTCCGTGCCCGTCGTGCCGCGGCAGCCGAGGAAGCGCATCGAACCGATGACAAAATCAAGCTCTTCAAGGTCCGAGCGGAAGTCCTGCATCCACAGCGTCGCGCGCTTGCCGATCGTCACGGGCTGCGCGGGCTGATAGTGCGTGTAGCCGAGCGTCGGCGTGGCGGCGTATTCGCGGGCAAATGCCGCAAGATTCACCATCACGCTGAGAAGCTGCCCTCTCAGGTATTTGAGGCCGTCGCGATACAGCACCAAATCGGCGTTGTCCGTCACATAGCAGCTCGTCGCGCCGAGGTGGATGATGCCGGCGGCGGAAGGCGCCGCCTTGCCGTAGGCGTACACATGCGCCATCACGTCGTGGCGCACCTCGTGCTCGCGCTTTTCGGCGACCTCGTAGTCGATGTCGGTGATGTGCGCGGCGAGCTCGTCGACCTGCTCCTGCGTGATTGGCAGGCCCAGCTCGTGCTCGGCGCGGGCAAGCGCCACCCACAGTTTGCGCCACGTCTGGAAGCGCATATCGGGGGAAAAGAGGTGCAGCATGTATTCGGACGCATAGCGGGACGAAAGCGGGGACTCGTAAATATCCTTGCGCATAGGGTTCTCCTTTTCTTTCTCAGCGGTCGCTGTTCGTATTTTATATAGAATGAGGCAAAGTTGCAATAGAAAAGTAAAGAGGGGGCCTTCGTCCCCTCTTTACTTTAGTTTCTCAGCGGATGATCAGGCTCTCGCGCTCCGCGCCGACGGAGACGAAGCCGATGTGGCAGCCGATGGCCTTTTCGACGTATTCGACGTAATTGCGGGCGGCTTCGGGCAGATTCTCCCACTTGCGCGCGCCGGAGATGTCGCACTGCCAGCCGGGCAGATACTCGACGACGGGCTTGGCGTCCTGCAGCAGCACGGGGAACGGGAAGTCGTCGGTCTGATCGCCGTTTAATTCATAGTGTGCGCAGACGGGGATCTTGTCCATGTAGCTCAGGACATCGAGCTTCGTCAGGGCGATGTTCGTCGCGCCCTGCGTCTCCACGCCGTAGCGCGTCGCGACCAGATCGATGGGGCCGACGCGGCGGGGTCTGCCGGTCTTCGCGCCGTACTCCGCGCCCGCGTCGCGCAACTGCTGCGCCCCTTCGCCGAACCACTCGCAGACGAACGGGCCCTCGCCCACGCAGGAAGAGTACGCCTTCACCACGCCCACGACCTCGTCGAGCTTCGCCGTGGGAAGGCCCGAGCCGACGGGCGCATACGCCGCAACGGCGTTCGAAGAGGTGGTGTAGGGATAGATACCGTAGTCCAGGTCGCGCAACGCGCCGAGCTGGGCTTCAAAGAGGATGGACTTGCCCTCCTTCTGCGCGTTTCTCAGGAAACGGCCGGTGTCGGTGATGTAGGGCTTGATGGCGCCGCAGTAGGTGTCGACCCACGCCATGAGCTCGTCCATCGTGTAGCCCTTTGCGCCGTAGATCTTCTGGAGCGTCAGGTTCTTCCACTCAAGAAGGTCGGCAAGGTGCTCCTTTAAGTGCTCGGGGTGCAGGAGCTCGCCCGCCTGCACGGTCTTTTTCTGGTACTTGTCACCATAGAACGGTGCGATGCCTTGCTTGGTCGAGCCGTACTTCTTGTCGGCAAGGCGCGCTTCCTCGAGCGCGTCGAGCTCGCGGTGCCAGGGCAGCAGCAGCGACGCGCGGTCGCTGACCTTCAGATTCTCCGGCGTGATGATAACGCCCGCGGCGCGCAGCGTCTCCATCTCCTTGAGCAGGTTTTCGCAGTCCAGCGCCACGCCGTTGCCCAGAATGTTGACAACGCCGTCACGGAAAATGCCGCTCGGCAGCAGGTGCAGGGCAAACTTGCCCTTTTCATTCACCACAGTGTGGCCCGCGTTGCCGCCGCCCTGATAGCGGACGACCACGTCATAATGGTCCGTGAGGTAGTCGACCATGCGGCCCTTGCCTTCATCGCCCCAGTTGATACCTACGATCGCGCAATTTGCCATTGTATTGATCCTCCGATCCGGAGCGGGCCCGCTCTGCGAGTCCTGCTCAAATTTTTCAACCGAGTTATTATAGTCACATTTTCCGCCCATGAAAAGAGTTAATTTTGCATAGCTATCATTAGCATTACTTATGTCTTGTTGATTTTTGCGTCAAATTGAAATAATGCGCTATTCCGCTTCATTCAAGGTGTTTCGTCAATAGTGTCCAAAGTTGGGGCTCTGATATTGTTTCCTTTTTTCAGCACTTAGGACTTGCAATGCTGAGCCTCATGTGCAATAATTAGTTTGCAGTTATGAAGATCACCACAAGATGTAGTGTTGCGTTATGTAAAGGACATACCAAAAGAAGAGGAGACGGGAATACATGAGAGTTATCAAGCGCAACGGCGCAGAAGTAGAATTTGATATCGTCAAGATCATCGCCGCAGTGACTAAGGCTAACGACGTTGTGGATGAGGAGGCTCGCATGACGCCCGTCCAGATCCAGCGCATCGCCGAGAGCGTGGAGCTCTCCTGCCAGAGCCTTGGCCGCGCGCCCACGGTTGAAGAGATCCAGGACTTTGTCGAGCACCAGATCATGGCGCACGGCGCGTTCGAGGTCGCCAAGCGCTACATCACTTATCGCTACAACCGCTCGCTCGTGCGCAAGAGCAACACGACGGACGACAAAATTCTCTCCCTCATCGAGTGCAACAACGAAGAGGCCAAGCAGGAGAATTCCAACAAGAACCCCGTCGTCAACTCCACCCAGCGCGACTATATGGCCGGCGAGGTGAGCCGTGATCTGACGAACCGTCTGCTCTTGCCCGAGGATATCGTCAAGGCGCATGAAGAGGGCATCATCCACTTCCACGACACGGACTACTACGCCCAGCACATGCACAACTGCGACCTTGTGAACCTGGAGGACATGCTGCAAAACGGCACCGTCATCACGGGAACCCTCATCGAGCGCCCACACTCGTTCGCCACTGCCTGCAACATCGCGACGCAGATCGTCGCGCAGGTCGCCTCGAACCAGTACGGCGGCCAGTCCATCTCGCTGACGCACCTTGCCCCCTTTGTCGACGTATCGCGCCAGAAGATCAGAAAGCAGGTGCTCGCCGAGGTCGAGGCCCTCGGCGTCGACCCCACGGAGGACAAGATCACCGAAATCGTCGAAAAGCGCCTGCGCGAGGAGATTCGCCGCGGCGTGCAGACCATCCAGTATCAGGTCGTGACGCTTCTGACCACGAACGGTCAGGCACCGTTCATCACCGTTTTCATGTACCTCAACGAGGCGAGAAGCGAGCAGGAAAAGCGCGACCTTGCCGTCATCATCGAGGAAATGCTCGAGCAGCGCTATCAGGGCGTCAAGAACGAGCAGGGTGTGTGGGTCACGCCCGCCTTCCCCAAGCTCATCTACGTGCTCGAAGAGGACAACATTCACGACGACTCGCCGTATTATTACCTCACACAGCTCGCCGCCAAGTGCACGGCGCGCCGCATGGTGCCCGATTACATCAGCGAAAAGAAGATGCTCGAGCTCAAGGGCGATGTGTATCCCTGCATGGGCTGCCGCAGTTTCCTGACGCCTGACCGCTTCACCGACGCGGGCGTCGGCAACATCGCGAATGCCGGCAACTATGTTCCCGGCAAGCACAAGTACTACGGCCGCTTCAATCAGGGCGTCGTCACGATCAACCTGCCCGACGTGGCACTCTCCTCCGGCGGCAACATTGAAAAGTTCTGGACGATCTTTGAAGAGCGTCTTGAGCTCTGCCACCGCGCGCTGCGCTGCCGTCACGACCGCCTGAAGGGCACGCTCTCCGACGCGGCGCCCATTCTCTGGCAGTACGGCGCGTGCGCAAGACTCAAAAAGGGTGAGCCCATCGACAAGCTCCTCTACGACGGCTATTCCACGATCTCGCTCGGCTACGCGGGCCTTTACGAGTGCGTGAAGTACATGACCGGCAAGAGCCACACCGACCCCAGCGCAACGCCGTTCGCCCTCTCCATCATGCAGAAGATGAACGACAAGTGCAAGGAGTGGAAAACCGCCGAAAACATCGACTACTCCCTCTACGGCACGCCGCTCGAGTCCACCACCTACAAGTTTGCCAAGTGCCTGCAAAAGCGCTTCGGCGTGATCGAGGGCGTGACGGACAAGGGCTATATCACGAACTCCTACCACGTCCACGTGACGGAAAAGATCGACGCGTTCACCAAGCTCAAGTTCGAGGCGCAGTTCCAGCACCTCTCCCCCGGCGGCGCGATCAGCTATGTCGAAGTGCCCAACATGCAGCAGAACCTTGAAGCGGTTTTGCAGGTGATGAAGTTCATCTACGACAACATCATGTACGCCGAGCTCAACACGAAGTCCGACTACTGCCAGGTCTGCGGCTGGGACGGTGAGATCGACATCGTCGAGGAGGGCGGCAAGCTCATCTGGCGCTGCCCGAAGTGCGGCAACACCGATCAGGACAAGATGAATGTCGCCCGCCGTACCTGCGGCTACATCGGCACTCAGTTCTGGAATCAGGGCCGCACGCAGGAGATCAAAGAGCGCGTGTTGCATCTGTAAGGCTGCGCCATAAAATTGCTGTTTAGGTGGGAGCGCACCGCGCTCCCACCTTTTTCTGATAAGGAGGTCATTTCCCATGCACTATGGCGAGATCAAAAACTGCGACATCGCCAACGGCCTTGGCGTGCGCGTGACGCTGTTCGTCTCTGGCTGTACGAACCACTGCAAAAACTGCTTTCAGCCGCAGACGTGGGACTTCTGCTACGGCAAGCCCTTCACAAGTGAAACGGAGGACGAGCTCATCCGCCTGCTCTCCCCCGACTATATCAACGGTCTCACGCTGCTCGGCGGCGAGCCGTTCGAGCCTAAAAATCAGCGCGCACTGCTGCCGTTTCTCCGCCGCGTGAGGCGTGAGCTGCCGCAAAAGACGATCTGGTCGTTCACGGGCTTTACGTGGGAGGAGCTGCACGATCCCGCCGCGTATCCACGCTGCGAGGTGACGGATGAGCTGCTGTCCCTGCTCGACGTGCTCGTCGACGGACGGTATGTGGACGCGCTGCACGATATCTCGCTGCGCTTTCGTGGCTCGTCGAACCAGCGCATCATCGACGTTCCGAAAACGCTGCAATCTGGCATTCTGACGCTCTGGGACGAGCGCGCGAACATCTGAGGAAAACGCGACAAAACAGCGCTTCCCATTGTTCGTCATTTTTTAACATTTCCCCACTTGCAATTCAAAAAGCACTGTGTTATATTGTGCAGGAAATTGAAAAACATCTCGTTTTTACAAAAATCGACAGGAGGTTTTTACACAATGAAACATCTCGGTTTATTTGCAGCAGGCGTGCTGTTCGGCACCGCCGGTCTCAAGATCCTTTCCAGCAAGGATGCCAAAAAGGTCTACTCTCACACCACCGCCGCGGTGCTGCGTGCCAAGGACTGCGTGATGCAGGCCGTCACGAACGTCCGTGAGGATGCTGAGGACGTCTACGCCGACGCCAAGGACATCAACGAGCGCCGCGCAGCGGAAGAGGACGCCGAAGTCATTGAGGACGCGTCCGAGGAAAAAGCGGACGAGGAATAAATCGCAGGAGAGCCGCGACGCGCGGCTCTCTTTCACTTTCGGAGGAATTGATACACTATGAAATGCAAAATTCTGCACGAATCCGCCGGGCGCATGCGCGTGCATCTGAATTGCCGCCGCATGACGCTGCATCAGGCGGACGTTCTGGAATATTATCTGCGCAGTGTGGACGGCGTGCGAGAGGTCTCGGTCTTTGACCGCACGCAGGACGCCGTGATCGTTTACCGCGCGGACCGCGCCGCGCTCGTGCACGCGCTCGCGGCGTTCTCGTTCGACAAGTCCGAGACGATGGACCTTGTCCCCGACCATACGACGCGCAAACTCAACCGTGAATTTGAAGACAAGCTCTCGTGGACGGTGATCCGCCGTGTGATCTCGAAGCTCTTCTTCCCGCTCCCCGTCACCACGGCGCTCGCCATCTACCATTCGATCAAGTACATCCGCGAGGGGATCGAAGCGCTGCTGCACGGCAAGCTCTCCGTCGCTGTGCTCGACGCCACCGCCGTCACCGTGTCGATGGTGCGCGGCGACTTCTCGACGGCAAGCTCCGTGATGTTCATGCTCCACCTCGGCGAAATTCTCGAGGACTGGACGCACAAGAAGTCCGTTGCGGACCTCGCGGGCGCGATGTCGCTCAACGTTGACCACGTCTGGCTCAAGACGGGCGAGACGGAAACGCTCGTTCCCATCGGCGATATTCAGGCGGGCGACTGCGTCGTTGTCCGCACCGGCAGCCTCATCCCGCTCGACGGCAAGGTCGTCTCCGGCGAGGCGATGGTCAATCAGGCGTCCATGACGGGCGAGTCTATGCCCGTCCCCAAGCGCGAGGGCAGCTATGTCTACGCAGGCACCGTCGCCGAAGAAGGCGAGTGTGTCGTGTGCGTGGAAAAGGCGCTCGGCGGCGGCCGCTATGACCGCATCGTTCGCATGATCGAAGAGTCGGAAAAGCTCAAGTCTACGGCAGAGGACAAGGCCTCGCGCCTTGCCGATAAGCTCGTGCCCTACACGCTCGGCGGCACGATCCTGACCTATCTTCTCACGCGCAACGTCACAAAGATGCTGGCCGTGCTGATGGTCGACTTCTCCTGCGCACTCAAGCTCTCCATGCCCATCGCGGTGCTCTCTGCCATGCGCGAGAGCAGCAGCCATCACATCTCCGTCAAGGGCGGGCGCTTCCTCGAAGCCGTCGCCCAGGCGAACACCATCGTCTTTGACAAGACCGGCACGCTCACCTACGCCACGCCCAAGGTCGCAAGAATCGTCACCTTCGGCGGCAATGAGGAAAGCGAGATGCTCCGCCTCGCCGCGTGCCTCGAAGAGCACTATCCCCATTCCATCGCCAACGCCGTCGTGGCCGAGGCCAGGGACCGCGGATTGACGCACGAGGAGTATCACTCTCAGGTCCAGTACGTCGTGGCGCACGGCATTTCGAGCATGGTGGACGAGAAAACAGTGCTCATCGGCAGCGCGCACTTCGTCTTCGAGGACGAGGGCTGCCGCGTGCCGGAGGGCGAAGAGGACAAGTTTGAATCGCTCCCGCCCGAGTATTCGCACCTGTACCTCTGTATCGCGGGCGAGCTCGCCGCGGTCATCTGCATCCATGACCCGCTGCGCAAAGAGGCGAAGGCCGCCGTGCGCGCGCTGCACGAGCTCGGCATCGACAAGGTCGTGATGATGACCGGCGACAGCCGCAAGACCGCCGAGGCCGTCGCCGCCGAGGTCGGCGTCGACGATGTCTACGCCGAAGTGCTGCCCGAGGACAAGGCCGCGTTCGTCCGCAGTGAAAAGGCCGCAGGCCGCAAGGTCATCATGATCGGCGACGGCGTGAACGACTCCCCCGCCCTGTCCGAAGCTGACGCAGGCATCGCCATTTCGACCGGCGCCGCCATCGCGCGCGAGATCGCGGACATCACCATCTCGTCCGAGGATCTGTTCGCGCTCGTTACGCTGCGCTCTCTCAGCCAGGAGCTCATGGCCCGCATCCACCGCAACTACCGCTTCATCGTGAGCTTCAACTTCTCGCTCATCGTGCTTGGCGTGCTTGGCATCCTGCCGCCGACGACCTCGGCGCTGCTGCACAACATGTCCACACTCGCCATCGGCCTCAAGAGCATGACGAACCTCCTGCCCGAAAGCGAGCAGAGCAGCGTCCACTGATTTTTTCCGATAAAAAAGCTCCGTGCCAAGGCACGGAGCTTTTTTGCTATACAAGTTTGATTTTACGCAAGGCCGTAGGCCTTGATGGCATCGTCGACGATCTTTTCCGCGTCTGCGCCCACGATGTCGAGGTTTTCGGCTTCCAGGAGCTTGACGGTCGGAATGCCGAAGCAGTCCTGCGCGATGGTCTTCCAGTAATCGTAGCCAAAGCGGCCGTCAAACGGCCCGCCGCTGGTCGTGACATAGTAGAGCTCGCTTGCGCGGCACAGGCCGACGGGCTTGCCCGCCTCGCTGTACTACGTCACGATGCCCGTGACGTAGATATTCTCCAAATACACCTTGAGCTACGCGGGAAACGACAGGTCCCACAGCGGCGCAGCGATGACAATTCTGTCCGCCGCGGCGAACTGACGGGCGTAACGAAACATTTCATCGTCATACTTCTTTTCCGCGAGCAGCGCGTCGCGCTTTGCGATGTCCGCGCGCCCCAGCGGGTGCAGCGGCTCATCATAAAGGCGCAGCTCCTCGTATTCGCCGAGCGCTTTAAGCAGCGCACGGGCCAGTTTTTCCGTGCGCGACTCTCCGCGCGGGCAGCAGTTAATAAAAAGCGTCATGTCCTTTCCCTCACAGTACGCAGTAGTACATGATAAATGTGTTCGCCACGCCGAGCAGAATACCGGCGATGACTTGCAACGGCGTGTGGCCGACGAACTCCTTGAGCTTCGCCTCCGGAAGCTTTTCCGACGCAAGCGAGTTGAACGCCTCGACGATGTCGTTAATGATAACGGCCTGCCGCCCCGTTTCGAGCCGGACGCCCATCGCGTCCTTGCAGACGACGATGGCGAAGATGAACGCCATCGCGAATTCAAACGAACCGAGCCCGTAGACGAGCGCCGCCGCGGTCGCGAGCGACGAGACCGTGGCCGAATGGCCGCTCGGCATCCCGCCGTCGCCGATGAGGCGCGTAAAGTCGATGCTCTTCGTCACAATGGCATGGATGATCGTCTTGATGAGCTGCGCCCAGAACCACGACGAGAGACCGATGAGCAAAAAGGGATTCGACAGCAATTCCTGAAACCAATTCATATGTTTCCGCTTCCTTTCGCGGTGCGGGCTTTGTCAGCCCTTGAATGTTCCTTATTATACCACCGTTTCCCGGTTCAGCAATAAACTTTCTTTTAACTTCTTCCGCAGAAAATATAAACCAGCGCAGGCTCACCTGCGCTGGTTTTTCTTTACGACGCCTGCGCGAACTGGCTGTTGTAGAGCTCGGCGTAGAAGCCGTTTTGCTCCATCAGCTGCTCGTGCGTGCCGCTCTCGATGACGTCGCCGTCGCGCATCACGAGGATGAGGTCGGCGTTCTTGATGGTCGACAGGCGGTGGGCGATGACAAAGCTCGTCCGGCCCTTCGTCAGCTCGTCCATCGCGCGCTGAATGAGAAGTTCCGTGCGCGTATCGACCGAGGACGTTGCCTCGTCGAGGATCAGCATCGGCGCATTCTGGAGCATCGCGCGGGCGATGGTCAAAAGCTGCTTCTGTCCCGCCGAGATGGTCGTGCTCTCGCTAAGCACGGTGTCAAAGCCCTGTGGCAGCGAGTGGACAAATTTGTCGAGGCCGCAGGCCTTGCAGACCGTTTCGAGCTGCTCGTCCGTGATACCCTCCATGTTATAGACCAGGTTCTCGCGGATCGTGCCCTCAAAGAGCCACGTGTCCTGCAGGACCATACCAAAGAGCTCGTGCACATCCTCGCGGCGCAGGTCGGTCGTCGCCACGCCGTCGATCGTGATGCGGCCGCTGTTGACCTCAAAAAATCGCATCAGGAGGTTGACCATCGTGGTCTTGCCCGCGCCGGTGGGGCCGACGATGGCGACCTTCTGGCCCGGATGGACCTCAGCGGAGAAATCCTTGATGATGATCTTGTCGGGCGAATCGGGGTAGCTGAAGCGCACATGGTCGAACGTCACCGCGCCGCGCACGGCGTCGAGCTTTTCGGTCTTGTTGCTCTCGTCGCCGAGCTCTTCACTTTCGAGGAAGTCGAAAATGCGGTGCGCGGAGGCGGAGGCCGTCTGCAAATTCGTCATGCCCTGTGCGATCTGCGTCAGCGGCGTGGTGAAGAGGCGCACATACAGGATGAACGAGACGATGACGCCGAATTCGATCGTGCCGTTGATGGCCAGCACCGAGCCGAACACGCACACGGCAACATACGAGAGGTTGCCGATCACGTTCATGAGCGGCTGCATCACACCGGAGAGGAACTGCGAGCGCCAGTTTGCGTCATAGACCGCCGCGTTCAGGCCGTTGAAGTGGTCGAGGACCTTATCGACCGCGCGGCTGATACGCACGACCTCATGGCCGGAATACATCTCCTCGACATAGCCGTTGAGCTCGCCGAGGCTCTTCTGCCGCGCGGTGAAGTAGCGCTGCGACCTCGACATGATGGCGACGATCAGCACCATGCCAAGGAGCGTAATGCACAGTGCGACGAGCGCCATGCGCCATTCGGTCACGAACATCATAATAAGGCAGCCGACAAACTGCGTCGCGGCGCTGATGATGGTCGGAAGACTGTTCGTCAGCCCCTGCTGGAGTGTCGACACATCGTTCGTGATGCGGCTTAAAATATCGCCCTGTGAGGTGGTGTTGAAATACTTCTGCGGCACGCGGTTGATCTTTTCCGAGAGCTCACCTCTCATGCGGTAGGACATTTTCAGCGTCACGACCGCCATGATATAGTGTTGGATGAAGCCAAACAGCGCGCTCAGGCAGTAAATAATGGCAAGGAACACGCCGATCTTCGCAATGGCGGCGAGGTCGATACCGGTGAACAGGCCGTCGGACATGATGGTCGCCATTTTGCCGATCTTGTCGGGGCCGATGATCGTCATCACGGCGCTCAGCGCCGCCAGCACGAGCGCAAGAGCGATGACGCCAAGGCTCGATTTCATATAGACGCCCGTGCGCTTGAGCGCGCCGACGGGATTGCTGTTTTTCTTTTTCATTTTCTCTCGCCTCCTTTACGCCAGCTCCGCAGCGCTGAGCTGGGAGGTCGCGATCTCGCGGTAAACGTCACAATTCCGCATCAGCTCTTCGTGCGTGCCGATACCCACGGCCTCGCCGCGGTCGAGCACGATGATCTTGTCTGCGTGGCGGATGGTGCTGATGCGCTGCGCGACGATGATCTTCGTCGTGTCGTGCAGCTGCTTGGATAGCCCCTCGCGCAGCTTCGCATCCGTGCGGTAGTCCAGAGCGGAGAACGAATCGTCGAAGACGAGGATCTCCGGTTTTCTCGCCAGCGCGCGGGCGATGGAAAGGCGCTGCTTCTGGCCGCCGGACATGTTGCGGCCCATCTGCGCCACATGGTGCTGCGTGCCGTCGGGGAGCTTGTCGACAAACTCCTTCGCCTGCGAAAGCTCGACGGCCTGCGCAAGGCACTCATCGTCCGCCGGCGCTTCGCTCTCGCCAAAGTAGACATTGTCGCGGATGCTGCCGGCGAAGAGCACGGCCTTCTGCGTCACGTACCCGAGCTTGTTATAGAGGGCATCGAACGTGTAGTCCCTGATGTTCACGCCGTCGACAAGCACCTCGCCCTCCGTCGCATCGTAAAAGCGCGGGATCAGGCTCACAAGTGTCGTCTTGCCGCTGCCCGTCGCGCCGATGACGGCAAGCGTCTCGCCCCTGTTCACACGGAAGCTGATGTTCGAAAGCTCATCCTCCGAAGTGTGCGGATAGCGGAACGAAACGTTTTTGAACTCCACTGTGCCGTGCTCTTTGCATTCGCTCACGCTGCCCTCGCGGATATTCGCCTTGCGCTCGAGCACCTCGTTGATACGCTCGGCCGAGACCTGCGCCTGCGGCAGCAGCATGAAGATCATCACGAGCATCATAAAAGACATCACCACGTAGGTTGCATACGTGCTGAACACCAGCACGTCGCTGAACATCGTGAGGCGCGCTGCGGAATCGGTCAGCGCGATATTGTTGACGAGCGCCGCACCCAGCCAGTAGATCGTGAGCGCCAGGCCGTTCATACCGAGCGTCATCGTCGGCTGGACGAGGGCGAAGAGCTTCTGGTTCTTTACCTGCACATTCATCATGTCAAGGCTCGGCTTGTTGAACTTGTCGTTCTGGTACTGCTCGGCGTTGAACGCGTGCACCACGTTGATGCCCGTCAGGTTTTCGCGTGCCACACGGTTGATCTGGTCGGTCAGCTTCTGCACGATGCGGAAACGCGGGATGCAGATGCTCATCACCGTTATCACCGTCACGCAGATGACCACGACGAATGCCGCTGTCACGGCGGAGAGCTCCCAGCTCTTGCCGAGAATTTTGATGATGGCCCACACGGCCATGATTGGCGATTTGATCATCATCTGCAGGCCCATCGCCACGATCATCTGAATTTGCGTGATGTCGTTCGTCGTTCTCGTGATGAGGCTGGCGACGGAAAAGTCCTGCATCTCCTCGCTGCCGATGTCCATCACGTGGCGGAAGAGCTTTTCGCGCACCGTGAAGCTGAAGCCCGACGCCGCCTTAGCCGCAAGATACCCGCAGCCCACGGCCAGCACGGCGCTTGCGAGCGTGCAGCCAAGCATTTTCACGCCGACGGACAGGATATCCGCCGTCGCCCCCGACGTTTTGATGAGCGTCGTCAGATCGGTCATGTAATCCGGCAGCCGCAGGTCAAAGTAGACCTGCACCGCCACAAGCACGGTGCACAGCAGCACCATGAGCACCTCTTTACGGCGCATGTTTTTGAGTAGTTTGATCATTGTTGTTTCTCCTGATTTCTTCTTTGGGTCCTCAGCGCTTTTCCTTGCAGATGCCGTTCAGATTGCCATCCATTCTTTCAAGGCAGCGGCGCATCGTCGCCAGATCCTCCTCCGGGATGCCCTCGAGCAGACGTCTTCCGAACTGCCACTGCACCTGCCGTCCGCGCTCAATGAGCGCTTGCGCCTGTTCGGTGCAGACAAGCCTTGTCTGCCGCCGGTCGCCCGGCATCTCCTGCCGCTCAAGAAGGCCGTCATTCACCAGTCTTTCCACGTGCACGGAGACGATACCCGATTTGTGCCCGCGCATACGGCAGATGTCCTTCGCCGTGTTGTGCTCGGGATTGTTGGCGAGAAAGAGCAGAATGTCCAGCGCCAGCGGCGGCAGGCCTGCCTCCTTGCACAGTGGAGTCAACATAACGTGATAAGCCTTTGTCATCTTGTTGGCGTGGCTGAAAAGCGTCGCTCCACGCATCGGTTCCTTCGGCATCATATCGATTCCTTTCCGACCTCATTCGGTCACGCGCCGCGCTCGCTCGTCACCGAATGATAATCTTCTAATTTTAGAACATCATCATTATAGTTGTTTCCATTTCAATGTCAATAAACAAATTGTGAACGTTCCAAAAAAAGGGCGCGAAAAAGCGCCGCCTTTCGGCAGCGCTTTTTTCGTATTCTGTTACAGAGACAGCTGGACAAGGCCGAGGATGAGCATATGTACCGGATAAAACGCGTAGCAGGCATACTGAAACGCCTTGCTGTGGTGGCCCTGCCGCCCGCGGTAGAGCCAGATCGGCACGAGCGCGAGCAGTGCAAGCCCCTGCTCGCAGACCTCAAACTCCAGTCCGAAAAGCTCGATCGGGAAAATCTGTCCTCCGATGAGCGACACATTGATCCAATAGAGCGCCGCGATCTGCCCGAACAGCTTCCACCACTCTCTGCCGCGGAGAAAATAGAACACAAACACCGTCAAAACGCCCATGCCGTAATAATCTACCATGCCGAGCGTGCCGAGCGCAAAGCCCAGCACCGTGACCGCAACGCAAGTCAGAAGATAGAGCCATGTCTTCCCCTTTTCCCGCACGGCCTCCATCGCCCGAATGCCGAGAAGCCCGATGAGCAGCGTCCAGATGACATTCTGGTGCACAGGGTAGAACCACGTGCCGCCGTACATCAGGTCAAAGGGAATTTCCGACAGCAACGCAAAAATCAGCATCCGCTGCGCGTATTTTTTGAAACTGTGCGTGTGGAAGTAGCCCTCCACCGCCATGAAGGCAAAAATGGGGAACGCGAGACGTCCCACGCAGGTCATCCACTCCTGCGAAAGAAAAAGCGTCGCCCACAGGTGGTCGAGCAGCATGAAGGCCATCGCTAAAATGTGCAGCGTCGCGGCGCTGAGGTCAAACTGTTTTTTCATTGATCTCTCCTGTTGATTTCTCTCTTTCCCCTGCTGTTGCGCAAAGTTATTTTATTTTATCAGATCTCGCGTCAAAAGTCACGCTTAATTTTTGCGTTCCTTTCTCTGCAAAAAATACCGGCGGGCAAAATGCCCGCCGGTACGTTTCAGTTTTACCCCAGAATGGCCTTCAGGTCCTCCTCTGGCGTCGTAATGGGCGCGATGCCAAAGTTCTTGACAAGGTAGTCGAGCACGTTCGGCGAGAGGAACGCCGGCAGCGTCGGACCGAGGCGGATGTCCTTGATGCCGAGATACAGCAGCGTCAGCAGGATGCACACCGCCTTCTGCTCGTACCACGAGAGCACCATCGAAAGTGGCAGCTCGTTCACACCGCAGCCAAAGGCGTCGGCGAGCGCCAGCGCGATCTGGATGGCGCTGTAAGCGTCGTTGCACTGGCCGATGTCCAGGATGCGCGGCAGTCCCGCCACCGTGCCAAGATCTAAGTCATTGAAGCGGAACTTGCCGCAGGCCAGCGTCAGCACGATGGTGTCGGGCGGCGTCTGCTTGACGAATTCCGTGTAGTAGTTCCTGCCGGGGCGCGCGCCGTCGCAGCCGCCGACTAAAAAAAAGTGGCGGATCCGGCCGGAGTTGACGGCCTCGACCACCTTGTCAGCCACACCCAGTACCGCGCCGCGGGCAAAGCCCGTCGTGACTGTGCTGCCACCGTTGATGCCAGTGAACGCCTTGTCCTCGGCATAGCCGCCCAGTTCCAGCGCCTTTTCGATGACCGGCGTGAAGTCCTTGTCCGCGCCGATATGCTTGAGTTTCGGATATGAGACCACCGCCGTAGTGAACACGCGGTCGGCATAGCTCGCTTTCGGCGGCATCAGGCAATTCGTGGTGAATAGTACGGGCGCAGGGATGTCGGCAAATTCCTTTTGCTGGTTCTGCCACGCCGTGCCGAAATTGCCCTTGAGATGGGCATACTTTTTAAGGCCCGGGTAGCCGTGCGCGGGCAGCATCTCGCTGTGCGTATAGATGTTGATGCCCTTGCCCTCCGTCTGCTCGAGCAGGCGCTTCAAGTCGTGCAGGTCGTGGCCGGAAACCACGATGAACGGTCCCTTTTCCACCGTCAGCGGCACGGTGGTCGGCTCTGGCGTGCCGTAGGTCTCCGTGTTGGCCTTGTCGAGCAGCGCCATGCAGCGGTAGTTTTTCTCGCCGACCTCCAGCACAAGGGGGAGCAGGTCATCCATCCCCCAGTCCTCGCCGATGGCAAACAATGCCTTGGCAAAAAAGCGGTTGACCTCGCCATCCGTATAGCCCAGCACCATCGCGTGGTAGGCGTACGCCGCCATGCCGCGGATACCGAACAGGATAAGCGACTTGAGGCTGCGGATGTCCTCGTCCGCCGTCCAGAGCTGCGCAATGTCGTAGTCGTCGTTGTGCCCGCAGGGCGACATGCAGGACGCACAGTCCGGCACAAGACGGCTCTTCTCCGCCTTCACGCGTGCAGTCACATCCCGGATGGCCGCCGCGTCAAAGTTCACATTCGTGAGCGTAGTGAAAAGCGCCTCGATGATGAGGCTCCATGTGCCCTCGTTCACGCCGGGGCTGCCGTCCGCAGCGCGGGCAAGGCCGATGAGCGCGCCGGTCAGCTCGTCCTGCAAATTTGCCGTCTCGGCGCTCTTTCCGCACACACCCGCGCTGCCGGTGCAGCCCGTGCAGTGCGCCGCCTGCTCGCACTGAAAACAAAACATCTTGTTGTCCACCAAAAAAATCCTCCTCATTCTGTGGTCTTATCGATCATAGGATGACTCAAATCGTATCCAGTATTCTCCCGTCCGTCGAGATTGTCACGACCTGCCAGGGGATGAATTTACCGCTATTTTGCAGCGCGGTCTTTGCCGCGTGCTCGAGCCCGCCGCAGCACGGGACCTCCATTCGCACGACCGTCACGCTCTTGATGTCATTTTTTGCGATGATCTCGGTCAGCTTTTCGCTGTAATCCACGCTGTCGAGCTTCGGGCAGCCGACGAGCGTAATGTGGCCCTTGATGAACTTCTCGTGGAAGGCCGCGTAGGCGTACGCCGTGCAGTCCGCCGCGATGAGCAGCTTTGCGCCGGAGAAGTACGGTGCGTTCACGGGCACGAGCTTGATCTGCACCGGCCACTGGGAGAGCTGGCTCTCCTGCGCAGCAGGAGCCGCCGTTTCAGATGCCGCCTTGTGCGCAAAGGTCTTGAGCTGCATGCCGGGACAGCTGTGGTGCAGTGTCATCCCCTCCTTCTGCATTCTCTTCTGCTTGTTTTCAAGCGCCGCCTGCTCGTCGTAGGCCGCGGCCTCGCGCTCGACAAAGGAAATCGCGCCGGTCGGGCAGGTCGGCAGACAGTCGCCCAGGCCGTCGCAGTAGTCGTCGCGCATCAGCTGCGCCTTGCCGTTTACCATGGCGATAGCGCCCTCGTGGCACGCCGCAGCGCAGGCACCGCAGCCGTTGCATTTATTTTGATCGATCTCAATGATTCTCCGTTTCATTGCAATACCTCCTTGCGTTTTCAAGCGTATTATAGTAGAATGCGGCCAGCAAGTCGGTTGAATTTTCAACGAAAGGCGTTTTTTATGAAAGAATTTTTTCCCATTCTCGCCGCCTCGCCGCTCTTTTCCGGCGTCACGGAGGACGAGCTCGACGCAATGCTCACCTGCCTTGCGGCGAAGACCGAGCAGTTCCCCAAGGATGTGTTTCTCCTCCACCCCGGCAACACGGTCGAGGAGATCGGCATGGTGCTCTCCGGCTGCGCGCTCGTCGTGCAGGAGGATATCTGGGGCAACCGCAACATTCTCTCCCGCACCGCACCGGGGCAGACGTATGCCGCGGCCTTCGCCTGCGCGCCAAACAGTGTCTCCAATGTGAGCGTCGTGACCGAAACGCCGACAACGGTGCTGTTTTTGAACGTCAAGCGCCTTTTGACGGTCTGTCCCTCCGCCTGCGCGCACCACAGCCGCATCATCCGAAACCTTCTGAGCGACCTTGCGGGAAAAAACCTGCTGCTCAATGAAAAGCTCACGCACATCGCCCAGCGCACGACGCGCGCCAAGCTCATGTCGTACCTCTCCGCCGAGGCGCAGAGGCGCGGCGCGGTCGAGTTCGACATCCCGTTCTCCCGCCAGCAGTTAGCGGACTTTCTCGCCGTCGAGCGCAGCGGACTGTCGCTCGAGCTTGGAAAAATGAAAAAGGAAGGGCTTCTGGACTATCATAAAGAGCACTTCGTGCTGAACATCTGAATTTTGCAAAAAAGGAGTTCCTCTTACCTTCAAGAGGAACTCCTTTTTCATTTTGTTCTCGCTTTATGCAGCGAGCTTTGCGTAGCGCATCAGCATCGTCGCCATCTGCGCACGCGTGGCTTCGCCTTGCGGGACGAGACTTCCATCCATGCCGTTCACAATGCCCGCCCCGACGGCCCAGCGCATCGCCTCGACCGCGTAGGGGCTGACGCTCGCGCTGCCAGTAAACGCGCTCAGATCACCCTGCACATCGGCCTTGACCAAGCCGCGGCTTTGCGCGTAGCGGTAGAGCATCGTCGCGAGCTGCTCGCGCGTGATCTTGCCGTCCGGGCTCGTGCCGTCGGACACGCCATGCTTGACCGCCCAATCCTGCGCGGCGGCATACCACGCACCCGTGCTGTTCGTGTCCGCGCCGTCCATGCGGGCCAAAATCGTCCAGAGCATCGCGCGGGTCGTGGCGGCGTTCGGCTCAAAGCCCTTGCCCGTGCCGGTCATCAGCTTTTCCTCGGTGACGAACTGCACGGCCCCGCTGTACCAGTCACCCGCCTGCACGTCGGGATATCGATTGACATAACTTCCGTCATCTGGCTGCGGATCGTCGGTCTTGCCGTCCTCCGCGGGCTTGGGCGAGGGCGCGGACGTGCCGATCCTCGTGATCGTATACTTGCCGCCCATCGTGACGGTGAAGCTAATCTTTCCGTCTGCGAGGGTGGATTCGATCCGAGCACCGCTCGGATCGGTAACGACTGCGCGCGCGTAGTCGCAGGCCACCGTCAGCGTGGGTCGTTTCGATGCCAGAATTTCATCGTTTGCACCCTTACTGCTCAATGTAACGGTCATCGTACTGCCGTTTTCCTCCACGGTCACCTCAGGGTCGAACTGCGCGGAACTGCCGCCGTCATCATCCGCCAGCGCGAAGGTCGCAAGGCTCAACGACAGCGTCAGCGCCAGGAGAAAGGAAAGTAACTTTTTCATATGCCGCCTCCTCAATTTTCCGTCTCAGCGGCCGAAGCGCTGAACTCAAACGTGCCGACCGCCGTGTCAGTCTCGCTGTCGTAGGAGCTGAAACGGGAACCGTCCAGCTCAGACGTGCTGATCGTGCTCCCCTGCCGCACATAAGAGGGATAGTAGGGATCACTGTCCGGCCACCACTGCGGGCAATAGCTCGGGTCGCGGCGGTTGGGATAGAAGAACGTATCGCAGAACTGCGATCTGGCAAGCGGATAGGCATATACCGGCGTCCAGCCGCTAAAGCGCGGCAGGAATGCCTTGTAGGCCTCTATATCATCCTTATAATCACCCGTTTCGTCAAAGGACGGTGCATTAGGAACGAGCAGCATTCCTTCCCTGTTATAGTTCAGGTAAATCACGCCATTCTTTTCGCTCCACAAATCAGACTTTTGGGGCTGCCAGCTGCTATCATGGTAGAAGAAATTCTCCGACACCCACAGGATACTCCCCGTCTTACTGTCGTAGGGCTTTCCCGTTTCATTGCAAAAATCCATTTCGTTGTTGACAAATCGATTTTGGAACGTCCGCAGGTTACCCACCACAGGGACCTTTTTCAGCATCACCGCGATCGCATTGCCGACAAACCAGTTGTTCTGCATAAACGGCTGTCCGCCGTTTGTGCTGTTCTGGCAGATAGCCACGTTGTTGTTCAGATAGACCGAATTCCGGCTGCCCCACGACAGACGGGTCAAACTATGGATGGCGATATCATACTCTTCAAAGACGCAGTTCTCGGGTGCGCCCTGACCGATACCGCTGATTGCCTCATTGAGGATGGTCTTTTCCGCATTCGCCCACATTTTATCTTTTCCGGCGCCAATAAAGTGGATATAGCCGACATGGTTGGTGTTATCATTGTCAAAGCGGATGCCGCCTTTGATCGTAGTTGTGATGCTGCCGTTTTCCAAGCCGTTGCCGAACACACTGATCATATAGTCCGTCTTTGGGATCACGATCTGGCCCTCAATTTCTCCGCTCGGCAGAACAAATGTGACCATACCATCGTAAAGGCCGTTTCCTGCCTGTCCAGAGCTGTCTCCGATCGCATCCTCGATCTGCCGGTTGATACTATCCACATCGCCGTCATCCAGCCACACTTTGGTTTCCGTGGTGTAGCTGTACTTACAGTTGCTCAGATTCTGCTGGTACTGCTTTCCATCTGGGTCAATAATACGCGCATCGTAGACCCAGATGCCGACAGAATCCTTCGAGAATTTCTGCCCCTGCCATTCAGACGTCAGCCTTCCGTTTTCCCCGCTGCTCTCATCCCAGATGACGGTTTTCTTCACCGTTTCCATGATGGGATAGTAGTCGCAGCCGATGTCCGTCGGCACGAGGGTCAGCTCGAACTGATAGCCCTCTTTCATCATTGCCTTGCGGATATCCTCGCGCAGTGCATAGGTCGCGTTCCCATTGCCCGCTTCACCGGACTTGAGTTCAAATACACACGCCGCGTAAAATGCCTCGTCCTCATTCACGCCGCGTTGTCCCGCATATGGGCTTGCCATCTGATTGATGGTCGGTTTCCACTCTGCCGTACCAAGGTAGTACGTCTCATCATGCCACTTAAAGGGAAAGGCCGTGCCCCAGCTCGCCCATTTGAATTCCTCACTTTCCTGCTTGTAAATCTTCGTTTCGGGGTCGTTCTTATCCACCGCGCCGCCGTGCGAGGGCTTGACGGTGATGGTCACGCGGTTGTTTTCGTTCGTGCCGTACTGGATCCAGCCGGTCGTCTGCTCGCCTTCTTCAATTCTAATTCGCCACCATGAGCCGCCTGTGCGTTCGATTATCTGGACCGCTCCGCCATAGGTGAGTTTTTCATCTTCGGGCACATTGTTCTCGCTGAGCATACTATCACTATTCAAGTACCTATTGCCAACAGCGAGCTGAACCTCATACACTCCCTCGGTGAACGCAAAATTACCATTACGATAGTCACTGCCGTCATAGCTCATTCCAAGAATGCCGTTTGGCAGCGTTCTTTTCAGTGAAACCGTCAGCTGCGCATTGCAAACAATGCCTTCCTCTTGGGTCTTCTCTCCGGCATATACTCTAATAATCCAATCACCGAGCGACTTTGTTGTAAATCTGTAAACTCCATTCTCTTCTTCGGGGTAATAGTAACCTATACAGCTTGCCTTCGGACGGATTTCCAGAACGAACGAATATTTCTGCTCTAATTCCACTCTCTTCTCAGCATTGACCGGAATATAGTTATTTCCATCTCGTGTGAATACCTGCGCACTGAATGCAAAACGGCAGATATCTTCATCGCTGCTTAATTCACAGCTGCTTCTCGGTCCAAAAAGGTAGCTTTCTTCACCGTCTATATCGCCAACGCCGAGGTAATAGGTCGTGTCATTTTCTTCACATAGCACTTTGGGGCCGTCATCAGGTTTCCATTCAACAGTATCTTCCTTTTTTATTGGTTCCTTGGTATCCGCATTCTCTTCCGTCGTATCCGCTACCGCGGCGATGGGTAATAGGCTTACTACCATCAACAGCGCTAACAGCATGCTCAGTGCTCTATGCTTCATGTGTGTTCTCCTCATTTCCTACAAATTTCCGGGGTCTGTGCATTCTTTATTAGCATACACGCTTCCGTGCGGGAAAACAATATGCTGGGAGCATACCCTTTGCAAAAAAAGGAGGAAACGTCGCGTTTCCTCCTTTTTCTCTTTAATTGTCCGCCGTTACGATCTGCGAGAGGTCGACGGCGTACCCCGCCGTGTTTTCGACGTTTACCCCGTTGCCTCGGAACACGCAGTTATTGAAATCCAGCGTCTCCGTGCCCGGCATTGCGGCGATGCGCACGGCGGTACCGTTATCTTCGTACACGCTGTCGCCATAGTAGCTGCCCGAGCACGTCGCGCCGCCGCGGTTGTCGAGCCACAGCCCCACGCCGTTGCCGCGGAACGTGCAGCCCGTGGCGTTGACCCAGCTGCCGAGGCCGCCGTAAGCGCCGATCTCCCAGTTTTCAAACGTGCAGCGGTGCAGGAACGCTCCCTCGCTCGCCGAAAGGCCGATGCCCGTACCGTCGCCCACAAAGCGGACGTTCGTGATGTTTGAGGGGTGAATGCCGCGCGTCGCGATCGTCACCGTGCCGGTGAAGGTCGTGCAGCCCTCGCTGCCGACCAGATCGCAGCAGAAATTTTTCATCGTCAGTCCACCCTCGTATGTCACCGCGGGCAGCTGCAAAATGTAGACCGACTTTCGATCCGCCTCGTGCGCGAGGGTGTCGAGCAGCACGTTCAGATCGTCGACCGTCGCCATCGGGTAGTCATTTTCGGTCAGCGTCACGACCGGGACGCGCGTGATCTTGACTGTGTGGCGCAGGCGCAGCGTGTCGCCGTTTTTGAGGTAGATCGTCCAGATGACGTCGCCCTCGCCCTCTTTGAGCTGCTCGGTGTGATAGCTCGGGATGGCCTCGATCGCCGCGTTGGAGTTCGTCGGGATGCATGTCTCGTCGATCTGTAAAAGCGTGATGCCATCGCACGGCGTGGTCGTCACCTCGTAGTGATCCACAAGGGCGAGAAATTCATTCTTCTTGTCCACGCCGCCGCCATTGTCGACAAAAACGCGGGAGCTCGACACCTGGCCGCGCACCTGATCCTCGCGGACCTCTACGGTGAAAAGCGGCTGGCCGAAAAACGGCGCGCCTCCCTGCGATTCAAAGCTCAGCGCCAGATGGAATGTCTGCCCGTCCGTTTCGTAGGTGAGCTCCGCGCCCTGCGCGTCGATGATCTTTCCTCGGTTGGCAAATCCAACCGCCGTTAATGTCACCAACAACACCGCCGTTAGCAAGATCGCCGCGGTGATGCGCCTGCGGCGTTTCGGCTTTGGCATTTCCGCAGGGCGCTTTTCGATCAGCACGCTTTCACAGTAGGGGCAGAACGAAGCGTTTTCGACAAGCAGCGCGCCGCAATGCGGACAGTGCTTTTCCTCAAAATTCATCTCACAGCACCTCCATCAGCGCCCGCGCGCTCTGATAGCGCTGCTCCGGCGCGGTCATCGTGCATTTGCGCACGATGCGTCCCATTTTCCCCGCCGCCATCTCGCGCGAGGGGTGCTTGCCCGTAAGCATGATATTGAGCAGCACGCCGAGCGAAAAAATGTCCGCCCGCTCGTCGGACTGGAAGATGCCGTACTGCTCGGGCGCGGCAAAGCCCGTCGTGCCGAGCACCTGCGTGTCGCTCTCGGACTCGTCCTTGTAGATGCGCGCGGCGTCAAAGTCGATGAGCACGGCGTCGCTGCCGCGCAGGATGACGTTTTCCGGTTTGACGTCGCGGTGCACCGCGCCCATCGAGTGCAGCACATGCAGCGCTTGGCAGAGCTGCATCGTGACCTGCCGCGCTTCCCTCTCCGTGAGCCGTGCCCCCATCAGAAGCTCTGCGAGCGTGTCGCCCTGCACGTATTCCTCCAGCACGGCGGTTTGGCCGTCCTGCTCCGCCGCTTCCATGATCTGCGGCAGATGCGGGCACAGCACCGGCAGCAGACGGCGATAGACCTCGCCGCTGCCGCTGTAGCGGCGGAAGACATAGCGCGTGCCGCTTTTCTTATGCCGCACGACGGAGACAGTCCCGCGCGGGCTTTGCTTCAGCACGCGGAGCGTGTCGTATTCGGTTGTCACAGCCTCCCAAAAGCTCTCGTACAGCGTCATAAATTTCACACCCTATGCAGCCAGCATATTGTTTTCGCCTGTTGAAAACGGTAAAATAAACACGAAGTATTATACTGGGGACTTGAATTTTTGTAAAGGCGGAAGATGGATGAAGATCGATATGGCACGAAAAAGCACGGATAATCTGCGCAGTGAGCTGATGGACACACCTGATCTGACGACATTCCTTGCGGCAAACGAGGACAACTTCTCCTCGGCAAGCGCCGTGGCGCGACTCAACGAAATGCTTGAAAAGAAGGGTCTTTCCAAGGCCGCGCTCGCCAAGCAGTCCGGTATGAGCGAAATATACTTGCACCAGATTTTTGCGGGACGGCGCAATCCCTCGCGCAGCCGCATGCTGTGCCTGTGCTTTGGTTTGAGCGCCTCGCTCGAGGAGACGCAGGAGCTTCTGCGCCTGTGCGGCCTCGCCGAGCTCTATCCCAAGGTCCGGCGCGACGCGATCATCATTTACGGGCTGCTGCACGGCATGGACCTTTTCGCCGTCAACGACCGGCTGTTCTCCGAGGACGAGGAAACGCTGTTCTGACACTTATACGCTAAAAAGCGACACGACCAGACAAAAAGCACCTGCCTTGAAGGCAGGTGCTTTTTGCTATTCTCTTCCGCCCGACGTTTTCTTCGCGCGCTCCAGTGCGCGCCGCAGCGGCGGGAAGAGCACGAAGACGAGGACCGTATTTGACACGCAGTGGATGACGTCATACGGGATGCCCGAGACCCACCACGAAAACGCCATCTGCCATCCGCCGATGAAAAAATACGGAATGGCGCACAGCGCGCCGAAGCACAGCCCGTGCAGCCCCGCGATGGCCGCCCAGAATGCGCGGCTCTCGCTTCTGCGAAACGGCAGCGCGGCAAGCACGACGATCGGCCAGACGTAGAGATACATCAGGTTCCAAAGCCCCGCGCCGTAGAGCGCGATCTCGAGCAGGGCAAAGCCGAACGCCGGATAAAGCGCCTTCGCCCCGTACACCGCCGTGGCCAAAAGCAGCAGCAGCGTGACGGGATGCACGTTTGGGATAAGGCGCAGGCACTCCTTGCCCGCGACCATCAGCGCGCAGAAAAGCGACAGCTCCGCGATCTCGCGGATGCTGAGTCTTGCGGACTTACCAGCCGACATTCAGCACAAAGTCGTACACATCGCCGTCCGCGACGGGCTGGCTGTCCACGCCGAGCTCGGCAAACGTGCCGTTCACGCTGTAGCCCCACCACTGCTGCTCGCTCTCATCGGCGGTCTCGCCGTCCACGGTCAGCACATAGAGGCCGTACTCGCTCTCTGTGCCCTCGATGAGGTCTTCCTGCTCGAGCGCGCCGCGCAGGTACTCTTCGTCGGTGTGGATGGTGAAGGTCGTGTCGTCGCCGTTCAGGTGGTCGACGTTGACGGTGATCTCCTTACCGCCCTGCTGCGTCTCCGGCTTGTTTATCTGACAAATGACGAGCGCGGCAGCCGCCAGCACAAGCACGATGATGAGGGCGATGACGCCTTTGTTGTTTTTCTTCTTCATTTTGTTTTCTCCTTCTCTTGCTGAAAAATGCCGCCTTTGAGCGGCAAAGCGAAGCATTCGATGCCTTTGAACGCTGCGTCGTATTTTACCGTCAAAGCGGCAAAATGTAAAGCCCCAGCCGTCGCGCCGATCCTCCGCCTTTTTTCTGCGCAAAAGGCTTTGCGCATCGCCGCGCGATGCGGTATAATGAGTTTTACGTTCCGCCCGCTTTCGGGCGGACATTGCTGATTCACTTGACCGCGCCGCTTCGGCGCCCGATATACGAAAGGAACATTTTATGGATCTCATTCAGGCCCTTGCTGCCGAGCTCGGCAAAGACCCCCGGCACGTTGAAAACGTCGTGCGCTTGCTCGACGAGGGCAACACCATCCCCTTTATCGCCCGCTACCGCAAGGAGCTCCACGGTGCAATGGACGATACCTCTCTGCGCACGCTCGAAGAGCGGCTCCAATACCTCCGCGGTCTTGAAGAGCGCCGCGAAGCGGTGAAAAAGTCCATCGACGAGCAGGGCAAGCTGACCGATGAGCTCGCTGCCGCCATCGACAGCGCCAAAACGCTCGCCGAGGTCGAAGACCTCTACCGCCCCTACAAGCAAAAGCGCCGCACCCGCGCCACGATGGCGAAGGAAAAGGGCCTTGAACCACTCGCCGCGCTGCTCTTTGCGCAGGAGCGTGACTGCCCGCGGCCCGAGGAGGCCGCGCGCGACTTTGTCGACCCCGAAAAGGGCGTCGAGACGGTCGAGGACGCCCTGCAGGGTGCGAGCGACATCATCGCTGAGCAGATCTCTGACGACGCCTCCATCCGCAAGAGCCTTCGCGCGCTCATTTCCCGTCAGGGCCAGCTTGTGAGCAGGGCCGCGACCGAGGACGACAGCGTCTATCGCCTATACTACGATTTTACGCAGTCTGTCGCCCGCTTGCAGGGGCATCAGGTGCTCGCCATCAACCGCGGTGAAAAAGAAGGCATTTTGAAGGTCTCCATCACGCTCGACCGCGAGCAGGCGCTCCCGCTGCTGCGCCGTGCAGTCGTGAAGCCCGGCTCCGCCGCCATGGAATTCGTCAAGTCCGCCGCCGAGGACGCCTACGACCGCCTGATCTTCCCCTCGCTCGAGCGCGAGGTGCGAAATCAGCTCACTGAGCAGGCAGACGAGGGTGCCATCGGCCAGTTTGCGCTCAACTTAAAGCCGCTTTTGATGCAGCCGCCGGTCAAGGGCAAGGTCACGATGGGCCTTGATCCCGGTTACCGCATGGGCTGCAAGGTCGCCGTCGTGGACGGCACAGGCAAGGTGCTCGATACCGCCGTGGTCTACCCGACCTACGGCGAGCGGCAGAAAAATGAAGCCATCGCCGCGCTGGCAACGCTCATCAAAAAGCACGGCGTGGAGCACATCGCCATCGGCAACGGCACGGCCAGCCGCGAGACCGAACAGATGGCCGTCGAGCTCATCCGTCAGGTGAACGGCAGCGGCGCAAATGTGAGTTATATGATCGTCTCTGAGGCGGGCGCGTCCGTGTACTCGGCGAGCAAGCTCGCCGCCGAGGAATTCCCGCAGTACGACGTGAACCTCCGCTCCGCCGTGTCCATCGCGCGGAGATTACAAGACCCGCTTGCCGAGCTCGTGAAGATCGACCCCAAGGCCATCGGCGTGGGGCAGTATCAGCACGACATGCCGCAAAAGCAGCTCGACGAGGCGCTGAACGGCGTGGTCGAGGACTGCGTCAACGCCGTCGGCGTGGATATCAACACGGCGTCGCCGTCACTTTTGCAGCGCGTCGCGGGCCTGAACGGCACAACGGCGAAAAATGTCGTCTCGTACCGCGAGGAGAACGGCGCGTTCACCTCACGCGCGCAAATCAAGAAAGTGCCAAAGCTCGGCCCCAAGGCCTTCCAGCAATGCGCAGGCTTCCTGCGCGTGCCGGAGAGCAGGAGCGTTCTCGACAATACCGCCGTCCACCCCGAGAGTTATGACGCCGCGAAGGTGCTGCTCGACCTGACCGGCCACACGCTCGCCGACGTGAAGGGCGGCAGGCTCGCCGATCTGCCCGATCGCGTCAAGGCCTACGGCGAGGACAAGGCCGCTGGTGAGATCGGCGTCGGCGTTCCCACGCTGCGCGATATCGTCTCGGAGCTCTTAAAGCCCGGCCGCGACGTGCGCGACGAGCTGCCAAAGCCCATCCTGCGCACCGACGTTCTTGAAATGAAAGACCTAAAGCCCGGCATGGTGTTGACCGGCACGGTGCGCAACGTCATCGACTTCGGCGTGTTCGTGGACATCGGCGTGCATCAGGATGGACTTGTCCACATCTCGCAGGTGTCGAACAAGTTCATCAAGCACCCGTCCGAGGTCGTGTCCGTCGGCGACGTTGTCAAGGTCGTCGTGCTGGAAGTCGACGAGAAGAAAAAGCGCATCAGCCTCTCCATGAAGCAGGCGAAATAAGTTTTGCCCTGCAGTTGACATAAAAACTCCCACGGTTCCGGTAATACCGGAACCGTGGGAGTTTTTCATTTTATCGTACGCTGATTTACAGCAAATCAGCCAGCTCCAGCACGAGCTTTTCGCTCTTTTCCCAGCCGAGGCAGGCGTCGGTGATGCTCTTTCCGTAGGTGCCCTCGCTGATCTTCTGGTTGCCGTCCTCGATGTAGCTCTCGATCATCAGGCCCTTGACGAGCGCGTTGATGTCATTCGAGTGGCGCTTGGAGTGCAGGACCTCCTTCGCGATACGGATCTGCTCCAAATACTGCTTGCCGGAGTTAGCGTGGTTGCAGTCGACAATGCAGGCGGGGTTCTTGATGCCCTTTTCCGCGTACAGCTTGTGCAGCTGCATCAGGTCTTCATAGTGGTAGTTGGGGCGGCTGTCGCCCTTTTCGTTCACATAGCCGCGCATGATGGCGTGGGCGTAAGGGTTGCCCGCGGTCTCGACCTCCCAGCCGCGGTAGAGGAACGTGTGGTCGCCCATCGCCGCATAGATGGAGTTCATCATCACGCTCAAGTCGCCGCCCGTGGGGTTCTTCATGCCGACGGGCACATCAATACCGCTCGCGACGAGGCGGTGCTGCTGGTTCTCAACCGAGCGCGCGCCGACGGCGACATAGCCCAGAATATCAGACAGATAGCGGTAGTTTTCGGGATAGAGCATCTCGTCGGCACAGGCAAAGCCAGTCTCCTGCACCGCGCGGGTGTGGAGACGGCGGATGGCGATGATGCCCTCGAGCATGTCGGGCTTTTTGCTCGGGTCGGGCTGGTGGAGCATGCCCTTGTAGCCCGAGCCGTTGGTGCGCGGCTTGTTCGTGTAGATGCGCGGGACGATCAGGATCTTATCCTTGACCTTTTCCTGCAGGGGGACGAGGCGGCAGACATAGTCCATCACGCTGTCCTCGCGGTCGGCAGAGCAGGGGCCGATGATGAGCATCAGGCGGCTGTCACGCCCGTCGAGGATCGCGCGCATCTCTTCCACGCGCGCCTCACGCACCTTGGCGACCTCTTCCGTGACGGGGAACTCTTTTTTAATGTCCATCGGGATGGGCAGTTTACGGATGAATTTTGCATTTTGCTGCATAATGAATACTCCTTGTCAATAATTGACCGATATTGTCTATTATTCTACAGCGTTCCCCGCGGTTCTGCAAGCGCGATTTCATGGCGGGCTGTATAAAGATTCGAAAACGGCACGTGCAAATTCTATCGAATCTCGAAAACGGCGGTCAATTCCGCCCGAGCCGCTTCCAACGGCTGTGCAGCCGCGCTCCTTATTTCGTTTTTTGTTGCCGTGAACCTCATTCGTATAAAAGCAGATGTGTTTCATGCCAGTGCAGTGTATCAATTTTTTGTTTGGTTTTATTTTTCTCTTTTGGTACAAAATAAGCATAGCACCCGAAGCGGATAGGAAGCCTCGGAGGCTATGCTTATTTTTGTTATAATGGGAGGGCAATGGATGGACGGTTTCTTTGGTGAGCTAAGCGTTCGAGCTGTAAACAGTCCTCCGCCCTCTTGTTATAAAGATTCGATTGAGCAGGTT